>Ga0265298_10009110_pt1 | contig 11849 bp, 10 predicted proteins | sample AusTroGonzalo_MG_3_FD_193486 | JGI IMG/M metagenome (GOLD analysis project Ga0265298, IMG submission 193486) | Bovine rumen microbial communities from tropical cattle in Woodstock, Queensland, Australia - Gonzalo_01 | ecosystem: Host-associated > Mammals > Digestive system > Stomach > Rumen ...
CATTCTCCAAGGCACTACAGTACTCGAATGCCAAACCGCTGATATCGCCAATATTCTGCAACGTGGTAGGTAGCGAAATATTTGTCATATTCTGGCAAGCATAAAAAGCTTGGAAACCTAACTTAGTGACACCATCAGGAACAACAATGGAGCGCAAAGCGGATGTCCATTGCAAGCAATAGTTGCCAAACTCCGTTACCTGACCGACATAGACCACCTCACCGTTGCCAACAGTCAGTCCTACAGGAATATCGAAGGTATGAGAGAGCAGATATTCTGCTCCTACAAAATATTGAAGTTCCTCAAAGCGAGGAATCTGCGCAGTAGCAGTATAAGGAACGGCAGTGAGAACAGCAGCTTCTATCTTTGCAGCATAAGTGTTCCAGTTTTCTGCACCCTTATATTTTGCCACAGAGCCTTCCAACACCTTGATAGCTGTGAGAGAAGGAATCATAATAGCCGTCTCATCAGCATTACAGAAGAAAGCATTCTCGCCAAGCGTGGGTGCATTCTCTGCCAGAACGGTGACTGATGTTAAGGCTGTACAACCATAGAAAGCGTATTCACCAACCTCCTTCACGTTGCCAGGAATGACGATAGAGGTAAGCTGGTTACAATCATTGAAAGCACTCGTGCCAATCTTCTTAAGCGTCTTAGGCAACATCAATTTCGAGAACTTAGCACCCAAGAAAGCATAGTCGCCGATGGTTTCCAATGCTACAGGCAGTTCAAGCTTCGTAAAGGCACATTCCTCCAAAGCGCTGTTGCCAATACTTTTCAACGTGCTAGGAAGTGTTACATAGGTAAGGTTCTTCTGCATCGCAAAAGCATAGTCAGGGATGTTGGTGACACCCTCTTCAATCTTGAGCGAGGTAATTCCCGTCCAAAATCCCTCTTCGTCTGTAGGATTAAATATAGCAGCATCAGAACCTTCCGACCTATCGTTCCAAGGATAAGCCATTGGATTCTGATCGCTGAAGGTCTTCATGGCACCCGTACCGCTGATGGTCATCACGCCATTCACATCATTAAACGAATACGTGACCGCACTAGTCGGAGCCTGTCCGTCTTCGCTATCACCACAATCACCGGTATAAACAGTAGCATTCGCATTCACGCACACCATCGTCGCGAATAGTGTGCACATCAGGTTCAGTAAATTTGTTTTCATAGGCATAATAGTAATAATAATTAATGTATATAAGCTTTTATCCGATTTTCTGTTTGTTTTCCATGTCGGGCACACGCTCGCTGAATAGTCGGCGCAACCCTTCCTCATAGGCTCGTAGGGCCTCATGGCCTTTATAAGTGATGCAACACACAGAGCGAGCAGAGGGTCCGCTACCACTGCGACTCACCTCCAAGTAGCCTGCATCTTTGAGGGTCGTAATCTGTACACTGAGATTACCACGTGTGGAATCGGTAATCTCGCACAGATACATGAAGTTGGCACTCTCAAGACTGTCGAGAGCTACCATAATCTTCAGTCGCAGTTCGTTGTGCAACACTGAATTGATGACCGGAAATTTGAAGTTACTCATAGGCATTCATTTCTTTATAGTAGTTCTTGACGTAATGACGGAAGAAATGTCCTGGGATGATCAGGGCGACAACCACAATCAGAGAAGTGATGAGCAACTGCCAAGGCCACTGCTCGCCCTGAAAGAACAAGGGGATGGCAGAGGACAAGGAGGCAATGATGCCACAGATAATCTTGGGACGGAAATGAAGGATGATTCCTGTCATGAAACAACCCAGACTACAGAGCAGTCCCAGATAGGCGAAGAAGGCCTGACGGAACACGCCAGCGAAGCCCATCGCTGCGCCTCCGACGCACGAGGCAAAGCCGATGAACACCCACATCACCAGAATCGCGTTTTGCTCGAGCGTGCGACAGCGTGTGCGCTCATAGTCCTCGTTAAGGAAATAAATCATCAGCGGAACACCTATCAAAGGGATACCTGCCCAGAGCCAGTCACACCAGTCCTCGTTCCACAGCATCAGCGCAGCAAACTCCAGGAGCAGTATGATGGACGTAGGGTAGCCCCAGGCTAGAAAGAGATTCTCGCCAGTAAGTTCCTTACGGCTCATCACCTCACCACGCATGCGGGTGATAATGTCCAATTCGCTGGCTGTCATAGGCGTTTTAGGTTAGTTATTCTGCCACAAATATATTGTTTATTTTTTAAACAAACAAGCAACCATTGTCCCATTTAAGAATTATTAACCATGAAAAACAGAGCACTGAAGGTGTTAAAAATATACCTATTTCTTTTGATTTATCCGTATATTGTGTATATTTGCAGCCGAATAAGAACAATCTTACACATTTTATGAAAAGAATCCGAACTATACTTATTGCGCTAACAGCAGCAACAATGATGCGAGCTGGCGTCATCACCGTGACGGTGAACAGCAACCGCTATCAGACCGTCACTGGCTTTGGTGCGGCTGCCTGCGATGGTGCGATGTGTCCTTATGCCAACGACACAGAACCAGTGAAGTTGCTCTACGGTCCGACATCAAAGATCGGACTGAACATCATGCGTATGGAGATCTCGCCAAACTTCAAAGGTAATATCACCGCTTCTGACGTAGGCTGGGACACGCCCTACGACTGGTACGGTTCTGTTCCCTGCGCAAAGATCGTGAAACAGCGCGGCGGCATCGTCTTCGGCACTCCCTGGTCGCCTCCAGGAGACTATAAGACCAACGGAACGGCTCAGGGTGGCAACAGCGATGACCAGGGACGCAAGCGCGGAGAACTGCGTGAGGACTGCTACGACAAGTTCTTCCCCTGGCTGAACACCTTCCTGACGTATATGAAGAACTGTGGTGTGGCTGTCGATGCCGTATCCATTCAGAACGAGCCCGACTGGTGGGTGAGCTATTCAGGCTGCCTGTACACGCCGGAACAGCAAGTAAAGCTGGTCAAGGAGCATGCTGCTGAGTTGAACCGCGAGAAATTCAATGTGCGCCTCATCAGTGCCGAGCCTCTGGGCTTCGACCCGAAGTATAGCAATGCGCTGATGAACGACACGGCCGCCCGCAAACATATCGATATCGTAGCGGGCCACATCTACGGTCATCCACCATTGGGCAACCTGAAGTCGGCTGCAACGCTGGCTACTAAATACGGCAAGGAGGTATGGATGACGGAGCACTCCTCGACCGATAATATCGAGCGACTGCCTAACTGGCACGAGCAACTGCTCTTCGCTGAGGAGCTGAACGAGTGCATGCTGGCAGGTTGCACAGGATATATTTATTGGTACATGCGCGCGCATTGGGCTTTCGTTGGCACAGGTGAGGCGAAGTATAACCCAGGCAACACGAAGAACAAACTGTTGCCACGCGCTTTCGTGATGTCTCACTTCTCGAAGAACGTTACAGGCTCCACTCGACTGGGCTGCAGTTCAAGTGTGACAACAGGTACTGAGTCGGCCTTCGAGACATCGGCTTATATCAAAGGCGATTCCATCATCGTGATGGCTATCGACACCACGAAGAATGCGCACGACCTAAAAATCAAACTGCCCTACAAAGTGAAGAGCGGTATCCACCTGAAGTCAACAGGTAACGAAACGAGCGAACTGTGTCAGACCTCAGAGATCACCATCGACGAACCGACCAATAGCATCACCGTTCCCCTACCCGCTCGCAGTCTGAACACCTATATCTTCATGATTGACAATGGTAGCGCAGCCATTCAGGAGCCCGCAATGACCGATGAAGGTCCGAAGACCTACTACGACCTGCACGGACGCAAACTGGAAGCGCCAAAGGGACTCTGCATAGAGAGGTCAGCCAATGGCGCTTCAAGAAAGGTGTGGTTCTAATCATTAATACTTAGGTTTCCAATTGTCAGAACGCTGGAAGACATTAGCAAGAGTGATTGCGGCAGCTTCCTTTTTCGACAATTGACGACTCCAGGATACGCGGCGAGAGGTGTCAGCACCCTCGCCGCTATTTTCATATTCCAGATAGCGGGCCGTCTGTTCACGCTCTTTCTGCCAGTGATGCCATCCTTCTGGACGGATCTGACTGGGAAGGGTGCAATGCATGAAGAGCGTATAGCCATAGTCGCGCCAAGGGCGTCCCAGATAGAGCTTCGACACGCTGTCGGCAGCCGTGACAGTACACTTGTTGAACACATAGCCATAGGCAGCATCCTTAGGTGTAGAGGCAGCCGTGATATAGGAGTTCACCTTACAGTGGATACGACACTGTTCGAACCACGCCGTGGAGGCACCGAAGATAAAGTCGGTCGTGCCCTCGATATAACAATGGTCGAAGAGCAGTCGGGTGTAAGGACTACCTGTATAGACGGTATCCTGATTGCCGAGGAAACGGCAGTTCACGAACACCAGACGGTCACCGATGGTATAGAGAGCCACCGCCTGTCCGAGACGGGCAGCATTGTTCTCGACGGTGATGTTCTTCAGCGTAATATCATTGCCGTCCACACGGAGGGTAAACGTGCGGAAGGTGCCGAGTGTAGGCTTCTTATTATTGGCCGCAAGCGTTTGGTTAAGCGCTGACGACCAAGAACTCTGTTCAATAGGAATGTTCGCGTGATCATCGAAGGTGATGATGGTTGCATCGCGATCCTCACCGCAGATCTCGATATTCTGCAACCACTGGGGAAGGATAATCTTCTCCTTGTAAACGCCCTTCTTCACATAGATCACCTTATGATAGTCCATGAAAGCGCGACACACCTCGATAGCCTCAGTGATATTGCGGAACTCGCCGGTTCCATCACGTGCCACCACAATCGTGTCAGGGTTGTCATAACTCTTTGCCGAAGCGTGAACGAAGGACAAAGACATGACAACGAATAAGATTAGTTTTGTAGATAGTTTCATTGTTTTTTATTAGTTAATTATCATTAGCTGACTGGCAACAGCCAATAGCTACATAATCTGTGATATCTCCTTCAGATCAGCAACATTTCGCAGACTTTCGATGATGGAGCGCACATCTTCGCGGTCATGCACACGCAGGTCGATAAGACCTTCGAACACACCGTCCTCAGTGGTGAACACAATCTTTCGAATGTCAACACTCAGCTGCTGAGAGATAATACTCGTCACCTCGTTCACCATGCCGCGACGGTCGATACCACCCAGACGGATGGTAGCATCGAAGAACAGGCGCTTGTGCATGTCCCATTTTGCGTCGAGGATACGATTGCCGTAGCTGGTCTTCAGTTTATTCGCTACAGGACAGGTGCGCTTATGTATCTCAATCTGATTCTTATTATCGATATAGCCCAGCACGTCGTCGCCAGGGATGGGATGACAACAGGTGGGGAACTTATACTGTCGGATGTTCTCGTCGGTAATGAAGATGGGCTTCTTGCGGTTGAACTTCTCAGGAACGACAAACAGTTCAGCAGTCTTCTTTTCCTCCTTCTTCTTCGCCTTGACGAAGGGCACGAACTTACGCCAGCCGCCGTTAGCGTCGTTATGACTCTTGTTCTTTCCCTTCAGCTCGTCAAGATCCTTCTCGCCGAGCAATACCGTCTTCTCGCCAAGAGCCTGATAGAACTCGTCGCGATGCTTGATATCGTGGAAGGTTGCCAACTGGTCAATCTGCGACAATGATGGTTCGAAGCCATTAGCCTTCATCCATTCAGTAAGAATATCTTCTCCCTTCTTCTGCACCTCACGATTATCACGTCGCAGGATTGCCTGAATCTTCGCCTTTGCCTTTGCGGTAGATACGAAATTGATCCATGAGGGCGATACGTGCTGCGATTTCGAGGTAAGGATCTCCACCTGGTCACCACTCTGCAGCTTATGGCTCAGTGGCACCAACTTATGGTTGACCTTAGCGCCAATACAATGACTGCCTAGGAAAGTATGGATGGAGAAGGCGAAGTCGAGCGCCGTACAGTCGGCAGGCATCGTACGGATCTCGCCCTTTGGTGTGAAGATGAATATCTCACTGGCAAAGAGATTGAGCTTGATAGCATCTAGGAAGTCCATCGCATCGGGCTGCGGATCGTCCAGGATCTCCTTGATGGTATGGAGCCACTCATCGAGTTCGTTATCGTCTTCAGATATCTCTTCTCCCTCCTTATATTTCCAGTGAGCGGCAAGACCCTGTTCAGCAATCTCGTCCATACGGTCGGAACGGATCTGTACTTCAATCCAATGGCCCTCTTTCGACATCAGTGTGACATGGAGTGCCTGATAGCCATTCGACTTAGGATGGTTCACCCAGTCGCGCAGGCGATCGGGATGACTCTTATACAGCTGACTCAGGCGCACGTAGATACCGAAGCACTCCTCGGCTTCTTTATCACGGCTGCTGGGGGTGAAGACGATGCGAACGGCCAGGATATCATAGATCTCATCGAAGGTGACATGCTTATTCTGCATCTTCGTCCAGATGGAATAAGGTGTTTTCACGCGCTCACGGATCTCATACTTCAGTCCCATCTTCTTCAGGGTCTCCTCGATAGGAGCCGTGAAATGATCGAACGACTGATGACGCGACACCTGTGTGGCAGCAAGTCGGCGCTCGATATCGGCATATTCCTCCGGATGTTCAAAACGGAAGCTGAGGTTCTCGAGTTCCGATTTCACCTTGTTCAGACCAAGACGATGAGCCAGTGGAGCATAGATATAGAGCGTCTCACCGGCAATCTTATATTGTTTGTTCGCAGGTTGCGAATCGAGGGTACGCATGTTATGCAGACGGTCCGCAATCTTGATGAGGATCACGCGGATATCCTCACTCATTGTGAGCAGGAGCTTCTTGAAGTTCTCAGCCTGTGCAGAGGCCTGTTCGCCGAAGATGCCGCCGCTGATCTTCGTCAGTCCATCGACGATCTGTGCAATCTTCGCACCAAACATGTTCTCGATGTCCTCCACCGTATAGTCGGTATCCTCCACCACGTCATGCAGCAGGGCTGCGCAGATACTTGTCGAACCGAGTCCTATCTCTGTGCAAGCAATCTGTGCTACAGCGATAGGATGCATGATATACGGTTCGCCCGACAAGCGTCTCACTCCCTTGTGTGCCTGTTTAGCGAAATTGAAAGCTTTGGTAATAATATCTACCTTCTTGCGATGACGCGAACTCAGATAGCTATTCAGTAGCGCCTCAAAGGCTTCATTAATCATTTGCTCGTCGGCAGCCTCTCGTTTCATCATCTCTTCATCCATCGTCATTTTCCTCCTATTTCAGGTTATAGTCTAAAAACAAACATACATTTCCTTTTTATCTCACTCGGATACGCTTACCTGCTCGGATATTATTTCCCTTGATGCCATTGAGTCGTCGCAGCTGTTGCACGGTGGTTCCGTTGCGGCGTGCTATCGCTCCCAGCGTATCACCTTTTCTGACGGTAATGGTCTTGCTTCCTCGTGCCTTACCCTTCGAGCGTACGGATGCAGCCGGTACCTCACTGATAGCCACCTCATCACGCTTGGGAAGCAGTTCACTCGAGTTATAATTGAATATCGAATCCTGCATGTCGATGAAGCGCACCACGTCGTTCGGATGCATGCGGATGGCCGACGGCTTGGTGGCTCCCGGCACCACATCACGACGATAACAGGGATTCAGGGCTCGCAACATGTCGATATCGAGATCGAGCACGGCAGCAATCTGATTGAGATTCACATTACGGCTGACGACCACCGTATCGGTCTTGGCTGGCAGTTCGCACTGCAACGGACAGATATTGTGCTCGCAGTAATAGGTCATAGCATAGTTGGCTGCAATGAATGCAGGCACATAGCCACGTGTCTCCTTCGGCAGATAGGGGTATATCTTCCAATAGTCGCGCTCACCGCCAGCACGATGGATAGCCTTGTTGATGGTTGCCGGACCACAGTTATAGGCCGCAATCACGAGGTTCCAGTCGCCGAAAATCTTATAGAGGTCGCTCAGATAATGAGCAGCAGCATACGAAGAGCGTACCGGATCGCGTCGCTCGTCCACGAGGGAGTTGATCTCCAGTCCGTAGTCCTTACCCGTCGAAGCCATGAACTGCCACAATCCTGTGGCACCAACACGCGATACGGCGGTGGGCTTCAGGGCCGACTCGATGATGGGCAGGTACTTCAGTTCTAAGGGCACCTGATAGATCTCGAGTGCCTCCTCGAACAGCGGAATGTAGAAGTTGGCTGCTCCCAGCATCAGGCTGACCGTACGGCGTAAGCGTCCTGTATAGCGGTCGATGAAAGTCTGCACCACTTCATTGTAGGGCATCTCCATCACCGTCGGCATGCGGCGCAGGCGATCCACATACACTTCCCTGCCAAACACAGGATTCACGTCCTGCGAACGGCAGTCGTCGTATGGCGAGAGATAAGTCTTTGCATGATAGAGGTTCAGCAGACTGTCGAGATTCTCGTTCATGGCCTCGGGGAACTCTATCTCTTCCTCATTCCCTTCAGCATCTGTGATGATGATTTCGTCGTTTTCCTGTTGAGCCTTTGCAGTGTGAGCGAACATCAAAGCGATGAGTAGGCCCAGACCGATTATCATGTTAGTTGACTTTTTCTCCATTCGTATCATGTTATGTTGTTAGAAATTCAAGCTACAACTCAATCCTACTGAGGTAGCATTAAAAGGATTGGATGATGCGCCATTGCCCATCACGGCGGGGCTGACCCTCAGCGAGAGGTCTTTCGAGATGTCGAACTCCGACAGTTCGGCATCGACATAGGCATCGATCACGGAAAGCGCATAGACGCCTATCAGTACGAAGAAGCTCATATCGCGCCAACGGCGATACTTATCCTTACGCGACTTGAAGATCTGCTTGTAGCGCTCTATGTTTGAGGAATCAATCTGACGGCCCAAGTGCAGGAACTTATTATAGCTTGCAGTGTTGGGGTCGTCGTCCATAATGTCAATATAAGCCTGCTGGTAGTCCTTATACATCATACTGTTCCACGACATTGCGTAGATACAGCCGATGAAGCCTCCATAGACCAGGGGCAGCTTCCAGTACTTGCGGTTGTATATCTGGCCACCGCCAGGAAACACCAAGGCGAGCCAGAGCGCACGCTGGGGATTAGGACGCCAGGCCGACCAGTCGCGTCTGGCACGCTTCACAGCCACAATATTGGCGGAATCGGCCATTACCACCGACGACTTTACGATAGTCTCAACGATGGAATCACCTTCCACGCTCTCAGCCGTCAGCCTACCTTCCAACGAGTCAATGGCAACGACCTGCTGCGGAGCTTTCAGGCTGTCGCCCACCACAATTTGCGGAATCGTCAGCGTATCGCCTCCGACGGTCTGCGCTGTTCCTGTCAGCGCAAAGACAAAGAGCAACACGATCGTTGCCCAAAGCTTCCGAACGTATATGTCAGTACTCTTCTGGTTCAATTTCTCAGTCGGTCTATCATGTTCATGATGCGTTCCAACTCCTCTTCATTGGCAAAGCCGATGCTGATCTTTCCCTTTCCTGTGGGCGAACAGGTCATCTGCACCTTTGCCTGGAACAGGTCGGAGAGTCGTTTCTTCAGCACGTTATATTCAGCAGGCAGTTGTGCCTTCGAGGCAATCTTCTTATTGGCGGTCTGCACGTCCTCGCCGTTCTTCAGCATCTGCACCATCTCCTCCACCTTGCGCACGGAGTACTGGTTCTTCTGTACTTCCTTGAAAAGCTTCAGCTGCATCGAGGGTGAGTCGATGGACAGCAGCGCACGCGCATGTCCCATGTCGATCTCATGGTTCTTCAGAGCCATCTGGATCTGTGCGGGCAACTTCAGCAGGCGCATGTAGTTGGTCACGGCCGTACGGCTCTTGCCTACGCGCTCGGAGATTCTCTCCTGTGTCATACCCGTTGTCTCAGCCAGATGCTCATAGGCCAGAGCTATCTCGATGGCGTTCAGATCCTCACGCTGGATATTCTCCACGAGCGCCAGCTCCATCACGTTCTCGTCCTCCACGGTGCGGATATAGGCGGGAATACTCTTCAGACCTGCCATCTGGGAAGCACGCCAACGGCGCTCACCAGCAATAATCTGATAGCGGTCGTGCGCTACCTGTCGAAGGGTGATGGGAGCGATGATACCCATATTCTGAATGCTCGCAGCCAGCTCCTGCATGGCTGTAGCATCAAATTCTCTACGGGGCTGGTCAGGGTTCGGTTCAATCTGTTCAATGGGAATCTCGTTCAAGTTCGATGATCCCTGCGTGCGAACATCACTTGTATCAATGAGGGCATCCAGTCCGCGTCCGTTGCCGATATCGTCCAGTCCACGGCCCAACACGGTTGATCCCTTAGCAAATTTCTTATGTACAGCCATTATTTGTTCTTGTTAATGATTTCTTTTGCCAAAGCCAGATGGTTCTTACTGCCAGTAGAGTCGGCATCGTAGAGGATGACGGGCAGACCGTGACTCGGACTCTCCGAGAGCTTCACATTGCGCTGGATAACGGTCTTAAATACCAGTTCCTGGAAGTGACGCTTCACCTCGTCGTAGATCTGATTAGCCAGACGCAGACGCGAGTCGTACATCGTGAGCAGGAAGCCCTCAATCTCAAGGCGCTGGTTCAGCTTGGACTTGATAATCTTAATCGTGTTCAGCAGTTTCGAGATACCTTCCAAAGCGAAGTACTCACACTGAACGGGAATAATCACTGAATCGGCAGCCGTCAGCGCATTCACGGTAATCAGGCCCAACGATGGCGAACAGTCTATGAGGATATAGTCATACTCGCTACGGATAGGATCCAAGAGCGCCTTAATCACTTTCTCACGGTTCTCAAGATTGAGCATTTCAATCTCAGCACCTACTAAGTCAATATGGCTGGGAATAATGTCCAATCCGTCAATATCTGTTGTGTAGATGGCATCACGCACATCAGCCTTGTCGATAATGCACTCATAGAGTGAGCAATCCACCTCCTTGATATCTACGCCAAGACCACTTGACGCATTGGCCTGAGGATCGGCATCGACGACAAGAACCGTTTTCTCCAGCGTAGCCAGAGAGGCTGCCAGATTAATGGTGGTGGTAGTCTTTCCCACACCACCTTTTTGGTTGGCTAAAGCAATAATCTTTCCCATTTTCATAAGATTTAGGGGACAAAGATACACATTTTTCGCCGAACGCGAAGTGATTTATACTAAATTTCACTTTTATTTACCAATGTGTCCCCTTTCGTCAGTAGTTTCTCAGGACCTCTTTCAAGTGCTTCAGCTTCTTCTTTTTCTTCAGTCGTTTCAACTCTCCCATGCTGAAAGTGCCTGAATTAGGCGAAGCACGATCGATGGCTTTCAGCTCTTCCACATCCACGCTGAATCGCCGATTGAACGCTTTTCCACGCGCATGTCCGATTACGACCACCTCATCCAGGGAATTGATGTCAGGAATCAGCGTCACCGTGTCGGTCAGCTCCTCGCGATACACCACCCTGCGCAGATAATGAACATTACCAAGACTCAACTGGCGAAACGTAGTGTCTTTCAACAGAAAAGTACCATCCCAGGCCGTAACCGTTCGCTCTCCCCTATCCGTAGTAATCACGACATCGCGCACAGGGACATTTGTCTCTGTACTGACCACCATTCCTTTTATCTGTGCGCCAATGGTTAAGGGTAAGAGCAACAGGAACATTACTATGCTGCTTTCGTACTTCATTGCCGCAAAAGTAGCGTTAATCAGCGAATGCGGCAAATCCTTTTCAACTAATTAAACTGATTTAAAGGATAAAAGGCAAGGAGAATTTTATCTAATTTTTGAATAAATTCATTATTATAAAAACAGGAACAATGGCTTTTTATATCAAACGTTCGAAATGGTGGCTGCAAACCAATGCTTTTTATACCAGAAACCAGCGGTTTCCATGTAAGAAACCAGCGGTTT
>Ga0265298_10009112_pt1 | contig 11848 bp, 7 predicted proteins | sample AusTroGonzalo_MG_3_FD_193486 | JGI IMG/M metagenome (GOLD analysis project Ga0265298, IMG submission 193486) | Bovine rumen microbial communities from tropical cattle in Woodstock, Queensland, Australia - Gonzalo_01 | ecosystem: Host-associated > Mammals > Digestive system > Stomach > Rumen ...
CAACTAGAGATGGATATACGTTTGCTGGTTGGGTTCCAGAGATTCCTGCTAAAATGCCATTGAATGGATTGACTGTAAAGGCTCAGTGGACAGCAAATAAATATACAATTACTTTTGATGTAGATGGATGAACTTCTGTAGAATCAATTACTCAGGATTATGATACTGAGATTACACCACCAGCTAATCCAACTAAAACTGGACATGTATTTGCATGATGGGATCCTGCCTTGCCTACTAAAATGCCATTGAATGGATTAACTGTGAAAGCACAGTGGTCACTTAGTGGATTTACAATTACATTCGATACAGATGGATGAACTCTTATTGATCCAATTGTTCAGGATTATAATACAGATGTAATTGCACCAGCTGATCCAACTAAGGAAGGATATACATTCGCTGGTTGGGATAGAGAAATTCCTGCTAAGATGCCTGCTGAAAATATAACTATAAAAGCATTATGGACAGTGAACCAATACACAATTATATTTGATACAAATGGATGAAGTACAATAGATCCAATTACTCAGGATTATGGTACACCTCTAATTATCCAGAATCCAACTAAGTGAGGATATACATTTAAATGATGGGATCCTGCTCTTCCAGCTACAGTTCCAGCTGAGAATCTTATTGTAGTAGCTCAATGGGAGAAATCATGATGAGGTAGCTCATGAGGTGGATGATGAGGATGATCTTCACATAAATCTGATACATGAGATGATCAAGATGGACAGAAACAAGATTCAGATGATAATATGCATGGTGCTGCATGAGATGAAGAAAACGAATGATCTCAGTGAGATGGTGTAGAAGAAATAGTTATTGAACCAGAAGCATTATCAGCATATGATTGGGCTAGAAAGTATAATATTACAACAATGGATACTGTAAAAGAAGCAGATCCTGATGGATATGTAATTAGATGACATTTAGCGAAGATGGTTGTAAATTATATGGTGAATGTTCTATGAAGAGAAGTTCCATATGATGTACCATATGAATGTGTAGCTTGGAATGATGATCCATCAATTTGGGAGTCTGATGAGATTAGAGATTATGCAACAAAATCTTGTGCATTATGAGTGATGTGAATACAAATGTGGAATAACGAATTTAAGCCAAATGATATAGTAACTAGAGCAGAATTTGGAACGGTAGTATCTAGAATACTATGGTGAGATAAATATAATTCTTCAAATACTAAATGAAGATATCGATATACATTACATTTACGCGCTTTGAAGAAAGAGTGAATCATGACCCAAATAAATAGACCAATGAAATGGTTGGAGGTTAGAAAATGGGTATGGGTAGTTATGATGAGAGCGCAAGAGTTGTTGAATAAATAATTTCATAGGAAAAGAATCTGAACGTTATTGTTCGGATTCTTTTTTTGCTTTGAAACTTGAAAATTTTATAGATAAATTTATACAAATTGTATAATTTTTTGGTTTATTGTTAATTTTGAATGATACAAGGTAAACAATGATATAAATCTGTACTTGATATAAAATGAGATAGCGTTTTGTTAGTATGATTTTGGTGATTCAAAAATATGTGAGATGAATTAATATTATTATGAAATGTGAAATTGTTACAGCAGCAGTGAAAGAAGATATTTATAGTTTCTCAAGATAATGAGTGGTTAAAAACATTCCTATCCAAAGAAGTTGATTGTTTAGATGTTACATTTTTAGATGAGCTTCCTAGAGGATTTAGGAGTACATTTAAGTATTTTAGGAGAAACTGATTTAAACAGTTAAAGCATTTTTTCAAAATAGATACAGTGATTCTCGGATGAGGTGAAATATTAACTGAAGAGTCTGCACATTCATATTATTATTGGTTCTGGTCTATATGGCCAGCTTTGATATTAAGGAAGAACTTGTATATTATGTGAGGTGTACAGGTTCCTCATAAGAAAGTTAATAAAATATTATTCAACTGGATACTTAGAAATACCAAAAAGATTTACTGTAGAGATTTTGAGTGAGTTTCAGAATTGAAAAAATATTGATTTAATGATGTTGAGTTCTTTATGGATACGAGTTATTTTGTGAGAGATAATTGGAAGAAATATTTGCATAAAAATACAAAGAAATACTTTGTTATCAATATAAATAGTAATGGTAAACAGTTTATGGATGATCTGAAAAAGGAGGTAAAAGTATATTTGGATAAGTGATATGAATGTTATTTTGTGCCAGTGTGTGATGGATGGACGGATGATGATAATAGATTTTTTGCAGAAATACAAAAAGATTTTCCATCTATAAAATTGAAAAAATGGGATGATGATTTTGAGAAATTTTTACAGTTTTTATGATGATCTCAGATTGTAGTAAGTGCTAGATTACATTTATATTTGATTAGTAGGTATATTTGATTGGATACGAAAGTATTTCCATATCAGAAAAAAATTAATAAAATGCAGAATGTAGTATCAGAATTAGGTTTGTAAGATTTTATTTTGTATGTATAATCCATGAAATTTTCTGTAATAGTACCTGTATACAATGAAAAAGATTCTATATGATATTTTTTGGATTCTTTGTATTCTCAGACTAGGAAACCAGATGAAATAATTATAGTGGATGGATGATCTAAGGATTGAACATATGAAATATTACAGGAAGAAGAAAAAAAATGAAAAATCAGATTACTTAGAAATCCAGTTCGTCAGTGAAATATAGCTAGATCTAGAAACCTAGCAATCAAAAATAGTTCATATGATTTGATATTATGTACAGATGTTGGAAATAAACTAAATAAGGATCGATGTGAATCTTATCTGAAAGTGTATGAATCAACTGATGAAAAGGTAGTTTGATGAAAATCTGAATTTATAGCTCCTACAAAATTTCAGAAAAATTGTATTCATCGTTTAACTTCCAAGGTCCCAAATTTTCCATCTAGAAATATATCTTTTTACAAACAGGCTCGAAAAGATGCTGGCTGATATCCAGAATTTTTGACTCTTTGGGCAGAGGATACTTATTTTAATAATAGACTTAAGGATGCTGGATACCATATTTACTACTGCAAATATGCGATAGTAAAGTGGGAACTTAGAAAAAATTATTATGAGATATACAAGATGTATAGAAATTATACACAGTGAGATGCTGAAGTTTTGGTTGTTAAATGAAAAAATCAGAGTATTTCTATTAGGCAATCGATTATATTTGTATGTTTCTTCTTGTGTTTATTTCTTTCAATATTTGTATTAAAATTGTGGTTTATCCCAGTTGTGATTGTATGATTAATTGGAATCTGATTGTATAAAAGAACTCCAGGGTGATTTTGGTTTGATTTACATTTTAGTTGTGCAAAAATTGTATGAATGACAGTCTGATTCATCAAGTGAATTATATCATGATTACGTATTCGTAGGAAGATGAACAAGAAAAAATAGTTATTTATTTTCAGATTTTTCTAATTTCCTGAGTCATTTTATATGGTATTTGGTGAATAATCGGTATCATATCATTATAGAACATTCAGCTATTATAAGAGCATAAGCAGCTCAGTTTATTCAATATCTTGGAATGAAGTATAATGCACAGCTTACATTTATAATTGCAATAAATACCTGAACGTAAAGTCTGGTGTATTCTTTGGACATTGCAGTTAACGCATTACCAAATACATAACTTAACGATTTGAATATCAGGATTATAGATAGAATTCTCATTATATGGATAGTATTTGTGTCTGTGAATTCTGCTCCGTATAGTAAATTTAGTATAAATTTTGCTAATAATACAAATCAAGCACAGCATACGATTGATAGTAATAAGTGATAGAGTGCGAATTTTCTGATTAAATGTTGGAAGCGGTCCATGGAAATTTTTGTGGAAGCGACTAATTTCGTGAACATTGCCATAGAGAAAACATTGAATAGAATGTATACATAACTTAGTAATTTATATGGAGCAGAGAAAAGTCAGACATCACTTTCTCATCTAAATTTTTCTATCAATACTATAATAACATCAGAGTAGAAATAGGCGAAAACTCCTCATAGGAAGAATGGTATACTCATTCTTAGGATGCTTTTCATAAATTCTAGGTCGAGGCGATTTTTTTCGAAATGAAAGTATTTTTTGATATATAATAATGATGTTATTAAATTGATGATACCTGAAACTAAGTATCAATAAAAAACCGCTTTAACACTTTGGTCGAAATAAAGGAATATAATTGTACATACAAATAATATCAGATTATTCCATATTTTTAGGCTGGCTTCGTGTTCCATCTTTTCTTCACTACGGAAGAAAATTCTGAAAAATTCAAGGAAGCTAGCAGCGATTGAATATAATAGATATAGTATTATCAATGTGCTATAAGTATTTACATTGTCATTATATTGGCTTAATATGAATATTATAAACAAAACAATTACAGATAATATTCATTTGATGAATGAAACATTTGTTAGATATTTGCTAGCGTTTTTAGGATTTTTACTAAGTTCTCTGAATGATAGATTTGTTAGTCAAAAATCTACAATTAATACAAAAAAAGTGATAAATGTTATTACGTAGTTATATATTCAGAATTCAGATTTTCATAGTTTACGAGCAATCCATAGACTAATCAAAAAAGTGAACAGTCTGGCAATAAATTCAGAAACTAACAATCGGAAACTATTTTTTGCTACTGTTTGTTTGAATGATGTATTTTGAAATAGAAAGTTTTTTATTCTTTTTGGCATATTTATGATTCGTAATTATATTTTTTGATTTTATACAAAGTTTAATTATTTTCAATAATTAATCTTAAACAAAAAAACAGGCGGTGAGGGGATCGAACCCCCGACAGCGGTTCCGAAGACCGATGTGTTACCACTACACCAACCACCCGTATTAGATTTTTTGTAATAATTTTACACAAGAATTATCAATTTTTTGGATCATTTCGTTATTTCATTCATTTCCTAGAAAAGTTTTCAAAGCTTCTATTGCTTCTTGTGTTTGCTCTCTTTTAGTGATTTGAGAGAAATTTTCAACAGGAAGGTAGAGCTTAGCAAAAATTTCTAGTATTTCATAATCATTTGAAGTTATTTCGTATGTATGTTTATCTCATTGAATATTCTCTGAAATCTGAATGAAAATTCATTCATTTTGTAGATTTTTCTGAATATTTCTTATTTCATTTCACATAGATAAAAATTGTCCAAAAAGAGGAAGCTGAATCTTGATTGTAGATAACCTTTCTCATTTATTTTCAAATTTTCAGTATAGGAGAGTTAGTCCGAAAAGAAATCAGATTTTTCATTCAATACCTAAATCTTCAATATTTATTTTATTTTCTGACTCATTATTTTTTATTAAAACTCATTTTGAACTGTTTGATAGTTGGATATTTAATCATAATTTTTTGAATAGTTCATTTTTCTCTTCTACAGCTTTAGTAGGGAAGTATGGTAGAAAATTATAGAATCATCCATTATCCTCATCAAAAGCATTAAAGATTTGATAAGCTGTCGAGATTCAATCTTTCACATTGTTTGTTATTTCACTAATTTCTAATACTCAATCTTTGATGAAAAATACATTCATAGTGGATCATAAATTTTTAGATTCAATTAGTTTTATTTCCTTTTTGTGCCATACATAAAATATACAATTTTCTTCATTGAAATCATATCATTGAAAAATATGGCGGTAAGTTTTACCTGTGTATAATTTTTCATCTTGTTTAATTAGGAAGCTCATATTTTATTATTTTACAGGTAAAACTTTATTTTCGGTTTTGAGTATTTTATACAGTAGTAGTAATTCTATACAGTTTACCATCAGCGAACTTCATCCAGCACTGATAAATGGCAAAGTGATTCATGTGGTTGGAATAATCTGGACATTAACTCACATATTCACAAAGGTTTGTACAATAATTAGAGAAATAATTCATACTCACATTAATTTTAATTGTGGATCATTAACTTTTTGTAAATGTTTCAGTACATATCGAAACATTCGTATGTATAGTATTATCAAAAATAAATTTCAAATAAATCAGATTTCTTCCGAAAAAGCAGCAAATATAAAGTCGCAATATGCTTCAGGTAAGTTTGAATATTTTTGTAGTCAATTACCATATCAGTTTCATAAAAATCCTCATCATCATATTGCAATTAATGCTTGTGTTGTTTGCCATCATGTTCTTTCTCTTTCTTCTTCGAGCTTTTCTTTATCTGTGGTGAAAAAGTATTCAAAACGTTTAGTTATATAACTAAATTTATCGTTCATTAATCCTAAAGTTAGTCATGCAATGATTCATGCTCATAGTCAGATTCATAGAATTGATAGAGTTTTTTTGAGACTTAATCATGAGAATCGGACCATAATTAAAGCTGTAGCTCATATAATTAGAACAGTTCAAAAATCAGGGATTAATAAGAATACGAAATATAATAAAGCATTTAAAATTATGAATGTTAGTAAAAATTGAGGAGAAGTCATGTTTTCTTTTTTCCTTGTTAGCCAACTAGCGAGAAATATTACGTATGCGAGTTTGAAGAATTCAGAAGGCTGAATACTTGGTATATGTGGAATATTTAACCATCCTCTTGCTCCATTATAAGAATCTCATAAAGGAGTAAAAACTAAGCATTGAAAAATAAATGTTCAAATCATCAACCCTCCAGCTACTTTGTGGTTTTTTAGTGCTTTTATTGGAAGCTTTCGTAGTATAACAAAAAGAACTGCAATATATATAAGAGCTTTGATTTGTTGGTAAAAGTAGTAATAATTTGTAGGTTCAGTAAAAGTGGTAAATCATCTATTTATAGAACTTAGACTCATTGTAAATGATTCATAGACGCTCGTACTATAAACAGCTAATAATCAGAATATAAGTAATATAATTCAGTTTATTAATAGAGGCATACTTAATTATTTAACTTAAACTTTCTTAAATCTGAGTGTATGTAAACGCTCAGAATTTTCAATTGTTTATTTGATTTCTTCTGGTGGCAAATATAAACATTCCCAACCATTTAATTCACGATTTGTAGCTACATAAACATCTTGCATATTACAGTCTCACTTTTCAATCGTTTTACCGTTTTTATCCAAAATATCCGTAATTTCCAATATTCACATATCATCAGGAGATATGAAATTTAGTTTCATTCAACGACGCAATTCTTCTTTTGGATCGATGTGATGATAAATGATTCAGTCTTTTTCTTTAGTCTTAGGAGAGAATATTCCAAAGAAATTTCTATTAAATAGTGGACCAGCAGTTCATTTCGTAGTAGTAACTAATTCTTCAGTTGTAGTTCTTCTTTCTTCTGGAGAGATTTCTCCGTCAGGGAATTCTTGTAAATTATGGAATAAGAATCCATCTCGGTATGTTCTATGTGGAATCATTTCCACTAAATTTCTGATATTTTCATCAATTGGTTTTCAATTAGCTATGCAATCACGAACGTGTTTATATGCTTTAACTACAGCTGCAACATAAAATTCTGATTTACTTCTTCATTCAATTTTTATTGCATCTAGAATTGGCATCAATTCATTCAAACGGTCAATTGTACATAAATCACGAGAAGAAAAGATATGTTCACCATTTTCATCTTCTGTAACTTCTAGCATTTTTCATTCTCTTCTAGCTTCTTGGATGAATACTCTGTATTGAAATCTACATGAGTGATTGCATTCTCATTTATTCGCGGGGCGTCATCATAAATAATCTCAAAGTAGACAGCGTCCAGAATATGTCATACACATTGCTCAGTGAATAAAAGCTTCTAATTCTATTTCTGGTACAGCTTTTTTAATTTCTTCTATTTCAAATATATGTAATTCTCTAGCTAGTATTATTCTTTTTACTCATAAATCTGCCCAAAATTTTACACTATCAGAATTTAATGTGGTAGTTTGAGTAGATAAATGAAGTGGAATATCTGGTAAATATTTTCTAATTATTCTAAATGTTCATGGATCAGAAAAAATTATACTATCAGCTCAACAATCTGCTATTTTCTCTGTAATAGATTCAAAAATCTGAATATCTTTATTTCTTGGAAATATGTTCATTGTTAGGAATGCTTTTGTTCATTGTTCATGAAGCTGATTTATCGTATCTTTCAAATCATCAAAATTATATAGTTTATTCTGTCTCATTCTCAGAGATGTAAACGGTACTCACAAATATACTTCTTCTGCTCAATATGCAGAAGCTACTACGGCTTTTTGATGGGATCATCCTGGAGCAACAATTGATGGAATGTTCATTTTCACAAAAATTTATCATAAAATTTTACAATTTTTATTATAATTTATTGCTGGTTTTTCTCAATAAAATTTTATCTTCTTTGGATGATTTCCAAAATTGTATTCAGAGAATTCTCAGTCTGATTTGTGATAATGTATCTATTATATACGTGGTCTGAATTATTATTTAGTACAATTACTGTATTCCTATCTTGTCCAAAAGTTCGTGTTCATGTTCATTCGTCTCGAGATCATTTAGCTTCAAAACTTCAATTAGAACTGAAATAAATTGTATTTTTTCAGTTATCTTCTGTTGTGTAATCAAAATATAAATCGCCTGTTTCGTTTAATTTTTCATCAGCTTTAGGAGTTCGGTTGTAGTATCGTAGTTTATTACAGAATGTACATTCAAAATTATTTTCGGTTTCTGGTATAATTGTTATATCAAAGTATTCTTCAGCTTGCTCTAATAATGATTTATCATTTATGTAAGTATAATCCCCATTTCTTTGCTTTTTATAAGCTTCTTCTGAAAACATTTCTTTGATGGAACTATCATATAGACTTCAATCTTTAGCTAGTTTGTATCTAACAAGATTATTGTCTTTATCAAGTTCTATAGTCATTGGAATACCAAATCCACAAGTATCACTTAGATTTCCTCTTTCATCAATTTTATATCATTCTCCATTAGAAACTAAGTAGTATTCAATATTTCAATTGTCTTTTTCAGAGCTTCATAATATAGCTATATCTATAAACATTTCACTGTCATCTCCACAATTTTCTTGCTGTTTTATTATATTTTTAAATGTTTCATAAATGTCTGGTTGTTGTGTGTTTTGTTGCTCTATGTTTATGTTGTTTTGATTGCTTGTTTCTTGAATAACTTCTGTATTGTTTGTACACCCGGCGATTAAAAAAAGAGAAAATAAAAGTGTGACGAAAACCTTTTTCATTTTACCACGGATAATCAAAATAAATTATTTACTGCTGAGTAGGCTGTGTCTTATAGTCAGAGTTTCGATTTCATCTTTTGTTTTTGCGTACTCTTCTTCTGTTTTACTGCGTTGTTCTCATTCTGGTAAAATTTGTAAACGTTGTCTGAGTAGGTTTAGTTTATCGTCTAGATTCTTAATTTCTTTTTCTAATTCATCTAAAGAATCTTTTTCTTTATTATTTGTAGAATCTCATGGTTGTATTCAGATAGTTAGTGTATCATTAGAGAATGTCTCATATCATAATGGAGTTTGTTCGTGAAGCCTGAGATAGAATATCTCAGAAATATGGAAATAATTTTTAAAGATTTGTTCATATTTTGCGAATATTTCGCATATTGTTGGATTGGATTTTATGAATATATTACAGGATTCATGCTGTTTTATGTTACTTTCAATCTTTATATTTTTTATTTTTAGGAATGTGTCATAAATTAAATGTAGGTTGAAATCGATGGATTTATTTAATTGTATGGCGTTAATGGGGTATAAAAATTTTCTTTCAGAAATATATTGTAAAGCGTCTACAAATTCAGGGGTTAGTGGATAGATAATATTCAACAATAAGTTGAAAAAATAACAACAAATGAATTGTATATTCTTTGATGGTTTTATTTTTTGTACTTCTAGATATCGAGAAAAAAATAAATCTTGTATTGATCATTTAAAGTTTGTGAAAAATTTTACGTATTGTTCATATGTCTCTACTTCATTTCGAGAATCGCGTATGTTATTTATGTGGTATAGAAATAAAATATCTAAATCTTCTAAATCTTCAGGTTGTTTGTTTAATGTTTCTTCTATGTCTTTTGGTAAGAAGTTCTTTTGTATGCATAATCTGGTGGCATTCCATATTTGTTTTAGGAAAAAATTATTTAATAGTATCTCTTTTTGATTGTAAGTTTGGTTGATTAAAAAATTTAGTCTGATAGGATTTTCTCAATATAATTTGAATAGATTTCGTTGAGATTGTTCTTTTTGTAGTTTAGTGAGCTGTTTGTCTCACAAAAATTCATTTTCTTTGTCGTATGAAAATTCTTTGAAATTATTTGAGATGGATTGTCATAGGATGAGTTCTTGAATTAATAAATTTTTAAAAATTAATTCTTTTTCATCTTTACGAAAAATGATATCTTTATTTATTTTTATATTTTTGTCGTGTAGATAACATGGTATACACAGTTGAATAAAATCATGATCAATAATATCATTGGATATTCATGTTAGATTGAGTAGTAATCGGTTTCATTCTTGTTGTAAAAATTTACAATCATTAATTAAATCAAAACAGTCACTAATTGATGAATTTTGTTCATATGTTAAATTCTGAATTATTTGAGAAACTCTTTGATATTCTGGTTTCTCTCATGTGAGTTCTGATAGATGTTTTATAAAGTATTCAATTTTTTTCTCATTTTCTGAAAGAATTCTTGTGATTTTGTTGTATTCACAAAGTTTAATTTTCCCCTCTTTATTTCAGTTTTTTTTATTTCAAAATATTCATATACGGACTAGTGATAGAATTATGAAATTGAAACATATTTGAATTGGATTTTCTTTTCGTTCACTACATTCTTTTTCCAAATCAAAAAATGATATATTTCAATCAGAATCTTTTATTAAAGGGATTCTTCGTCAGTATTGTAATTGACTATTACAAACTAAAGAATCAGGTAAATATCAATTTATTTTGTTTATGATTTTTTGTTTAAGTTCAAATATATCGGTTTGAAAATTATCTGAAATATTGTTGTTATCATTTGATTTTTCGTATGAATTTAGTTCATTATTGTAATTATCTAGATTTTTTTGTAATGAATCTATTTGATCTAAATTTTCTCAGAACTCGGGATCTAAAAAATAAAAATTTAGATCTTTATTAAAAATTTTATTCAAAATGGTTTGTTTTTCTTCAGTTAAATCTAGAGTGATTTGATCTATTTTATATGGTGTTAGGCGCTCGTTAATATAACTTAGGTATGGAATCTTTTCAGTTTTTTCTCATTTTCTTTCTAAATTTCAGATATCATTTATAAATCATTCAATATTTGAATAATATTTATTTCTTTCTTGTCAGATAAAAGCAGCTTCATGGATAAAATCTGTATATAATCATTGTTGATCAAATACATAAATATTGGTAGGTAATCAATATTTTTCGGCTATACTTATGCTTTCTTGATCAGAGCATGGACATACTCTCTGAATTCAATTGTTTAGAGCTATATTTACATTGTCATCTCATATTATAGGAATTTGACGGTTACATAATGGTATTATGGCTTTTTTTCATATATATTTGCTATATCTCTTATCTTTTGGATGAACAAGTAATGCTACATCTCAGCAGCACAAATCTATGTCATCTAGACATACTGGTAGTGTTTCACATTTGGCTCATACAAAATATTTTAGCACATAGAATGGTCTGGTTTCTTCTTTTCGTGTAATATGTTGGGGTGATATGGAAGTTTGTAAATTAAAAGGTCGGTATCAGATTTTTTTTTCATATATTAGTTTTCATTTTTCTCGTAATGAATGGAATTTATTTAGTACGTATAGGTATAAATCAGAATCGGGGATATATATTTTATATTTACTAGATAAATAGTT
>Ga0265298_10009113_pt1 | contig 11848 bp, 11 predicted proteins | sample AusTroGonzalo_MG_3_FD_193486 | JGI IMG/M metagenome (GOLD analysis project Ga0265298, IMG submission 193486) | Bovine rumen microbial communities from tropical cattle in Woodstock, Queensland, Australia - Gonzalo_01 | ecosystem: Host-associated > Mammals > Digestive system > Stomach > Rumen ...
CAATTCGCGATGAGCTAACGTATGCGAGACTCTGGCAGATATCCTCTGAGATAGCATCTTGTATTAAGGTCGTTCTAAACTTAGTAAAATCATGAATACAATCATGATAGTAGAATACCTCCGGGATGTAAGCTTCTGAAGAAATGTGAACTCCAGGAGCATCCGGATTCAAATCACAAAGGAACCTAAAGACTTTCTCAAAAGTAACTTTATTTGAAGACTCATTGGGGGTCTCTTCGGCGAAAGAGTCTGAAAGTCCTTCAACAGGGAAAAGGACAGCATCCTCCATATCTGAAATGGTATTACCGGCAAAACGATTATCCAAATAATCGTTTTCAAGATCTCGATAATAATCCGAGAAGAGGGCAAAACTACTAGTCTGATAATCTTGTACAATCGCCTCAAGGCGGCTTTCATCAAGGGAACCATGGGCGACTTCCCTTTCATATGCCTCCTTACACATCATCCTGAACGCCTCGGGGAACCCTTCTTTCCCGATACTATCCAATTGGTTAAGGATTGGCAAATACGCTACTATGTTAGCATGCTCTGCTTTTTCAATAAGTTCGGGAACAGCTTCCACTTTCAGCGTATTTCTTGCATTTCCGCTGAGATTCTCTGAATAATACTTAATGATTGAGAGGACATGATCCCTTCCATAAACATCTCTCGTATCTTTGAGATGACTATGGATTTCTCTCATCTGTTTTATATACTCTTCAGTCGTCATCGCATCATCCAGAGTAAAGCCGCTATAAATGACATTTGTAGCATGCAACGCGAGATGAGTCCGACAGAATGCAAAGAAATCTCGTTTATAATCACTCAGGTTGGTCCCAATACACAACTTGAATCTTATATTTAATGCATTTCTTTTATGGTTCTCAGGATGCAAGAAAAACTGAATGATGCTTACATTATTGCCTTTAAGGATAATGTGCCCATCCTGGTCAGATAATGCAAAACTCTTCAAGAAACCATTCTTTTGCAAATCATTCTCTCCCATTCCGAACTCAAAAGAAACGATAAGGGGGCGACCAATAAGAAGAGAATCCACCTCATATGAAATGAACATCGTCGAGACTCCTTCTTGCACAGATTGCTTATTGAGAACGGTCTCAAAATTACCCAGCAGAGATAATGGCTTTTTACCGAAATCTAACCTAGGAGTTTTTGTATCGGATACTACTGCACGCAAGAAGTCATTCAAAAGGATGAGAGACTTGGCAAGGGAACTTTTTCCCGAACTATTACAGCCAGTTAATATTGTAAGAGGGCGCAACTCGAATGATGCCCCATTCTTATCGAATGCCCGGAAGTTCTTTATAGTAATACGTGTATTCATTATCCTTTCTTGTCTTGAATTCTTACAAATGTAACTATTTGATCTCAAATCACGAAGCAAATATAGATTAGAGTTGCGAATCAGTCATTCGCGAACTTGTTAAAAGAGTCAATCTATATTCCAATAGGCATCAGGATCTCCATCAAAAGCGTCATCTATGACATCATCACTATATCCCATAACATCCTGGGCATATGATCCGGCATATGCTCCGTAATGGGTGCCATAATCATCATCTGAAGAATCATGATAATACCTTGATGAATGATAACGGCCATTCTCTACGAACTGTTGCGTATTCAGATCAAAATACTTTTCCTCTCCATTCAAAACCACCTTAGTATTACTCCGACTCTTTTGAAAGAAGTTCCAGATTGTATCATATATGACGGGGAGAACTTCTTCTCCCATTTCGTTGATAATACCCCACTTTGCTCTCTCCGTCTTCCCTGTCTCAAGATCAATAGATTCGTCGCCGAAAATATCTTTAACTCTTGCAAGACCATGGTCAAAGCCACTAATCCAGGCATATTTCCCAAAGGGAACAACCATCTCTCCAGCACTGTTTATCACACCATGTTGGTACTTGTCGTTCTCAATTACACTCACTTCCCCGTAGTTGTTTTGCTTAATTATCATAGCTTTTCCTTTTCTGCTTGCAAAATAACAACCCATTCGCGAATTCTTTATTCGCTCTTCACGCTTTTTAGCAATTCAAGGGAATTATCCAGTTCTTTCACCATTTTGCTACGGATTTCCTTGGGGCTTACAAGCAGAATCTGATCTCCATTCCGATAAATGGTGTTGTACAACTCCCGGTTGGGCTTAAGTTTCAAACCATAGAAAGTATAATCCTCAAAAGAAGGATACTTCTTATGGAGGCGCTCCTGCCCTTCAGCGGGGAATTTAACCTGTGATCCGTGCAACGGTTTTGTATCCACATAGCCCAAATAATTGTTCGAGACAGCAATGATGATGGGCGTCAGTGGTTCCTTTTCATAATAAGAAGGACCAATAATGTCCTCAAACCTTTCTTCCAGGTCTTCATCTGCTTCAACGAACGGCACATCTTCGACAGGATGAACAGCAGCAATGCGGTCCAGGGCAAGATTCAAGAAGAAGTTTTTGCGGTAGTCGAATTTATCATTTGCGGGCGGCGTACCAATCAGGTACCAGCGGTCGTTATACTGCTTCAGCAGATACGGGTAGAGGCGGATGGTGCGTACGTCTTCGCCAAAGGGAGCGTAATCCACGTCGACTACTTTCTTGTGCGCAATCAGAGTAAAGAGAGTGCCCAGATAATCCTTCCCTGCCAGGTAATCGTTCGAGCTGAATGATATGATCTTACGGTTATCAGTGCTGTCCTCGTCGAATTCACTCCGGCCGAAGGATTTCCGGTCATTGAGTTTTTCCTGAAGATCATGCAGCCATTCAAAATTGTCCAAACCGGCAAACTGGCCAAGCGTGTTGATGACTTCCTGTAGTAGCCGTTTCTCATCGTCGGACAGCGGCTTGCTGAACAGAGATTGAGTTTGGTCGGCATAACGATACACCGGAGAGCCGTAAAGTCTTTCCGAGCAGTCTATCTCCATATTGAAAGGAGACTCCTGCAGTGCTTGGATGTCTAGTTGGATTACACGCTTCCCACTCTTGATATAGCGGTCATAATCGCTGGGATCTCCTCCAATGGTCGGGAAGCCGGCAAGATCCAGACGCTCGTTCACTTTGTTGAGAAGGTCCAGGCACGTGTATTTATGATAGCGGTCACTCAGGAGCTGATCTAAATACATATAGCGAATAACGGCGTTTTTGTTCGAGGGCATAGTGCTGTGGTTTTTCGTTTCCGGATGCAAAGTTAGTGAATTTTGCGAATTCTACATTCGCAGCACTTCGCATAACCAAAATGACCAGCTTTATACTGTTTTTCTTCTTGCGAAAATATGATTCGCACCAGCGATATACCTTTGCTATCGACAAAAGAATCGAACAATGGACAGAACAAGATTTGAAGAAGTTCTCCTCTCGACGAAGAGGACTGGAATCGAGAATGTATTGGAAGAACTCGCGAAGACTGACTTTTATAAGGCACCCGCGTCCACGCGTTTCCATCTCGCGTGCGAGGGCGGCCTGCTGAAGCATTCTTTGAACGTATATGATGCAGGTATGATGATCCGCGGGCAGGTTATCCAGCGAGAGCCGGCCCTGGAGGCTCTGCTTCCAGAGGATAGCGTCGCCATAGCCACCCTGCTCCACGACACTTGCAAGTCTGACATTTATCAGGATACCATTTTGAGCCGCAAGACTGCCGAAGGCTATTGGGAAAAGTACCCCGGCTATTCCGTCGATTACAGCGCCGGGCTTCCTCTCGGCCACGGAGAGAAATCGGTCATTATGCTGCTTTCTTGGGGCCTGCAATTGACACGGGACGAGATGCTCGCCATCCGCTGGCATATGACCGCATGGGATCTACCCTTACAGAGCCCGGAGCATAAGGAGAGTCTTAACGCAGCAAAAAAACTATCTCCACTTGTCTCTTTGATACAGCTCTCAGATGGACTTGCATCGGGACTATTCGAGTGGCAGGCGCAAAGATAATAAGATGGGAATTATGACATCATCGACAAATAACAATCCTCCTATGAAAACCACATTCGCCAAAATGCAAGGGAGAGAGGACCGCCGTAACGCATCAGTCAGCACCTTGATTGAAGGTGTTTCACTACTATGTATCATTATGCTTTATATTGTGTCCATAGCCTGCGTCTGTAGTGGCAGTAGCGGTTCTGTATTTGGGAAAGTGCTGGTCATCACCTGTTCTTATATTGCAGCTATTGCCGGTCTCAATCACCTTCTGATACGATCCCGTAAATTCAACAGTAAAAAGCGGGGAAAAGAAATAGCAGATACAGAGATGCTTCAAATCTTGCAGGAAGAAGGTTATTCTCCTCATAGTGAAGATAATGGGGACATGACATTTAACGTGTCTGGGAAAGTCTTTGCATTTGGGAAGTGCACAGAAGGTTTTGTCTATGCCAGGCTCTATTATGAAATGAATCCTGATGACAAATGGAACGCAATGCAAGCGGCCCAGTATACCGAGGTATCTTTTAAAGGAATAAAAGTGATGCTAGTCCCTCACAAGAAGTTGATTATGTTCTCTGTTGAATCGCTTTGTATCGATTCGGAATCTTTCCGCCTTTTTATTAAATTAGCGATGAAAACTCTATCCGACTCAGTTACCCGATTCTATGAAAGAATGGCCACGCTTTCTGTAGAGAGTGACAAAAACAACACGGATAAAGATGGCATCGAGAGAATGAGCAAATTATTACCAGCAAAGACGATTCTTTCGTAGTAGAATCAATATGGAAATCAATCAATTAATATCAGTCCTCCGGAAGCCAGAGCATCGTTATGAAGGGGAAGACTTCCCCAAGGAACCGGTGATCTTAGGCCGGGAGATTGTCTTGGAATTATCTCCTGACCAAAGTAAAATCTACACAGCCATACTGAAGACAATTCCCAAAGAGACACTTGTAAGGATGGCCGCTCAACTAAAGCGGGAACCGGACTGTGCTATTAGCCTGGTCGATAAAATTGAGTGGATGTCTCAGGAGCATCACCCCAAAAGTTCAATCAAGAACGAGCCAATAGGAAGGTTACTTCGCTATTATCTCGACAAAAAGAGCAAGAAGGTGGTATATGCCAGAACGCAGCTTCGGAGTCGCTTTTTACACCAGAGTTATCAGGAGCAAAACAAGATTATGAAAGCCTTTCTCAACGGTTCAAAGGATGACTGCGAATGGGCTGCCCGTTATCTCCGGGACAACTGGAGAAAAGAAATGGCCGAGGCCGTTTCTGCCGCCTGGGACAAAACCGGAATACAGACACTGGCTTATGTGATACTCCGGCATTTCCCGGACGATTACATTCTTAAAGAGCAGAGTAAGCTGTCAGAGATTGCCGGCTATCAGTATGTTTGCGCCCGTGTCGGCAATGACCCCTCGTTTGTGTTTGATGAATCCAGGCTGAATACGCCTGATTATTTCTATGTCATGGCCAAACTCGGCAGAAACGTTGATGCCACAGCTATGGAGCAGAGATTTTACGACTATCTGCTTACATATCCGTACGACTACAGGCGCCTCCATTTCAAGCCCCTTTCACTCTTATCGATTGATAGTGTCGACAGAATGATTTGGGCAATGGGCGTTCTTGGAATGCAGGATGCTCTCGTCCGGCTCCTGGACTTCCTGGAAAGGATAATGAGAACGGTTCAGGATGTGCACGTAAACGACGATCAAGACAGGTGGCCTATTTTTGTGGCGTACATGAAATTAGAAATCGACCCATTTGAAGATATAGACATCATAGAGAAAGAGCAACTCAGATACACCGAAGAAACTGATCCTAAAAATTTTGTATTTGAGTACCCTGATGATTTACCACTATTTTAACATAAGGATTCCCCTATAACAGCAATGAGAACAATAACCCAATTCTTTACAATAGTGGCAATCTGCGCCTGCGCCATTTGCTGCGGCCAGACAACAAAGAAAAATACGTCTAAGACGCTCGATCAGCTTCATCACACGTTCGTGGACGTGATGCTCGATTCTACGGCTTCCTGGAATCAGATCGTAGATGCAGTATATCCTTTTGCTGATAGTTTGTGTGTAGCTGCAACTGATGAAAACAGCTTGAGAAATAGAATGTATGGTCAGGAATGGGGCTATATGACCATCGAGTTGTTATGTGAGTCTTTTACTGATCTCGCAGATGCCGGAAAAGAGGTGAATAATGATGATTTAGAGACTGTAGTCAGTAAGATTACCAAGGCCACGACGAAATGGTTTTATTCACCCGACGAACAGTTGCCCCATATCTGGAGAGACCACTATTACGTATCTAATAAGTCGGCAGAAGATCCAACAGATGGTTTCTTCCACTTAATGGTAACCTTGCCTACTCAACAGCATCCGAAGCCAACCCTACAGATCTTTTATCCCGAATGCGCTGTGGGTAGGCCTGCAATCATTTTCAGGGAGAATCTTGACGACCAGGTTGTCGATGACGACTTCGATATGAAGAATCTCATCGAACTGGATAATTGGTATGAAAAAGACGAGGTGGAAGAAGGTATGCCGATGCAGGCCTCCGCAGATGAGACGGTAGTCGAGAAAATGCTTACACACCAAGTCATGTATATCTTATTTCAAAGTGATACCGCTGCTGACGGCACTCCAGGTGAGCTGGAAATCGCCAGGGTGAATCTGGCTCCGTTGCAAAGTATTTGGAAAGAACATATAAAATAAAAACCAACCCTATGAAGAATATAATCGCCACTCTGGCCATTACAGTATCCATCATCGCTTGTGGTCAACAGAAATCGATTCCCGAGAATCTCTCCGATGTCAAAACCGTGGTCGCACAGCTGGATTCCGCTGTGACCGCGATGTATGGCTGGGAGCCACGAGATTCCACATACAATCACTCCCTAGATACGTTGGTCGCCGGGATGATGAATGAATACAAGGCCGATGATCCTGAATACGAACACCAGGACGAAGGTGTCCCGGCTATACAGCAGCAGGCCTATGACGAAGCACGTGTAACCTGGGCCGAATTCAAACGCCTGATTGATGCCGACAAATACGAAGAAGCCCTGAACCTCTATCTGGGCGAAGACAAGGACTACATCAAGAAGAACTCCGGAGACTTCCTGGTTTATCTGAAGCATTCCACCCAGCGCTATGTCTTCTTCTCCCAGGTCCTGCTACCCTTGATGCAGGAATACAAAGGTGAAGATGCTGCCCGGGAGGATTTCATCAACAACCTCCATCTGGAGAAAGCTATGGAAGACGTTTCCATACAGCTCCAGGCCGAAAACACCGGCTACGTCCCAGAAGTCTATCCCAATGTCGTCAGGGACCTCGGAATCGCCCTCGCATCTTCAGGTAAAATGGACGAAGCCCACGAGCTGTTCTACGACCTCATCGATGGCGTATACGGCCTCACCGGCAGTGCGCTTCTCGCCAATTTCATCGCTAGCGATTATGCAGAAAAACTGTACCTTATCGAAGAGGACACCGAAGGAGCCATCGCAAACTGGAACCGCTTCAAAGAAGCTGTCGAACAGAACAAATCCGCCTACGATCCGGAAGAAGTTGAAGTATGCCTCAAGAGAATTGATGAAGCCATTAGTGCTTTGTCGAGAGAGTAAGACACATAACAAAATCTTTGAAATGAGGAGAATTATCATATTCTTGAGTTTGGTTATTCTGGCTTTAGCCGCATGCAATCAAAACAGCGTGCGTATTACACCTAGCCTCGATAAGCAAATCGAGCAACGTAAGACTGTAATGCTGGATAGTGCCCAGTGTACTTACAGTAATGCGGAAAAGTGGGAAGTGATTGAGGCCTTCACCCACGCTATGGAAGATTCTGCAGCCACTTATCAGTCCAAGATTGACTCAGTCCTGACAGGACCTGCACGGGAAGTTTATATCGCAGAAAGGAAAGCTTTCTCAAACTGGTATGACTATCAGAGTTTCGTTGCAAGTGTTGTCGTTGTGGAAATCTGGCAGTTGTACATAGGTGGCACCGCTGGTGGTACCCTATATGAGATGCATCTCTACGACAGAGCCAATGCCAATATGACCGAACAGGAGATTATATTCAATGCCTTGGCAAAGCAAGCATATGCCGCCTCATATCAGTCCAGTGCTACACTTGAGGAGATTTTGGAGGCAAAAGACAGCCTTGTGGCTGAATTAATGTCCACATACTCGCTTATAGATAACGAAGACAATTGGCGGTCTCTAGACCACACTGCCGATGAAGTGGAAGGTTTTATCTCCAAAGATCTCTCCTTGTTCCAAGAATGGATTTCAGCCAGGAACGATTTTGAATCACTCGTGAATCCTGATATCAGCGACTTATTCTCATCACAGACCGGATATTGGCTTGATTTATACCTTCAGACCATTCAAGGAAAGTATATTCAGGAGACCTATTAATCTTGTTCCGCTTGTTCCACTTGTTCCGGAACGGAACGGAACAAGCTGGCTTTCTAGGTGTGCCGATGGCTGTTCCGGGCCGATGGTACCCTGTTCCAGCTGCAGTGCCGATGCCAAGGTCGATAAGGAAAGCGGTACTTGCTCGTCTGGCTGTTTGGTACTCCGCTGTGCTTCGCACCAAACAGCCAGACCAGCAACCTCCATTGCCACCCTTCGCTGTGAGACTGTGACGGAGCAAGTCCGCCACAGACTCACGGCCGCCCCCACGCTCCATTGGCCAACGCCTCCAGTTCCCACACTTTAAAGGAAAAGCGGTCAAGAGACTGTGACCGGACAAGCCGGCCACAGACTCTTGCTGGTCAGTCACCCCTGACCCCTCAAGGGGAAGATAATCACCCGGGAGCCGCAGTGCCAGCGCGAGCGTCAGTGCCCGTATCCCGCTTTCCATAACATAATCCCATCGGAATTGTGTAACAGCGTCCTCCACCGACATTTCTCCGCATCAGAGGAGGAAATATGCGTGGGACAGAAGCCCGCAAAACCGCCCTGCAGGGCCGCTGATTACACAATTCGGATTATGTTAAGGACGCTCCGTCGTCAAGGTGCGAAGGTCCTACCTTCGAACTCCCGGGTGAGGCGGCGGCAGACAAGCAGCTCCCCTCAGGGGCCACCCGGGTCCCGGCCCGTCGGGGAGCTGCGCACTTTGCGGGGCGCAAAGTGCCGGGCACGTTCAGCGTCAGTAGGTATTCGAGCGTCTGGAACTCGCTATCAGTGTCAGTGCTGTGCGGGGAGTCTGCCGCCTTAGGCGCTTCGCTTGGGGTCGGCCCGGCGCCAAAGGTCGTGTGTCGGAGCAAGTCCGCCACACCACCTTCGTCACCGTTCCTCCTCGGTACGGCTTCGCCGTGGTCAAACCTGGCCGCTATTCCTCCACACCTCTGCCGGGGTGAACCCCGTCCGCCGTGTTCCGGGCGTCCAGGATGCAGCCCGTTGGGCTGCTGGCACAGACAGTGTCAGTCATCGCAGATCTGTTCGGCAACTAGCGTCGCCGCCCAGAATCCGCGCTGCCAGCCACAGACTGTGCCGGTTCCCCCGCATCGGCGGTGTTGCCTTATACCTGGATTCGTGGGACAGTGCCTGTTCGCGAATACCGTCGTGCCCCGCATCAACATCTATGCGCGCTCACTCTCTTGGGCCGTCACGGCCCAGGCCCCGGAGGCCGTCTGCCCAACCCTTCTGCTGCCTGTCTTTGCCGGGGTCTGGGAGCCTGAGGTCTCCCAGCCCTTGCGCCGTCAAAGCCAGTCAGCCCTCCTGCACCAGACCGCCTCCGGGGCCAACGCTCCACTCGCTTCGCTCGTTCCGCGCCCTTGGTCATTGGCAGACTCATTGCCGGCGCCCACAACCCCACCCACATTCCTGTCGTCAATGAGACTGCCAACAACCAAGGCACCCATTCTGACGTACGCTTCAGCCGCAGTGACACATCGAGCGCCATCACCCGCCCGACCGGGAGAGAAAGGGTTTATATATATACAACAAGGGGCAGCGGCTGACGCCGCTGTGGTTGCGTATGTCAGTGATTTTTAGTATTTTTGTATAGAGGATGATCCTCCTTTGAGGTCCCTCTGAGCCATTGCCTTGTTCAAAACTTGTAAAGCGGTATGCCTGCCTTTCAGCCATCGGTCCTGATCAGTGACGCCTACGGTTCCGTGGGTGATATCACCTTCTATCACAGGGGTGGCAAGTGCTATTACAGGAAGCGTTCTGCCGGTAATTACCCCGGCACTCCTGGCCAGCTGTCGCACCTGGAGGTGCATCGCCGGGCGCTGGCTGCATGGAGGACCTTGGATCAGGCCACGCAGACGCTCTGGCATGAGTACGGGAAGGAGGCAGTGCCCCACAAGCCGCCATTTGACAACCAGGCGCACATCTCTGGCCAGAATCTCTTTGTATCCGCTTACCACGGCTTTGCCACCCTGGGTGATGAGCATATCCCCACGCCACAGCGCTTCGTGAAGTTCCCACCGTTTGCCGTCAGGATGGAAAATGGTGTCAGGGTGGATGGATCACTGGTGATTCCGGCTGTGGTCACCATGGCTGAGGGACTGGACGCCGGCCGGTACCGGCTGCTGGCCAAGCTGCAGCTGACGGAGCCTGGAAAAGGGCGCCATCCCGGGCTCCTCAGGAACTATCTGGCGGATGCCAACTGTGATGCTGCGCAGATCCGGGTGACGGTGCCGGAGTACACGGAGCAAGTGGGATTCGAACTCGAGCAGATCCAGGTATATGCCCGTTTCGTCCTCCTGGACTGCGTTACCGGCTACAGGAGCCAGTATCAGGATTACGCGACAATACTCCAGATAAATTAGCGAGTATTTTTGCGGATTTCGATTATTATTTCTATTTTTGTGAACTGAAAGTAATATACAACACCACTATGGGTTTACAAAATCAACTTCTCCTGGATCTCTACAAGGACAAAGCAAGTGTCTTCACTATGCAAGGAATCGCCATGGCCTATGGTCAGTGGCTAGACAGAGATACGGTGAAGAACAGGATGATTGGGTATGTCAGAAGAGGTGAGATCCTTAACCCGCGTAAGGGCATCTATGCGAAACCTGGTTACGATGAGAAGGAACTTGCCTGTCTTCTTTACACGCCTTCTTACCTTTCTCTGGAATACGTGCTCCAGCGAGCCGGCATCGTTTTTCAGTATAGTGATGAAATCACTTCCGTCGGGAATCTGAGCCGCAGTATTGAGATTGACGGAAAAGTCTACCGGTACCGGAAGATCAAGGGTGAAATCCTCGTGGACACAGCGGGCATCATCCGGGAAGGCAATGTGAATATCGCTTCCCCGGAAAGGGCATTCCTGGACACGCTTTACCTGGACAGCAACTACTATTTCGACAATCCCTCTTCCCTGGACAAGGAAAAGGTCCTTTCTCTACTTCCTATTTACAATAGCAAAACGCTCGAGCAGCGGGTCTCAAAAATACTTGGATAATGGATACGAACAAACATAAATTCTTCATGCTGCAGCTGCTGAAGGACATCTTCTCCGATACGCAGCTGTCTTCCGTACTGGCCTTCAAAGGCGGTACCGCCACCATGTTCTTTCATAATCTGCCGCGTTTCTCGACGGACCTGGACTTCAACCTGCTGGATCCCCAGAAGGAGGAAGAGGTCTATGAGCGTGTCAGGAAGATTGTCTTGAAATACGGGAAGATCCATGATGAAGCCATCAAGCACTACGGAATCATCATCGTGCTTGACTATGGGATTGGTGAAAGGAAGCTCAAAATTGAGATATCCAACCGCCTGTACGAGAATCACTACGAGATCCGGAACTATCTTGGCCTCCAGATGCGTGTCATGGTGAAGGAAGACATGTTCGCCCACAAGCTGTGCGCCCTTCTGGACAGGACTGAAATCACAAGCAGGGACGTCTTTGACTGCTGGTTCTTCCTGAAAGAAAGGACCTCTA
>Ga0265298_10009114_pt1 | contig 11848 bp, 20 predicted proteins | sample AusTroGonzalo_MG_3_FD_193486 | JGI IMG/M metagenome (GOLD analysis project Ga0265298, IMG submission 193486) | Bovine rumen microbial communities from tropical cattle in Woodstock, Queensland, Australia - Gonzalo_01 | ecosystem: Host-associated > Mammals > Digestive system > Stomach > Rumen ...
CCATCAAGACTATGCCCAATTATCACATCCTCACCACTACACCTCCAGATCCATTTATCCCCACACTTACACTTCTTATCACATCCCATTATATATACTTTCATCTCAACAAATACTCCAATACTTTTATTTCATCTTCTATTATACCCTTCACTACAACCCTGTCCTTAAACTTTTCATCCCCAATAACCAATATATAACCCCCTATCTCTTTTTTGTGGTCTATTTCAGTATCACGAGGACGGTAACCTATACTAAAACCTATAACCACATCCTTATCATATCTACAATGCCACACTAACCTATCTTTCCTATAACAATACATAATATACATAGTCACCTCAATAAATACTCCAATACACTTACTTTATCCTCTATTATTTCCCTTATCTCAGTATACCCAGTCTCAAATACATCACAAATTACTACTATATATCTACCAACACCTACTATTCCATATTTATTACCTTCTATTATTCGCCCAGACTCCATTACCCCATCTTTATATACTATTACATCTTCACCCCCATGTCTACACCAATACGTTACATAGTCTTCCATACAATACTCTCTTATGGACTCATCTTTCTCATAACAATACATAAATAATACTTCACCACTTATCATCTCCCCTTAATTATATGTTTTTTTAATTTTTACTTCAACTTTAATATATACATCAGACTAGATTATTGTGGACTCTTATGCTGGACTTTGAAATGGACTGTGGAGACTGAAATAAGGACTCTGAGATCTAGTTGCACTGAAGTATAGGGGGTGGGTATGTTCCAAAGGGCTTAAAGGCGTTTTTAGTAAGTAATTACTTATAAAAAAGTCGTTTTTTTGCGTTTTTAGGGGGTTTTTTTCTTTTGATATAATGGCAAGGGATAAAATAAAAACACAAGCGGGCGGGCGTTTTTTTTGCGTTTATTATAATATAAAAAAACAAGCCGAACCGAACCAACCAAAGCCCTGATTTTAGTAATTACTTAAAAAATCCAAGTAATTACTTAAAATTTCTTGCGTTTTTTCTTTTTTTCTATAATAATAGACCTGTCAAGCCGTAAGGGTATTGACCAAAGCAGACCCCCAGTAAGTAATTACTACGAGTTGTCAAGTTTTTACTTCTGTCAAGTTATAAAGGGCTTGCGAAAGTAATTACTTAAAAGTTCTTGACTTTCGTTTGGTTTCATATAATAATGGGGGTGTCAAGTCGTAAGGGCTATGACTAAAACAGGTAGCAGATAAAAACCTATTGGCTTCGGTTGGTATGTTTTTACCTGCTATTTTTTGTTGGCAGGGTATAATAACAGAAAGGAGTTGAAAGTATGAAAGGAGTTATTATTACAATGCTGGTGTCTGGTGGTATAATGTTTGGCTTTTGCTGTCTATATCATCACACACAAAAACAAATGCGACAATATGAGATAGAACATAATTGTCGGTATGACTATAATGACTTGTGCTATACGCAAGAACAAAAACCTTGGCTGTTTCACAAGTAGGTCTATTAGCGGTGCTAATGAGTGTAATATATGCTATTAGCGGTGCTAATAAGGGTAAGGGGTTAGTAATTACTAATCCCTTTTTTCATAACATAACATTAGCGGTGCTTTTTCAACTACGAGCGGTGCTAATGGTAGTAATTACTTAAAAGGAGTAGTAAAATGGTAAGAATAAATGATATAATGAAAAAAATAGCAAGAAAGAACGCAAGACAATACACACAAGCGGTGCGAGTAAATGCCGAACAAGACAATTATAATTACTTGTGCTGTTTTGACGAGTGGTGCGAACAGAACGGTGTAGCACCTTGGAAAGAAAAGAATATGTTTGATAAAATGTTGAACGACACACGAATCAAATATATGAACATTGAAAGTTTTGTAGAACTCTACAAATAAAAGCGGTGCTAATAGCATCAAACAAAAACAACTAAAAACTAAAAAAAGGAAAAACTATGACAAAAACACAAACACAAATCAAATTGGAAAATCAAATCAACACATTGGCAAAATTGAAAGAACAAGCAGAAAAAGCGAAAGCAGAGTTTGACGAATACAGAACACAACTGGAAAATCAACTGGGCTTGGGCAACTGGGAAACCGATTATGTCAAATTGTGTTTTAGTGAAACAACACGCAACACAGTTGCTTGGAAAAGCATTGCTGAAAACAACATCAAAAAATCATTACTTGACAAATTGGTTGCTGAAAACACAAGCACATCAACGAGCGTTGCTTGTCGTATTACACCAAAGTTGGTGCTTGCCTAAAAACAGGCACCAAACAAAAAACAGAAACAAAGGGGTATAAAATGAAACGCATAACAGTAAAAGACCTGAAAGAAAAAATCGCAAAACTGCCTGACGATACATTGGTGGTTTTACAGAGCGATAGTGAAGGCAATAGCGAATCAACCTGTTTAGATATGTGGGTTGATAAAGTTGGGTATAAACAAAAGATAGCACCTGACTTTACTTATGTGGGTGGGCAAGAAACGATAGGCATTGACCAAACACAAGACAAAGGCAAATATATGTTAGTATTACAACCGAGTTTATAAAGGGAAAAGAAAATGACAAAAGAGCAAGCAGATGAAGTATTAGTGTTATTGAGAAACATAAACAGGCAACTTGGTATATTGGTAAAAGATAATATGTCAAGTGTAGATAAACTATTCAAAGGAGTATAAAATGGCAGATACATATAAGGTAATGAAAGTATGGGCTGACCCTAATAAAAGAAAAACAACGATAATGACAGGGCTGACCTTAGATGAAGCAAAAGAAGTATGTAGCAAGCCGAACACGAGTTTTACTTGCAACAGTGATTTTAAAAAGAGTTGGATGTATGTGTTTTACAAAGAATAAAGACAAACAAAAGGAGTAAAAAATGTCATTAGAACAAGCATTGAAAGTAATCAAAATGTTAGCACAGAGTCAAGGTTTTTATGGGCGGTTGTTATGTATGAGAGATGAACACCCGCAAGAGTTTGACGAGTGGCTGACGAACTTGGCAAAGGACTGTAAAGATTCTGTTGATTTAGTGATAGCGATAGAGGAATAAGAACAAGAACCAAACAAAAAATAAAGGAGTAGAATATGCGTGATATAACATTGAAAGATGTGATTGAGTATTACTTTGACAATCACAAACCTTTACCTTGTATTTATTACAATGTAGGGGATAAGAAAATGTGGAACAGAACGATAGAAAGTTATAAACCTGATACAGGCGAGTTTAAAGTCAAAGGGTGTAAAGATACTTTCAATATCTACGAATCATTTATCACAGTGCAAATTGAAAGTCGTGATACTGGTTGGGCAGATTTAGTATGTAAGCACTTCTTTGGAAAATCATTTGAGGATATACAGAACTTGATACAAAGAAACATAACCTACAATGATGACAACACAGAGGTTGAGGACTTAGGCGGTAGTTGGATGAAATATGCGGCTTCTTGTCCAAAGTATATCAAAACAGTTGTGTTGGGCGAACCTGTTGAGGGTGTAAAAACCTATTCAACTGTGACAAACATAAAGGTTGGAGGTTATTATTGCGGACACACATATAGCAACACTTCAACCAAATGGGCTTATGAGGCTGGTATGGTAAATCACTATGCGAGTTTTCATAAAGACACCAAAAATGACTAAGGTGTATAAATAAAAAGTCAAGAATCAACTAATGCCAAAAAAAAGGAGAAAACTATGGCAAAAGCAGAAAAAACAAATGAAACAAATGTAAGTCGTGAAATCAAAGAACTTATGGAATCTGGAATCACATTGAACAGATTGCCAAAGTTGATTGAACGCATGTATAGAGCAAACTTGAACCTGTTTATCTGGGGTGACCCTGGTATAGGTAAGACACAAAGTGTTGAACAGTTTGTTGAAAAGATGAAAAAGGAAAACAAAGATTTTGAATACTTCTACTATCCTTTATCATCTATGGAACCTGCGGACTTGATAGGTATTCCAATGCCAGAAAAGGTTTGTGAGTTTGGTAAGGAAATGACCAAAACAACTTGGGCGATTCCTAAATGCTTACCTACAAATCCAAATGGTGAGGGTGTGTTATACTTTGATGAAATGAATAATGCACCTGCTTCTATGCAAAATGCTGTGCAACAGTTGGTGCAGGAAAGACGAATTGGCGATTACTTCTTGCCTGAGGGTTATAGAATCATTGCGGCAGGTAATCAGTCAGGAGTCAATGCTTACTCAACTGAAATACAAGCACCAGTCAAAGATAGATTTGGGCATATATTTATCAAAACCAATGCTGATGTGTGGTTTGATTATATGTTGGGTATAGATAATACACCAAAAGATGAGGCACCATTTATCAGTGGTATAACACCTAAGCAAATTAGAGAAATGTGTTGTGCGTTTGTCCAAAAGAACCCTGACAAGTTGTTTGATTCAGACAACTACAACAACAACTCTTATACATTTGCTACACCTCGTTCTTGGTCAAGATTCGTAAAGTTATACTCAATGAATACTGACGCAAGTGCTTATGAGGTTGAACACTTTGCTGCTATGTATTTTGGCGGTGCGGTTGCGAACTTGTTGTTAGAGTTTTTGAAATACTCTGACAAATATCAAGACCCTGCTGAAATCTTATTCAAAGGCAAAGGGTTTAGAGATGACGGTGATATCAACGGCTTCTTTGGAACTATGACAAGTTGTGTTGTGGTATTGAATCAAATGCCAGAATCACCAAAGACAGCAGATGGTAAAGTTGATAAAGAGTCAAAAGAGGGTAAGGCTTTGGTTGAGGCTTTGCATAATCTGTTTGAGGCTTGTAAAAAGTTGAAACGAACAGATTGGCAAGCGGTTTTGACCAGACATATCACACAGAATAATAAACTGTGGCCTTATTTGACTCACACTGATGTCAAAGATGTGTCTAAATATATCACTGACAAAAACAGCGGTATCTAATCGTTGTGTATCCTGGGTAAGATATAAAACTGCCCACAATCAACTAAGCCAAAAAGGAGAAACAAATGGCAAGAATATTTACAGATAGAGAAATCAAAGCGATAATGAAAGCACTAATGGTTGTATGGCAAGAGGAAAACGATAATGAACAGATAGGTTTAAATATTGCCAACGACTTGATGTGTAAAGTAGAGGTTGGTGAAAAAATGGACAACTTACTAACCAACGAGGAAAACTATGAATACCATTTACACGAGTCTGAGTGGTTTGATGAAAATGTAGCGGACTTGTTAGAAGCATATCATAACAAGAAACTACAAGAACAAGCCAGAGAACAGGAGGTAAAGGAAATGGCGGACAAACTAAAAACAAAGGACTTAGGCGATGGTTTTGTTGAGTTTAGTATGGGTGATGATGAGGAACAAGAACAAGAAAAATAAAGGAGGCAAGTATGATAGCAGTAAGCAAAGATGAAATGCAGGAAGCGGTCAATACGAAATTATGGGTAAAGCATAGTTTCTTGGCGGCTGTTGCTGCACGAATTGGAACTGACTTTGTTGAAAATGGTGAAATACCTGCGTGCGGTTGGACAACAGGAAAAAGTATAGCGGTCAATTGGAAGTATATCACAGAAAGTGAGGAATTCCAAGATATGACCTCTGACAATATCTTGTTTATCATAGCACACGAGGTTGGACATCTGTTGAATTGCACAATAGATAGACGAGGTAGCAGACATCCAAAGTTTTGGAACTTTGCTACTGACTACTCTATCAACTCTGACTTGATAAATAACTGTGATTCAGGTGGTAAAGCAAAACCAATTGGTGCAATGTATTACAGTGAAAAGTTGGTAAAACCAGACAACCCAAAAGGTCAGGCTTGGTTGTATGACGAAAAGTATCGTAATATGACCTGCGAACAAATCTATGAAAGTCTTATAAATGACTTCAAGAAAGACCATGGTGGTAAAACACCAGAGCAGGTTGAAAAAGATATGGCTGACGCAGTTGATAAATGGTTAGACCAACACGCAAAAGGTCAGAGAACAATTGACGAACACGAAAGTCAAGAAACAATGGACGAGTCGGACAAAAGCAGAATCAAAGCGAAAGTCCAAGCAGTCCAGAAACAAATGAATAGTGGCAAGCAAGCAGGTAAAACAGATAGTTTCTTGGAAAGAGCATTTGAATATCTGTTTCAAGAACCACCATTTGATTGGCGAGGTTTCTTGAATAACTACTTGAAAGCGTTTATCAAGTCTGACTTTTCTTGGAAACGACCATCTCGCAGAAGTTGGGGTGGTGGTTATATCTTACCAGGAAGCAATACTGATAAGCATATCAAGTTAGGTATTGCGATAGATACATCAGGTTCAATTGACGATAAACAAGTGGAACAAGTCTTATCACATATTGCTAAGATTATGCACTCGTTCAAGACATTTGATATAGATATCTGGTGTTTTTCAACGCAAGTTCACGAGGATACACTTGTGAATTACACAAAGACCTCACAAGACCAGATAAAAGACTATGAGTTGAAATCATTTGGCGGAACAGAAATTGCTTCTAACTTCCGCTGGATAGAGGACAACAAAAAGAAATATGATGTCTTTATCTGTATGACTGACGGTTATGATTGTATAGATGACTTGAAGTTTGATTACTGTCCTGTCATCTGGGGCATAACTGGAAACGATAACTTCACAAATCCTAACGGAGTCCAAAGGGCAAAAGTTATGAGAGTGGAGTTTTAAACTAACAGAAAGCCCTGAGAGAACAACAAATCTTGGGGCTTTCATAACTAAATGGAGAAGTAAAATGTATAATACCTACACAGAAATGGCAGCCTTGAAAGAGTTATTTACTAAGAAGTTTGACCCTGAAAGGTTGTATGATTGTATAATGAACACTAAGTCTGGTTGTTTGTTGAACTTTTTTAGCATACAGCAGTTAGAAAAGTTATCACACAACCAAATAATGAAAGTAATGTCTAAGTTCAAATCAGATGTTATTAGAGCCTACAACAAACAAACAAAGAATAAAGTGTTGCAGGGTATCTTAGACTATTGTTATGACTCTGGTATGAAACCTGAAAAAGTAATGGTATCAGCAAAAGACTTAGATTGGTTTGTGTCTGCTGATGATTGTGATGCTATAAAGGTTCACGAAGTCCTTACAAAAGATAGATTTGAATTGACTGCTAATGCTAAGGAAATGTTATTGACAAAGTGCTACAACATAAGTCAAATCAAACTCTTTTCTAAATACCTGAGTGATAAAGATTTGTTCAAGCATTACAACGAAAACCCATACTTAGTCTTACTGATAAAAAAGCCAACACTTGAAATGGTAAAGGCTTGGTATAAAGAACATTGGAGTCGGTTAGATGAAGTTGCGGTTTTAGATTCTTATCCCATTGACTTTGTAGTAGAGTTGATTGAGAACAGAGCAATAACCAAAGATATCTTATCAGTAGCGGAAAAGCAATATGGTAAGTTAGTTGAAATATACAAACGGTTAGTGCAGAACAATTCTTATGATGACAACTACTTGATTGAGGAATATGGTGATGAGGAATTGAAAAACTTTACCTCACTATCAAATAACAATAGGGAGTTGATAAAACAGTATGTGAGAGAACGCTTGCTGGATACAAAATAAGTTTTCCATCAGGCAGGTTTTCTCCAACATAGTTATCATTACCCTGCCAGTTGCCCTGTTTCTGTATGTCTTTCAGGGGGTGGAAATAAGACATACAAAATCAACTACTAAAAAAAGGAGTATAAAATGCAAAAGTTATTGAGCAAAGAAGCAATCAAAACAGTGTTGCTAAAAGAATTTGACAACGACCCACGAATTACAGATGAGTTGTTGTTTGACGGTAAAAGATTAACAGTGAAAGGTTATGTCTTACTCAAATCGTTGTTTCCTCGCAAAGGTTATCACGAGGGTAGTCCAGTTGATGATATTTCCTACCACTGTTATAAGAAAGTAAGAGTAATTAGCACAGATACAAAAGATTATGATACAAAGATACACCAAATCTTAGACCCAGTTATCAACGAATTACATGAAAGGTTAGATAAATTGGTTGAGGATAATGGTTGCTACTTTATATCTGATTGTATTTGTGGTGAAAGAGATGCCCAAGATGACTATGGAAACAGATATCATAAATGGGGTTCAGATGAGGACTGGCAATACATAGATATCTGGGTGTTTAGTCAAAGTGGTAATGTAATGGAATTTGCTGACGATAATGAAAGCAAGTGCCAGTTATTATTAGAAACAGTATTATAAATAAAGGAGGTAGAACTATGGCTAACTTAGAAAAATTCTTTATCATCTATCCTGAATATGATGAGGACAAATTATACAGACCATTGAAATATACTAAAAATGATGTGTATTGGTTTGGTGTTGATGAAAAGGTAGCACTTCAAACATTTAGAAGTATTGCCAGACGAGCAAGTGATGATATCAAGGTTCATCTCAAATGTATCAACTTAGGTGGCTTAGATGAATATACAACTAAGCAATCAACAGATGATATGATAAATACAATGAATAAAAAAGTGATATCCAAACTAAACAGTGTAAGCGGTCAATGGTTATCTACTCGTTCAAATGTAAATAAAGACGGAGTTGTGACTTTCGGTATCAAGACGAGAGAACTGGAAAAACCAGAAAGAGATAAGTATAACCGCCACTACTCATCTAAATTTTCACTTATCCATAAAGATAGTGAAGTAAGTAGTTATTATGTGGAGGAGGAAGCATATAACCAACTTATTGAAATCTTGTTTGATAGGTATATGCGAGGAGTAGAAATCTTATCGCCATTGAAAGTAAAAATAAATGGTAAAGAATACAAAAAATATAAACCAACTAATCAAAACTAAGGAGTATGATATGATAAAGGTAAGAGTATATTGGGCAAGTGGTATGGGTGAAGCAAAAACATACACACTAAAAGAATTCCAAGACCTTTTCAATCAAGCAGAATATGATGTGTTTGATAAGATATGGGGAAACAAAATAGAATTTATAGTAGAATAAGGAGACTAAAATGATTACAACAAAACAATTATTAGACAACAGTAAAAAGTTAGGTCGTGATAGCAGTGATGTGGAATTTGATAACATTGAAAAACCACGCTACGACTTATCACAAAAGAAGTTATCATTCAAAGGTTATGCACAGGGAAGTAATAATAAACTGTATAAGGTTGAGGTTGCTTTCTATGGAATTGAGCCTGACGGATTAACTTCTAATGACTTGGCTGCGGGTAAATATCCAATGCCACAAGACCTAATGGACAAGCAGATAAAGGTAGATTGTGATTGCTACGACTATACATTGGGTGGTGCTTTGAAAGGTAATCTGCATAGTGGGAGTGCTTTATATACAGATAAGACACTAACCAACTATAAAAAGAAAACTGATAGACCTGAAAAGAACCAAGAGAATGTAGCGTATGGGTGTAAGCATATCGTGTCCTTTATCAAATATATCTTAGAAGCAATGGAACAATAAGGAGGAAACAATGGGTAAAAAAGCAGAGAAAATGAGTGTATTGTTGTGGTATGGTAAAGATGGGATGGGTGGTGGAAATTTAGTTGATGGTCGTGCGTATTATTACACTGACTTAGGGCAACTGATGACTAACTTATCTATCGGCAGAGGGTATTACTGTTTTGAAAGTATGGAAGTCAAAGCAGGATTTTTACAAGCATTGAGAGAGGGTAAGGTAAAAATAGCCACAGTAGGTAAGAATATCCAATATAGCAGAGAATCAACACCATTTAGTTTAACAGCGAATGGGGAGTTGATAGTTCGCAATAGGGTTGTATATGATTCTGTTAGCGATGAATTCTTTATAATGGATGATTACAAACGAGCCAACATAAGAAAATGGTCTGGAACTTACTGTAAAATAGAAACCCCAAGAGAACCAACCCAAGACGAAATAGATACAATGGTAAGTAAAGTGGGTGATGCACAATCTGTTTTCAATGTAGATAAAGTGTTCAACCTGTTTTCTTATCTGTGTTGTATGAAAAAGGTCTTTAAAACATATCCTACATCACAAATAGAAGATAAGGGATGGTATGATGACAAAAGAAACCGCACCTTTTTGGGATATGAAACCTACGACTTATTTACAAAAGATGAAGTTGAGGCAAAAACCAAAGAGGTAGAGTTAGTAGCCCACGAAGCATATAAACTGACGAGGGCTTTGACTGGCTGTGAATTGGTTGTCAAAGGGAAAGAACATTTAGATTTTGTAAGTTGTTTGGTTTCATCCAGATTCTTACAAAACGATAATGTGGATATAAGAAAAGGCAATCCAACCATAACCCTGAAAGAAGTATTCCAAAGGGTAGTTGATGGAGAATGTCGTGGTGATGAACTGGATACGGCCATAAAGGTTTGTTTGGATAAGTTGATATTAGAAACAAACGAATCAAAAGACCGCAACAGTTTCTTTGATGACTTTATTTCCGCTGATGGTTTGACTATTGTTGGTGTTAGCCCTTACAATGTTGATTACAAGGCTGATGTCAAAGACTTTGCCAATGTTGATAAATGCGTAGTTATTAGAAATGTAAATAATAAGAATGCGTTTTTCAATGTCTATATGTGGGATGAAACCGCTACCACCTATGAAATGTTAGACAATGATATGAATAAGTTTATAGATATGGTAGTGTTAGAAAACAAATAAACATAAAGGAGGTAAAAATGATAACGCTAAAAGAAATTGAGGATAAGATAAAAGAATTTCAAGTTCCTCACGATGCTATCTTTTCTAATATACCAAAGAAGTTATCGTGGGGAGCAGATGAAATTTTGAATGCGGTATATGTAGGGAAGCCACCTTTTGAATGGGAATACTACACACCTGACTTTAATTATGAAACCTATGAAAAGATGTGTAAGTTATTCGCAGAAAGGGATGAGGTTGTCTGTTATATGGTCACCGGCAGAAACTATAATCACTATTGGATAAGGATTATATGTAGTGAGAGTTTCAAGACGGAGATAGATTTAGCAGGCGGATTAGAAAACTGGACAGAAATAGGAGGCTAAGATGTTGTATAACTCAGAGAACAGCCCATTATATCTTGTAGGTGGGTATGATAGTAATGGTAAGTTTAGTGTTTGGAATAGTCAGTATAGTGGTGGCGTATTCAATAACTTACCAGATGCTGAACAATGCTTGAAAGATGCTGTCACAAAATCAAATCACTGGGTAAGACAATACAGAATATACAAGATAAGGGAAGGGGATTTGAAACCTATAACTTCATCTTGTGGTATTGAGGATTTTGATAAGTTGATGGGATTGGTAAAGTTAACTGGACACGATTGGATGACAGATGATGCGATGGTTTCTATAAATGTTTGGTATAATTGGAAATACAGTAAAACCAAACGAATAGTCACCATAGAGTTTTGTTATGACTTCCCTACTTATAAGTTTCGTGAATATCTGGACAGCGAAAGACAACAGAAATATAATGAAGCGTTGGAAAAGATACACAAAGACTTATCAAATCAGGTGAAGTTTGTTTGGGCATCTAAGTTTCAAAAAGTATTAGATGACAACAATATGGACTTGAAAGTTGAATTCAAAAACAAACACACAGGAACTAAACTAAACAAAGGATTCATAACTAAAAAACCAAAGGAGGCAACAAATGAATAAACCTAATATGTTGGATTTAGAAAAGAACTATAAACTTGGGGAACACTTTCAAATCCCTTGTCGTATAGTTGATAATCCTCACTTGAATAAAATGTTGACGGGTGAGGGGGCAAAGGTAGCAAAAGAAATGTATAAGGAATATGTGGCTTTTGATGCGGATTTTGATAAAGAGGATAGAT
>Ga0265298_10009115_pt1 | contig 11846 bp, 2 predicted proteins | sample AusTroGonzalo_MG_3_FD_193486 | JGI IMG/M metagenome (GOLD analysis project Ga0265298, IMG submission 193486) | Bovine rumen microbial communities from tropical cattle in Woodstock, Queensland, Australia - Gonzalo_01 | ecosystem: Host-associated > Mammals > Digestive system > Stomach > Rumen ...
CGGAATCCTCGACCCCGACGATCCAGCTGAAGAAGCCGGAATCCTCGACCCCGACGATCCAGCTGAAGAAGCCGGAATCCTCGACCCCGACGATCCAGCTGAAGAAGCCGGAATCCGAGGCCGCTCCCGCTGCGTCCGACGCTCCGGCCGCCCCTGCCAAAAAGGTCGGCGAGTCCGCGATCCCGCCGGAACGCAAGCTTACGCTGAAGCTGAAAAATCAGCCTTCCAAGCCGAGGGAACTTCCGAAGAACATCATCCCCGGCCTGAACATCCCGGACATGCCCCAGGTGCAGAAACCTGCGGAACAGAAGCCCGAGGAGGCAGCAGCCGCCCCGCAGGCGGAACAGCCCCCTGTGGCGGCCCCCGTCGAAACGCCGACGCCCGTCCCGGAAGCGCCCGAGGACAAGAAGAAAAAGGGTAAGCTGCCGAAAGTAAAAAAGCAGAAGGCCCCGGTCACTTCCGCGGACGAACCGAACTGGTTCTTCCTGACTCTTTCCTGCCTCACGCTCATCGCCGTCTGCTTCATCGCGTATCTCCTCTTCGCACAGTACATGAACATGTACGAAGAGATGCAGATTCCGATCCCGCAGTTCCTCATGCCGAAATGAGGATCCGCCGCCCTGTGTGAACGGGCGGGACAAAACGCTTTTCCGGCCGCATCCGGGGAGTTCCCGGGCGCGGCCTTTTCTATGTCCGCCGCTTCGAAAAAAGGCCGGTTGAATCGGCGACACGCTGTTTCCCGATTCCGTCCGGATACCGGCCTGTGCCGGACGGACGCCAATCTTGTACAGCAAACCTGAACAGCGCGGGGAAAAAGCCTTCCGAAGCGTTTTTTCCGTCTGCGGAACGCCGTTTTGCACTTGTTTCGATGCACAGGCCGTGGTATAGTAACAGTGAGAGGGGGAGTGATCTGCCTCTCCGGCATAAGCGGTCCTGGCCCGGAAGTCACGGAATCGGGGGAATCCCGGGACAGGATGTCGAACCGCGATGCCTGCATTGAAATCCGTCGCCAAGGGGGCCGGATGACCGTTTTCGGGGGGAAACGATCGTTCGGAGACGGCGGGTTTCCGGGGGGATGCAGGGCATGGTTCGTTTTCCGCTTATGCCATTTTTTTTGCCTCATTTTGCGTTAAAATAACGTTTCTTTGTCCGTTTGTCACGTGAATCAACGTGAAAAAAACGGGGAAACCCGATAAATTCATATTGCAAATCTCCGAAAGAATGGTATAATATTCCCGAAACCGTTCTTCTACGGTCATCCGGCGGACCATGCTAAGAAATCCGGCCCGGAACCGTCTGGTTTGCAACAGAAAACATAACATAAACAGGGGCCCCCAAAAAACGGCGGACGGATCCGTGTCCGGGCGAACTCAGGCGGCGTTCCTTCACCGGGACGCCGGCGCCCGTGCCGGGTCGTGCTGCCGTTCGGTCAACGACCCCGGAAAAGGCTTTGCAAATGAAATCGTTCAGGAAACGTTGCATCGGCGCGGTCCTCTGTGCCGGATTCATGGTCCTCGGTTCTGCCCATGTGGACGCGCAGGCGGTCGTGGCCGCCGGAGGCAAAGGCAAGCCGGTGCTTTCCGGCCGCGTGGTCAGCAACCTCAACGCGGAGTGGAAGTTCAAGCTGGGCTCCGTGGAGAACGGGCAGGCGGTCGACCTCGACGACAGCCGGTGGGAGACGGCGCACATCCCGCACTCGTTCAGCATGCCGTACTTCCTCTCCGACCGCTTCTACACCGGCGACGGCTGGTACCGGAAGAAGATCCATATTTCGAACGTGGACTTCGTGATCCGGGACGGCCAGATCGTTTCGGAGGAGAACAAGACCTACCGGTACTGCCTGGATTTCAAGGGAGTCTTCCAGGTCGCCGACGTATATGTGAACGGCAAGCTCGCCGGGCACCACGAGGGAGGCTACACCGGATTCGAGGTCGATTTCACCGACCAGATGGTGAACGGCGACAACCTGATCGCGGTGCGCGTGAACAACAACTGGAATCCCAGGATCGCCCCGCGTGCCGGGGAGCATACCTTTTCCGGCGGCATCTACCGCGACGTTTCGCTGGTCGTGAAGCGCATCGTCCACGTCGCCTGGTACGGCATGTCGATTACGACGCCGGGGCTTGAGGACGGCGACACGTCCGTCCGCGTGGTGAACGAGATCCGCAACCAGTCCGGCGAGGCGCGCACGGTCAACGTCGAGACCTCCGTCTACGATCCCGCCGGCACGCTCGTCGCGAAGGGCGCGAAGAACGGCGTCGCCCTGACGCCGAACGCGGTCATGGAGGTCGAGATCGTCACGCCGCAGGTAAAGGACGCGAAACGGTGGTCGCCCGAGACCCCGAACCTGTACCGTGCCGAGACCACCGTGGTCGACGCCGACACCTCGCTCTTCTACGACCGCTACTCCGACAACTTCGGATTCCGCACGATCAAGTGGACCGCCGACCAGGGGTTCTTCCTGAACGGCGAAAACCGTTATTTCCACGGCGCGAACGTGCATCAGGACCGCGCGGGCTGGGGCGACGCCGTCACGCATGCCGGATTCGAGCGCGACATCCGCTACATGAAGGAGGCCGGGTTCGACATCATCCGCGGCTGCCACTATCCGCACCATCCGGCGTTCGCCGACGCCTGCGACCGCATCGGCATGATGTTCTGGAGCGAGAACTGCTTCTGGGGCACCACCGGCATGGGCGGCCCGAACATCTGGGGCGGCGCGAGCGCGTACCCGGTGGAGGAGGCGGATCAGATCCCGTTCGAGGAGTCCGTGATCCGCAGCCTCCGCGACATGATCCGCATCAACCGCAACCACCCGTCCATCGTGTGCTGGAGCCTCTGCAACGAGGTCTTCTTCTCCGACAACCGCGTGCTGCCGAAGGTGCGCGACTTCCTGAAACGCCTCACGAAGATCGCCCATGATGCCGATCCGACGCGTCCCGCGGCGGTCGGCGGCGCACAGCGCGGCCAGGTGGACCATTGCAGCGACATCGCCGGGTACAACGGCGACGGCGAACGCATCCGCGAGTACCAGGACCCCGGCCTGCCGAACGTGGTCAGCGAGTACGGCTCCAGTATCGAGCTCCGTCCCGGCAAGTTCGATGCCGGGTATGAGAGATTCGGCCATATCACCGGCAAAAAGGAATACGACTGGCGCAGCGGCGAGATCATCTGGTGCGGCATCGACCACGGCAGCATGGGCGGCCAGTTCGGCTGGATGGGCGTCATGGACTATTTCCGCCTGCCCAAGCGCCGCTGGTACTATTACCGCGAGGCCTTCGGCGGCGTGAAGCATCCCGAGTGGCCCGTCGAGGGCACCCCGGCAAAAGTCGTCCTCACCTCCGACAAGGGATCCATGTATGCCGACGGCACCGACGACGTGCAGCTGATCGCGACGATCGTGGACGCCTCCGGCCGGGAGCTCAGCAATTCCCCGGACGTGACCTTCCGCGTGGTTTCCGGTCCCGGCGAATTTCCCACCGGCCGCTCCATCACGTTCAAAAACGATTCCGACATCGCCATTCGCGACGGCAAGTGCTCCATCGATTTCCGTTCCTACTACAGCGGCACCACCGTCATCGAGGCGACTTCGCCCGGACTCGAATCCGGCCGCATCGAGATCGCATCCACGCGCGGCCCCGGGTTCATCCCCGGCCGGACTCCGGTCATCGAAAACCGTCCGTATGTCAAGTTCACGGGCGAGCTCATCGGCACGAAGCCCGTCGACAAGCCGGTCAACATGGCATTGGACAAGCCCACGCTCGCCTCGGAATCCGTCCCCGGGCACTCCGCCACGTGCGCCGTCGACGGCAGCCCCGACACGTTCTACCAGGCGAAATCCGGCGAAAACTGCTTCCTGCAGGTCTCGGCGGAACGCATCATCCGTCCGAAATCCGTCCGCATCGTCTTCGCGACCGAGGCGGAATACGCGTTCAAGGTGGAATGCTCCGTGGACCAGGAATCCTGGATGCCCGTTGCCGAGGCCGGCGGCACTTTCAAGGAAAAAACCATCCCGATGGACGGCAGGTTCGAGGCGCTTTTCTACCGTGTCACGTTCACGCCTGCCGATGCGGCCGGCCCCGGCCCGGCGGTCGCCGAGTTCGGGATCATGCTGTAAAGCCTGAAAGAATTCGCCCGCGGATCGCCCGGATTTGATCCGCCGGAAACCCGTGCCGGAGGAATGGAGACGTTCTTCCGGCACGTTTACGTTTCCTGGTCAGCTCTTCTTTCCGTTTGCGTTCTGTTTTTTTAATCGTTTTTTCCGCTTTTTTCGAACAAACCGTCGGAAAAACATGTCTGTATTCATATGCTTTTTTGAAGAAAAAGCCTTGGAAATACTTGAAATTGCCCGAAGCGGTGCTACTATATAGTATAAAAACGGTTCCCTGTTTTTTTTCGCTCGGATCGTGCGGAGGCCTTTTTCGTTTTTTCGCAAAACGAAAACGAAGGAAGGCCCGCCGTGCGGATCGATGATTCGAGGCAGGGGGCTGCATAACCCGGTTTTTTTGATATGTCAATAATCATAACCCCAAACAAGGAGTTTTACCATGTCTGTTGTTGAGAACGAACTGACACCCGCCCCCGATTTTCTGGTGATCAATAACGGGGAGACATCCACCGGCCTGGCGATCAAAGGCGCCAATTATGTCGTCGTCATGGCGGGCGGCACCCTGACCGATTCCGTCGTAACGGAGGGAAGCTTCATCCTCGGCTCCGGCGGTGTCGTCAGGAACACTTATTTCTCCGACCAGTATACCGCTATCTACATCGACAACGAGACGGAAGGCGGCTTTGTCGCCGGGTCCGCCGAGAATCTGACGATCGACAACGGGGCCCAGTTCATAGTCGCCTCCGGTGCGATCCTGACCTCCGCCACGATCCTGAAGGGGGGCGAGGGCGGCGTGAACTCCGGCGGCATCGCCGATGACGTCTCCGTGACGGGCGGCTCTTTCTCGGTGGAAGGCGGCTCCGCGGCGCGGACGATCGTCGACGACGGCGGCGACTTCCAGATCAATGGCGTTACGTCCAAAGTCGGGGAAGAGGTTCAGACGTTCACGGGCGTGGCGCAGTCGGCGACGGTGCTGACCGGCGGCAAGATGAGCGTGCTGCCCGATGCCGTGGCGAAGGATACCAAGGTGAATGGCGGTAAATTCCATGTCAGCAACACCGTGATCGTAGATGAACTGGACGTCGAAACGGTTATTGGCGGCTCGGCCTCCGGCACGGTCGTTGCCGCAGGCGAAATGAAGGTCTTCGAAGGTGCGACCGCCGAGAACACGGTCCTGAACGGCGGCACGATGCTCGTCTCCGGCACCGCAGTCGGGACGACGATCAACGAGGGCGCGGTCATGTCCGCGGTTGCCGGTTCGGTGCAGTCCGCGACCATGAACGGCGGCGAACTCCATGTGCAGACCGCCGAGGTCTCCGACCTGACGATAAACGGCGGCACGGTTATTCTGGAGGCCGGTTCCACCCTGTTCGGCAAGTCCGTGTTCGACCCCGGCGTCAGCATCACGGTGAACGGCACGGTCGCCTTCGACACGCAGTACATGACTGCGACGGAAGCACAGATCACGGGCGAATTCGCCACCGGTTCCGACACGCAGTACACGCTGACCGGCGAGACCGCGATCGGCAACTACCTGCTCGCGACCGACGCCGGGACCTTCAACAGCGACATCTCCTTCGGCACCTATACATTGTCGCTCAATGCCCCCGTGACCGTCAACAATCTCGTCCATACCCTGACCCTCGACGGCAATGCCCTTACGCTTGAGGTCGCGGAGCTCCCCCCCGAAGGCACGGTCTTCTATGTGAACAGCGAATGGGAAGGCCAGACCGAAGTCGAGATCGACGGCATCACAGCCACGATCGGAGTCAATGCCTTCCTGACCGGAGATGACGCTGTGAACAGCGCGAAGGAAGTCGCGGATGCGAAGATCGTCGTCGCGGGCGGCCAGGCCGGCTTCACCGACGCGATCACCATCAATACGGTCGTCTACAGCGGCGCGACCCTGACGGGTTCCGGCGTCGCTGCGACCGGCAAGCTCACCGTGAACAAGGGCGCCACGATCACCGGCAACGCCACGTATGAAGCTGGCGCCGCCATCACGATCAACGGCACGGTCGCATTCGATACCCAGTATGCCTCCTCCGAGGCCGCGCAGTACGTCATAAACGCCATCCCGGCCGGAAAGGCGACCTTCACCCTGGATGCTGCCGCCGAAATCGGCACGAGCCTGCTCCTTTCCGGCATCCCCTCGTTCGAGGACCCCGTCCTGTTCCGGGAAGATTATGAACTGAGAGCCAACGGGTCCGTCGTCACGATCGACGACCTGGACTACGCGCTGAAGTTCACTGACGGCGTCCTCTCCCTGAGCGTTACGGAGCACGACGACTCCGATACGGTGCCCCCGACCATCACGAACCTCCGCCAGGACAAGGATCCCGAGGTCATGACCTGCGACAATGTCGTGGTCATGGCGGATTTCGACGACAATGTCGGCGTGACCCTCATGCAGTACCGGATCGGCGAAGACGGCGAATGGGACGACTACGACACCGGCGCCGGCGTGACCATGTATGTCAACGGCACCGTCTATTTCCTGGCCGGCGACTATGCCGGGAACACCGCCGAGGCGCAGTGGACGGTGTCGAACATCGACAAGTCCCTCGACACCGTCGCGCCGACCGTCACAAACATCGTCGCGAACACCACGGATCCGGCGGAAAAGGTCATCGTCACCGCCGATTTCGCCGACGACGTCGCCCTGAAGTCCTCCCTCTACAGGATCGACGATGAGGCCGAATGGAAAGACTACCACATCAGCGGCGTGACCGTGTACAAGAACTGCACCATCCACTTCCAGGCGGTCGACTACGCGGGCAATACGTCCCTCCCCGCCAACTACAAGGTGACGAACATCGAAGCCGGGCCGGACGATGTATATCCGACCATCACCGGCATTGCGTCGAATCCCCCGGCCGGCACCTGGACCAACACGGTCGTGACGGTTACCGCCGAGTTCGACGACAACGTCGGGCTGCTGAAGTCCCAGTACCGGATCGGCGATGAGGGCGAGTGGACCGACTATGTGGACGGCGCGGTTGTGGACGACAACGGCATCGTCTATTTCAAGGCCATTGACACCTCGGAGAACGTGACCGAGACCAGCTTCACCGTCGAAAACATCGACAGGGAGAACCCGGCGGTCCCGGTCGTCTCCGCCAGCACCTCGGAGCCGGCGGCGCAGGTCACCCTGACGGCGGAATCCTCCGACAATGTCGGCGTGGAATCCATGCTGTACAAGTTCGGCATGGACGGCGAATGGGGCGAATATGATGCCGAAACCGGCGTGGCCGTGACCGACAACGGCATCGTCTACTTCCAGGCGTTCGACGCCGCGGGCAATGCTTCCGAGGTCGCCGAATTCGAGGTGACGAATATCGATCCGTCCATCGACAATATCGCGCCGACCGTCACCGGCCTCGCCGGCAATCCCCCGGCCGATGTCACGACCTCCGGGAACGTGACGGTCACCGCCGTCTTCTCCGACAACGTCGAGGTGGCGCAGTCCCTGTACCAGATCGACGGGACCGATGATGACAAATGGACCGCATATCCCGAAGGCGGCGTGCCCATGTCCGACAACGGCACCGTCTATTTCAAGGCCGTCGATACCTCGGGCAACGAATCTGTGATCGTCCACTACGATGTGACGAATATTGACAAGTCCGGCCCCGGTCCGGGCCCCGGTCCCGGCGATGACACCCAGGCCCCGACGCTTGTCTACATCAAGGGAAGTATCCCGAACTCGAAGCCGACCAACAAGGATGTGACGGTCACCGCCGAGTTCGAGGACAACGTCGGCGTCACGTCCATGCTGTACAAGATCGGCGAGGCCGGCGAATGGACCGCCTATGTGGACGGCGCGGTCGTCTCCGAAAACACCACGGTCACTATCAAGGCGTCCGACGCCGCCGGAAACAGCGCCGAGGCATCCTACGAAGTGACAAACATCGACAAGACCCTGCCCGATGCACCGGTCAGCGTGTATGTGAACGAAGATTGGTCTTCGTATTCCTCCGGCACGCCCGTTACGACAGCCGATGGCTCGCATGCCACGGTCGGCGTCGATGCCTTTGCGACCGGCGACGAAGCGAATGCCGCCGTGGACTGGGACGGCACGATCTATCTTGACAAAGGCGCGATATTCTTCTCCGACTTCGCGCACAACATCGTCGTTTATGCCTCTGCCGATCTCGTGATCGACAATGCGGCGGGCCTTGACAACGTCTGGGTCTATGACGGCGGCGAAGTTTCCATGACGAAGGGCACCATGACCAACTGCCGTGTCTATGATGGCTTCCTGACCGTGGAATCCGGCGCGATCGTCGACGGACTGAAGATTGACTCTATGGATAAGCTTTCCGTTTCGGTCAACGGCGCCACCGTGAAGAATGTCACCATGGGGTGTTTGAATACATTCCTTGATATGCAGTATACTTGTTCCATGTCCGTCGCCGGCGAGGGCGGTCTGGCGCAGGACGTCGATGTGACCAGCGGCGGCCGTCTGTTCGTATCCGCCGGCGCTCGCGTCGAAAATGCCGTTTTCGCCGGGAACAATGAAACCTATCAGGAAGGCGAGCTTTACGTTTCCGGCGGGGCCGTGGCGTCCGGGATCAAGGTCTCCTCCGGCGGGTATGTCGGCTGTTGGCATGACGGCAGCGTAAACGACATTGTCATCCTGAATGGCGGCCAGGCGTATGTGCGCGGTACCGGCAGCAAGGCTTTCGTGAACGGCGGTCTGCTGGGAATGGAAGCCGGCGGCGTGATCACCGGCGCGACGGTCGCCGCGGGCGGTTCGATGTATACGGTCAACAGCGCCGGACGCGGCAGTGCGATCGATACCGAGGTGCAGTCCGACGGGTATTTGCAGCATTACGGCTATGCCTCCAATACGCAGATCCAGAACGGCGGGACAATGTATTGTCTTGGCCTTGCCGAGGCGACCGAAGTTCAGTCCGGCGGCAAACTGGAATGGTGCAACGGGACTCTGCGCGATGTCACGGTCCGGAAAGACGGCAGCCTGGCGCCTGCGGAATACTGCTACGGCGGAACGCTTACCGGCCGGGTGACGATCGAGGAAGGCGCGACTGTGAGCCTCGGAGCAAATCAGACCATCGGCTTCGATATCTCCGGCCTCGACGGGACGGAAACGACTCCGCTCGTGAGCGGCTATACCTTCATCGAGGGCACGCCGGAACTGACGCTCACGGTCTCCATGACCCAGGCCGCCGGCGATTATCTGCTGGCTGACGGCTTGAGCTCGTTCGACCGCGGCATCGCCCTCGGCGAATACGAGCTGACGGTCGGCGGCGAAGCGGTCGAGTTCGGCAATAATACCTACAGCCTCACCCTTTCCGGCAGTACGCTCGTGGTGACGGTCTCGGCAGGCACTCCGCCGACCCCGCCGACCCCGACCGAAACCATGTTCTATGTGGATTCCAGCTGGACCGGCAAGACGGCTGGCGAAACGGTCACGTTCATCGACGGCGAAGGCGAAACCATCACCGCCACGATCGGCACCGACGCGTTCGCGACCGGCGATGAAGCGGCATCCGCGGCTGTCGCCGAAAACGGCGCGATCGAAGTCGTCGGCGGCTCCGTCACCTTCACCGATCCGGTCACCGCGCCCCTCACGGTCGACAAGGATGCAACGATCTTCGGCAAGGTGACGTTTGCGGATGATGTCGACTTCAACGGCACCCTCGCGTTCGACGGCACCGCCGGACAGTTCGCCGGACTTGAGAACGTCACGTTCGGCGACGAGGCGAAGGTCACGGTCACTGGCACCCTTACGGAAGCCGGCCAGTCCTTCACGCTCTCCGCTCCGATGGATACGGATGTGACCCCGATCACGGACAATCCGCTGTTCGGCCAGATGATCTCCGCCACCATCAACGGCAAGGAAGACGACCAGTACCAGATCGGTTCCGCCTACTTCGCCGATGCGGACGGCATCTCCTACGTCCTCGAGCTCTCGCAGAAGGGCGAACTGGTGCTCTCCGCTGTCCAGCAGGAGCAGGCGAACAACCAGAACGACGCGCTCATCGACAAGACGACCAAGACGCTCATCCCGTACGTCTCCGACGTCAATGCTCACTTCGAGCCGATCAGCCTCGAGTTCGACAACGTGCTCGTCGATCCGACCGGCGAAGTCAAGCATGTTGATGGTACGACCACGTACTTCAACTACGTGCAGAAGGAAGCCGACAAGTCCGACTACGGCATGATCACGCTCGACCATGCCGCGAAGCTGAGCTTCACGATCACGTCGACCGACAAGGTGAAACTCTCGATCGTCCAGGCCACCCAGAACGCGAAGACCGGCAAGTGGAGCGAGAAGGCCCTGAAGAACGTTACGCTCTCGAAGGCCAACACCACCTCCAAGGCGACCGCTGCAGTGTTCGTCGAGAAGGGCACGTACTACCTGAAGGTCGAAGCCAAGGGCAAGGAAGACGCCTGGTACAACGTGAACCTCGCCGACATCGGCGGCAACACCTACATCTATGCTGACGGCGACGACGCCACGAACGCCTGGGTCTACAACAAGAAGCAGACGACTCCGCTGAATCCGAGAGCGTATGCCGATGCCGTGAATCCGCTGCAGAAGATCGAGATCACCGAGTCCGTGAGCGGCGCGGTCTACCAGATCGACGATATCGACGATCTGGCGCTGAGCCCGAAGGCTGAGTACACGAACTTCGTCGGCTGGGGCGACAACATCGACTTCGCGAAGATCGATGCGACGCAGCCCATCGCTCTGAGCCTCACGGTCTCGGCCAGCGAGAACGTCAAGGCCAAGGTCTACAGCCTGTCCAAGAACGCGAAGGGCGCCTGGGTCCTGAAGGCTCTCCAGACCGTCACCCTGAACGTGAAAAAGGGCGCTTCGGCCTCGAGCAAGACCGCTCTCGTGCTCGACCGTCTCGGAGTCAACGCGACCGGCGAAGATGCCACCGGCTACTACGTGTCCGTCGAAAGCTCGAACAAGAAGGGCAACGCCTACTACAAGCTGGCTGTTGACGCCAAGGTGTTCGAATACTCCGACAACGGCACGAACGGCAGCCCGCTCGAAGGCACCGCGAAGATCAACCCGAACCTCAACACCTGGACGATCAACAAGGCGGATACGCCGATCGACATGGAAGTCGATCTGCCGGTCTCCTACACGGTCGGCGACAAGACCTACACGGGCTATGTCGGCTTCGGCGATGAGTGGGATTACTCCGTGGTCGAACTCAACGGCACCGGCAAGATCACGCTCTCCCTCGAGACCTACGGCACCGCCAAGGTGACCTCGAAGGCGATGGTCCTGAAGTACACGTACAAGAACGGCAAGTGGGTGAAGAGCTCCGTCGGCACCGTCTCCGTGAAGACCGATGCGCAGACGCAGCTTGGCACCGGCTCCAAGGCCTTCAACATCAAGGAAGCCTCCAGCGACACCGTCAAGTACGTGGTCGCGGTGCAGTCCGGCAACGCCAAGAAGAATACCGATGTCTGGTACAACGTCTCGGCATCCTTCGACGGCGCCAGCAGCGCTTCGCTCGCCATGCCCGAAACGGACAACCTGGCAATCGCCGATGCTCTCAGCTTCGGTCAGAACACCGATGCCCTGGCAGACGCTTCCGCCTTCGGTCTTGCTGATTCTCAGCTGATCGACGACAAGCAGTCCGCCCTCGGCCTCCTTGCCTGATCGGCTGACAGCCGCAACCCGGCGACAGGTGACAACACCTGAAGCCACAACGGCCCCCGCGCCCGGAAACGGACGCGGGGGCTTTTCTCT
>Ga0265298_10009116_pt1 | contig 11846 bp, 9 predicted proteins | sample AusTroGonzalo_MG_3_FD_193486 | JGI IMG/M metagenome (GOLD analysis project Ga0265298, IMG submission 193486) | Bovine rumen microbial communities from tropical cattle in Woodstock, Queensland, Australia - Gonzalo_01 | ecosystem: Host-associated > Mammals > Digestive system > Stomach > Rumen ...
ACTTATTTTTTTATGATTCACAAAAAGGTTAGAACTGCCACCAGTGCTTTTTCTTGGGTGGGCGGTGCGACTCGAACGTGTTATGGCCCGCCTCGTCAATCAGGTGTTCCCATTTACGATGATGCTTAATCATGCGATACATCGTCCCCCAGTCGGGCAGTCCCCCCAGGTTACGGTCATCAATAAACATATCCGCCTTCAGCTTGCGCGAAAAGTGCGGGTTGTTCTCCACCGTCTCCTCAGGGTAGTCACGGTTCACCGCATAAAACTCCAGTCCACGCTCCTTACACCAGTTCACAGCCTCCTCCAGCAGTTCGCCCTCACGGACAGACCACAAGATCAGCTTGTGGTGATCTTGCACCAGCATCTTCAGTGTTTCCACGGCAAAAGGAATCTCCTCACCAATCTGTGGGTAGCGATGCTCCACGATGGTGCCATCAAAATCAACAGCTATAATCATTTCTTAATACTATCGTCGTTCTTGTTACTGTAGCGCGAGTCAGCATAATTACCGTAGTTACCATAGTTGCCGTAGCCATACTTACCATAGCCATAGCGACTGTAGCCGTAGCGTCCGTACTTGCCATACTTACCGTAGCCATAGTAGTAGCCATACTTCTTCTTCGACATATCCACACCATTGAGGATGATGCACGTGTTCGGCAACTTATTCTCCTTAGCCAGCGTGTTCACCACACCCAGGTTAGCCTTCGGCGTGTAGTCAGCACGACACACATAGCAGCTCACGTTGGTGAACTTCGCAATCTGCAGCGTATCCGTCACCAGACCCACAGGAGCCGTATCAAGAATCACATAGTCATACTGCTGTTTCAGAATCTCGATGATATCCTGCATGTTGCGGCGAGCCAGCAACTCAGTGGGGTTAGGAGGCGTAGGACCAGCCAGCAGCAAGTCGAGCTTGTCGTTCACACCCGAGGGCGTAATCTGATTGACCACATCAGCCGTGGTCACCTCGTTCTTCACCAGCAGAGCCGTAGCACCAGCCTTACGGTCGCTCACGTTGAACAACTTACCCAATGCAGGCTTACGGATGTCAAGGCCGCAGAGCACCACCTTCTTACCCAGCAAGGCGAACGACACGGCCAGGTTAGCGGCCAGGAACGTCTTACCCTCACCCGAAGTAGAAGAAGTAAACAGGATCACCTTCTCGTTCTCCTTCATTAGGAACTGGATGTTCGTACGCAGTGAGCGGAATATCTCGTCAATCTGGTTATTCTTGTTAGCCTGCACCACAATACCCGCAGTGGTCTTCACACTGTCGCTGGCTACAGGCACATCAGCCACGATAGGCAGACTGGTGAGTTTCATCACATCATCGCGACCCTCAATGCGGTAGCGGAAGAAGCTGATGAGGAACAGCACCACCAGAGGCAGGGCAAAGCCCAGCACCAGGGCAGCCAGGAGGATGATAGAACGCTTAGGACTCACGATGCCCAGATACTGAGGATCGTCAATCAGCTTACCCTTATCAGCCGTAGCAGCCAGCGAGATACTGTTCTCCTCGCGCTTCTGCAGCAGCATCAGGTACAAGCCCGAGCGCACCTCCTGTTGGCGGCCAATCTCCGTGAGCACACGCTCCTGATCAGGCGTCTTACCCACACGACTCTGATACTTCGAGTACTGGTCCTGCACACTCTTGCGCTGAATCTCAGCCGAGCGGCGGGCCTGCGTCAAGGCACTGATGATAGACACCTGCAACTGGTCCAGCGTGCTGGTCAGTGTCAGCACCTGAGGTGCATGCGCACTGGCAGTCTGCAGATAGCGGTTGCGGTCCTGCACAGCCTGGTTGTAACTCGTAATCAAAGCCGTAGAAGCGGCATCCGTCATACCCACATTCGAGGGGATGATGCTATACTGGTTGGCAGGGTTGTCCACATACTGGCGCAAGTAGTCCAGCAACTGGATCTGCGAGCTGGCCTCGGCCAACTTCGTAGAATATTCGTTGGTCATCTGCAGCGTTTGCGCAGCATCCAACTGCAGGTCAACCACCTCGTTCACCTTTTTATAACTCTGCAGCTTACTCTCCGTCTTACCCAGTTCCTCGTTGATCTTCTCAATACGCTCATTGATAAACTCCTCCGTCTTCAGGGCAATCTCGTTCTTGTCAGCATTAGCCTGACGGTTGTAGCAGTTCACCAACGCACGCAGGAAGTCGATACCACGCTTGGGGTTCGCATCCTTCAGCGTAATCTCAGCGATATCCGTCTGTTTCGAGGTAGCAGCCACATTCATGGCAGCCAGATATTTGCGAGCCACCAGCATAGGCGGCACAATGTTCACAATCCACGTACCCTCCATGCTGTCAGCCTTGGCCACAGCATTCTTGGTGAAGGTCAGTGTACCATAAGCCGTCTTGCACGAAGCAGGCAACTGCTTAAACGTCTTGGCGAACGAGCCCGCAGGCTTACCGTTCTTCTTCAGCGTACCGTTCACCTCATACACCTGCTCCTTGCGGGCGATGCTCAGTTCCATGGTGCGTGTCTCGTCCATGATCAACTTGTCCAGACTGTCCAGACTCACCGGATCCAGGTCCACGTTGATAGGCTGACCACCGTAAGCCAGGTTCTTCTTCACATAACCCTTACTATAATACTCCGTATAGAGCTTCAGGTCCATCACAGCAGCACGCAGCAGCACGTTACTCTGCAGAATCTCCATCTCGTTCTCCAGACCTACAGAGTTGGTCATGAAGCCCAGGTCCTGCATGTTGGCCAGCATGTTACTGGTATTACGACGGGCATTCTTATCCTCCTTAATCAGCATACGAGCCGACACCGAGTAAGTAGGATCCGTGTAACGCAGATAAATCAGTGCGCCACACAAGAAGATAAACATAGTCAGCAAGAACCACTGCCAGTTCAGAATCAGAATGGCATAGATATTCTGAAACGTAAACCACGACTGGGCATCGTTTTCAGCGTTCAGCAGTTCCTCGTTTTCGGCAAGGTTAGCCTTCTTTTCTTCTAACGTCATATTGTTTGGTTTTTCTTTTATTGTTCAGACAATCGGTGCAAAGGTACAAAGAAATTCATAATTAGCAAAGTTTTTTCATGAAAAGATATGATTTTTCAGAAAAAAGGAGTAATACTTGGCGGATTCAGAATAATGTATTATCTTTGCAGACAGGATGTATTAACTTTATAGACATTTTAACAAACGATATGATAAGCGATACCATCAAGTACATCGGTGTTGACGACCTCGACATCGATCTGTTTGAGAGTCAGTATGTGGTGCCCGAGGGCATGAGTTATAACTCGTATCTCATTGACGATGAGAAGATTGCCGTGATGGATACGGTTGATGCCCGTAAGGCCGAGGAGTGGAAGGCCAACCTTGTAAAAGCTTTAGACAATCGTCAGCCCGATTATCTGGTTGTCCACCACATGGAGCCCGACCACTCTGCCCTCATTGCCTGGATGCTGCAGACGTATCCTGGTTTGCAACTCGTTTGCAGTGCGCAGGCCGTGAAGATGCTGTCAAACTTCTTCGAGGGCGTCGATTTCGAGGGACGTGTGATGACGGTCAAGGAGGGTGACACCCTCTCGCTGGGCCACCACACCCTGCAGTTCATTGGTGCTCCCATGATCCACTGGCCCGAGGTCATCATGACCTACGACCTCACCGACAAGGTACTCTTCTCGGCCGATGGCTTTGGCAAGTTTGGTGCACTCGTCAACGAAACGGACGATTGGGCATGCGAAGCCCGTCGTTATTATTTTAACATCTGTGGCAAGTACGGCACGCAGGTGCAGAGCGTCCTCAAGAAGGCTGCAGCCATCGACATCCAGACCATCTGTCCCCTGCACGGACCAGTGCTCAAGGGCGAGGCCCTGACCGAGGCCATCCATCTGTATGACATCTGGAGCAAGTACGAGCCCGAGAGCGAGGGCATCCTCATTGCCTATGCCAGCATCCATGGCGGCACAGCTGCTGCTGCAGAACGATTAGCTGACATCCTTCGTCAGAAGGGCGCCAAGAAGGTGGTTGTGAGCGACCTGAGTCGCTCGGACATGGCGGAGGTCATCGAAGATGCCTTCCGTTATCCGAAGGTCGTTGTTGCAGCATCGAGCTATGATGCCGGTGTCTTCCCCGTGATGCACGATTTCCTCTATCATCTGCAGATCAAGAACTACCAGAAGCGCCAGTTCGCCATCATCGAGAATGGCAGTTGGGCGCCTACGGCAGGGCGCGTCATGCGCTCCATGATTGAGTCTCTCAAAGATTGTGAAATCATCGAGCCCATGGTCACCATCCGATCGCGCATGAAGGCCTCAGATGACATCCTTCTTCAGCAGCTTGCTGACAACCTGCTGTAAAGACCGTCTTCACCCTTGTCATGTCGAGCCCCACTAGTTGTCATCCCGACCGCAGTGGAGGGATCTCTTCCTTGTCATGTCGAGCCTGTCGAGACATCTCTCTCGATATGATTCATTCATTTTCTCGCTCACCCGAGAAAACGAACCAAAAGAGGGGTGCTACCCCCAAGGCCCCCTACATAGGGGGATGCAAACGAAAGGCGCGGACGCCCGACGCCTTTCGTGCCTTTTTGGTATCGCGGGACACGCGATGTCGTTTTTTTCGGCTGGCGCATGGTGTATTCATCCGCATGTCATCTCGACTAAGCGTAGCGCATGGAGAGATCTTTTCTTGTCATCTCGACTAAGCGTAGCGCATGGAGAGATCTCTCGACAAGCTCGAGATGACAACCAGTGAGGGCTCGAAATGACACTCCCGCGGACTGGTGAGTCCCTTTCCAAGGGACGGCGACAGCAGGGATGTAGGAGAGAATATCGCGTGTCCCGCGATGCCAGAGAGGCACGAAAGTCGTCGGTCGTCCGCGACTTTCGTTTGCATCCTTCCCTTGGGGGAAGGCCTTGGATGGGGGAATGCTTCTTTGCTACTTTCTTCGCGCCGAAGAAACGTAGAAGAAAAGTTTTCTCGGAGTGAGCGAGAAAAGGACAGAAGAAATAAATAATTAATTATAGTTAGAAAATGACAGCAGAAGAAATAATACTTTATATGGAGTCGTTGCGCAACGAAGCGCAACGCAAGGTTTTGATGGGCTTTTTCAAAACCGGCCCAGGCGAGTATGGCGAAGGCGACGAATTCCTGGGCATAAAAGTGCCCCAGACGAGGGAAGTCGTTAAAAAGGTATGGAAAGACTTCCCTTTGGAAGAGGTTCCGAAGTTACTAATGAACAGATGGCACGAAGTACGCCTCTGCGGCTTCCTGATTTTGGTGGCGAAGTTCGAAAAGCTCGCCACAAAACGCCTGGAAAACAATCCCGATGCCATCAGGCAGCGTGATGAAATCCTTCAGATGTATCTCAAATATGCCGAACAAGCCAACAACTGGGACTTGGTAGATTTGTCTGTCCATAAGATCCTGGGCCACTGGCTCCTGTTGCCAACAAACATAACCCCCTCCCAAACCTCCCCGAGGGGAGGAGACAACCTGCACAAGGACTATAAGATTAAGATTCTTGACGACCTGGCCCAAAGCCCTTGCCTTTGGAAGCAACGCATGAGCATTGTATGCTCATGGAAAACCTCACAGATGGGCGACCCCTCCTGGTGCTTGCGCTATGCCGAAATCCACCTCCACCACCCTCACGACCTGATGCATAAGGCCACTGGCTGGATGCTCCGTGAGATGGGCTCTCGCGTTTCCATGGATCTCCTTCGCGAGTTCCTCCGCCAGCATGCCCACGAAATGCCACGCACCATGCTCCGCTATGCCATCGAAAAAATGTCCGATGCCGAGCGCAAGCAATGGATGTCCATTCGAGCATAGCCCTGGGCTTTAGAGGGAGTACCCCTCTTTTGGTTCCCAAAGATATTGCCCCATATCTACATGCCCGTTGGCCTTGAAATGGACACCCTCTTCCTCCAACAACGTCTGTTGGCGAGACCACCCAGGGGCTGTACGGCCCTCTTTATTCACCACCCGATGGCAAGGCAACTCCTCCGCCCCAAGCGTATATCTAAGCGTACGGCCCACCATACGCGAATGACTGGGCCATCCAGCCAAAGCAGCGATATGCCCATAAGTAGTCACCTTGCCAAGAGGAATCTGCGCGACGATGTTCAGCACATCCTCACCGAACTTCCTCGCCTGCTCTGGTGTCATCCTATCGGGATAGTCCTTCATATCCTTTAGTTTTAGCTGATGTTTGATGCCACAAAGATACTTTATTTTTCCGAATGAACCAATTTTTTTAAATATTGTTTTTTCATCGATATTACCCCGACGTAAAGACGCCCTTCGACGACACCTTAGAGTAGCTTCTCCGCGGTCTTATGAGTTCCTACCCAGCGGACCTGTGAGTCCCTTTCCAAGGGACGGCGACAGCAGGGATGTAGGAGAGAATATCGCGTGTCCCGCGATACCAGAGAGGCACGGGAGTCGTCGGCAGTCCGCGACTCCCGTTTGCATCCCCCTTTGAAGGGGGCCTTGGGGGTAGCACCCCTCTTTTGGTCCTTTTCTCGGAGTGAGCGAGAAAAGGACAGAAGAATTATAGCGAGAAGAGAAAGGAAGAAAGGAAGAAAGGAAGAAAGGAAGGAAGAAGGTTAGAATAAAAAATAAGTTTTTCCTTAAAAAACTTTAAAAACATGCTATTTTCGGCTTATTAGCCGCAAATCTTGCGGTTTATTAGCCGCAAATAATTATTTTTGCACCATCAAAACAATCCATGCAATGAAGTATATATATCAAAATGAAGGCTGGCCCACTTTTACTTGGGACAAAGACCTGATAAATGCCAAGCTCATCAAGGTGAACAAGGCGGCAGGCATTCTTGAGGGGCGTTTGATGGCTATTGGCTTTGATGCCCAGCAACAAGCAGTCGTCGAGACATTGACACACGATATCGTTGCATCGTCAGAAATCGAGAACGTGGTACTGAACTCCGACCAGGTTCGTTCATCTGTGGCGCGCAGGATGGGCGTTCGCGTTACAAACGAGGTAGAGCCTTCGCATTATGTGGAGGGTGTCGTAGAAATGATGCTCGATGCTGTGAGGGGTTATGACAGGCCGTTGACCGATGAACGGCTGTTCGGTTGGCACAACTGCCTGTTTCCCACGGGTCGCAGTGGCATGGAGGTCATCAACGTAGGCCGCTATAGAGTAGATGCCATGAATGTAGAGTCGGGTGCACTGGGACGTGAGAAGATTCACTATCACGCACCAGAAGCCGACCAGGTGGCAGCCGAGATGTCGCGTTTCCTGTCCTGGTTCAACGCTGCCGACACGTCGAGAGACTATGTAAAGTCGGCCGTGGCCCATTTCTGGTTTGTCAGCATTCACCCGTTCGACGATGGTAATGGCCGAATCAGCCGTGCCATTGCCGATATGGCATTGAGTCAGGCCGACAATTCCACGATGCGCTATTTCAGCATGTCGCGCCAGATTAACAAAGAGAAACGTCACTACAACAAGATACTTGAGCAGCGGCAAAAAGGAGGGCTCGACATCACGGAATGGATTGCATGGTATCTGGACTGTATGATGCGTGCCATCAGTGAGTCGGGGGACATGCTCACCTCCATCCTGAACAAGGCAGTTTTCTGGCAGCAGCATGCAGCAGTTGTGATGACCGACCGCCAGAAGAGTACCCTAAACAAGTGGCTCGACGGCTATATCGGCAAGTTGACCATTAAGAACTGGGCTAAGCAGAGTGGTGCCTCTGTCGACACGGCGGCAAGGGACATTAAAGATTTAGTAGATAAAGGAGTGCTGACAGATCCTGGCACCAAGCTTCGCAATATAGCCTATGGCATAGTGGTTTCTCCCGATACCACTCTCTGGCCCGGATCCGACGACACCGACTAGTAAGCCCCTTTCCAAAGTTTCTGTGAGTCCCTACTCCGCGGCCTTGTGAGTCCCTTTCCAAGGGACGGCGCAAGCAGGGATATAGGAGAGAATATCGCGTGTCCCGCGATACCAAAAAGGCACGAAAAGCGACGGTCGTCCGCGACTCCCGTTTGCATCCCCCTTTGAAGGGGGCCTTGGGGGTAGCACCCCTCTTTTGGTCCTTTTCTCGGAGTGAGCGAGAAAAGGACAGAATAGAGAGATAATAATTAAAAATAGTACTGTTTATACCACTCAGCGAAGTGTCGAAGACCTTCGCGAAGCGTGATCTTCGGCGTGAAGCCATAGTCATGCTCCAGGGCAGTGGCATCGGCATAGGTGGTGGGCACGTCACCGGGCTGCATAGGAACAAGTTGCTTGTGAGCCTCGAAGTCGAAGTCCTTGGGCAGCACACCAGCCCGAACCAGTTCCTCTTGCAGGATGTTGACAAAATCCAGCAGGTTCTCAGGCTGACCACCGCCAATATTATAAACAGCATATGGAGGAATAGGAAGTCCATCCTCACCCTTCTTGCGCTCGGGAGCGCCCTGCATCACGCGCACGATGCCCTCAACGATATCATCCACATAGGTGAAGTCGCGACGGCAGTTGCCATAGTTGAATATCTGGATGGTATCGCCCTTCAGCAGCTTGTTCGTGAAGCCGAAATAGGCCATGTCGGGACGACCGGCAGGACCATAGACGGTGAAGAAACGCAGACCCGTTGAGGGGATATCGTAAAGCTTAGAATAGCAGTGGGCAAAGAGCTCGTTACTCTTCTTCGTGGCTGCATAGAGCGACACGGGGTTATCCACCCTGTCATCGGTAGAGAACGGCACCTTCTTGTTGCCACCATAAACAGAACTGGATGAAGCATATACAAGATGCTGAACGCCCTTGTAATTATCAATTGTCAATTGTCCATTGTCAATTATACTCATAGAGTGACGGCAGGCTTCGAGGATGTTGTAGAAACCAATCATGTTGCTCATGATATAAGCATCGGGATTGGTAATGCTATAGCGCACGCCGGCCTGGGCGGCCAAGTTCACGACCACATCGAAGTGATACTGATTGAAAAGGCTATCGATGGTTGCCTTGTCGGCCAAATCACAACGAACGAAGATCCATTTATTCGAACACGGATGACACGGATTGCACGGATTATCCGTTTTATCTGTTAAATCCGTGGTCACAATACGCTCCAGCTCCTTCAGACGATACTCCTTGAGGGTGGGATCGTAGTAATCGTTCATGTTGTCGATGCCTACGATGGTGGCACCTGTGAGGTCGTTAAGCAGGCGCTTAACAAGGTTGCTACCGATGAAACCAGCTGCACCTGTAACCAGGATGGTTTTGTTGTTTAAATCAATCTTATTCATATTCCTTTTCGTTTTCGACCACGAATTTTTCGGATTTTACGGATAAATCCGTTCTATCTGTTAGATCCGTGTTCGCTTTTATTTTCCATATTTCTCCACGGCCTCATAGTACGTATCGAGGCTACCGATGTCAAATCTTCCCGCACTCATAGGCCAGGCGTGCATGGTGGTGTGCTCCACCATATAGTGCGCCAGGTTGCCGGGGGCATCCTTACCACAACCATTCTCCACGGAGTGACGCACCAAGTCCAGATCTTTCTTCAGATAGATATAGAACGGCGGCACGGCCCAGTGGCTCTTAGGCACCTGAGGCTTCTCCTCCATGCCCAACACACGATGGTTCTCGTCGAGCTCCACGACACCTGTGCGCTGGAGCTTCTCTATCGATGGCTGCTCATGACACATGATGCAACTCGTGCCCTTTTGCTTAGCGAAATCCACAAATTCGCTAAAAGAGAAAAAGAGGAGGTTATCTGCAGCAACCACCAACAAATCGTCATCGATATGCAGCTTGTCCATCGCAAACAACAGATCACAAACTGCACCTAAACGTGTTTCATTTGTCTCTGTGCCATCATCAACAATTGTTATGGGTTTGCTGTAGTGCAAATCCTTTTTCCAGTCCTCAAAGATATGGGCGAACTTATGGTTCGTAATAATTATATGTTCCGTAATCTCAGGAATTTTGTCGATGTCATCGAGCATTCTTCCTAAGATGGTATTACTACCAATCTTTAGTAGAGGTTTGGGGAAGTTCTTGGTGAGTTCCCCCAGTCTAGTTGCATACCCTGCTGCAATTACAATATTTTTCATACAAATTCTTTTTAAACGAATCGGGCTCCGTCATCTGGACGGACCCAGAACACTTTAAACGTTGTTTCATACTCAGGGAACTTAGCCAGATATTGCTTCGTTACCTCAGCTTCGATTTCTGCTTTATGCGCCGGATCCACCAGTGCAATGCAGGCGCCCTTGAAGCCTGCTCCAGAGAAGCGTCCGCCATAGACTCCGGGGAGGCTGCGCATAATCTCATAGATGGCGATGAGCTCGGGGGAACCACACTCGTAGTTGTGAATACTTGATTCGCAACTGTCGAACGAGAGTTTTCCGAAGAGCTTCATGTTACCCGTCTCCCAAGCCGTCACACCTTGGCGCACTCTGCGATACTCACTGTAGAAGTGCTCTGCACGGCGGGCAAAGCGGGCAGGCATAGCAATCTTAGTCTTTTCGAATGTGGCCTTGGGGATATCGCGAAGGAATGTCTTGTCGAACGTCTTCAGGGGCTGATCGGTATACGCCAGCATGTTCCAGGCGGCGGTTTTGCACTCAAAGACACGGAGGTTATAGTCCGAGTTCACCAGCGAGCGGGTGAGACCACTGAAGAAAATACCAATCTCAAAGGGTAATTGAGAATTGACAATTGACAATTGAGAATTATTCGTTGATGGCTGCTGGCCGCCAAAAGGCATCAGTCGGTATTCGTTAGAATCGCAGTCCAAGAACAAGAGCTGATTCTTCTTGCCCAGGGCGATGCACGCCTGGTCGAGCAAGCCGTTGTTCAGTCCAATGTACTCGCGTTCTGCTTCCGATGCAATCTTCACCACTTCAAATGGCTGCAGCGTAATGTCATTCGCCTTGGCAAATGCCATCACATAGGCAATCAGTACAGCTGCAGATGACGACAAGCCGCCTACAGGCAGAGAGCCCTGGATGACACCTGTGATGCCTCGTTTGAGTTCGAAGTGCTTTTTGAGGGCATACTTGGCTCCACGGGCATAGTCGCCCCAATGGCGCTCACGCACCTGAGAAGGCGCATCAATATCAAAATCCACCACTCCCTCGAAGGTCTTGGATTCAAGGTGTACATGGCCCAACGAACAATTATCAATTTTCAATTGTCCATTATCAATTTGATTCACGTTGAACCAAAGGTCCACGCCTTTGTTGATAGCAAAGCCGGTCACCAACCCATGCTGATGATCCACATGTGCTCCCAACGGACACACCCGATATGGAGCAAAAATATGATATTGATAATCTTTCATTGTTTTATATCATGTAATAATATTAGGATGCCTGTTGATTATGAACATGCAAAAGTACAATTTATTTTTAATATCTCAGCATTTTATCTCAAAAAACGCACTTTCGCATCAATATTTATAAGCGAACATGGATTCTTTTTTTTATAACATCGAAATACACGAAAGACTCGAATTGTTTTTTGAACACGAATTGCACGAATTGCACGAATTTTTCGCGGACTGGTGAGTCCCTTTCCAAGGGACGGCGACAGCAGGGATGTAGGAGAGGATATCGCGTGTCCCGCGATACCAAAAAGGCACGAAAAGCGACGGACGTCCGCGCTTTTCGTTTGCATCCCCCTTTGAAGGGGGCCTTGGGGGTAGCACCCCTCTTTTGGTCCTTTTCTCGGAGTGAGCGAGAAAAGGACAGAAGTAAAGAGATCTCTCCACTACGGTCGAGATGACAACGTTGAAGGGCTCGAGATGACGAAAAAAGGTTGTAATGCTACAACCTTTTTCTTACAGTGATAATATCCACTTCCACACCGGCATCACCTCGATGTCGCCA
>Ga0265298_10009118_pt1 | contig 11845 bp, 17 predicted proteins | sample AusTroGonzalo_MG_3_FD_193486 | JGI IMG/M metagenome (GOLD analysis project Ga0265298, IMG submission 193486) | Bovine rumen microbial communities from tropical cattle in Woodstock, Queensland, Australia - Gonzalo_01 | ecosystem: Host-associated > Mammals > Digestive system > Stomach > Rumen ...
ACTCCTCCATTATGTCGACATTTAAAATGCCGCCGCACTTTGAACATGAATAACTTTTGATCCTTGCCATTTTGCAACCACCCTCAACTATTGCAAAACCCCGCAAATAACGGGCTACCCCACAACTCTCTATGAATTAATTATACACACCATTATGTATTCCAGTTCATTTTCCGAGACTGTTTTGAATCCGACCTTTTCATACATGCGCACGGCGTAGTTTTCTTTCTGCACTGCGAGCGAAACCCTGGTAAATCCGTTCTCCTTAAGAAGCTCCAGCAGCTTATGCATCAATGTCGTGCCGATGCCCTGACCGCGGTATTCCTTGTAAAGTGAAATCGCCAGGGAAGGCATCCCGTCTTCGACATGTCCGTAGTCGTTCATTATGCGTGACCACGCAGCGCCGATTATCTTTCCATTGTCATCTGCGACGATGCAGAGATCGCCTGTGGATGAACCGAAATCTTCGTAATATAGTTTTAATTCCGGCCTCTCGACGATACTTTTCTCGGGCGGTTTAACACCTTCAGGAATGAAGATTGCTTCGTACAGGAAATCTTTTAATACGGGTGCTTCATGCTTCTCAAGTTCTCTGAAGATCACGCCTGTCTGCCCTTCATCTGCTCAGCAATTATCTGCAGGACTCTCAGTTCGCGCTCAGCCATGACGTCGTGCATGTCATCGTAGTGCTCATATGAAGCATTGATCGCGATCGCCTCTTCGATCGGCATGAACATCGGAACAAAATCCTCAGCCTTCTCATTTGCGGTAAACTGCGCATCTTCCTGACCGTCTTCGACTTCGCAGGTGTAATAGTAGTTGTCCTGGATGAAAACCGCTTCGTGTCTGCCCTTCTGTATCCTGTGGACATAACCGAATTCTTTGACTGTTTCGGGCTTGACGGTAAGGCCGACTTCTTCCCTGACCTCACGGATCAGGGCAACTATTTTATCCTCGCCCGGCTCGATTCCGCCGCCAGGGAATTTGCAATACTTGATCTTCTTACTGTATATGACCGCGATCTTCCCGTCGCGGAAAATAATGCCGCGCGCAGAAGGACGGACGAATGCTTCGCCGTTCGGATCGTAGTCTTTCTTGTCAATTTCAAAAAGCAATTTCATAAGTCTTTACTGGAACCTGCAATCGTAAATAACGAGCGTAACCGAATCGTCGCCCTTGCGGATCTCACACTGATCGCCGCTCATGATCAGGGCGGTGTGCAGGGTCAGGCCATTGTAGATTATGTCCGCATCAGTTGAGATCATGACGCTGTCAGGATAATTCACTGCCTCGACCATAACCTCAGCAAAAACTATGGGAAGGTGCTCTCCCTGCTGATAGTATTCCTGGCCGGGCACGGGCGTAACCGAAGGATCGGCTTCACCTTCGAAAACCTTTATTCCTACCCAGGAATTGTCATCGTGATAGTCCTTAAGCTGCATAAAGATTGCGAACCCTGCCACAAGGATCACAACTACTGCTACGGCAACTATCGTCAGGGATTTATGCTTTCTCTCCATAACTTCAAATCTTATGTCTCTTTGATCCAGTCCTTACCATCCCAGCCATATGCGCTGTCAGCAGGAGCTTCGACGAAAGCCAGAATAGTCGGACAGAGATTTAATACTGTGTTAAGTGATACAACCTGGACATTTGCAGGATCGTTTACGTAATCGTCAGACTCATCACCGTGGAAGAATCTCCAGCCGCAGTCCGGCTGATTCGGAGCAGGCTCACCGCGGTACATGTAACAGATGCCCTGGTCGAGTGCAGCCTTTGTAATGATGCATCCGGGATTGCCGGGGAAAATGTCCACCCACTCGCGCTCAGCAGGAACGTACCACTTGAAATAACACCAGTCGCCGTTCTTGTCGAACATGTAATTTACTGCGTTCTTATGGTTCTCGAAGAAATGGTCGAAACCCTTCTTAATGCCGAGGTTCGTGGCATCGAAGAATGCCGCACCGCAAAGATACGAATATGCAAACTCCTCGAAAGAGTGATAGAACACCTGCGCCTTTCTTACAAAACGGTCAGTGATCTCATCGAATTCCTGCTCATTAATGATGCCGCATCCCATTGCGATCCTGCAGATTCCGATGTATTCACTGATGTCCCATGCATAGAAACCCTTTTCCCCGAGCATGGGATAAAAAGGTTTTGCGAGGGCGATCATCTTATCGAAAGCCTTACGTTCATTGGGATCCAATTCCTCAAGATCAAACAGGGGAGCTTCCTTCCAGAATGTCATGAACTGCTCGTACTGAACGCTGGCTCTGAACTGGATCCTCTGGTAATTGATAAGACTTTCCTTCGAATCGATCTTAAACATCTTCCTGAGAAAAGCCTTAACGGCAGGAACGTTCTCGGGAGTGCACTCGTAATCATTATCGCAGTCAACGGTCTTGGTCATGCCGGGTATCTTTCGCGCTGCGGCGGGACCTGCCAGAAGCCTTACGAACTGTTTCCTCGTCGGCATGACTGAATTATCAATGGTCTTAACGGCAGAGGGCATGAATTCTGCTATTTCCTGTGCATATTTTTCTAACATAATTTTTTCCTTATCCAAAAAATATCTGCCTGGGACCGGAGCCCCAAACAGATACATTATACCATTCTGTTAATTTGCTATATCAGAATCCCAATTCGTCGTTAACGAGGATGACGCTGATCCTTCCCTGGTGTCTTGAATAACGCGTGATGAGAATCTGGCAGCAGATGGTGTCGGGCGACTTGCAGTCGAAGCATTTACCCGTCTTTGAGCACGGTGTATCAAGTCCGAAACGCTGTGCATTTATGGGTGCAGCGACGTTTCTCGCACGCTTCATGGCAGCATCGAGATCGCTGCAAACCTTGTTCATTCCTACGATGAAGATGACCTGCTTGGGGCCTTGGCAGATGGCGGAAACACGGTTGGAATTTCCGTCAACGTTAACGAGGATTCCGTCGTCGGTCATGGCATTGGCACTCGAGAGGAAGAAATCCGCATCGTATGCGAGGAGCATGGCCTCGCGCTTGTTCTCATAAGCATCACGGTCAATGAAATTGTAATTGCCGTTTTTGAGTGCTTCGGACAGACCGATCTCATGAACGCTCATTCCGCCGCCCATCGAGATGGAGCTTCCCTCAGGGATCAGTCCGAGTGCGATCTTCAGCGCCTCTTCCTTGCTTGCTGCATAGTAACCTTCCATGTTGCGCGACTTAAGTCCCTGAATGGTCTTCTGAGCCAGAAGTTCATTTCTCTTGGTGATGTTCCCGTTCATGATCATGTCCTGCCTTTCGAGATGAAATTGCGTTTATATTATATCCTCATTCTTTCTTTTTGCCCTTTGGTAACCACTCGGAAATCAAGGCCCAACCCAGCTGCCAGATTCCGGGGTCCGCAAGGCCGATAAAAGCGAGCCATTTATATGGTGATATCAGGCACACGACAGCTATCCACAGACCACCGAAGAGCGGCACGCCCGATATCCATTTTCCGCCGCGTGCATTGTGAATGAAGATGCCCCAGTTCATGAAGAACAGGAACAGTCCCGGGATAGCGAAAACTATGTAAACCCACCAATCATATACCGGCATGACAAGTCTCAAAAAATCAGTTCGCGAGCACCACATCGGCAAGCACTTTACCGAGCTCGCGCTGATTCTCACTGTCCAAATGCGCACCGTCAACATCGCTCGCCTTGACGTGCTCAGCGGCATTAACAAAGACACAGTCATACATCTCCGCGAGCTGTTTATACCACGGAGCGAGTTCAGCCGAGAGCTTCACAGAGTTCTCATAACCGAAGCTGTCGCCAAGCCAGGAATCCTTCATGGATTCAGCAATGAGAGGCGGTGATACGAGAATGACCTTGAAGCGGTCCTGACATCTGAAACGGTTATATGCCTGGATCTTCTCGAGCATGATCTGCATCTCGCCTGCAATATCCATCGATGAATATGAGAACTTCCTCTTGCAGTCGTTTGAGCCAAGCATGATTATCACATAATTCAGAGGAGTGTGACTCTCGAGGCAGGGACCGATGTACTTGAGGCCGTTCTTCTCGCCTTCTGCAGGATCATCTGTTGCAACCGTCCTGCCATTCTGACCTTCCTCAATTACCCTGTACTCATCGCCCAGGATCTTCTGCATCACGCAGGGCCATCTGCTGTCTTCATCAAATCTCGTGCGCGTTGCGGGATCAAAACCCCATGTCAGCGAATCGCCAAAACAAAGTATTCTTTTCATGACTAAAGTCTCCTTATCAGTGGTTTGGCTTGAACACCAGTTCGCCGTTCTCCAATACTGCCCTGCCGGGAATGCCTTCATTGGAAGAACCTTCTTCCCAGCCGATAATGTTCATGCTCTTGGTCACATTGAGATTGTTATTGAAAGCATTTACGATCTCGTAATTGATGCCTTCTTTGCGGCCGTTCAGTTCGTAAAACTTCTCTTTGTAACCATCGTAAACAACAACCATGTCTGACATGACTCCGCTGCCCATCGTGACCGTAACGCAATAGTCGTTATTGCCGTCGCCGGTAACATCCGACAGGTAAACTTCACTCTCGCTGAAATGCGCAAAACAGCCGATCTCCGTCATGTGCTCATCCAGAGCCTTCATTGCCGCTGCGGTGGTAACCATCTTCTGGCACGACGTTGCCGGAACGAGTACTGCAGCGCAGAGCATAACAGATAATGATGCTTTCAAATATTTTCTTATTTTCCCCATACCATTGCCTTCCTTTCGAGAGGTCTTACTCACGCATTATATCAGACTTTGAAATGAACAAAGGCCGGTCTCTTCGACCGTCCTTCGTTCAATCATTATATGGGGAGATATATGGGGTAGGAATAATCAGTATTTGCTCATGATATCCAGTACCTGATCCTGGCTGAGCTGCCTTCCGGTCGTGATATCCAGGTATCTGTCGTTTCCCAGTTCACGGATTCCGAACACTATCTCAAGGATCATCATGTACACCATCCTGCTGTATTCTTTTTTGTCCTTCTTCGTGGTCTTCATCGTTCGTCCTCCGCTGTCTGTGTTTCGTGTTTGTTTGATGGCCACAGTATGACATGCATGCAGAGCCGCGCCTATAACCAATGCCGGCGCGGTCTGTTGATTAAGCAACGGATCGGTCCGGATGTGTTGAAAATGGCACGCTTTTTTCCCGTGCCCCTATCCTCTTATTCACCACATGCATGACCCAATGCGCGACCTTAAAATTCACGAGCATGAGCAGAATTCCAGCCGCAACGAGCAATACAGCCGTCACTCCCCATTCAATAAACGCCGCACTCTTCACCAGGATCACGATGCTGATTGGCAAACAGATCAAGCTTGTCACAATGCATGGCACGTATTTTCTGACTGCAACCGCCTGCCCGATGTGAATGAAGAAGTGCGCCGTGAGCGATAAGAATATTCCGTACCACAGCGCGAAAACAACCTGCCCCGGAAAGTAATACGCCAGCAGACTCACGCCGAAGAACGGTATGAACTCTTCATAGACCGCTGCCGAGAAACCCATGTGCGTCAAGCCTTTGTGCGCCTTCAGGATCTTCGGGTAGCGCTCGAACAGCCACTGGTTCTTCGAGTAAAACCACTCCAGCCCTACGATCTCCTCCATGTCGTGAACGATGAAAATGACCGGCAGCAGCAACAGATATTCCCTCATACTCCATACTCCTTCCACTTGGCCGTCACGCCGCGGTATTTCTCACCTTTCTTCATCACGAAAGGCCTTATTCCAAACGAGAAAACCGATTTGTGAAATGCACTCTGCAACGGATACTTTTTATGCTTGCTGATTGCGTGAAAAAGCTTGTCCGAAACACTCTCCGCGCTCTTCTCTACATAGCCCGGAACGCTACCATTAAACGGCGCATTAACCACTATGTTTTTGACCAAATACCCGCCTGAATACAGCACTAGATTCTTCAATACTTTGGCTGCATCACGGCTGCCGTAATTCTCGCCGGTAGTGACGGTTACGCAGTGCTTGCCAGTCAGCAGCTGCTCAATGACAAAATGACCTCTGTCGACTAACACCTTCATGTAACCGGAAACATTACTCGCGTAAGTCGGCGTTCCCAGGATGAGACCGTCTGCTGATTCAATTAAACGAGACAGCTTCTCCGCATCGTCATTCATCACGCAGCGGCCTGTCGTATAACAAGCACAGCATCCGCGGCACTGCGACATCGTGAGCTCGCTTAAGTTGTAGAATTCAACCTCCGCGCTTTGCGTGAGCAGACTTCTTTCGAGAGTATGCAGGATACCTGCAGTCAGGCCGTTTACGCGTGGACTTCCGTTGATAATGACGATCTTCATTGGCGTTCCTCTCAGGTAAAAGTTACACACATGTGTATTTTTGTGCCATACTAATATCAGGAATACACGAAATCAACGAAAACGCCGAAAGATACACAAACTTGCGGGTTTGTGTCACTTTCGAAGCGCAAAGGAGAACACGATGAACGACTCTAATAACCCGTCCGCGATCAGGTCCAGAAAGCAGATAACCGACGCGCTCCTGAAGCTCATGGAAAAGTACCCGTACGACGAGATCAGCGTGAAGCAGATCGTGCTTGAGACCGACCTCGTGCGCAAGACCTTTTACCGCAATTTCGAGTCCAAGGACGACGTTCTCCGCTCGCACATCAGGACGATCCTGCGCGACTACTTCGACATCGTAAACAACGCCAAAGGCGATGTGCTCACAACGATCTTCGCGTTCGCGGCCAAGCATAAAAAACTGCTCAGACTTCTCGACAAAAACGACATGATGTACTTCGTCCTGCAGGGCATGAATGAGTTCATTCTGTCGATGAAGGACAAGACCAATCCGGAGCTCAACCCGTTCACAAAACTGTTCGAGGGGCTCGACTCGGACTACCTCATCACGCTCAACATCGGCGGCATCTGGAACGTCATCTCCCTCTGGGTCAGGCGCGGCATGAAGGACGATCCTGAAGATGTTAAGGCCGCGATCGGGCAGTATTTGAGGAGAATCGGAGAAGCAACTTCGTAAACATAAACAAAAAGCACAAGCGGCTAATGCCCCCTGTGCTTCTCATTTTTCTTCTGCTGTTTCAGTTCAAACAAGCGCGCTTTCTCCGCTTCGCGCATCTCGCGGGTGACGGCCTTGCGCTCGAGTTTGTTCTGCTCCTGCTGCAGCTTGATGGCCTGCTGGGCCTTCGTTCCGACGCCGGCGGCCGAAGTCTGTCTGCGCGCTTCACGCTGCATCCGCTTCGGGCTTTTTACCGTCTTCTCTGCAACAGTTGTCACAGCCGGGCTGAACCTGAGTTCCTGACAGTGTTTCAGAATGAATTCGAGCAATTCGCAGTCACGCGGTTCTGCGCCGAAGGTTACTTTCGAGGCGGACAGACGACTTCCTTCCACATACTCGAAAACGCCCACCCAGAAAGGGTCTTCGAAAAACACCGTCAGAGTAAAGCATACTTTGCCCATGACAATTCCCTCCTTCTAGAATTGATGAGCAAAGAACGGACAACCCGGAGGGGCAGGTTACTTACCCTGAAGATCAGGACGGCCGGGCTACCTACCGGCTCTGGCATATCCGAAGATACACGTTGCGTTTTTATCTTTGCGTTAGTAACAATGCAATTATATAGCGAAAACAGTATAATGGACTAAAAATATATGTTAGAGGGATGTTGTAAGGGTGGAAAACGACGTTCTCACAAACGATCCGGAGTCCATAAGTTACCGCAGAAACTGTAATACGCTCGTTGTTTTCGGAACGGGTGTCGGCATTTTCGGACTGTGGACGACTTTGAAATTTCTCGGTTACATAATTTTTGACATCCCGATCCTGACGGCTGATGACCTCGAAGAATTTCCCGAGATCTTTTATGTGGTCGTGATCATAGCGATCCTTATGATCCTTGGCGGGGACCTCGCCCTGAGATTCATTGTCATGAGGCGTGCGCGCGCTGAGGGCTTCGGCCGGAAGGTCAGCGTCAGATACCTCATCATTCTGGGATTTTTAATACTCTACGGATGCGTTTCCGTAGCCTATGCGATCGAGGATTTCCTGTCAGTGACGGGCGCTTTTGGTGACAAATACGTCGAGATATTCGTTGAACTCACCATCCTGTTCATTGAGATCGAGATGTTCATCGCGGCGGTCAGGGTCAGAAAATACAAGGCAAAACTTGCCGAATTGAGGAGGCAGAGGTTTGCAGGCTGATTTCCACTATTACGCAACTTACTGCGCGGCATATCTTGCAGGCTACTCCCACGAGGAGTCGCTCGCTTTGTGCTACAGCGACCAGTTTGTGGACTGCTGCACCAAGACTTTCCTCAAGTCCATCTCTGCAACGGTCCACGCGGCTACCAGCCAGACGCAGGCTGAGCTCGTCGACATGCGCGCAGACATCATAGGCCTGCAGGACATCACCAGGATCTGGGCATCGTTCCACTTCCTGCCAAGGGACCTCTACGCCAAGGTCGATTTTGCTTCCAAAGCCTACAAAAACAAGTACCGCCTGATCTGCGGCCCCAACGGTGCTCTGGTAAAAGACACCGTCGAGCTTGCCAGAGGCAAGTCAATCCAGGCTGCTGGAATTGCGATGCACGTGCTCGCAGACACCTGGGCGCACCAGGCTTTCGCAGGGACACCGTCGCTCGTTATTAACAACACTGACGACAGTTTCTACGAATATTTCCCTGACGGCACGTACCGCAAGCTGTCATTCAAGCACAGTCCCGGCGCCTCCGACGACATCAGGGAAGGCGTCTACAACAGCACGGTCTTTAACCCGAGTGAGAACAACATCCTGAACCTCGGTCACGGCCACGCCGGCCACCTGCCCGACTACAGCTTCATCAAGTACAAATACATGCCCGCTTGGGATAACTACCGCGAGTTCCTGAAGGACAATCCCTCCGACTACCAGAAGGCCTTCTGCCAGATGGTGTATGCGATGAAGTACCTGAGAGGCGGGGTGGAAACTTTCGAGCTGGACACATACGAAGAAGAAGCCGTTAAGGAATACATCGGCAGGGTCTTCCTGATCCTGCACAAGAGGCAGCTCGACGCTTCACGCGACTGGAAGGACCTCGCGAAAGACATATCCGGCCACGACATTCCCGACTTCGACGTTCAGACCTACGTCGAAGAGTATAAGAACGCAGCGCCCGATGACAAGGACGAGACCTTCCTCGGCAGATTCTTCCTGGCCGCGATGGCGCAGAAGAGCATGGTAACGAACAAAATCTACACGAGCGGAAATCTCCTCGCGGGATTCTCCGTCGACTACAAATCGAAAGGCTTTGGCGGCATCAGGGACTACCTGACACTTGTCTCCAACAGTGTGAGGAACGAGTAATGACCAGAGCAAGACGGATAATCAAGATAATAGGAGCGGTCGTACTGATCCACATAGCCCTCTTCCTGATGCTGATCCCCTACCTAGCATTCCAGCTCATCGGGATGATGTTCAGCGTCATGCTCATCTTCTACGGGCTCAAATTCATTCTGTTCTACATCACGCACGCATCGCACATGGTCAACGGCAAGTGGTTCCTGGTATTGGGACTCGTGCTGTTCGACGTCGGCGTTTTCGCGTCGCTCATGCAGAACCAGTCAAAGCTCCTGATGATCATCTACATCGCGGGCGCGCACCTGATCGGCGCCATCTTAAGGCTCATCCGCGCCGTCGGCAACAAAAAAGACAACAACCCCGGCTGGATAATCGACTGCATGCAGAGCATCGGCAACTTCATACAGGTCGCCGTCTGCATAATCTTCAGCCAGTACGTCGAAGTGCCCGTCTTCATCTACTGCAGCGGTCTCATCTACTCCGCGATCCTGCAGATAATCCAGGCCTGCAAGAGGACTGCGATAGTGTACGTGCAGTAAGCTGGACACCACCCCAAACAAAAACAGGAGCCGCCCCAAGCGACTCCTGCCTTAAAGTGTTTCTTCTTTTGCAAAAACGAATTATTTGTTGTAAACGAGCTGTGTGAAGTAAGCCTCTGCCCATGCATCGAGCTTTGCATTGATCTCAGCCGTCATGTCCTCATCAGCATAGATTGCTTTGATCTCATCTGTAGTGATCGTCTTATCAGCACCGTATGCAAGTACGAATGTCATGTTGGTTTCCTTGTCGCCGTCAACAGCGTAAACCATTGTGTACTCGTACTGAATGTAACCGCGGTTTGTTGTCTTCTCGCAGATACCGGAATAATCACCGAAAGTAACCTCTCTGTATCTCTCAGGCTCTTCGAGTTCGATTCTTGCTGAAACATACTTCGGAACGTTCTGACCGTCTTCGCGGATAGTAACTTTCTTGCCGTCAGCATCTGTGAAGTCGATCTGTGAGTGAGGTGCAGAATAAGGAACCGTCCAGTATGTTGCATATTCCTTGCCGTCGAGAGTGATCTTCGAAGGAACTGTGTAAACGCCTGAAGCGCTCGGGAAGTTGCCTTCTGCATCGTTCAGATTGTTTGTATCAAGGATCTCGATGTTCATTGTCTTGATCATTGTGTCAACGAGCGCCTTGTAATCTTCCATCGGCATCCAGTCGCTGTAAGCATACATGTCTACTTCAACGACAATGCGGCCGTCGAGGTATGTGTTTGAATCTGTGTAGAGCTCATAGTGGCACTTCGTCTTGTCTTCGATCTCGGAGTTCCAGACACCAACGTAGTTTGCGCCCTCAACTGCCGTGTAACGCTTGATCTGGTCATCAACATAGCTGTCGCTTCTTGCCCAGATTCTGATCGTGTACTTAACGTCGTTCTGCATCTTCCACTCTTCATCTTCGTAGAAGTTTACGACCATCTCCGTTCTGCCGTACTGATCTGAACCCTTGCTGTGCTCGATTGTGTTTCCTGCGAATCTTCCGTCGTCCAGCGCAGCGAAAGAAACCTTTACGCCAAGGTAATCGCTCTGTACTTCGACGATGGAATAGCCCTCAGGTACAGCAGGAGCTGTCTCCTCAGTTGTTTCCTCGCTTGTCTCTTCAGAAGTTGTTCCCTCTGTTGCTTCTGTCTCAACTTCAGCTGCCTCGGTTGTTGTCTCTTCGGGTGCCTTGTTGCATGCAGCAAAACCAAGAGCCAAAGCGCCAACGAGTGCTGTTGCTACGATTTTCTTCATAATCAATCTCTCCTTTGTCCAAAAGTGTGCATTGTTCCTTGCACAGCCTGATTATACGATTGGATTTTTCGCGGAGACTCCCGTCAAACTAAACCCTAATTTTTGTGGGGTTTCTGACATTTTTGTTGAATTTATTGTATGGATTTTTTGGATAATTATTCTCGAAAGGCCTGAATTTACAGCCTCGCGCGCGTTCTTATCAAAATATTTTATTTAGTGCGGTTTTTGATAACTTCTCCACCCAAACACCAACGTTACCCGATGATTTTTGGCAAAACAACCTGTAGCTTCCGCCCCCAACAAAAAAGACCCGGATGAAACTCCACCCGGGCCTATAACTACTTAACAAAAACTCACTTCTTCAGCACGTTTCCGCAGAGGAACGCATCTCCAACCGCATCGCCCAGAGCAACATACTTGTTGTTGCAGGGATCAAACGCAATCGGTTTAAGCTTCTTCAGATCGACCTGGCCGTTGGTAACAACGCTGTTGTCAGCGGAAACATTAACGATCTCGCCGATGAGGATACCGTCAGAAAAACTCTTGACCTTGCACTCCAATGCCATCGGGAGCTCGTCGATCAGGGGCGCGTCAACGAATTCGCTCTTCGTTGCGTGGAAGCCTGCGAGCTCAAACTTATTGGGCACCTTGCGTGCTGATTCGATGCCGACATAATCGCATGCGACGACCTGGTCTTCAGTCGCCATGCTTACCGTGAAGGCACCGCGGG
>Ga0265298_10009119_pt1 | contig 11845 bp, 12 predicted proteins | sample AusTroGonzalo_MG_3_FD_193486 | JGI IMG/M metagenome (GOLD analysis project Ga0265298, IMG submission 193486) | Bovine rumen microbial communities from tropical cattle in Woodstock, Queensland, Australia - Gonzalo_01 | ecosystem: Host-associated > Mammals > Digestive system > Stomach > Rumen ...
GCAGATCGGGAGAACCCTGGAGGAATACGCCGCGGGTGACTGGCTGGTGCTGCAGAATGAGATCAATCTGCTGCCGGAGATTGTGGAGGCGGCGTTCAGGCGCGGGATGCGTATCGTGCTGAATCCGTCGCCCTATGACGAAAAACTGGAGAAGGTTGATTTTCATAAACTGAGCTGGCTGCTGGTGAACGAAATAGAGGCGGAACAGATCACCGGTTCAGGTGATCCGGACAAAGCCCGGCAGATTCTTCACGAACGATATCCGGAGCTGTCTGTCCTGATTACGCTCGGGAAGAGAGGCAGCATAGCCTATGCTTTTACAGGGGACGGCACGGAGCGTGTCAGTCAGGAAGCAATCAAGGTCAAAGCGGTCGACACAACCGCGGCGGGCGACACTTTTACCGGCTACTTCATTGCGGGACTGATGAAAGGGAAACCGCTGAAAGCCTGTATGGAAGAGGCGGCAAAAGCTTCCGCAATCAGCGTGACCAGACCGGGCGCCGCGGATTCCATTCCCCGGCGGGAAGAAATCGAAGACTGAAGCACTTCGGCTAAACAGAACGACTGTTGAAAACGGCAGTCGTTTTTCGTACGGCCGGACGGCGCATGCCTGACATCGCCGAGCAGCAGGCGCACAGGTTGCCGACGCAGAGCAGGCACTCAGTAGTGTCGATCATGATCGACAAAACAACTGAAATTGTCGAGTACAATCGACAAAAACAAGAAAATTTGTCGATTATGATCGACAAAGACGCTTCTATATGGTATTATTTCCGCGGGAAGGTGACGGATGTGAATCATGAAGTATTGAAACAGGTTGTCCTTGACCAGCACGAAGTAATCAGAAATGCCAGGATTATTCCGAGAAATATGTATACGTTTGAACCCAGCGCGGATTATATTCTGACCGGGCTTCGCCGGGCGGGGAAATCCACCATGCTCTATCACCTGATCCGGCAGATGACAGAAGCCAATGTGCTGTGGGAACAGATCATTTATATCAATTTCGAAGATGAACGACTGGTTGGGTTTACAACTGCTGATTTCAACGATATTGTTGCGATTCAGAGTGAGATGAGCAATCTCCCGGGGCATTTCTTTTTTGATGAGATCCAGAACATCCCAGGCTGGGAAAAGTTCGCCAGGAGAATGGCTGATTTCAAGGAGCATGTGTGCATCACCGGCAGCAACGCAAAAATGCTCAGCAGGGAAATCGAGACAACTTTAGGCGGAAGATACCTGACAAAGCAGATTCGGCCGTATTCTTTTTCGGAGTATCTGACGGCGCGGGATATTGCTCATACAGAGAAAGACAGAACCGCAACGAAATCCAAGGCAAAGATTGTATCTGCGCTGGATGTCTTCCTCAGGGAAGGCGGACTGCCGGAATCACTGCAGTATCTGAACAAGCGGGAATATATCAGCAGCGTGTTCCAGAAGGTTTTACAGGGAGATATCATCAGCCGCCGCGGAATCCGGAACGAATATGCCATGAAAATGCTGATCAAGAAGATCGCGGAGACGGTCAAGGATGAGATGTCCTATTCAAAACTGCATGGCGCGCTGACCGGAATCGGCGTGAAGATCAGCAAAGATTCCGTGATCGATTATCTGCAGTTTGCGGAGGAGGCCTATCTGCTGTTCCCGGTCAGGAACTGGTTTTCCAGATTCAGTGACCGCGAAAGCACGCCAAAGTACTATCTGTCGGATAACGGGATCCTTGGTTTGTTCCTGAACAACAAGGAAGGAATTCTCCTTGAGAATCTTACGGCTGTGGAACTGAACCGGGAGTTCGGCGAGGATGTGTATTATCTGAAATCTGAAAAGGCAGGCATTGATGTGGACTTCTATCTGCCGGAATCCGGCGCGGCAATCCAGGTGTGCGTGGATCTGAACGATCAGACTGCCGGGCGCGAGATCGGCAATCTGGTCCGGCTGGCAAAAAATATGCGGGAAGTCAGACGCCTGATTGTTGTAACCCGTGATCCGAAACAGAAGGTGCAGACAATAGACGGCCGCTGCATCGAGATTATTCCGGCGGAGCAATTTTATCTGTCACTTCATGAATTGCAGGGTACGGACAGAAGACAGATTATTACGGGATGATATGGAGGCATGAATGGCATTAACGGCTTATTGTAAAAAATGCGGCAGGGAAGTGGACGCGGCGGAGGTCTGCCCTTATTGCGGGACACGCCTCGGGAAGAACGCGGCCCACGCGGCCTGGTGCGTGGAGACTGTTCCGGCGAAGGACTGGATCCGCTGGAACGCGGTGATGCGGCTGCTTCTGCCGGCGGCGCTGGCGATCCTGCTGCTGGTACTGCTGATCGAAGGGATCAGCGGCGGAATCGGCGCAGTGGAGAAGATGATAACCTCCGGGTTTCCGGTGGTGCTGCTGATCCTGCTGGGAACGATTCTGGCGGCGGTACTGCTGGCGCTGGTGCTGCAGGGAAAGGAACTGACAGATTATGTGGTGGACAACCGGGGAATTCATGAAATCCATTACCTGCCAAACCCCACGCCGCTGAAGCTGCTCTGCCGGCTGAAGTCGCCCGCACTGGCCGGGACGGCGGGAGCGGACGGCAGGGCGCCGGTGGTGAAGCTGTCGGAGAAGGACCTGGCCTGGAAGGATGTGGCAAGGGTCCAGCTGTGGCCGGAGAAGTGTATGATCCTTTATTATGCCCCGGCGAGCTGGCTGCGGATCGCGGTGGAATGCACGCCGTTTACCTGGGAGGACGTGATGGGCCTGACCCGGGAGAAACTGGGAAAGAAGCGGAAGATCCGGCTGCCGCAATCGCTGGTGATTCCTGCCGCCCCGAAGGCCAGAAAAGCGAAGCCGCAGCCTGCTGCTTCACCGGAAGTGGAGGAAGCGCTGGAACAGCTCCGAATGGAAGAGATCATGGAACAGACAGAGGATGGAACTTTTCAGGGCTCGGAGTCGTCCTAGAGGAACTGCATCTATCTGATCAAGCAAAAGGATCTGATCTCGGATAAGATCCCGGTCATCGGCATCGCGGATGATCTGGGTGTGATGGGGCTGGCCCTGAAACTGTGCGAGCCGGAACTGAAGGCGTTTGCCGAGTGGCGAGCGACAAGAGATGCCGCACAGGGATAAGTGGATCAGGAAGGGAATGAATCATGCCGGATCAAAGCGTTTATGATATGCCGTTCGAAAAGATCTATGCGATTTTTGTTGCCAAGGCGGAGAGGGCAGGCAGGACCAGGATGGAGGTTGATGAATGTATCCGTTGGCTGACGGGTTATGTCAGCATCGATATCCTGTCCGGCCTGACCTACGGCCAGTTTCTCTCCCTGGCGCCGATGTGGAATCCCCGGGCAGAGCTGATTACCGGTTCCATCTGCGGGATCAGGGTCGAGACGATTGAGGATCCGCAGGAAAAGAAAATGTGCCAGATGAACAAACTGATCGATGAGCTGGCGGCAGGGAAACCCATGGCTGAGGTGTTGAGGTAAAAACGCTGACAATCCGCCGAACAGAAGTATGATAAAACAGGCTCCGCCACGAAGGCAGGGCCTGTTTTTTCAAAGTATACGCATTATATACAGCGTTTACCAGATTTCCACGCTGCCCATTTCCTTGTTCTTACCGACCCAATAGATCGTGTTCTCTTCGATCTTGATATAGGCGCTGACAGCCTCCTTCGGCAGCTTTCCGACGATTTCTTCCGGGGTAATGGAACCGCCCAGCAGGCTCTCGAACACGAGATTCACCTTGCTGGCTTTCGCCCTGGCAGCCGGTTTCTTCGCAGCAGGCTTCTTCGCAGCCGCATCAGCCTTCTTTTCAGCCTTGGGAGCGGGAGCAGCCTTGACTTCAGGCTTGTCCGCTTTCTTTGCGGGCGCCTTCTTCGCAGGAGCTTTCTTCTCGGCAGCAGACTTAACTACCGGCTTGTCGGCTTTCTTTTCAGCAGCCTTAGCTTTCGTCTCAGCAGCCTTTGCCTTCGTCTTTGCGGCGGCTGTGCTGACAGCTTTCTTCGCTTCGGTCTTCTTTGCAGCGGCAGTGGCGGAAACCTTCTTTGCGGTATCCTTTACTTCTTCCGTGACTTTCTTCTTCGTTGCCATGATCTGTTACCTCTTACTTCGCAATTTTATCTTTCAGTGCTTTGCCGGGCTTGAAATACGGCACCTTCGCGGCGGCGATCTTCACGACTTCACCGGTCCGCGGATTGCGGCCTTCACGGGCGGCGCGCTCTTTCACTCCGAAGGTTCCGAAGCCGATCAGCTGTACGGTCTCACCCTTCATAAGCGTTTCTCCGATCACATCGGACAAAGCGTCGATCACTTTTTCGGCATCTTTCTTGGTCAGGCCTTTCGCGGCCACAGCGGTGACGAGTTCTCCCTTGTTCATAAAGTACATCCTTTCCGCCCTAAAGGGCTTGAATCGCAAGGATTATAGCACGACTATGTCATCAAGGCAACATAATCCCATATACCTATGCTGTATCGGTGGAAAACCTCAACTGCTTACCGTTCAAACATTCGTCTCTTCTCCCTTCTGCGGATTATTCTATTGATGAAGTTTACCAGAGAGTATGAGCCGGACGTGGAAAAACAGGCACGCCTGAAGGAAGTACCGGGGGACGAGTATCAGCAGAAATAAAACAATCCGGGCGGTTCAGACCCGGATTGAATTACGGACATCGATGCCGCTAACGAGTATCTAGCTTCGCACCTGGATGAACTCTTTAACGACAAATTCTCGATGCCGTTAAATCATACCAAAAGCGTATTCGAAAAGCAATTCGGAAAAAAGGAACTGGATGAAAATACAGTCAATCTGATCTGCTCCATTCTCTGTAGCAGAGTTCTTATGGGGCAATGCATCCGTTTTGAGAAGAAGTCCTATAAACTGATCGATGAAAATGGCATCCAGCAGAACTATGAAGATGCCGCCCAGAGAAGTTTGGGCGGCGTTTTCATGGGTGGCGGATTGTTTTTGATTTGATATTATTCAAAGGTTACAACGAGCTTTTTGCCCATGCCGGAAGCCAGTGCTTCCAGGGTTGCAATGGTTGGACTGCAGGTTCCGTTTTCGATTCTGCTAATATTCGACTGGCGTATGCCGGATTTTTCAGCCAGTTCTTTCTGCGTCATATTCTGACTGATCCGCGCATCAACCAGCGCATGCATAATCTCAAACTCGGGACGGGTACGCTCATATTCTGCTTTGAATTCAGGATCCTGGAGCTGTTTGTTCTTGTATTTCTGAAGATCACTCATGCGTATGCCTCCTCTCATAGTCCTGCTTGTATTTTTGTGCTTTTGCCAGCTCGGTCTGCGGGGTTTTCTGAGTTTTCTTGACGAATCCATTCGTTACGACAATTTTGTTGCCGATATAGAAGAAGTAGAAGATCCGTGTGATATCACTTGAGAATTTAATTCGAAGTTCAAACAGGCCGTCACTCAGTGCTTTTGAATAAGGAAGACGCAATTGATTTCCGTATTCTTCCAGCAGGTCAAGACTGTCAATTGCTTTGATCCGCATCTTTGCAGGCAAACTGTCGAGGAACTCTTCTACAGGTTTTCACCCATCCGGTAAAGTGTAGAACTCGATATCGAACACATAACTACCTCACACGATGATTTTATTCCCAAAAAGGAATATTGTCAAGCTTCGGTTGCTTCCTTAATGCTCCAAATGATCGGAGCCGAAGGAGTTGTCCTGCGGCTCGGTCTGCTCGATGGTCTGGAAGACCAGGATCTTTTCGATGGGTTCGTCGAGGATGAAACCCAGTGTCAGGAGGGTGTCGGTGCCGGGATGCCGGAAGGCTATAAGCATTTCAGCAAAACCAAACCTATGAAGCTGGAACATTTTACTCCTGTCGCAGAATGGTGGAACAACAGGACAGAGATTACCGAAGACGGTTTTGATAAGGCAAAGCAGTTCACTGTAAAACAGCTTACAGAAGAATTGAACTGTTACCGGAAATCATGGAAGATGAAAAAACATTTGAGATAGCTTCAAAGTGACAATAATGTCATCCCCGGTGTCACTTTGGATGTCACTTTGAACGGAACAGAAATGATGGTTCTGGCAATATTGAAGCAAAAGACAGATTCATCCAGGGATGAGATTGCCGATAAGATATCTAAAACAAGCCGTACTGTACAAAGAGCGTTGGACTCGCTCAGGGAAAAAGGTTATATCCGAAGAGTTGGCTCCAAGCAAACGCCAACATGGGAAATACTGAAATAAACCATGCTGCCTTTATATTATTTGTTTGTTGTCGGATTTATGGGGAATTACTAAGGATGTATCATTGCCTTTGCCATGCCTGCCAGAAGAGGATATCCGTTCAAACAGCTGTATCATAGTAAGAAACCACTCTTTGGCAAAGGGAAATACATGTTTACCAACGAAAAGCACACATATTTCGGTATTCGTGAAGAAGTAACGATTTTCGACCGGAAGGTCAATGCTTATGTCTATGTTGATAAGGAAAACACTCTAACAGGATTCCGGAATTACCTGATCGAGCATGAGGAAGAATATGAAACGCTGTCATTATCAGATAAAGACTATAAAACAGTCGAATACGGTTTCTTTGTCCTTATTTCCACATATGTGATTGATCCCAAGGACCTGCTGATTGAATACTTTGCGCGCACAGATATTGAAGGCGTATTCAAGACGGCCAAGAATTATCTTGACCTTCTACCTCTGGCAAAATGGACGGACACTACAGTTCGCGGAAAGATACTATCTGACATGATTGCAACACCTATCTATCTGCAATCACGCATGCAGGTAAACAAGGCTAAGAAATCCATGACATCAGCTATTGGTGCATTGGAAGGATCAATTTGCCTCGTTAACCAGGACAAGAATATACGAATAGATTACCCCACAAAGAAGGTAAAGGAGCTTCAGGTCATCGATCTCTCAACAGGAAACAACTTAAGTCTCGTCGAATACTTCAAAAGCATGGAGCTTGCCATATAGTGTTGAATTCCGTGCTGATCTAAGGTTATACCATCCGTGAAAAAGCTGATCAAGGCAGGCGGGACAATCGGCAAAAAAAGCTATAATAAACTAAATATCCATAAAATCCGGGAAAGGAGCGGCGGTATGGAGAAAACGATGCCGAACAAAGTACTGCGACGGAAGTTTTTCCATTACCTTCTGCCTACGCTGGCGATCATGGCCGTTATTCCGTCAGGCCAGGTTCTCGAAAGCGTCATCCTTTCCCGGGTCCTCGGCTCCGGGACGATGGCGGCCGTCAGCCTGGCGTCTCCCCTGATGCTGCTGGCATCGGCTGTTTATTACTTTATCGGCAGCGGAGGCGTGGGGGAATTTACGATCGCCCTGAACCAGGGCGATGAAAAGAAAGCCGGAATTGCCCTGCAGATGACGATTATGACCGCCAGCGCCTGCGGAATGCTGCTGGCGGCGCTGGTACGGATCTTTCTTGAACCGGTTACACGCATGCTCTGCGCTGATCTGGAAATGCTCCCGCAATTCCAGCGCTATTTCAGAATCGTGGTTTACGCGGTTCCGCTGCTGATCTTTTTTCTGACGCTGACCGGCATGCTGATTCCGCTGGGCAGACCGCTGTTTGCCTCGGGAGCGGTGTTTGCTGTCACCGCGGTGCACGTGATCCTGACATTTACGTTCGTGAAATACACGGATATGAAGTCAGAGGGCGCGGCCCTGGCGCGTATCGCCGCTTACCTTGCCGGTTCCCTGGTAACGCTGGCGGGGGTTATCTCCTATATGCCGCATGGAAAGCCCACCCGGGACAGAAAAAAGATACGCAGCATCCTCCTTGGCATCTTTCGGAAAAGCAATACGGAAGGATACGCGGTATCCGGGATGGCGCTCCGCTTTTTCCTGACATTCCACATCAGCTCGACGACCATGGGAGCCGACGCGGTACGCGGCTTCTCTGTCTGTACCCTGATCATATTGGTTTATTCCATTCTCCAGGGTACGTTTATCGGGATCACGATGCCGATGATCGCCCTGCTGCACGATCAGGAGGACTATGCTTCCGCAGGGCGCGTGCTGAAGTTCTCCATCCGGATGCAGGTCATCCTGTCCGCGGTATGGTTTGCCTTCAGCTTCGCGATGGCAAGGCCGCTGATCATTTTTTTCGGAGGCTATAAAGAAGAACAGATCCGGATGGGCGTAAGCATCCTGCGGATCTATTCCTTCACATACCTGTTCCGGGGAGGTTACCTGCTGTTCCGGAACTACCTGAAAATCCTGAACCTGCGGTCCTATGAGATCAAACTGACAATCGCAGTCATCATCACGAACGGTATTTACCTGCTGTGCACGATGCTGGGCGGAGCAGCGCTGTGGTGGGCCAATCCGGTTTCCTCCATGCTGCTGCTGATTTTCACATTCGTTATGAACCGGCGGATGGTTCGCGCCTCAGGCGGGCAGCTGCACGGACTGCTGTTGATTCCGCGGGAGCAGAAGGCGCTGCAGACGATCAATGCGTCCCTAGGTCTGAGCAGGAATGAGATCGCCCGTTTCGGGCATAAATTCCAGACCATGTGTGAACAGAACGGCATGGAGCCCCGGAACGCGGCGATCAGCGCATTCGCGGTGGAAGAACTGCTGCTGAACGTTCTGGAGGCCCGGAAAAGAAAGGATTACGCGGATATCAGCGCCCGGATCTATCCGGACCGGATGGTGATTGATTTCAGGACGCTCGGGCCTGCTTTCCAGGCAGAGGAGATGAAGCTGCTGCAAAAGATCAGCCAGACGATCACTCACCGAACGGTGGCGGGGATGAACTGTACACGGCTGGAACTGGCGCGGAGAGCACCCATGCCCGCGGAGTCCCCTGTCCTCCCGAAAGCGGCTTTAAAAACAGAGTGATCATTTTTCAATGAACGATGGAAGAAATTCTATTTCCTTAAAACAAACGCCATGGGCTCGCCGTCCGCCAGGGGATAAGCGACGAGTCCGTCTTGCGAAAAAAACAGCGTTTTTCCTTTCGCTTCCGCACTTTCCGACAGCAGCATTTCCTCATCGCCCAGTTTGTCCAGTTCCTCTTCTGTCAGGTTCCCGGAGATCGTCATCACCTGCCGCTGAAGCGAATAGGCTGTCCCGTTCAGAAGAAGCCGGCCGTTCTCAATAATGGATTCATCAAAGACAAACGCCTGCCCGTCCAGTTCCCAGGTTTTGCCGAAAAGTTCTTCCTCCTTCGGGATTCCGGGATAGGAATATCCCCTGACATAGAAACCATATATCTCGCCCCGGTTCAGGTACAGCAGGATATCCCCCTTTTCCGCCGTGTAGAGGGAGAGGCTGATGGGAAAATCATCCTCCTCCGTTACCGCTCTTTCTTCCGCCTGAAAAGTTTCCCCGTTGGCCAGGGTGAGTTCCTCGCCGTTCATCTGATGTTAGCGTCGGGTGAAAAGGGCCATTTTGCGTCGGGAATAAAGGGCCATTTTCAGTCGGATTTAAGGGGCCAATCGTAAAAAACCTGACGGATTCATGTCCGCCAGGCCTTTTTTGTATTGCTGCATCAGAATGGCAAATCATCAGCAGATGAACCAGAAGGGGAATTCCCGTTCTCCGGCTGTTCATCCGGACAGCCCCGGTATCCTTCCGGATCTTTCAGAAATTCCTGGTATTCATCCTCCAGGAAACGCAGGGCGTTAATGAAATCCATAGGTCCACCGGATTCATTGGCAATGTACCAACCATTTTCGTAGGGACTGCGCCCTTTTCTTACCCAGCTTTGCAAGGCTTTCTTCTCTTCCGGAGTGGCATCAGGAAAAGACAATTTAGGGGTCTTTGGTATAGTCCGGGCGTGCTTCCCGATTCCAACAATAATGTATTTGGCTTTTTCAGACAAATTTTCGCCGCTGGCATTCATCAACAGAAGAATGCCAGCGGCTTTCCGTCATGAAAACATGACGTCCAGCCTGCTGCCATCCACCGTGATGCCTTAGACAGCTTAAATTCAAAGTTGGGAACTCAACGCTTGATAGATTAAGTTTCCGGGTTTCTTAATCAAAGGAAAAACCTTGCCCTTTCTCTGTATACTGAATCAGGACTTTATCAGTTCCTCCAGCGTCTTAAACAAAGTCTCCGGCTCTACAGGCTTGGAGAGATGGGCATTTAAGCCGGCCTGCATGCTGTGCTGAACATCCTCGTCAAAGGCGTTGGCTGTTAAGGCTATGATCGGGATTTTCTTAGCGTCAGGTCTGTTCATTTCCCTGATTTTCCGGGTTGCCTCCAGTCCATCCATCTCAGGCATTCGCATATCCATCAGAATGGCGTCATAATAGCCTTCTTCGTGTTCCTCAAATTTCTCCACGGCGATACGCCCGTTTTCAGCGCGGTCTGCCAGGATCTCCCGCAAGGAAAGCACCATCATCATGATTTCGGCGTTTACGTCGACGTCTTCCGCCAGCAATACCCTGCGGCCTTTGAGATCCACCGTATCCCGGACCGGTTTCGCGTTCTTCTTTTTGAAAGCCTCCCTAAACTCATCGAGCACTGTTCCGGCGAAAAGCGGTTTTGCCACAAATGTATCTACGCCTGCCCGTTTGGCTTCATCCTCAATTTCATCCCAATTATATGAGGTAAGGATGATCACAGGTGTTTCATCTCCAACAGCAGTCCGGATTCGGCGTGTCGTCTCCACACCGTCCATGTCGGGCATACGCCAGTCCACTAAAATTAAGTTATAGGGTTCCCGTCTGGCATGGCGCACTTTTGCCATCTGTAAGCCTTCTGCTCCGGATAATGCCATTTCACAACTTACACCAACCTGCCCCAGAATAAGTTTAGCATGTTCACAGGCAATCGGATCATCATCAATCACCAATACACACAGTTCATGGGGATGAAGGGTATCTTCCTCTTTTTCAACGTTTTTACGCTCGCAGTCGATCAGCGTAATCGTAACGGTAAACGTTGTTCCTTTGTTCTTTTCGCTTTCCACCGAGATTGTTCCGCTCATCAGTTCAATAATACTCCTGGTGATGGCCATTCCCAGACCTGTGCTTCCATAACGGTTTGTACTGGATGAGTCCTCCTGGCTGAACGCGTCGAACAGTTTGGGGAGAAACTCCTTGCTCATCCCGATACCCGTATCGCTGATGATAAAACGCAGCGTGGATTTTCCGCTGAATCGCGCAATGGATTCCACAACAAACGTGACAGTCCCGCCCGACGGTGTAAACTTGACTGCGTTCCCAAGAATATTAATCATGACCTGCCGCAGTTTCATGTCATCGCCGATATAGTAATCATCTACCGCGCCTTTCACGCGGCATTCATACCCGATTCCTTTGTCTCTGCACTGGCCGCTTATGATTGTATTGATCTGAGCCAGCAGCTTTGCGAAGGAAAACTCTTCATTTTTCACGGACATGCGGCCGGATTCAATGCGGCTCATATCAAGAATGTTATTAATGATGCTGAGCAGATGCTGTGCCGACAGCCCGATTTTTTCAAGATGCTCCCGTGTCGCTTCAGAAATGGCGGGATCATTTAACGCGATCCGGTCCAGCCCGATGATCGCATTCATCGGCGTGCGGATTTCATGGCTCATATTTGACAGGAAAGCAGTTTTTGCTTTATTGGCCTGATTGGCGTCTTCCAGCGCGGCGCTCAGCGATTCCCGCTGTTCTGCCAGTTCCTGCATCATTTTCTTTTGTTCGGTGATGTCGATAAATACACCTATGTAGGTGATAGGAGAACCATCAGGACGGCGAGTGGGTTTGCCAACAGCCCGATACCAGCGATATCCTCTGTTTCTTGTCCGAAGACGATACTCCACATCATATATCTTTTGCCCGCTATAGTCGGAGATCGTTTCATTATACTCTTTCAGTACACACTCTTTGTCGTTAGGAT
>Ga0265298_10009121_pt1 | contig 11844 bp, 8 predicted proteins | sample AusTroGonzalo_MG_3_FD_193486 | JGI IMG/M metagenome (GOLD analysis project Ga0265298, IMG submission 193486) | Bovine rumen microbial communities from tropical cattle in Woodstock, Queensland, Australia - Gonzalo_01 | ecosystem: Host-associated > Mammals > Digestive system > Stomach > Rumen ...
TCGGGACAGTTGTAGATGCCGTGCCAGATGTCTTCGTTAGACTGGTCGCTCATGAAGTTCTTGTCGAAGTACTTGGCATAGACTGCACGCCACTCAGCAGCAGCCCATGTGGGGAAGTGGACACCATTGGTGACGAAACCTACGTGGTTCTCGCTGGGATAGTAGCCCTCCCAGATGGGGGCGAACATCTTCTTAGACACCTCACCATGGAGCCATGATACACCGTTGACCTCCTGACAGGTGTTGCAGGCGAAGGTAGACATACAGAACTTCTCGCCCTTGTCCTCAGGATTGATACGTCCCATGCCGATGAACTCATCCCACGTGATGCCCAACTTCTGAGGATAGCCGCCCATGTACTTGCCGAAGAGACCCTCTTCGAAGTAGTCGTGACCAGCAGGAACAGGAGTGTGAACGGTGTAGAGACCGCTGGCACGTACCAGTTCGAGAGCCTGGTTGAAGGTCAGTCCGTCCTCTTCGATATAGTCGCACAGACGCTGCAGGTTGCAGAGTGCTGCGTGGCCCTCGTTGCAGTGGTAGATATCCTTCTTGATGCCCAGCTTCTTGAGCAGCAGCATGCCACCGATGCCCAGCAGGATTTCCTGCTTCAGACGGTTCTCCCAGTCGCCACCATAGAGTGCGTGGGTGATGGGCTTGTCGAACTCAGAGTTCATCTCGTTGTCGGTATCGAGCAGGTAGAGCTTCACACGACCAACGTTGACACGCCACACATAGGCATGCACCTGGTAGTTGTTGTAAGGTACGTCGACGACCATCGGGTTGCCGTCCTTGTCGAGCTGGCGCTCGATGGGCAGTGAGCCGAAGTTCTGCGTCTCGTAGTTAGCAATCTGCTGACCATCCATCGACAGGCTCTGTGTGAAGTAGCCGAAACGATAGAGGAAACCTACGGCACACATGTCGACGTTAGAGTCGGAAGCCTCTTTGACATAGTCGCCGGCGAGCATGCCCAGACCACCTGAATAGATCTTCAGGGCAGAGTGGATGCCGTACTCCATGCAGAAGTAAGCCACTGAGGGGCGCTTGCTGTCGGGCTTTACGTCCATATAGGCGCGGAACTGCGCATAGACGTCGTTGACACGCTTCATCAAAGACTTATCTTTCAGGATCTGCTCTTTGCGGTCGTAGGTCAGGCGCTCCAGCAGCATGACGGGGTTATGTTTTACATCATGATAAATCTCAGGGTCCAGGTCGCGGAACAAGTCGCGAGCCTCGAAGTTCCAAACCCACCACATGTTGTGGGCAATCTCGTCCAAACACTTCAGTTGCTCAGGAAGACTTGACTTGACGGTCAGTTCCTTCCACATGGGAGCATTTGCATAGTCTGCTTTAATTTTCATATAAGTTCTTTATTAAGATTGTTTTTTTTATTTCTTTCTTGCTTCCGCTTTGGCCAGTGCCATGTCGTAAGCTTCGTGGTAGTACTCGATGAAGTGGCTCCACAGTGCCTTCTTCGACAGCGCTTCAGCCTTCTTGCGACATTCGTCGACTTGCTTCTGCGTCATTGCAGAGAAGTCGGCAACGGCATCCTTGATGGCATCGGCGACCTCTGAGTAATTATAGTCCGTACGATGAATCACCTTCACACCGTCCTTCAGCTCGCCATAGTGGCCGAACTCCTTGTTGGCCCACAGGCCGAAGCCTGCCAAGTCGGTAGTGATGCAGGGCACCTTGAAGGCCACCGCCTCCAGGGGTGTATAACCCCACGGCTCGTAGTAAGAGGGATAGATGCAGAGGTCGTTGCCCAGCACGACATCGTAGTAGTGCATGTTGAGAATGCCGTCCTTGCCATCGAGATAGCACGGCAGGAAGATAACCTTCACATTCTCGTCCTTGCGGTTGTGCATGTCGTAGTATTTCATCATGTTCAGCACGTTGTCGTGGCTCATGTTGTGAAGCCAGTGGGTCAGCTGAGGAACCTCCAGCGGTTCATTGAACGATGCATGCTGAGCCAGACGGTCCTGCAAATCCTTGCGGGGCTCTCCTACCCAACCAGGCACCTCGATGAATGCCAGCACCTTCTTCTTCAGGTCACGGTCACGCAACAAGCGGTTCATGGCTTCTACGAAGACGTCGATACCCTTGTTGCGGAACTCGTAGCGTCCACTGGTAGAAATAATCAGTGTGTCGTCGTCAAGCTGATCACCCAGCAGGGCATTGGCCACCTCCAAAAGGCGCTTGCGGGCTGCCTTGCGCTTCTTGGTGAACTGGGCACCCTTGGGTACAAAGTTGTCGTCGAAACCATTGGGCAATACTACGTCAACGGGCTTATCCAACAGTTCCAGACACTCCTTGGCGGTGATGTCGCTGACGGTAGTAAAGCAGTCAACGTGCCAGGCAGTCTGCTTCTCGATAGAGTGCTTGGACTGCATGTTCAACTCGCCAGCCATCTGGTCACCGTTATAGGCAAAGAGGTAGTCGTAGAGGGGTTTCTGGTTACCAGCAATAGAACGGCCGATGCTCGTGGCATGGGTTGTAAAGATGGTACCAATCTCAGGCAGCTTGTTGTTGATATACAACGCGCCAAGACCACACATCCATTCGTTGGCATGATAGATAACCTTCGTATCGCGGTTGAACATTCCCCGTTCAACATTAAACTTGTACAGGCTCTCTACCACCAAGGCGGCAGCATACGAGAACATCGACGCCTCGTCATAGTCGCCATAGGCGTGCAACGAATCTACATAATACTTTTCCCACAACCAGCCGTAAATCTCGTTCTTCTTCTCAAAGAAAGGAGTGAAGTCCACCAGAATAGCAATAGGCTCGCCAGGAATGGTCCAACGACCAACCTTCACAGCCAGGCCTTGCTCTTTGGCCTCCCATTGCCACTCAGCAAAGAGAGACTTGTCTTCACGGAAATAGGGACACTCATTTTCCTTCCAGCAGTCAGGACCGATAAAGATGATGCGATCCTTCATCTCGTCCTGTAATGTCTTTGCGCGAGTGGACAGGACGGTATAGATACCACCGACCTTGTTACATACTTCCCAGCTCGATTCAAAGATAAAATCAGGCTTTAATTTGTTTTTTCCCATTGTCAATACATGTATAACGCCTGCAAAGATATATAAAAAAAATAAAAACCTACCACAATTATCGAGATATTTTTATAGAAAATGGATTTTTATTGATTTAGATTTAGTACCTTTGTCAGCAAAACAGAAAAACTGCATGAGGAAATTTCTTCTAACAATGGTACTCGTCGTGGTGGCTGTCATGAATGGCTTTGCACAAAAAGACAACTCAGCATTCCGCGCGTACCTATATAATAATGAGTATGATGTCTATCTGCGCATCAACTTCTACGACCAGGATGTAACGATTCCCGGACAGGAACTCTATGGTGACCTGCCAGGCTATCTGGGCAAGAAAAACAACTCGTTCTGCTGGGTGATTACGTCGTGTGAAATCCAGAGTGAGAAGAAGGCCACACTACAACTGATTAACGACTTCGGCAGTGAGGACCTGACAGCTACGCTGACACGCAAGAACGACTCTATCTATATCCTGCGTCAAGGAGATGGCAACCCCATCAAGGTGCCTTCCAAGGGTAAGTGGCAGAAGCTGCCAAAGACTATTGAACTGAAAAGAAGATGATTACATTCCCTGTTGCCAAGATTAATCTGGGTCTGAACGTCGTAGAGAAACGTTCAGACGGCTATCATAACCTGCAAACAGTATTCTATCCGGTGCCCATCATGGACGCACTGGAAATCGTTCCCATGAGTGAGGGCTTCCCCTCGGATGTCGACTGCGACCTGAAGGTGACCAACATCACCATTGAGGGCGACGAACAGCGCAACCTCGTAGTACGTGCCTACCAACTGCTCAAAGCGGACTTTCCCAACATGCCCCGCGTGCATGCACACCTGTGGAAAGGCATTCCCACACAGGCTGGCATGGGTGGTGGCAGCAGCGATTGCGGCTATATGATTCGTCTGTTGAACGAGACCTTTGAATTGGGACTGACCAGCGAACAGATGCAGCAATATGCCGCCCGTCTGGGTGCCGACTGTGCTTTCTTCATCGAGAGCCGTGCGAGCTATGCAGAGGGTATCGGCGAGTTGTTGCAACCCATTGACCTGGACCTGAGTGGCTGGTATATCGGTGTGGTACGTCCTGATATTCCCGTACCTACCAAAGAGGCTTTCTCCCGCATCCATCCCCACTACCCTGCCCTCAACTGTCGTGAGGTCGTCAAGCAACCCGTAGAGACGTGGCGCGACACGCTGACCAACGACTTTGAAGAGAGTGTCTTTACCCTTCACCCGGAGATAGGAAATGTCAAAGAGCAGCTATACAAAATGGGCGCCACCTATGCGGCCATGTCTGGCTCAGGCAGCGCCCTATTCGGACTGTTCAAGGAAGAGCCCAACGAATTGCGTCAGGCATTCCCCAATATGTTTACTTTTAGCGGAGTGTTGTAGGTGTTGGCGGGAAAACCGCCAACCATGCTATTTATCCTCCAACAAGGCAGAGGTGCGCACACGTGACAACGTCTCGGGTGTCATTTGCAGATAGCTGGCAATATAGACCAGCGGTGCGCGCAACACCAGTTGTGGCGAGCGCTTCACGAGTTTGGCATAACGCTCAGGAGCAGACTCGAAGCGCAGCATGTCGGCACGAATCTGGGCTATCATCAGCGATTCCTCCAATATCTTACGATACAACATCTGGATATTGACGTTGCGCACAGCCTCGCGCTCCAGCTTGTCCTTCGGAAGTGCGAAGACGATGGTTGGCTCAAGGGCGTGAATCTGCTGGTGGCTGGGTTGGTCTTTGAACAGGCTCTCGATGCTCATGAACATCGTGTTCTCTACCGCCATATACTCAGTCAGCTCTTTGCCGTTCTTGATATAGAACTGGCGCACCAGACCCTTGACGACCCAGTATATGTTTTTACATACCTCACCCTCTTTCAGTATGAAGTCACCTTTCTGAAACCTCATGGGAACGAGGATGCTCTCCAGTACATCCAACTCGTCGTGAGTCATCGTACTGTAGCGTCTGGCCAATTCGCGGGCCACGTCACGTGTCGTTAGTCCAATTGTTGTCATCGTTTACTCTCTCTAATAAGTAAGTATTTGTCTTAGGTTATGATTAGTCCAATTTCAGTACGGCAAGGAAGGCCTTTTGCGGTACCTCCACATTACCAATCTGCTTCATACGCTTCTTACCACGCTTCTGCTTCTCCAAGAGCTTACGTTTACGGCTGACGTCACCACCATAACACTTGGCGGTCACATCCTTACGCACCTGCTTGACAGTCTCACGGGCAATAATCTTAGCACCAATGGCTGCCTGGATGGCGATATCGAACTGCTGGCGTGGAATGAGCTCCTTCAGCTTCTCACACATACGGCGACCAAAAGTCACGGCATTGTCCTGGTGGGTCAGCGTAGACAGGGCGTCCACAGGTTCACCATTCAACAGGATATCCAGCTTGGCAAGCTTTGATGGACGGAAGGCGTCGATATGGTAGTCGAACGAGGCATAGCCTTTGGATATGCTCTTCAGCTTGTCGTAGAAGTCGATGACGATTTCACCCAGTGGCAGCATGAAGCGCAACTCCACACGATTACCAGAGACATACTGCTGGTCTATCAGCTCACCACGCTTGTCCAGACAGAGCGTCATGATAGGTCCGATATAGTCGGCTGCAGTGATGATGCTGGCCTTGATATAGGGTTCCTCAATATGGTCAATCATCGTCTGGTCAGGCAGACCAGAGGGGTTGTGCACCTCCTTCTCCTCACCCTGCTTGGTGTAACACATATAGGTTACGTTGGGTACGGTGGTGATGACGTCCATGTCGAACTCACGATCCAAGCGCTCCTGCACAATCTCCATGTGCAACAGACCAAGGAATCCACAACGGAAGCCAAAGCCCAGTGCGATAGAGGTCTCAGGCGTGAATGTCAGCGAGGCATCGTTCAGCTGCAGCTTCTCCAGCGAAGCACGCAGGTTCTCGTAATCTACGGGGTCGATAGGATACACACCCGCAAACACCATGGGCTTCACCTCTTGGAAACCCTCAATGGCCTTGTCGCAAGGTGTAGCGACGTGGGTAATGGTATCACCCACCTTGACCTCCTTGGCATTCTTGATACCAGAGATGATATAGCCTACCTCGCCCGTTTGAAGTTCTTTGCGAGGTATCATATCCATCTTCAGCACACCCACCTCGTCAGCGACATACTCCTGTCCGGTATTGAAGAACTTCACCTTGTCACCCTGACGGATAGAACCGTTGGTGATTTTGAAATAGGCGATGATGCCACGGAAAGAGTTGAAAACAGAATCGAAGATAAGCGCCTGCAAAGGAGCCTTCTCGTCGCCTACGGGATGAGGAATACGCTCAACGACAGCGTTAAGGATATCTTCTACGCCCTCGCCCGTCTTACCAGAGGCACGCAGAATCTCTGAGCGGTCGCAACCTATCAGCTCTACAATTTCGTCCTCTACCTCGTCAGGCATGGCGCTGGGCATGTCAATCTTATTGATTACGGGGATAATCTCCAGGTTGTTGTCAATGGCCAGATAGAGGTTCGAGATGGTCTGTGCCTGTACGCCCTGTGTGGCGTCGACAACCAGCAAAGCGCCCTCACAGGCGGCAATAGAACGGCTGACCTCATAGGAGAAGTCAACATGTCCCGGAGTATCAATTAAGTTCAGTATATATTTTTCACCCTTGTACATATACTCCATCTGGATGGCATGACTCTTAATCGTGATGCCACGCTCACGCTCCAGATCCATGTCGTCCAACATCTGTCCTTCCGTCACCTGGATGGTCTTGGTGAATTCCAGCAAACGGTCGGCCAGCGTAGACTTTCCGTGGTCGATATGCGCAATGATACAAAAGTTTCTTATATGGTTCATGTTTACCTTAAAGCACTATTAGACTGCAAAGGTAGAAAAAAAAATCGAGAATCTATCACAATTCCCGATTTTTTATCATTTCTTTACTCTGCTTCAGGCGTTATCAACTTGTAACCCTTACCGTGGATGTTGATAATCTCAATCTGTGGGTCGTCTTTCAGATGCTTGCGCAACTTGGTGATATAGACGTCCATTGAGCGGGCATTGAAGTAGTTGTCGTCAATCCAGATGGTCTTCAGGGCGAAGTCGCGCTGCAGAATCTCATTGGCGTGTGAGCACAGCAGTGCCAACAGTTCGTTCTCCTTGGTGGTCAGCTTGGTCTGCTTGTCACCGATAACCAGCAACTGCTTCTGGGTGTCGAAGATGAAGTCGCCAATATGATAGACGGAGCTCTCCTTGTTCTTCTTGCCACGTACACGGCGCAGGATAGCCTCTACACGGAATACCAGCTCCTCCATAGAGAAGGGCTTGGTGATGTAGTCGTCGGCACCAATCTTGAAGCCTTCGAGGATATCTTCCTTCAGCGTCTTAGCGGTCAGGAAGATGATGGGGATTTCTGCATTGGCCTGACGGATTTCCTGAGCCAGCGTGAAGCCGTCCTTCTTAGGCATCATCACGTCGAGCACGCAGATGTCAAACTTTGTCTTCAGGAAGGCCTTGTAACCAGCCTCACCATCGGGACACAACTCGGCCATATAGCCCTTAGCTGCCAAATACTCGCGGAGCAACATTCCGAGGTTCTCATCGTCTTCGCAAAGAAGAATTTTCAGTTTCTCATCCATAATCTTAAATGTTTTATCGTTAATAATATTGTGTTCTTATTTGTTGTCTTCTTTCAGTATCGGCAGACTGATGGTAAACTTGGTACCCTTGCCCAGCTCACTCTCTGCCTTGATTTCTCCCTGATGCAGGTCGATGACCTTCTTGACGTATGCCAGACCCAGTCCGAAGCCTTTCACGTCATGCTTGTTACCAGTATGTACACGGTAGAACTTATCGAAGATTTTCTTCAGGTTCTCCTTCTTGATACCCTGACCTGTATCGCGGATGGACAGGTAGAGTTTCTCATGGTCATTCCATGTATGGATATAGATGTCGATGGGCTCATCGGGCTTGCGGTATTTCACCGCATTGTCCATCAAATTGGTGATGGCATTCTGGAAATGCACCTCGTCAACAAAGATAGCTGAGTCGACAGCTTCAATCTCCGTATATATCTTACCGCCAGTATGTTCCACACGCAGATTAAAGGATTGTGCGATAACTTCCACCATCTCGTTCAGGTCGAGTTCCTTCTCCTTGAACGTGACGGTCTTCTTGTCGAACATGGACATCTGCAACACCTTTTCCACGAGGAAACGCAGACGCTTTGACTCGTCATTGATGATGCCGCTGAGGTGCTTCGTCATGTGCTCAGTCTTGGGCACGCTGTCGTCGTTCATCATCTGTGCGGCCAGTGAGATGCTGGCGATAGGTGTCTTCAACTCGTGCGTCATGTTGTTGATGAAGTCGTTCTTGATTTCCGAATAGCGTTTCTGGCGGAACACCACGACAATCGTGAACAGGAACGTAATCAGCAGGACGATGGTGAAGATGATGGAGGGAATCATGAAGCGCACACTGGAGAAGATGTACGAGTTCATCTCTGGGAAGTGAATCTTCACTACTCCACCCTTCGACTGCGGGTCGTTACGGAACAGTTCCATCGTATACGTGAACTCTTTGCCCTCCTCCTCGTAGTCCGGACAGCGATATACCTCACGGCCATCCGTCGTAGCAACGGTAAAGTGGTAAGGGATATTGATGCCGTTGTTCATCAGCTCCACACGGATATCCTTGTCGAGCATACGGAAGTTTACACGCTCTTTCAGGGGCTTGTCGCTAGCGGTATACAGGATGTTGTAGACCACCTCGTCCAGCAACGCCTTCTGATAGACGTAGCGCTGACGGACAATCTCCTGCATGGTCTTCGTGGCATCAGCCAGCGAGTTCTTGTCCCTGCGCATAATCATCGCCTTGGGAACAGAGGCAGGTTTCATCTTCAGGGCTTTCACCTGGAACGAGTGGTAGAACGTGCCATCGTCAGAAGATACGGAGAACTGGTGGGTCTGCTGAATAGAGCCCAGTCCGTCGACAATAATAGAATCTTGTGTATATGCTCTGCGCTCGGTCTCGTTGACGTCTTTCTCCAGATAACGTTGGGTCTCGTTCATCTCCAGATTGCGCGAGGCCTGATAGAGCGCACGGTTCACACTCTCGTCGAACTGCTCCTTCTTCATCTTTACCATCTCCTCGACATAGGAGAACTGAAGGAAGAGCAGCGCGAGGAATGATACCCCCATGATGACTGCTATGGTCCAAATAGTTGACTTCTTCATATCGAGGGCAAAGATAATACATTTTATAATACATAGCAGCAAATTAGTTAATTATTTCCGTTAAATTTAACGATATTAACTAATTTGCTGTTATTTAATTACAAATGTATATTTAAATCAATGCCCAGTTGGAATGGATTGCCACGTTGTGCAAAGCGAAATGCCTGGCCGGTAGCCTTACTTTCTACTGCAAAGGTGTTGTACTTGGTGTCTGTCAGATTGCGTCCCCACAGTTTGACATTACAACTTCCGAAGTCGTAACCCACATGAGCCCCTAAGAGCACATACGCTTTCTGGCCGAAAGTGTTGGCCTCATTCCATTCGGTATAGCCCTGTCCACTCAGGTCTGCACCCACGAAGAGATGGTCAAAGCGATAGTTACCACCCAACGAGAACGTCGTTGAGGGAACAAAAGGTATCGACTTGTCATTATAGGTGTCGTACTCGTCGAACTTCGCCTTGACGGCACCCACATTGCAGAACCAGTCCAGATGGTCGTCAAAGGCACGGCCACGCAACGACAGCTCAAAGCCCATCGTGTGGCTCTTGCCGGCATTTACCATGATGCGTCCGAAGTTGTTGTCAGGACTCATCACCGACAGCTGCTGGTTTTGAATCTTCATATAGTAGAGAGCCACATCGGCATGCAGCTTACCATCCAGCAGGTTCAGATGAGCACCAGCCTCATAGTTCCACGACTCCTCAGGCTTGTAGCTAATCGTTTCGTCCACGGCCTCATAGTCTTCGTCAGTATAGCTGAGGGTGACATCGCCCTGGTTCAGCGACTTTCCCTTTTTCATGAATTCCGACTGATAGATTTCAGAGAACATCTGGATGTTATATCCTCCTGCACGATAGCCCTTCGACACGGTAGCATAGATGTTCGAGCCGCTATCGTCCACACGGTAGGTGACGCCCACCTTGGGCAACAGCTGGTTGAACGAGCGCTTGCCGTCACTCTCCAAGATGGCTGTCAGCCTGTTGGTCTCTTCCAATGGTGGTATGGCGTAATGTAGCGCTACCAATCCAGTCGTTTTATAGTCTATCTTCACCTGACTCAACTCATAACGCAGCCCTAATGTCACATCCAGTCGGTCGGTGAGCGATACGGTTGACTCATGGAATGCTCCCAGACTGGCTGAGGGCGTATGGAATGTCTCCGTAACGTGGAAATCAGGAATCTCCCAAATGGTAAACATGGAGACCACATAGGCAGGCATCATGGTCAGGATGCGTGCTGCCGTCATATCGTTCATGCCAGGACCGAATGTCACAGGGGCATCGGTACGCAACCACTGGTATGAGCCAAACACGCCGAAAGTCCAATGCCACTTGCGCTGTCCGTGACTGCGCAGTATCAGTTCCTGTGTCAGCGCCTGTTGCTTCTGAATCTGTGTCAGGTGCATGAAGTCGTCAGGCAGGTAGTCCTGGTCCATCTCCATATGGTCACGCAGATACTGCCACGATGTCGTCGAGTTGAGCAACCAGTTATCTGCCTTGTAGCTGATGTTCAGGCCCGTATTCACCATCTGGCGTTTATAACCGTTCATCACTGTCGTCGACGGTTTTTGCACAGTATTGCGATCAGCGTCGTACAGGCCGTAAGGGAACGCATTCTGTCTGGTCCATTGGTAGTCGGCCGTCAGGTCCAGCGTCAGCTTTCTGGTTGGCTGGTACACGAAGCGCATCTTTCCACCAGCTTCCTGCAACTTGTCGTTCCACTCGTCCAGCTCCTTGTTCTTGAAGAATCCGCGCTGGCCGTTCCAGAAAGCAGCTGCCGAGAAGGCAAACTTATCAGAGGGACGGTGGAAGTGGGCTATCTCCGCATGTGACGTCAGCCCTGTGCCGATGCCCATAGAGATGTCGGTACCCTGATACACCATGGGGTTCTTGGAGTAGATATGCACCAGTCCGCCCTCCGTGTTCATGCCATACAAGGTGCTTTGTGGACCACGCAGCACGTCAACACGGTCAATATGGTAGAAGTGGTGATTGAAGGCAGCCTTCGACATCAATGGTATGTTGTCATAGTAGATGCCGACGGCCGGATTGTTGATGCGTGAACCGATACCACGGATGTACATCGATGATGTCAGGCGTGAGCCATATTGTGGCATCGAGAACGACGGCACGTATTGTGACAGCTGGGCAAGGTCATTGACGCCCAGCATCTGCATCTCGCGTTGGGTCACCACAGTAGAGCTGAGTGGCTGGTGTCGCAACAGGCGTCCGTCCTTGGGTTGCGACACCACAACCACCTCGTCAAGGTCAATGACCTTTGACGTATCATTCACCTCTTCCGCCTGAACCATCGCGGAGACGAAGAGCAATATTCCTGAAAACAATATTCTACCTATCATATTATATATAGTAGTCTGTGTGTTGGTTATATGTGTTGTGTATATTCGTGTTTGCGCTTGGGATTCATGGGGAACCACCCCTTCTCCACGCGCCTTCTCTGCGCAAAGAGTTCACCGATACCCCACAGTGCCGATGCGCCAAAGACTCCCAGGAACGACGACAGATAGACGTTTTCCGTGAAGAGTGCCGCCACGCAGCA
>Ga0265298_10009122_pt1 | contig 11844 bp, 10 predicted proteins | sample AusTroGonzalo_MG_3_FD_193486 | JGI IMG/M metagenome (GOLD analysis project Ga0265298, IMG submission 193486) | Bovine rumen microbial communities from tropical cattle in Woodstock, Queensland, Australia - Gonzalo_01 | ecosystem: Host-associated > Mammals > Digestive system > Stomach > Rumen ...
TGGATGTGCAAACCCAACCATCACTACGGTCCTGATCCGTGGGGTTACGAGTTCGACCGCTGGGGCACCTATAACCGCGCCGACCGCAATTCCGTAGGCGTGGACAGAGGCAAGGATGGTACAGGCTTCTCCGAGCAGTACCATAAACCCCTCTGCGATATCTACGGCTCCCCCGAGACCTGCCCCGATGAACTGCTCCTGTTCTTCTGCCGTGTACCCTACACCCATGTGCTCAAGAGCGGAAAGACCGTCATCCAGCATATCTATGACACACACTTCGAGGGCTTCGAGCAAGCAAAGGAGTTCGCGTCCATGTGGGAGAGCCTGAAGGATAAACTTCCGCCCGAAGTGTTCGAGAACGGACAAAGACGTTTCGGCGAGCAGCTCCGCTGCGCAAAGGAGTGGAGAGATATAGTCAACGCATTCTTCCACAGGCTTTCGGGTATCGAGGACGAAAAGGGCAGAAAGCTTTATTAAATTCCATTTTTACTTTTCTGCGTCTGTGAAAACAAATCGGATTTTGCGGAGGATATTATGCTAAAAGATTATCTGACAGATAAACCTGTTCTTGAAACAGACAGATTGATAATTCGTGTGCTCAACGAAAATGATGTGCCTGATCTGAAAGAGTGGCTCGGAAGAGATGAGATCTATACATATTGGGGCAGAAAAGCAAGTAAGGGCGAGAAAGATCCCGAGCTTCTGTTTATTGATGCCCGCCCTTGGGTAAAAAGAAAACCTTCTCCCGATTTTGATTGGGGGATCGTATTGAAAGAATCCAATAAAGTGATAGGCATGATCGCGGTATTTGATATCCAGAATGCCAGAATGGGTGATATAGGATACAGGATCCATCCCGAGTACTGGAATAGGGGGATCACCACGGAAGCTTTGAGGAAAGTGGTGCAGTTCATATTTGAGAACACGGAAATAGACCGTTTGAACGGGCGTGCGGATGTAAGAAACATTGCATCAAACAGGGTCATGGAAAAATGCGGTTTTATAAAAGAAGGGACCGTTCGCCAAGGAAAAATGGTTTCTGTTTACTGCGATTATAATATTTACGGGCTGCTCAGAGAAGATTATGCAGGCTTGTAAGGTATAACCCGGGCAGAAACAATTTTGTAAAAAGGTAGATATTAAGTGATGACTAAGCGGTGGGGCAAGCCACCACCCTGCAAATATCAAATTGAGGTATAAATGCTGTATCAGACAATAGACAACATCACATTCAGAATGAAAACAGAACACGACTTCTCGTTCCTGAAAAAGTACGGAAAGGTGTTCAAGGTCTTCGACGGACAGGACTCAGGCAACATCTGCTTCGGCGTGCAGGACGGCGAGCGCAGGCTATTCGTCAAGTTCGCAGGAGCGCAGACTGCCGAGTATAACGGCTCCTCGGAGGACGCAGTTGAAAGGCTCAGATCCGTAGTTCCGCTCTATCGGGATGTGCAGAGCGATAAGCTGATAAAATTCATCGCAGCCGAGGAGATCGGCGGAGGCTTCGCCCTCGTGTTCGGGTGGACGGAAGGCAGGTGCATGGCGCGGATGTATCCCGAGGATCACCGCTTCATAATGGCTCTGCCGACAGATAAAAAGCTCCGCATATTTTCGGATGTCATCAGCTTTATGAAGGACATCCACCGTCAGGGCTATCAGGCGATAGACTTCTATGACGGGAGCATCATGTTCGATGAGAAGACCGATACTACCACCGTCTGCGATATCGACTTTTTCAGGCAGAAACCATGCGTCAACGATATGGGGCGTATGTGGGGCAGTTCGCGGTTCCTTTCCCCCGAAGAATACGTTCTCGGCGAGACCCTCGATGAGATAACAAATGTCTTCACGATGGGTAAGATGGGGTTCTCCCTGTTTACCGACAGTGAAGAAGACCCCTCTGTTTTCCCCCTGAGCCAAGCCGAATACGATGTGCTGAGAAAAGCCGCAAGCGACAGGCGCGGGGACAGATACACAAGCATATCAGAATTTGAAACAGCATGGAACGATGCTGTAAGAATACATATCTAAAATACAGGAGGTTAGTACAACAATGTTCAAGACCGATGATATTTTCTCAAAGGATATGATCCTGCAAAGAGATGTAGATAACAACATCTCGGGTGATGCCGACAGCGGAAGCGAAGTCTCGGTGAAACTCACCAAGGGCAGCAAGGTGCTGTTTGAGGGCAGTGTGAGTGCCGACAGCGACAATCGCTGGAAAGTGACTCTCCCTGCAGTGGAGGGCAGCTGCGATCCCTGCGAGCTGACAGTCACCTGCGGTGCTGAGAGCAAGGTCGTAGACGGCATACTCTTCGGTGATGTTTACCACATTACGGGACAGTCAAATATGGAGCTGCCCATTTGCCGTACATTCAGCCCCTTTGAGGAGTTCCGCACCCCCGACTGCGCTTACGTCCGTGAGTACAGAGTACCTATCGTAAACTGCTTCGATCCCGATGTGGAGGATAAGGTCTTTGTCGGCGGAAGCTGGGTGCGCTCGGATGCCCCCGAAGCTATGATGATGAGCGGTGCAGGCTACTTCTTCGCCAAGGAGATCTTCGAGAGCTACGGCATCCCTGTGGGACTGGTCAATACATCAGCAGGCGGCGCACCTATCGAGGGACGTCTGCCCTACTCTTTCCTCAAGGAATACGGCGACTATGACGAGTTCCTTGCCAGGGTGACTGCACCCAACTACATTGAAAACACCGTCAAAGAGGATATGGAGCGCGACGGCGCATATTTCAGGATGCTTGCCGAAAAGGACAAGATCGGCGACGGCATACTCAAAGGCGAGTACCCCGAGGGTACCGACACTTCATTCCCCTGGTCTGTAAAGGACTTTGCAGGAAGATACTGGTTCTGGACAGAGATCAACGTTCCCGAGGACTTTCCGCTCAGCGGCGCTATGCTCATCCTCGGCACCATGACCGACAGCGATGTGGCATATATCAACGGTGAAAAGGTCGGCGAAACAGGATATATGTATCCTCCGCGCTATTATAATGTGGCTGACGGAATCCTCAGACACGGTACCAACCGCATAGCTTTCAAGCTCGATATCTTCGGCGGTTTCGGCTGCGTCACCGAGGGCAAACGCTGGTGTCTGAAGAACGGCGAGCATATCATTGATCTTACAGACGGCTGGAAGGCTGCTGTTGCAGTCACCGCCGATAAAAAACAGCCGGGCGTCTTCTTCCAGGGGCTTCCCCTCGCAGTCTACGGAAAGACCACTGCTCCTGCATACTACCTCAATTTCAAGGGTATGCTCATCTATCAGGCTGAATCCAACGGCGTGAACGCAAAGAAGTACGCAGACATTTTCTCCAAATGGGTAGCCTACTACCGCAAACGCTGCGGATATGATATCCCTGTTATCGCAACACAGCTTCCCGAGTTCGGCGTCTTTGAGGACGGATCGTGGGCAGAACTCCGCAGACAGCAGCTCAACTGCTGCGATGTGCCCAACACCTCGATGGCTGTCACCATCGGAACAGGTGAGTACAATGACCTTCACCCCATCAACAAGTGGGATGTAGGCAAGCGCCTCGCCCTCTGTGCAAAGGCTCTCATCTACGAGAACGGTGACGCTTATCCCGTTCACTGCGTATCTTCCGAGATCAGGGACGGCAAGCTGATACTGAATTTCTCTCACCCTGTTAAGCTTGTGTTTGACGAGGCTGACAGTTACTTCGAGGCTGTTATCGGTGACAAGAAGGAAAAGCTCAAAGCTAAACAGTACAGCAACGGCATCGCCCTTGAGATCGGTGCTTCCAAACCCGAGGCTGTCCTCTACGCTTGGCGCACATCGCCCACAAAGCCTCAGCTCTTTGACAAGGACGGACTTCCCGTCTCTCCTTTCGAGTACAAACTTTGATCTCACCGATCGCTGTATACAATAAGCCTTACAGACCGGATCACATTAAAAAACGGTATCTCGCTGCGAGATACCGTTTTTACTTTTTTGATCAATCGTCATCTTCTTCAGGTTCGTCCTCATCATCGACAACGCTGACGACCGAAGACTTATCCTTAGTCTTGCTGCTGTCATCGTCACTTCCGAAGATCCTGTCACGGAAAAGATAGAACACATCGAAAGCAATAACGCCGAGGATCAGAATGATAAGTATGATCGGCACTATTACGCCGCTGCCTCCTGCCTTGGTCTGCATAGTCCTCGGATCCGGATACGGCTGATACTGAGGCTGCTGAGCAGGATTCGGATAGCCGTTTGGTATGGGCGGCACAGGCTGCTGATAGCCCTGAGGCTGATACGGCTGCTGTGCAGGCGGTCTGCTGAAATTATTCTGATTGTTCCGGAACACAGGTGCAGGCTGCTGTACGGGTGCGGGCTGACGGAACGCAGGCTGCTGAACGGGCACGGGATTTGGTGCAGGAGCAGGAGCAGGCTGCTTGTAGAAGCTATCGTTGATAACGGGAGTCTCGGGCACCTTGACCTCGGAAACGGGCGGCTCGGGGATAACAGTCTCGGGAGCCGACATTTCGGGAGTTTCGGAGACACCACTGTGATGCTCAAAAATAGGATCCTTATAGACCTCGGTAACTGCTTCGACCTCTGCTTCGGTGGAATGTACAGGAGCGTTGATCGGAGGCTCCTCAAACATATCGTCTGTTATAACAGGCGGAACCAGCTCATCCATAGTAACGGGGGCTTCATCTTTTTTCTCGGATGGTGCAGCGGCGATAGAAGTGCCGCACACGGTACAAAAATGAACGCCCTCAGCGATAGCGGAGCCGCACATCGGGCACACACCGGGTGTAACAACTGCCTCGGCTTCACCTATCCTTGCTCCGCAGCCGCCGCAGAACTTAGCGTTATCTGCCAGCTGACGTCCGCACTTTTTACAGATTATTGACATAAAAGGTCACCCTACCTCTCTTCAAAAATGCTTTCGATCACATCGCCGTAGATCTTCCACTCATTACCGTCATTGAAAACGGTGAGTGTTTTTTTCACGGTCTTATCTCCAGAAGAGAACTCCGTATCAAGCTCGTAGGCTTTTGAGATATTGATCCTCTTGGCATATCTCTGGGTATACTCAGCCTTCATTTTTGCGATAGCCTCAGTATCCAGCTCTTTGTGATCGTTGACGATATAAGTCAGTGCAAGCTGCTTCTGTCCGTCATTTTCGGCGATGCGCTTACAGAGCTCTTCGTCATATTTTTTTGATGCTTTATACGCCTCTTTAGCCCCTCGCGAAAAGCATTTGAGATACGATTCGGTATCCAGCACTTTCACTGACAGTGTCAGTGTTTCCAGTACCTCCTCGTAGTGCGCATACTGTGTTCTTTCTCCGTCCGAGCCGCAGCCCGCGAAGGAGACCAGTGCGATAAGTGCAGCCAGAGCCGCACACAATAAGCTCCTTGATCTTTTCATATCTTTTAAAATACGGACGGACATTTAACAGTCCGTCCGTTGTCTTTAAGTCTGATTTGCGGGTTGCGTCTTATCAGGTATAATCGTCGATAAGATCCTGAATGTCATCGAGGTCAACGCTGGACTTCTTGCTGCTCTTCTTTGAAGGAGGAGTAAGGTTGCCGCTGATAACTGTCCAGGTACCGTTTACCTTAGCAACAGTGATCTCTCTTGACTCATCGGTAGCATCATCGTCATCGCCCTTCCATGTAACGGAAAGGGTGAGCTTGTAACCGTCAGAAACGGAAACCTTATCGAGCTCGTACTCATCCTCGAACTCTTCCTTGAGGCTCTTGAGCTGCTTGTTGGTAAGTTCCTTCTTCTTCTTTACGCTGTACTTGATGGAAGGATCATCGCCAAGTCTCTTCTCAAGGGACTCCTTGAGTTTCTCTGCTCTCTCATCAAAGTAATCGTCAACGTCATCATACTTGTTGCTCTTATCAATGCTGTCCTCAACCTCTTCAATCATGAAGTCGGGATATGTAGCCTTGATATACTTGCCCTCGCCCTTGGTCATAGCAGCGACCATGTTATCGATAGGCTTCTTGTATCCGCCGCCGAAAAGCAGCAGGCAGAGAATAACGATAACAGCGATAACTACCACGCCGATAACACAGAGACCGATGATGGTGTTCTTGTTGGGCTTTTTGGTGATGTTCTTGATATTGTCCATAGTGAGCGATTCCTTAACAGAAGTGAAGCTCACACCGGAGAAAGTATTCTTTACAGCATCTGCTGCAGAAGCAGCGGGGGTCTGTGCATTGGGATCAACACCGTTCTGCTGAGGAGCAGCCTCCTGAGGGGTGCCGCAGTTGGTGCAGAATGTAGCGTTATCTTCGAGAGATGCGCCGCAGGTCGTACAGAATTTTGACATTGTGATTTTCCTCCCATATAATGTTTTTTTCTTTTTCATAGGTGTTTTTGCTAATATTATATTAACTCAAAACACACTCTTTGTCAATAGATTGAATCTATTTTTGTTTCATAGTCGGTAATTGTGCGGTTTCGTAAATTAGTAATTGTTAATATTGCCCATTTTCGCGGCTTCCAAAGCGTTCATATGACTTTCAAAGCGCGTCAATACGCCACGTATAGCGTCTGCGGCTCTTTGGAAAGTCGTCCATGATACCGTGTTCGGGGTCATAGAAAACGCCGTCGCAGAACAGTGACCAATGCCAGCATCGGGGTGTTTCGAGGCTGAGCAGGCAGAGCCCTTCAAGCTCCTCCCTGTCCGTGACCTGCACCCTTTTATCTGCCAGTCTGAACCCGAACCTTTCAAGCACGGATCTCATCTCTCTGAGGTCTGTTTCCCTGTCGTTACCCAGCAGTTCGCAGATCTCCGCCACGGTTTTCCCTGTCACCATAGCAAGCACTGCCTGACCGCACTGCAAGTCTGTAGGCTCGTGGATATACTCTATATTCATCCGCCTCACACCTTAGTCGGGATACTTTTCGAGGACATCTATGCACTCCTCGACGATGGCATTTGCTCTTTCGAGGGTCTCTCCGATCCTTGCGGCATCGTTGCTGGTGAGCATCTGCTTTGCCTGATTGAGAGCTTCCTTGCCTGCCTCGGCCTGATGATGATAGAGATCATCGAGTCTCTGCTGTGCCTTGACCTCCAGATCCTGATAAACGTTCTTGATATCCTTTACGATATTGATCCTGATCTCATCGTAATTTTCAAGTGCGATATCTATGACATCGGTGGTCATTTTTTTCTTTTTGAGTATCAGGCTGAATGTACTCATGGCAGCCGGCGGGAATGTCTCGCTTGTGCCGAACAGCTTGACGCTCATTACCGATCGTGTAACATTAGTGCTCATTGAGCGCATGATCCTGCCCGTATCGGGGGACTGGCTTGTCATTTTGATATTGCTGAGTCCGAGGCGTTTCGAGAGGTCGGCGCTTATTCTTGCCACCAGCTCGTTGATACGTCTTCTGTGGCACTCGATGCAGGTACGGTAAGCTTCTCCGACTTTTTCCATCAGGTAGGAATAGAAATACTTTTCTATATCCTCGGGCGAGAAGATGTCGTTGCCGTTCTCGTCCTGCTGGCGGCAGTCAAGCATACTTTGTCTGAGCTTTGCAAAGAACTCATACATCCACTTCTCTGCTTCCTGCTGCATTTCAAGTATATTCAGGTGGAGCTTGGGTTTATACTCCTCAAGGGCATCCGCAAGCTGCTCACACTGCTCATCGAAATCACGGGTCTTATTTTCGAGCACCTTCTGATCCATGACTGTCATATCGGAGAGCATCCTGATCTTGTTATAGGTCTCGCCGACCATATTCTCGACCATAGTGAAGACTCTCTTGGTACGGATGACATCCTTCTGCATCACGATATCGCGTTTAAGGCTGAGCTCAAACTGAAGGAACTGATTCTCGTAGAACTCTCTTGTTCCCTTATCGGGCGGACGGTCTCCGCCTGTTTTTCTTGCCAGCTCATCGACACCGCTTATTCCGTAGACTATAGCATTCGAGACGATCTGTCCCGTCAGTCTCTTGAATCTGCGCATGATCTTATCCACATCATTCTGGGAAGCGAGTGCATCGGTCATATTCACGAGCACATACAGCATCCCGAACCTCTGTGGCTGGATATGGCTTGCGAGGTACATCTGCTCTGTTTCCGAGAAGGGCAGCAGGCAGGATGTGGCATACATTATAGCATCGGCATTGACGAGGTACTCCGTTACCTGTCTGTCGAGGTCTTCGAGATCTGACAAACCGGGAGTATCGACGATACGCATCTCTTTGAGTATCTCGGCGTTGTCCTTGATATCGAGGTAATCTATCTTTGAGGGATAGAGCCTCATTTTGATCTTCAGTCGGTCACGGGTGATATCCTTGAAAGTAAGAACACGCCTGTCGCCGTTTTCGAGTACGGCTTCGACCTTCGGGATCTCGCTGTAGGAGATCTCGTTTATGGTATAGGTCTCCGGGGAGACATTGGAAGGTGCAAGCTCCTTGCCCAGCAGGGCGTTTATGATAGTGCTCTTTCCTCTTTTGAACTCACCGAGGATAACGAGGGTAAAAGGCTCACTGGAACGCTTCTCAACTATACTGTCCCAGTTGCGCACCTCTTCAACGAAGTCGCTGCCGAGCACCTTTGCGATCTCGGGATCGCTGATGAGGCTCTTCATCTTTTCCCTTATGAACGCAACGTCCTCGTATGCGGAATCGGTATTGTAAAGCTCCATATCAGCGCCCACCTCCCGTTCCGATCAGCATCGCAGACCTTACATCGCAGATCTGGGCGTTGATACGTTTTTCCATTGATCTTTCCAGATCTGTTCTCCACTCATAGAGGGTATCGCAGTTAAGGAACTCAATGGATGAAAGGACCCTTTTCTCCAGTTCGGAGAGATTGGGATCGGGTCTGAGAGCTCTGGGCTGTACAGAAGAGTAATCGCTGGATAGCGAGGTAAGTTTCTGGCTGTTCAGGGCAGAAGCCTGTCTGCCGTAGAAATCCACATATCCTTTTGAATACAGCGAACAGAGTATCTCACTGAAACGTCCCGGTTCATCAAGACATATCATGGCAGCTCTGTCGGCAGTCACATCGCCGAAGCGCATCCACTCGATGAGCGAGCGTATCAGCTGATTGCTTACATGGCCTTTATTCGAGCGTTCTATGGGCACATAGACGCTCTTGTTGTAGTTAAGGTAAGTAAATGCCCAGTTATATGCAGAGTGATTGTTCTGCAATCTTCCGCACTCACAGCCGATCAGCAGGTTCAGCTCATCGAGGCTGCACTGTCTTACCACCCAGTCACTGAGGACGATACAGTCATCAATGACATCTGTTGTTATTGAATAAACGAGGGGTTTATCTATATCTGTCCTTACAAACACTATAGGGAGATTGAGCTCGAGCCTTTCGGCACATTTCTTTACGATCCCGTATATTTCGGGATATTTCAGCGCACCTGCCTGATCGCACTTCATGAACAGGTGCTTTGCCTCTGCGGCGATATCATTTGTATTTATTGCTCTTGAGAGCCTGCCCCAGCCTCCGAGACCCGAGATCTTCTGCCTTACGGCATAATCGGACTCGAAAGCATAATCGAGCTGGCCGCTTACCATATGTTTTTCAAATGAACGGTTGTATGCGTTAAGGTATGAGCGAAATCCCGTATCTATGTCAAGCAGCGGATTAGTGTTCTCTAAAGATCCACTCATCGGGGTACCTCCTAATCAGATTTTTCTAACTTATTGACAAAAGTTAGATTTACGAAGCCGCAACGGTCTCCGTAGTATCGGAAAGTGCCTTTCTCAGCGCATAAGCATCGGAAACTATCGAGCTTGCAGCCTCTGCTATGCCGTGCAGACGCTCCATCTCCTTCTCGGAGAGCTCGTTCTTTTCGGTCTTGAGGGCGTTGAGGTTATCGAGTGTCTCCTGAGTATCGCGGAGGATGATCTCGGTCTCGCTCTCGATCTTGCTCTTGAGTCCTTCAAATGCCGAGAACACCTGACGGCGTACAGTCTCGGTGAAGTCGTTGTTTATACGCATTTCGTGGAACTGCTTCTTGACCTGATTCTTGAAATTGTTCTTGTACTTATCTATTCTTTCGTTGGTGAGGAACTTGTCGATGGTGAAGCCTGCGGTCAGTGTGCCGCCGAGACCGGATGCTGCCATCAGCACCAATGCCACGGGCAGACCTGCGGGCGAAAGGCTGAGCATAGTTGTGAAGAAGAGAGCCGAGAAGGAAGCGAGGCCTGTACCGAAGCCCAGCAGAGCTCCCTTGATGCCTGCCTCACGGAAACCGAGGAAGGCAGCGCCCACACCGAAGGAACCAAATGCCGCACCGATGCCCTTATCCACGCCGCTGCCGTTTCTGGACACACGGTCAGAGAGGGTAAACATCTCCTGAATGCGGGATACGCTCTCGAAGAACTCGTCCTCGAAGCCCTGCAATCTGTCAGCCTCAACGCTGATAGCCACGTTGATAGCATTCTGGATCTGCTCACAGATGAGTGATGCTCTTACTTCAATGCTCTCCTTGATCTTATCGGTGAGCTTGGCGGTAACGACCTTAAGCTGATCCTTCTTGAAGTCATCGGAGGACATCTGGAAGTTATCAATTACCTTCATAGCGGCAGCTTCGATGTTGGTCCAATAGCTGTCGAGCACAGGCTTGAGGTCTGCAAATACGTTGTTTGCGGACTCATTGATCTTGACGAACTCCTGACGCTTCTTATTTCTGATGTCGTCGATTTCGCCGATAGCCTTGTCATATTTCTCCATGAACTCGTCATTGGCCATCATGAGGGCATTCTCCTGCATAACCACGGAACGCAGTATCTCGGTGCCCGAATTGGTGATCTTGTTGGTAAGTATCTGGAGGGCGATAACGCCTCTTTCCTTAGTGAGGATAGTCTCGAGTGCGTTCTCGAACTCGGGGAAGTTGGAATCCTTCAACAGGTTGGGATCCTCGATCTTCTTTGCAGTGAGGGCACGCTTCGCGTACACCCCGATAACTCTCGGAGTGCCGATCTTTCTCTTATAAGCTGCAAACTCACGGCTGTCCTCGCCCATTACGAGCTTTGCCTTATCCATTATATACTTGGTGATACGTGCGCGGACAGTCTCTACGATCTTGTCCTCGTCCTCGCCCGAGAATGTACCGAAGCAGTTGACCACGAAAATAATACGTCCCACATCGGAGGTGAGCATCTTCTTCTCGAGGAAGTCCTTCTCGAACTGTGAGAACGGCGAGTTTGCACTGATAACGAATACCGCAGCGTCTATCTTGGGGAGTATGGACAGGGTTACATTGGTCATCTGCTCGTCATCGTTCAGACCCGGAGTGTCGATGATATCAACGTTGTTCTTGCAGAACTCGGTATCGTAATAAACGGTGGCCTCCTTGACGGTCTCGGCCTTTTCCTCGGCATCGGAGGTCAGTTTGGTGACATAGTTCTCCAGCTGATCTATATCCACGCGCTCGGATCTTCCGTCCTTATACTCCACCTGCACATAGGGCTCTACGCTGTATGTAACGCGGTTGAGCGTAGCCGTTGTGGGAAGTACGTCGGCAGGCAGTATCTCCTGACCGAGCAGCGCATTGATGAGCGTTGATTTACCTCTCTTGAACTCGCCGACGATGGCGACTTCAAAGTGGTCCGCCTCGGATTTTTCGATAGTCTCCCTTATCGAATTGGCGGTGTTCACCAGAGATATGTCCTCACTGAGCTTCAACAGGCTCTTGAGGTTCTGGTTAAGAGTCTGCACGGTTTCCCGATAGGCGGCATAGCTTCCGTATTCAAATTGCTTATCCATTTCAGACCTCCGTTCCATGATGCAGATCACTCATACCGTGATATGCACCGTGGTATATTTTTATATTTTATTAGTTTCACATCACTACACAAATGTAGCATTATACATATTAAAT
>Ga0265298_10009123_pt1 | contig 11842 bp, 14 predicted proteins | sample AusTroGonzalo_MG_3_FD_193486 | JGI IMG/M metagenome (GOLD analysis project Ga0265298, IMG submission 193486) | Bovine rumen microbial communities from tropical cattle in Woodstock, Queensland, Australia - Gonzalo_01 | ecosystem: Host-associated > Mammals > Digestive system > Stomach > Rumen ...
GCTTACACCTACCCCGAGAGCTTCCTTGTTGAAGTTCTTAACGGCATCAAAGACCAGTTCGAGCTTGTTGATGCTGTGGATGCTGTTGACACAACTATCCTCACAAAGATTCTTGTGAACAATCAGGCAGCTCAGCTCGCATCCTGGGCGGCAATCGGTTCCGCTATCACCACCGAGCTCAACGCAAACGTTTCCGAAATCGACCTCACCGCTTGCAAGCTCTCCGCTTTCATCCCCGTATCAATGGATATGATCCAGGCGGGCGCAGAGTTCATAGCTGCTTATGTTATGAGAATACTCGTTGAAGCTGTCGGCTGCGGCCTTGAGAAAGCTATCCTCTCGGGCACCGGCTACAATCAGCCCTCCGGTATGGACAGAGACCTTTCCAGCTTCACTCCCGGCACCGGCTACTCACAGAAGGAAGCAACCGCTCTGACCGACCTTTCTCCCGCAACTGTCGGTTCACTTTTCGCTACCTTTGCTGTTGACGGCAACGGCAGAGAGAGAAACGTTGAAGAGCTCCTCTTCGTCTGCTCTCCCGCAACCTACTATGGCAAGGTTTACCCCGCCATTTATGACCCCATGTTCAACGAAGTCAGAACCGCTCTTCCCTTCCGTTTCATCAAGAGCACTCAGGTTTCCTCGAACAAAGCTATCATCGGTGTAGCTAAGAACTACAAGCTCGGCATCTGCTTCGGCGGCAAGTCCGGCGCGCTTGAGTTCAGCGATGAAGCGAAATTCCTCGATGATGTTCGCGTTTACAAGTCAAAGATTCTTGCAAACGGCACTCCCATCGACAACACCAGCTTCGGCTACTACAACATTGCAAACCTTCATCCGAGAACCATTCTCACCGAAGAAGCAAATTTTTAAGTGGCTGCACAGTTGCCTCCGAGACTGATGCAGCGACCTTCCCGTGGACTGAACTCAAGCAGAGCGACTTCCAGACTTCCATAACAGTTGCCGACAGCGCAATCACCGGCACACTGAAGTTCATCGAAGGCGGTCTTTGCGATTCCGGTCCTCTTTCCGGAGACGGTTACTTCCTTGCTCTTAAATGGAGCAACCTTGACACTGACACCACTTCGCTCAAAGTTGGTCTTCAGCCCAGCTCCAGCGGAATGGACCTTGTTGAGTGCTTCGATGATCAGGACCGCAACGGCGTGTTCAAAATCACTCCCGAGCTTGAACAGTGCTTCGTTATCGTTCAGAGCGACGGCACCCACAAGACAACTCAGTATTTTGACCTCAGCGGCTTAACCTTTGAAGAACCCGACGAGGCGGTGGGATAATTGACGTATGCGACTTTAATTGATGAAGTCCTCGCCGACCTGGGCTATGATCACGAAACAGTTTCAGCGCAGACACATCAGAGGGTCGCATCGTATCTCGACCGAGCAACAGATTATATTGCTAACGTTGCGGGCAGTCCGGTCAATTTTGAATCGGACTTGCTCGCTCGCCAGCTTGTAATTGCTTATTGCAGATACGCGAACTCTCACATTGAGAATCTGTTTCAGGACAATTACAGAAGCGATCTGCTTGAGCTGAATTGTAAATACGCAGGTGATGAAGATGGCGAATCAGAATAATGTTCAATTTGAAACTTTCTTTGACGGCATCGTTGTCATCGGTGGCAAATCGTACAACTACGGCTTAGGCGGTTTGTCATACAAGCGACATTACGCGGCAAAAAGCGCGGGCGTTGCGATTGTTCGTGTGATTAAAGTTCCCGAGGTGAGGTATTTTCACCCCAACTCACTCTGCACGATAGACGGAGAAAAATATGTCATTGAGATGGTTCAGCCAGTGCGAGACGGTACGCCGCCCCACACCGTACTGACCCTCACTGAATACGAGGTGAACCGCAGAGTATGAAGATTGACCCTGTTGACTTCGGACCGGTTGTGTCCGGAATCCTCCAGGCATACAGTGAAGATGTTGCGAAAGCGCAGTCCGCAGCGTTCGATGAACTTGCGGAATCAGCAAAGGAAAAAGTTGTTGAAGCGGCGCGAAAACAGAGCACTGTTGCCGATACGGGGCACGACTGGCATCAATACATCTCTGCGTTTCAAATTGTTAAGGAAACAGACACAAAAACAGGAACGACCCGCATCGTATGTGTGAAAGGTCCGCAATACAGACTGACACACCTTCTCGAAAACGGGCACGCTCTGAGAAACGGCGGCAGAACACGAAAGTTTCCGCATTTTGCCGACGGTCAGGAATACCTCGATAAAGAAGCGGAAAAAGTTCTCACAAATAAGCTGGAGGCGATACCGTGATTTTACCAATTAAATACAGCAGCATTCAGCTGTGGCTTGAGAGCTTCGATTCGAGTATTCCGGTTGCAAGGGAAGCGTTTCCGGTCCGAGACGAAAACGGCATTCCGAACCGTGTGTCTGTTCCGTTCATTGTTTATCGTGACAGAATCGAGCCGGATGGCGGCGACATCACAAATCTGATGCGCGCCCACGATGTCACTGTTGAGTATTACTCCGAAGACGGTGACGATGAGGTGTTTGAGCACTGGCTGTATAATCAAAATCTGAAGTACAGCGCAGAGCAGAATTATCTAAACACCGAACAGCTCTTCGAGAGCATTTTTAATTTTGATACATTCTACGAAAAGGAGACAAGGGTATATGGATGACATTATCCTCGGCAGTGGTCACGTATATATCGTTGAGCAGACCCAGTCAGTAAAGCTGACAAGCGGAATGACCAACGCTCAGATCAAGGACTTCATCGCCACCTATGCGGTTGAAGGCAACCTCGCCGGTCACGTTAAGAACGGCGCAACTCTGAACTACACTGCGACAAAATACACCGAGAAGGATGACTTCTCAGAGATTACGAAGACCATCACCACCGATGAATCTCTTAATCTCGCATTCGGCTTCATCGACTACAAGACCGGTTTGATGGATCAGCTCATTGACAACGCTGCTTCCACCACCGGCGTGAGCGACGAAGCTATCACAATCGGCGGTCTTGCAAACGACAAGGGCAAGAAATACATCGTTATTTTTGCTCACGAGGATGCAGCTGACACCGACACGTATGTTCTTCTTTCCGGCACGAACACCGCAAACCTCGCCGCCGCATTCGCAACCGGCGCGGGCACGATGTTCAATGCTCAGTTCGAGGCAGAGCCCTTCGACAGCACCGGCAGAAAAGCATACATTTACAGATGCACTCACGGTTATGTGACACCGACTTATGTGAGCAAAATCACAATCGGTTCAACCGAGTACAACAACGGCAGCTATCTGACCTGGGCTGAATGGCTTGAGGACGAAACAAAGAACACCGACGGCTTCGTTGCTCACGGCAACAACGTTGAAGACGACGGCGGCAACGCTGTTCTTCTCGGCACCGTTCCCGTTAAGCCGACAGACTGGCTGACCTCAGAGACCTACACGGTCGAAGACTAATTTTACGATAAGGAGAAAATGACATGGCAGTAGAAAGAATTGACCTCAGTTTTGAATCATATAAGCTACCCCTGGATTTGACGGTTGACGGCGAGCAGAAAGAACTTCACCTTCAGGATCTTCCGTTCGCCGTTTACAACCGCTATAAAACAGAGGCATCCGACCCGGACAAGGCGATGGATGCGCTCACAGATTACGCGGTTGCGATTCTGAACTCCAACACAGAAGGAATTGAGTTCGCCAGAGAGTATGTTGAAGCGTTCGGAGCGGTTAAGCTCAAAACACTCTGCACACTCTACACGGAATGGCTCAACTCCGTGCTTTATGAAAAAAACTGATAATCCCTCCTTTTCCCGAACAAAGGGAGGAGGAGGGCTTCTTTTATAATATCGAAACCTACAATCAGAAAATTATATCCGATTACAGCGGATTGAACATAATCGAAACAGAACGGCTCGGAGTGTTCACCTGGTATCGGCTTCTCAGAGATGCGGTCATATACCGCCTTGCACAGTCCGATGAAGGAATCAAGAAACTGAGAGAAGCGTGGTATTACGAACAGAGTGAGCCGGATCTGGACAAATTGAATCAGTTCTCAGGTAAAGGGGCGATAATACTTGAGCAAGGTTAAGGGTATCACCCTCGAAATAGGCGGCGATGCTACCGAATTTAACAAAGCGGTCCAGGAAGCAGACAAATCATCCCGAGACCTCGGCAAAGAGATAGCGGAGATAAACAAAGGGCTCAAATTCAGCCCGGACAGCGTTGAATTGCTCGGACAGAAGGCAACTGTGACCGGTGAACGCCTCGAAGCGGCAAAGAATAAGCTCTCTGCGCTCAAAGACCAGCAAAAAGCAGTTGAAGAAGCGTTCAAAAACGGAGATATGGGCGCGGAAGAGTACCGCAAATTCTGCCGTGAGGTAGAAACAGCCGAATCTCAGGTCAAAAACTTCACAAAACAGCACGATGCCGCAAACAAAGCGTATAAAGAACATACATCCGTACTCGGAAAGGCGAAAACCGCGGTTAAGCAGTTCGGAGACGAACACCCGAAGGCGGCGAAAGCAATAAATACCGCAAAAGAAGCGGCTCAGAAGTTCGCCAGTGCCGGCGCAGCTGCGGTTAAGACCGCCGTCGGCGGGGCAACAGCTGCCGTCGGAGCACTCGCTGCCGGTGCGGTCGCGCTCGGGAAAGCGATATTCGATTCAGCAAAGGAAGCGGCAGAATACGGCGATACCGTTGACAAAGCATCACAGAAGATGGGCGTGTCTGCCGAAGAATACCAAAAACTCGCTTATGCTGCCGATCTGAGCGGAACCAGCATCAACACACTCCAGGCGGCAACGGTTAAGCTCCAGAAGGCGGGTTCTGACCTCGACATTTCCGAAGCACTCGATCAGCTCTATGCGATAGAGGATGCGGACGAAAGAGCCGCAGCCGCACACGAAATGTTCGGCGACAAAATCGCGAATGAACTCGCTCCGATGCTTGCTGAGGGTGCTGACGGTTTCAATGCGATGAAGCAAGCCGCCGAAGACTACGGTCTTGTTATGAGTGACGAAGCCATCGCGGCATCAGCGCAGTTTGATGATACGCTGAGTACGATGACCGGCACGTTCACAATGATAAAAGATAACTTATCGGCGGAACTCCTTCCCGGCATCAATGAAGTTATGGAAGGCGTGACCGGGCTGTTCACCGGCGACGATTCCGCAATGGGTAAAATTGAGAACGGCATCAACACATTTTTCGAGGATCTGAACGGAAAAGACGGCGTAATATCCAAAGTCACAAATATCTTCAAAATGATAACCGACACCATCATCGAGATGGCTCCGACACTTATCCCGGAGCTTATAACCGGTCTTCTTTCCTCGATAGGTCAGCTCGCCGATGCTGCGCTTGAGATTGTCTCGGCGTTGGTGAACGGTCTGTTCACGGAAGAGAATATGACCGAACTCGCAAACGGAGCGGTTCAGCTTATAAATGATATTGTGACATTCCTGAGCCAGAACATCAGCATTATTGTAAACGGTGCAGTTGCACTCGTGACCGGGCTTGTGAATGCGTTCAGCGATCCAGAGAATATGCACACACTTCTCGAAGGTGCGATACAGCTCATCACCGAGCTGGCTTCGGCACTGATTACGAACGCCCCGGATCTGATAAGTGCAGCTATTGAGATGGTGACGACCCTCGCAAACGAGCTTATACACTATGACTGGTGGAGTGTTGCAAAGCAGATATTCAATGCTATAAAAGAAGCAATAAAAGGGCTTATGAAGATCTTTGCTGGCGGTAACGATGACGAAGAAGAGAGTTCATCAAAAAAAGGCAGCGACAGAACGCGAAAAAAGGATTCAAGAAACAACAAACACGCCGGCGGTCTTGATTATGTACCTTATGACAACTATCCGGCGCAACTTCACCAGGGTGAAGCTGTTATTACTGCCGCAGAGAACGCGGACAGAAAAGCACAGAGCGCGGCGAGGGATGAACAGATATTTTCTATTGAGCGCAGACTGGACAGATTGACGGATGCGGTCAGAGCGGACAAAAATCCGTCCTTCGAGGTCCGGGCAACCGGTTCTTACTCGCAGATGCTCCGTCAGATGCAGCTTGATTTTAAACGAATAAGCCGAGCGGATTCTGCTTGGTAAAGGAGGATATAAATGCTTCCGATAATTATTGACGGCACGGACTTTTCGAGTGCTGTGATTGTGGACAGTGTTGAAGAAATAGCCGAGCTTCAGGAAGGCATAGCAGCACGTCGTCTTCAGAGCGGTTCGGATTGGTACAACGTAATCGGAACCAAATTAACAAGAACCATCAATGTTTATCGTAATATGAACGGCTCGTCCGCTCTGTGGAATGAATTTTACAATGTGCTCATTTCACCGGTTAATGAACATTATGTCACAATAGGCACTCTGAGCTATTCCGCTCACATAGTTTCTGTGACAAGGATGATGAAGGACTTTGTAAACGGTGCCGAAGTATGGGGCGATTCGTATTCGGTTTCGTTTGTTCCGACAGTTCTGAACGGAGGCGTAGCATAATGATTTTAAGATGTGGATATGGATTTTTCCTTGACGGAGACAGCGCATATTCAGCCGGTACGCTCCTCACTGTGAGCGTTGCACCGAACTACACAAACCTGACGCGTCTTGGCGGATATGCCTCCCAGTTTCAGGATGCAGCTGTGAGTGTCCTCACTGCGGGTCTTCCAGAAAACAGCAAGTCTGCGGTTTTTGACGACATCGTTCAGTATGACAAGACTGTCGGACTGATATGGATTCAAACTGAAGCCGGAATTGCTGACGGTATTCAGTATCGTGTAATGGAATTGAAGAATGTTCATTTTGTACCGCCCACCTTCAGCGCGGTAGCAAAAGGCAGCGGAACGACTGCGAACACATCTATCACCCTGACCGGCACAGCTTACCTCGATGCAGAAGGGGAGTGGATTGAAGAGAGCGTGTACAGCTCCGAAGCCGCCGCGAAAGAGTATGTTGACAGTATAATTACACCTCCCACGCCGACCGAGAACGAGGTGAGCTCGTGACAAAAATATTAATCAGGGACTATATGTTAAGTGCCCTTGACAAAATAGATACGGTATCGGTCATAAACAACGCTCCCGAGTGGGGTGATGAGATAGACCCTCCAGCGGAAAGACCTGTTCAATACGACCAGTACAGCGAATTGTTTCATCCCTCAAACCGCTGCGAAGAAAATTATAACTCGTTTGAGAAACTGGGCGTTCCTCTCACGGAACTCTCAACCGTTTTTGCTGAGCCGGATTCCAACATCGGAGCTGTCAGCGGAATGATAACGAGAATCGCGAGGTGTCAAATCGGGGTTCAGCCAATTGAATATCGTGCAACAAATGTCGGTGTTGAAGTTGATATAGAGTTCAGCGAGCCGGCGGTTCTGTCTAAGGGTTTCAAAGTCACTATGGCGGATGATATGAAATACATACTGAATATGAGTATTAATTATCCGGACAGTTCATATGAAGAAATCTTTACTCCTTTTGAAGGAAAAGAGTTTCAGATCGACCCGCTTAGCGAAGAGTATTCGGACATAGATTGGACCGCTCAAGTTGACAGCTTGTACATAAGCGTGTATACAAATATATCTTATAATCAGCTTGATGCCGACCCTGTTTTTTGCAAACTGACCGGCATTGATTTCGGGTGCGATAAGTATGCAAAAGATATAGAAGGAACGGTCAATATTCACGGCGAGATTGCTTTGACCGTGGACGATGCGCCCGGATGTACTTGCGATGCAGTGATTCAGGCAGACTTCATCCCTGAAGAGGGCGAAACGGTAATCGTTGAATCCGAATACTATAACGGCAAGTTTATCATTGATAAGGTTGAGCGAGAAGCGCAGGACATTTTCAGCTTGCAGTGCATAGATGACATTCAAAAGCTCGAATCATATACCGTGTTCAGACCGACTGAAACTGAAGAGCTGGGAGCATACGATGATACCGATAGTCGTGATTTGTTATTTGCCGGCGCGGATGTTAAATGGAGCGAAGAACCATCTGGACACGTGAGCGCAATATGGAGCGACAAAGTGAACAGCCGAGAAGCAATCGCAATGTTCGGTTTGTCAACAAACTCGGTCATTACTTGCTGGAAGGACCTCTCCGGAGTACATCAGGACAAGTTCAAGAGCAGAACGTTTGTGAAGACTATTCCGGAAGACAGAGTGTTTGATTCGTCACGGTATGAAGCGAAACCGTCTTATATCGGCGTTGAGTTTTATGTGAAGCTGATGGAAAGATGCACTTCAAACAGCGTTATTTATGTTGATGTTGCTGTTAACGATAATCACTCAAACGGATATTATGTAATGGACAAGTCCATGATGAGAAACGAAGCGGTATGGACATCAAATCCAATTTCGTATAGAGAAAATGCAAGCTATGTGGCAGACTATGTGAACGGGGATGAGCTCACTGCCGAAATAGTTTATGCCGATGAAAACCTCGGGGACCTGGTTTCGATACCCACGCTCTACAACGGAACCGTAACGGGGCGAATCAGGTCGATAGATTTACAGCTGGGCAGTAATGCAGCTGTGGCAACTTTAATTGTGAGGAAGGTGAGCTGATGTCAACAGAATATGCGAGTTATCTCAAAGGCAATGTGGACTGGGTTCTGGGTCCGTACACAATGGGAACCGTTGACGGACAGACTGTATATGCGGATGTGCTGTGTCACGAATCAATAATTGACAAAACGATTTATTTCTTCGGCAGAATGTATGTGAACGGAACGCCTGACCATCCGAGCAGAACATATTTCACGACAATGAGCCAGACACAGACCAGCCGAACTTATTATACCGGTGTTAGTGCCGAGAGAACACTCAGGCAAAAAGATAATGTGACCTTTGACAACTGGACACATCAATGGAACGGAGACAAAAACGGCAACTTTATGTACGGCAGAGGTTACGGCGAAAAAACGGACAATGTTTCCTGGTATCCTATGGAACTGCATTTTTCGATAAGCCGTAGAGTGGCGGGCGTAGAGGTGACACATCTCGAGAAAAACATCACAATTACTCCGTTGCCGATAAACCACGAAGAGCCGCAGACATCCACTTCGATATTCGCTCTCCGCGACGAAAAGAGTGTCTCGGGAACGTTTGAGGTGACTTGCGACGAAACAATTTTTGCGGATTCTCTCGCATCTGTATTTCTTAATTATGATAAAAACAAGTCATTGACAGAAAATCTTGCTGACCCAGACTTAATCGAATTGCGCTTGTGGTACTCAAGCACAGAATACATATACGACGAAAATCAGCAAATAACCGGGGTAAAGCTGACATATACAATCAACCATACCCAGGAAGAAAAAATCAATTATGTGCGAGATGGAATCGCGATATATGTAGATTGTACGGTGGGATATGACCCGCCGGAAGGAAATTTCCGCAGAATTTATTGGAAAAGCAATAAAGCGTTAATCAAGACTGATAGAATGCTGCCGGTTGACCATATTGAGAGCAGCAATGTGGTGACAATGTCAGCCGGAGACACTCAAAAGCTGAAGTATGACATTATAGCTCACGCTTCAGAAGAAAAAAATCGTCTCTCTCCGCAATTGCGCGGTGTCGATTTTACATCGAGCAATACAAGCATTGTGACGGTTGATCTGCACGGTCAGCTGACTGCGCTTGCGACCGGTCAGGCATCGGTTACAATCACATCTGTCGATGAATATGCCTACACTCCGAGCAAAACAATCGAGGTGTATGTCAGATCTGATACGTTCCCGATATTCGAGAACGAGTATGAATACCTATCGGCACAGACCGCATACAACATCATTTCCGCTCTGAACGAGCTCGCCGCAACGATGGCTGTCACTCTCGGAGCATCTATGGCAATGTTTGATATGGAATACACTCCGCTCAAAAGTATGCAACCGCTTCTGGATGCTATCAACGAAAACGTAAAGCAACTGTGCGCTGCGGCGGGAATAAGTCACACTCTTCCCGCTTCAGTGCCGTATAGAAACATCAACCGAACTTATTACACTATGGTAAACCAGTGGTGTCGTAAGATTGAAGCAATACACGATTCCGTAACATAAGGGGGAACACACAAATGCAAAACATTACAGTTGACCTGTCCGGAACCGCTCCGAGCGTATCGTCGCAGTACGGTGGCGAAATCGGAGAGCATCAGGCGGTCACACTCAAAGTAATTCCCGAGACAGCAATGAGCAGGGATGAAGACATCGCGTTCTATTATATTCTGTTCAAAGTCTCCGGCGGTCTCGTTTCGTCTCGAACCTACAATGTAGGCGAAGAGATAACCTGTGCGCTCTGGGACCAGCTGACCGCTCTGAAGGAACTCCAGTTTCAGTTGATCGGAACGAACGGAGAAGAGACGATCGTGGCGAAGTCTCCGATAATCACTCTGTATCTGGGCGATTCCCTTGACGGAACCGTCATCGGAATAGATGACAACAGAGACAGCCTTATCGCGATGATCGGTGCGTTCAACGAGAGGCTGTCGGGCGACGAAACCAAAATCAATCAGTACGAGATTATGAGAAACAGCCACGAAGCAAAAGAATACGGTCAGACTATCTGGGAAATGTACAAATCCGGCAGTGTACTTAATATGTCAATCCTCAACAACCCGGTTGCATTTATATCTTATAGGGTTGACGGAAGCAGAATTGTTTGTATCTATGCGGCTGCAAAAGAATCAGAAACAAACGCAGTAAAATTCGTATGTTATTCCGTTCCTCTCGACAGCACAACTGTAACACGCCTCGGCTACACGAGCTATACACTCACGCCCGCCGAAAAAGAAAAACTTGATGCAATCAGCACAGGTACAATCGCAGACGGAGATACCGGCTATGTAATCGGCGGAGATGTCTTTACTGCATTAAGCGGTAAACAAGACACCTTGACCGCAGGCGCAAACATCACAATAGAAAATAATGTTATTTCAGCGACCGGCGGCGGTGCTTCTGTTCAGAGCGACTGGAATCAGAGCGATTCAGATGCGCCCGATTATATCAAGAACAAGCCTGATTTGAGCGTGTATGCAGAATCAAGCGAATTATCCGCAGTAGCAACAAGCGGTAGTTACAATGACCTTGAAAACAAACCGACTATACCTGCCGCACAAGTGCAAGCTGACTGGAACGAATCGGATTCGTCCTCAAAAGCATACATTCTCAACAAGCCGACAATCCCTACTGTGCCTGTAACGGATGTTCAGAATGCAAGCGGCTCTTCCTTGGTTTCGGACGGCGTTGCTACGATTCCAGACCCGACCATTCCCGTCACCGATGTGCAAGACCAGAACGGAACATCACTTGTATCGGGCGGAATTGCGACAATCACGAACAACGGCGGCTTTATCGCACAATCATCCGCTCCCTCGGACACCTCTCTGTTGTGGATTGATACGGACGATAACACGATAGACGAAACGCTCGCCAACGGCGACACAAGCTCTTATTAAGGCGGTGATGTTATGAGCAGAGCAATTATTACAGAAAGCAAACTCACCGCTATTGCAGACGCTATCCGTTCTCGTTTCGGCGTTAGTGGGAGTATGACCGTTGATGAAATGGCGGAAACTATTTTACCGAGTTTGCCGAGTGCTTATCAGCAAGTGGAATACATTGAAAGTACAGGGACACAGTATATAAACACTGGTATTTATGCAAACGATAATTTAAGAGTTTTTGCGGTGTTCGGTGTTAATCCGCAAGGCAGTTACAACGCAGTCAATATGTCGGGTTGGCGTTCAAACTCTTGGGCAAAAATGGCGTGTTTTGGTACGGGGCAAAGTATGTATAGATATAATTTTTCAAACCTTACTGACGCTGGGTACCATAACATAGAAT
>Ga0265298_10009124_pt1 | contig 11842 bp, 7 predicted proteins | sample AusTroGonzalo_MG_3_FD_193486 | JGI IMG/M metagenome (GOLD analysis project Ga0265298, IMG submission 193486) | Bovine rumen microbial communities from tropical cattle in Woodstock, Queensland, Australia - Gonzalo_01 | ecosystem: Host-associated > Mammals > Digestive system > Stomach > Rumen ...
CTCTTCACCTGACCGATGTGGCGGGCAAGGCGGACCACTTGGTTGCTGTAGCCGAACTCGTTGTCGTACCACAGATACAGGATGACGGTCTTGCCGTCTTCGCTCACCTTGGTGGCTGGCGCATCGAAGATGCAGGCGCAGCTGTCGCCGATGCCGTCGCTCGAAACAAACTCAGTGTTGTTGCTGAAACGGATTTGCTCAATGAGGTTGCCCTCAAGGCAGGCCAGACGGAAGGCCTCGTTCACCTCCTCCACCGTAGTGGCTCTCTCAACATCGAGGGCGAGCACTGCCAACGACACGTCAGGCGTAGGCACACGCACGGCGTTGCTCGTCAGCTTGCCCTTCAACTCGGGGATGGCCTTAGCAGCGGCCTTGCCAGCACCCGTCTCGGTGATAACCATGTTCAACGGGGCCGAACGACCACGACGTTCTTTTTTGTGGTAGTTGTCCAGCAGGTTCTGGTCGTTGGTGTAGCTGTGGATGGTCTCGATGTGGCCCTTCACAATGCCGAAGTTCTTCAGCATGACTTCCAAACCAGGAACGATGGCGTTGGTGGTACAGCTGGCAGCCGAGAAGACGGTCTCATTCTCGAGGTCGAGGGTGTCTTGGTTGACGCCATACACCACATTCGGGATGTCGCCCTTACCGGGAGCGGTGAGCAGCACCTTGGACACACCCTTGGCTTGCAGGTGACGCGACAAGGACTCACGGTCGCGGAAAGCACCCGTGTTGTCGATGAGCAATGCATCGTGGATGCCATATTCCGTATAGTCGAGGTCCTCAGGGTTCTTGCTTTCAAGGAAGAGAATCTTCTGTCCGTTGACCATCATGGCGTTTTCACCCGGGATGGGTGTGCAGACGCCGTGGAAATAACGGTGCACCGAGTCTGTGCGGAACAGGTTGATACGCTTCAGGATGTCCTCAGGCGAATTCTTGCGGGTGACGATAGCGCGGACGCGAAGGGCATCGCCTCTACCAGCCATCTCCGTCATCTCACGGCAAAGGATACGGCCGATACGACCGAAACCGTAGAGGATGACGTCCTGCACCTTGTTGCTGCGCGGGTTGGCATCGATGATGTAGCTGAGCTTGTCGCGCACAAAAGCGGTCACGTTGTTATTGTACTTCTCCTTCTCATCCGTCCACTCGGAATTGAGACGGCCGAGGTCGATACGGGCAGGAGCCAGGTTCTCGGCAAGAAGAGCCTTGGCGATGAGCAAGGAATCCTGCACACGGACGGGCTTGTGCAACACGTTCTCGGCACGAAGGTGCTTGTTCAAGATCTTACCCGAACCACGGTTGACCAACAGTGAGCGCAACATGATGAGCTCCACTGACTTGTCGTACCACAGTCTACCGACGATGTTGATGAGTTCGTTGGCGGCTTTTTCATTTTCATTCCAAGCCTTCAAAGAAGTTTCGAAATTGTCGTTGTTCATGATTGTTGTTTTTATTCTACAATAGGTTTAGTGCTTAGATTTTTGGCAAAGTTAGGGATTATTTTAATCCATGCAAATGAATTGGACGTTTTTTTCTATTTTTGCGGAAAATTTACAATTGCAATGGAGAAATGCGAAGCATTCAACGAAGTTAAAAGCGACTGTCTGTACGATGCCTATCTGAGCATCCTAAAGGAAGAACTTGTACCCGCCATGGGCTGCACTGAGCCGATTTGCTTGGCCTATGCCGCCGCAAAAGCGCATGAAATCCTTGGCACTATGCCCAAACGTGTGGAGATTAAGGCCAGTGGCAACATCATCAAGAACGTGAAGAGTGTCATAGTACCCAACACCAAAGGCATGAAAGGCTTGAAGGCCTCCGTGGCGGCAGGCATCGTGGCTGGCAACCCCAAGAAAGCCCTTGAGGTCATCGCTGAAGTCACGCCCGAACAAAAGCAAGCCATTGCAGCCTTTCTCGACACCACTTTAATGACCATTGTGCCGCTCAACGTCATCGCCCAGCTTGATGTCACGGTCACCTTATTTACAGAGGAACATTCCGCCAGTGTGCGCATCGCCGGCTTCCACACCAACATTGTCCATATGGAAAAGGACGAACAGGTGCTGTTCGACTCGGGCTATGCCGAGACGGGTGCGACCAAACTCACCGACCGCAGCTGCCTCAACATGAAGGACATCTACGACTTCGCCAACACCGTCGACATCGAAGACCTCAAGCCCATTATCAAGCCTCAGATGGAATGCAACAAGGCCATCTCGCAGGAAGGCCTGAAGAACAACTGGGGTGCCAACATCGGTAGCACCATACTAAGCTTCGGCACAGATGTGCGAATCAAGGCAAGAGCCTGGGCTGCAGCAGGCAGCGATGCCCGCATGAGCGGCTGCGAGATGCCCGTCATCATTAACTCGGGCAGCGGCAACCAAGGCATGACGGTCAGTCTACCCATCCTCGCCTACGCCGAAGAATACCAAATTGACTACGAACGCACCATGCGTGCCGTAGCCTTGTCAAACCTCGTGGCCATCCACCAAAAGACCGGCATCGGTCGTCTCTCGGCCTACTGCGGTGCCGTCAGCGCGGGCTGTGCCTCTGGCTGCGGCATCGCCTACCTTTTAGGTGAGCCTTTAGAGATCATCGAACACACCTTGGAGAACGCCTTGGGCATGGCCGCAGGCATCGTCTGCGACGGTGCCAAGCCTTCCTGCGCTGGCAAGATCGCCCTCTCCGTGGAGGCAGGCATCCTTGGATATGAGATGAGCAAACAGGGCTGCAATCTCCTCGGCGGCGACGGCATCATCGGCAAGGACGTCGAAGAGACTATCGACCACATTGGCTGCCTCGGCCGCCTCGGCATGAAGGAGACCGATGTGGAGATTTTGAAGATTATGGTGGAATAACCAACCCATACCAAGCAGGATTCCAATGCTGCTTCCGCAGCCATGGAACCTTACAAAAAAAGCACCTCGTTGAGGTGCTTTTTTTGTGCCCAATGGCTGTAGAGACGGTGTGACACCGTCTCTACATACACATGGATTAGAAGCTATACTTCAGGCCGAACATCAGAGCCCAGCACTGGTTGTAGTTCTTCTCGTTGTAACGGGTGTAGGTGGCGGTGGGATATTCGCCCTCGACCTTGTTCATCGCAAACACAGGTGTGTTGTCTTCGAAGTGGTCAACAGTCAGAGGAGTGACAGCACCGGCACCGATGTCGCCGTAGCAGCTATACTTGTAGAGACCCCATGAAGAGTTAATCATGTTGAGGATATTGTCAGCGTTGACGCTCAGCTCGAAGCAGTGGGTGGTGTTGCCAATGGTCTTCTTGAAGGTCTTGGCGATACGGGCATCGAGGAGGTGAGTCCAGGGTGAACGGCCGGCATAAGCCTCAGCATACTGTCCCTTGTGAGTGCTCAGATAGGGATCGTTATTCATGAAGGTTGAGAAGGCAGCCTTGTCTTCGTCGCTGACCCACTTAAGTTCATTGACATCGTTAGGAATGTAAATGAGGTCGGTCTTGATACCATCGCCATTCAGGTCGTTGGAATAGAAGTAGCTGTAGGCACCTCCTGAGAAGGCAGTGTAGAACAAGCTGATTCTGACACCGTCGCCATCAAACAAGGCGGGGAGCATGTAGCTGACAGAAGTGGTGACCTTGTCAGGAACAACATACTGGCTACGCTGCAGGCCGACGAAGGTGGGGCCGTCGATGCTATAGAGGCCTGAGTAGGCTGAAGTGGCAGCGCTGCCGGGCATGCCGGAGATTTCCTTGCTCTCGGTACGGGTGTAGGCAGCAAAAAGATCAAAGTTCTTGAACGGGGAGGTACGAAGAGCGACGTTGAAGGTGTAGCCCCAGCCTTCTCTAGAGTTGGTCAGGACGTATGCGCTGTGCGAGCCGTAAGTGTAGTTGGAGTTGCCTTCCTCATCAACAAGGAGACGATAGTTGACACGGTTGTCGGGACCATTGAAACGATACTTGTCGCCAGCGTTGGCAATCATGTCGTATTTGAGGTTCCAGTCAACAAGGCGGACACCGTAGATGGTCTTGTTATACATACCTTCCAGAGTGAGGGTCAAGGGGAACGAAACCGGAATATCGAAATCGAAACCGATCATTGACTTCCAGATTTGAGGCATTCTGAAATTAGGGTCTACACCATTGATGTCGCCAACGAGCTGACCGTCTTCAGGAGTAACGGTAGTGTTGAGTCCGAGGGCAGTGACCATTTCGTTGACATCGGTGATGTAGGTACCATCGGGTCTCATCAGAGCCTGCAAGTGTTCCAGGGTCTCGGGGCTATAAACGAGTTCGTGGGTGTCAGGATCGATGCTGGCACTGTATCCGTTCTTATTGAAGCTGGTTTGGATCATGCCGGCGTTTTGAGGCATGTTGGTGAAGAATACCAAAGGCAGACGGCCTTGGAAGAGACCGCTACCGCCACGGATGGTGAGGTAATCAGTGGCATCCCAGTTGAATCCCACGCGAGGTGAAACCTGAACGCGATTGGTGGGCCACTTGCCAGTGTTGACAACATTGCCGCCCATATTGTATTCAAGGATGGCGTTGTTGGTCATCAACTGCGAGTCATCGAAGAACATACCATCAGCACGGATGCCGAAGTTCAGCTTGAACTTGTCATTGATGTTCCAGTCGTCTTGAGCATACACACCGAACTGGTTGTAGGTGACTTCTCCACGGGGGTTCTCTTCGCCGTTATTACCGACAGTGAGTGCGAAGCTCAAAGGCATAGCACCGTTCAGGAAATCCTCAGCACTGGCGAAACGGTAATAACCCGTACCATTACGCATGTAAGAGTTGCTGGCGGTTTGGCGTTCCCAGTTGAGACCAGCAGTGATCTTATGGTTGCCCATGTAGTAAGTCACGTTATCAGTGGCATTGAACACCTTGTTCTTTACACCATTGTTGTATGTGAAGAGCTCGTATCCGAAGCTGGTGAAGGGAATGAAGTTACCCGTTGCCTCGAAATCCTCATAACCACTCATGATATCAATATGAGGGAAGAGGCTTGAGTTGGAGCCGCGCTGATCGTTGATGTCGGAATAGGTGAAGATGAACTGGTTGCTCACAGTAGTCGAGAAGCGGCTGTTCAATTCAGTAGCGAAAGACATCACATCGTTGCGCTGCGAGTACATGTTGTTCGAAAACGGGAAAGAGTTCGCACCAGAGCGATTATAGGATTTATTGCGGAAATAGTCATCGCATGAATTACCATTAGGTGCATTCCATTGTGTGTTGCCGGTCTTGTTGAAACGGAACATCAATTTGTTGTTTTCGTTGATGTTCCAGTCGATACGAGCCAAGAGTTTCAGGTTGTTGTTGCCACCAGGATAGTTGTTGTAGGAACCAGCATCATACTTGTAGTCCTTCATCAGTTTGTCGTAGATCTTGTCGAGAACGGCGGCATTTTCAGCGTCGGGACGGTATTGGATGACTTCTGAAGGTTCTTCTATTCTTTCAGCATTGATGAAGAAGAAGAGTTTATCTTTCACGATGGGGCCTCCAACTGTAGCGCCATAGGTCCATTGGCTTTCTTCAGGACGCACGCCGAGGTTGTCACCCAGCAATCTGTTGCCACGGAAGGTTTGGTTGGTATAGTAGGTGTATGCCGAGCCATGGAATTTGTTGGTACCTGACTTAGTGATAGCGTTGATGCCGCCACCGACGAAGTTGGACTGACGGACGTCGAAAGGAGCAACCACAACCTGGACTTCTTCGATAGCATCGAGGGAGATGGGGGTACCACCACCAGGAAGGCTACTGCTCAGACCAAAGTTATTGTTGAAGTTGGCACCATCAACGGTGAAGTTGGTGGAACGACCGTCGCTACCAGCGAAGTTCATGCCATTTGCATAAGGCGACACCTTGACCACATCCGTGATGCTGCGCGTGATGGTGGGCAATTGGGTGATTGCCTCAGCGTTAAGGGTCGTTGAAGTGGCGTTGCTGACAGGTTTCTCAGCCTCGGCTGAAACGACGACTTCGCCAATGTCATTCGCCTTAGTCTTAAGTTCAAAGTCAGCACGATAGGTTTCGCCCAACTTCAAAGTGATACCCTCAAGCTTTTGAGTGGTATAACTGACGTAGCTGGCCTCAATAGTATAGGGGCCTCCAACTCTCATACCTTGCAAGGTATAGCGTCCTTCGCTGTTTGTGGTGGTACCATAAAAGGTGCCAGACGGGATGTGTGTAGCAACGACAGCAGCACCTGGAAGCGGACCATCTTCGCAAATGATCTTACCACTAATGCTTGAAGTCGTCACTTGTGCCATCATAGTGATGGAGGCAACAATTGCCATAAACAAAGTAAGTAACTTTTTCATAGATAATAATTTAATGTTAATAATTAAGTTAATTGCATTCGATTTATAAACTCGTTTTCTGTATCGTCCATATTATAAGACCGTGCAAATATAAGGCATTCATTTGAATTGCCAAACCAATATTCAACAAACATTTTTCGTTTTCTTCCGAAAAAAATCAACAGGTTTTGTTCATAACTTATAAGAATTTGATTTTGTTAGGATTGAGAAGAAGGTCGGAACGAAAAGACCGATTTGAAGCTACACCTTATTTATAATATTTGCAACGAGAATGCGTTTTTTAGTCGAAGGCTCGATTTTTTTCAGTATTTTTGAAGCCCGAAACAAATACGACCTATGAACAGAATTACAATACTAACCATGCTGCTTGCCCTGACGCTTTGCTTCAGCGCATGTGACAACCCCGTCTCGAAGCAATTCAAGGATATGGAAGAGAAAATCTCGAGCATTGAGACCCAGATTAATGACATCACAGATTGCGACGAGCTCCAGATGATGAACTTCGCCATCCTCGGGCTGCGTTCTGACATGGACAACTTCCGACAAGAATCGGACATGACCGACGCGGAAATCGGGCAACTGGATGACATGTTAGACAAACTCGAAGCCACGTGGCACGGCAAGTGGGGCTTCCTAAGTTGCGAAGGGAATATTATCGAAGGCGAGTTCGACACCTCAGGCGAAGGCGACAGCGACTTCGATTACAACATCTTATAAATTGAATTATACGCTATTTTACAACGAATTAATCCTAACACCATGGCTTTCTTTTATCGGCATAACCCAAAGAAATTCAATTATATACCTCGATACTACAACCCTGAGGAACAGGCTTGGGAGGAGAAAAAGGCTGCTGCCGGCCTTGATTCCAAGCTGACCCACGAGGAGCAGCTCCGCGCCCAGATGCGGCAAAAATGGAGCGCCAGCAAAAATGAAGAGAGTAAGGCTGAACAACGCGCCAAATTGATTCGCAGAATCGTGCTTGGCGCTTTCGTTTGTTTCTTGTTTTATTTTGTCTTCGGCACAGATTTGATGACCAATATCGTACGCGGATTGACAGGAAGATAGCCTATGCTGGACATCATCAAGTTGCTGCCCGACAGCGTCGCCAATCAGATTGCGGCAGGCGAGGTCATCCAACGTCCTGCATCAGCCGTCAAAGAGCTGATGGAGAATGCCTTGGATGCCGGTGCCACGCAGATTGACTTGGTCGTGAAAGATGCTGGCAAGTCGATGATTATGGTCGTCGACAATGGCTGCGGCATGTCGGAAACTGATGCCCGCTTGTGCTTCGAGCGTCACGCCACCTCCAAGATCAGCAAGGCAGAGGACTTGTTCGCCATCCGAACCATGGGCTTCCGTGGCGAGGCCTTGGCCAGCATTGCCGCCATCGCGCAAGTGGAATTGAAGACGCGCCGTAAGGAAGATGAAGTTGGGGTGAAGATTATCAATGAAGGCTCGGTGGTCAAGGAACAAAGCCTTGTGCCCATGCAGCCTGGCACCACGTTCACGGTGAAAAACTTGTTTTTCAACGTGCCGGCAAGGCGCAACTTCCTCAAGTCGCCCCAAGCCGAGATGCGGCATATCGTGGAAGAATTCACCCGCGTCACCTTGATGAATCCTGAAATCGGTTTCACGCTGACCAGCGACGGCAAAGAAGTGTACCATCTCTATCCAGGCAACCTCAAGCAGCGCATCATGGGCTTGTTTGGGAGCAACTATGAAGGGAAGCTGTTACCTGTACGTCAAGAGGCCGAGCGCGTGCGCATCGACGGCTACATCGTCAAGGCGGAATATGCCAAGAAAACGCGTGGCGAGCAGTATTTCTTTGTAAACAAGCGCTTTATCAAGCACGCCTATCTTCATCATGCCATCGAGAACGCCTTCATGGAGATGATCCCCAAAGACAGCTTCCCGGGCTATTTCCTGAATATTGAGGTCGACCCTGCCGATATTGACATCAACATCCACCCGACCAAGACCGAGGTCAACTTTTTGGATGTCAAGTTGGTGTATGCCATCCTTCACGCGGCGGTGCGCAAGGCCATCGGTCAACATAACCTTTCGCCGATGATTGACTTCGAGGAGTCGGCCGACCTGAACAACGACTTTGGTAAGGCCATGAGCATGTCGTCGCCCTTGGCTATACCCAACATTCCCCTCGACCCGAATTTCAACCCTTTCAGAAAGGAATCCACACCGCGTGATTCGCATTGGGAAGGCTCCTATCAGCCGCAGCGTAAAGAGCCTGTCGGCGACTGGCGTCTGCTTTACGGCGAGCGCACGGACTTGCCCTCGGAGTCCATTGAACAGAAAGAAGAGACCCAACAAAAATGCCAGTATCTACAAGTGAATCAGTCCTATATCGTTACGACGGTGAAATCGGGCTTGATTGTCATCGACCAGAATCTGGCGCACTCGAGGATACTCTTTGAGAAATACTTGAAAGAACTGGAAAACCATGATGGCGCTTCGCAACAGGAACTGTTTCCGCAGGCGTTATCGCTCAACGTGAACGATGCCTCGCTGCTGAAAGAGCTGCTGCCCGAGTTGGAGAATCTTGGCTTCGTGCTTGAACAAGCCAACCCAACCACCTTTATGATTAATGGCACGCCTTCCGACGCGGCGGGCTGCGATGCAGTGGCTTTGTTGGAGCAGATTTTGGACAATTACAAAATCAACCGCACCGACTTGCAGCTGGATCGAAAGCTGAATTTAGCCAAGACCATGGCGGCGCAACTCTCCCTCAAGGCGCAGACGAAACTGTCGGAAGTGGAGATGCAAAACATTGTAGACCAATTGTTTGCCTGCAATGTAGCCGAGATTGCGCCTAACGGAAAAAAGATATATGTGATTTTAAACATGGAGGATTATTTCAAATGAGTGAACAATACAGCCCTACAGGATTTAGATTGCTGCCACCAGTAGTAAAACATCTGCTGATTATCAATGCATTACTGTTTCTAGCTACCTTTACCTTAAACCGTTTCCACATCGACTTGTCCGATTATTTGGGCTTGCATTTCTTTCTGGCGAGCGACTTCAGGCCCTACCAACTAATCACCTACATGTTCATGCATGCCAACTTCGAACATATTTTCTTTAACATGTTCGCTTTGTGGATGTTCGGCAACACGCTGGAAAACATTTGGGGATCAAAGCGCTTCCTGTTGTTTTTTATAGTTTGCGGACTAGGAGCAGGCTTGTGCCAAGAACTTGTACAGTATATTCAGTATGTTGCTACCGATTTGGCACAGTATGAAAATGTCAACATAGGCAACCAACTCATACCAATGGCAGATTATTTAAACGCTTGGAATACCGTGGGCGCATCGGGTGCGGTTTACGGTCTGCTGCTTGCCTTTGGCATGTTGTTCCCCAACTCGCGTATATACCTGTATTTCCTATTTCCCATCAAGGCCAAGTGGTTTGTGATAGCATACGCCGTCATCGAGTTGGTGAGTGGCTTCCTCAGTAGTGGCAATGTGGCTCACTTTGCCCACTTGGGCGGCATGTTGTTTGGCCTAATCCTGATTTTGATATGGAAAAAGAAGGGGAAGTTGTACGGCGACCAGGAATATTATTAAAGGCTACCAATGACCCAAAACAGCAATTGATATGGCACGAAAAGAGAGAAAAGAAAGGACGTTCTTCGGGAAGATGATAGTGGTCATCTTGGCGATTTTGGCCGTTATTGGCGTGATAGCCATGGCCTTGAGTGTCATCAATGCTTACATCAACCCGCAGCATTTCATCTGGACCACGGTCTTTGGCTTGGCGTTTTGGGAGATTCTGATCTTTAACGTGGTGATTTTCTTGCTCTTCCTATTGATGTGGTCGAACAAGATATGGATTTCTGTGGTGGCATTGCTTATCGCCATTCCAGGTCTCGCCAAGTCGTTTTCATTTGGATCGAAGGTGAAGGCTGACAACAGCATCCGCGTGATGAGCTATAACGTGCACAATTTCGGCCATGTCGATGGAGAGACCGACACTGAGCAGTGTGCCAAGGCAGTGATGGACATGGTCCGCGAACAAGCTCCCGATATTCTTTGCTGTCAGGAGTTTGCAGGATTCAAAAAGAAAGTGACGCGTCCCCAATGTATTGAAGAATTCGCAGAAGGTGTTGGTTTTCAATATATTTATTACAACCGCAAAAACAACTATGGCGGCAATGTGATTTTCTCGAAATATCCATTGGCCAAGGTGGCTGAGGATTCTGGCTTTGGCAAAGGGAACACCTACGGTGTGATGGTCGAGGTGGACGCGGGCGAGAAGGGCAAATTCCATGTGGCCAATGTGCATCTTCTCTCCTATTCGATTACGGATAATGAAATTAACGTTTTGACAAATTCCTCAGAGCGGCAAAACAATCTTGATACAATTGGGAAATCGGTTCTCCATAAGTTGAGTTATGCCTTCCAAAAGCGCAGCGACGAACTGCAAACGGTATTGAATGGGATGCCACCCGTTGGCGGTCCCATTATCATCTGCGGCGATTTCAACGAACCGCCACTTTCCTATAACTATCGTCAGATGCAGAAGGCAGGCTTTGTGGATACCTTCACCAAGGTGGGCTTCGGCATCAAGCCGACCTATGCAGGCAAGCTGCCCTTGCTGCGCATTGATTACATTTGGGCTAATGACGGCGTAAAACCACTTGATTTTGAACGATATAAATACAAGGCATCGGATCATTATCCGATAATATTAGATTTTGCAATTAATAATTAAGAGGGCGAACACATAGGTTCGCCACAACGAAAACATAAATATTATGACATTAATCAAATCTATCTCCGGCATTCGTGGCACCATTGGCGGCCAGCCGGGCGACAACCTCACACCAATCGACATGGTGAAATTCACCGCCGCTTTCGTCAAATTTGTACAACATAGTAAAGGGGTGAAACACCCCAAAGTCGTGGTGGGCCGCGATGCCCGTCTCTCAGGCTTCCTCGTCAACCAGGTGGTCTGCGGTACCCTGCAAGCCATGGGCGCCGATGTGCTTGACATCGGCTTGAGCACCACGCCTACTACCGAAATCGCCGTCACGGGACTGAAAGCCGACGCAGGTATCATCCTGACAGCCAGCCATAACCCCGCACAATGGAACGCCTTGAAGCTCCTCAACGAGAAAGGAGAGTTCATCTCCGCCGCCGAAGGCGCTTGGCTGCTCGACGTGGCTGCCAAGGACGACTTTGACTTCGTCCCGATTGAGGAAATCGGTAGCTATCAGCAAATTGACGGTTGGATGGACAAGCATGTCGAGATGGTGTGCCAGTTGCCTTTGGTCAACAAGGAGGTGATTGAAAAAGCCAACTTCAAAGTGGCGGTGGATGCGGTCAATTCGACGGGTGGCATCGCTATCCCCAAGATGTTGCGTGCTCTCGGCGTGAAGGAAGTGTTGGAGCTCAACTGCGAGCCTACGGGCAAGTTCGCCCACACACCCGAGCCTTTGGCGCAGAACCTTACTGACATCTGCCGTTACGTCAAAGAGCAAGGTTGTGACTTTGGCGTGGTCGTTGACCCCGACGTGGACCGT
>Ga0265298_10009125_pt1 | contig 11842 bp, 12 predicted proteins | sample AusTroGonzalo_MG_3_FD_193486 | JGI IMG/M metagenome (GOLD analysis project Ga0265298, IMG submission 193486) | Bovine rumen microbial communities from tropical cattle in Woodstock, Queensland, Australia - Gonzalo_01 | ecosystem: Host-associated > Mammals > Digestive system > Stomach > Rumen ...
GGTTCACCGCTTCGGCCAAGTTGAACAGGTGTAGGCAATTCGACTTCTCTACCGCACTGATGATAGTCTCTTCCGATATAAATTTGGTGGTGACAATGGTGCTAATCGGCTTGTATCGTGGTACATGGAAGAGGTTTGTGTATTGCTGATCCTTGACAAACTTGAACGAATGTACAATGCGGTCAATATGATCTTCCAATTCCTGTTCCTTCTTCTCTTCGGCCATCACATCGCTGAAGGCGCTTCCCACTAGGCCTGCGGGCACGGCGAAAATGGCGATGCCGAGGATGCCCACCAGACAGGCAATGATTTGTCCCGCGAGGGTGATGGGTGGTATGTCGCCAAAACCGCCGGGGTCATCAATAAACTGGGCAAAAGCCCATATCACAGACTTCCAGCCATTCTCGTATACCTCGGGTTGCGCTTCATGTTCTACAAAGTAGAGGATAAACGAGAGTATCAGAGTCACAATACCTAGGAATTGGAGCGATACCCATAGTTCGTGCTTCTTGCTGCTGATGGCCTTCGATAGCATACGGAAAGCCTTCAGATAGCGGAACACGCGCATCAGACGGGCTATTCTCAGCGCCTTAAGCAAGGAGTATGGAATAGGCAGTAGGAAAGCGATGTAGAAGGTGTAGGTAGAGAGGACGTCTATCAAACCATAGAATGAGATGCAGTAGCGCACTCTACCCCAGAATCCTTTGTACTTAGAATCGATGAGGTCGGCGCACCAAATACGCAATGATACCTCGACGGTAAAGAATACGGTGGTTAACTGGTCTATTATACTGAGCCATATACCGTAACGCTGACTAATACCCTCGAAGGTGGAGAGGAATACTTCGACGGTACTGACGATAATAAGGCCGATAATAATCCAATCGGCGATATTCTGCCACTGTTTGGTGCGTAGATTATCGTCGAAGACACGAGCTAACTCTTGTTTGAACTTCTGCATTATTTCTTCTTGGCACGTTCTCTTTCGCGGGCTAAGTTTGCCTTTACACTTTCTATTTCGCGTTTCAGGCTCTCGATACGGCGGTCATGACTGGCCGCATGGTCGATTTTCTGTTTTCGGTAGCTAGCCTTGCTGCTGGGCGAGCTGGCGTTCTTCACGTAGCCAGCATAACGTTCATTGTCTTTTTTCTTTGCCTCACGCTCCTTGGCGACAGCCGACCTCAGGTCGATAAGGCGTTTGCGGTAGTATTCTACGCTCATGGGGTTTGTTGTTTGGAATTGGAACCCGGCGGGTAGTCTCCCGCCCGCCGGATTGTGGTTGGCAAAGAATTACTTGCCAGCGGCCACAAGGGTGACGCTGTTGTCGGCCAGTTTGCTGTTGGCCTTGTCAGCCACCTGCACGCCGATGCCGTACATTTCTTTGATTTTATCCTCAAAGTTGCCCACGCGGAGATTGCCGCCCACGGTGAGCTCACCGCCTTTGGCGCCTTCAGCACGGATGCTGGCCAGGGTGGCGTTGTCGTCGGCGAACTGCTTGCAAGCCGGAGTAGTGTACACGCGCAGCGTAGCGCCAAAACACTTGTTGAAGTTCTCTTTCAGACTTTTGACCTTCATGCGGCCATCTAATTTGAATTCTGCCATAATAATTTGGATTTAATGGGTTAATATAAAGTGTTAATTTTTACTTGGCGTACTTGGCCTTGAGGGCATCCATGTCGGCCTTCTTGGCATTCTTGGGGATTTCGGGCAGTTTGGCGAGGGTCATCTCATCGAGTGCGAGCACCCAGTCGTCAGCCGAGGCCACCTGGACCTTCAGTCCGAAGTTCTCCATCATGTCCTTCTCGAAGCCGCCTACGGTCTTGCTTCCGCGGCACTCGTAGCTGCCGGTCTTAGTAGCAATCTCGCTGACTCTTTCAGCACCAGTGAGGCGCTTGTTACCTTGGTACACGCGCAGCGTGCCACCGAATTCTTCTTTGAAGCGCTCGCAGAGCGTCGACACCAAAAGGCGTCCGTCAATTTTGATTTCCATAATTATTTTGTTTTTGGAGTTTGTTGTATTTGTTTAATAAACTTTGTTCTAGTTTCTTCAAAGAGGTCTGTATGGTAGCGACTAGTGTGCTTCTTCATTCCCTTCAAAAATTCCTGGAAATAAAAGTCATTAGGGTGACGATCTTTCAAGAATGAAAAAATTTCACTGTAAAATAGCTGTTTGTAGTGTTCTTTGCATGTAAAACCGTCAGTGTTGTATTCGTCAAGATTGATTGGATTATAGTCGGGAGTGAGAATAAAAAACGCAGTTGCTTTTGGGTGTTTCTGCAATTCTATACGCATAAAATCGTCGTTATCCAGAAATTCGCCTTGAGCTTTCTTTTGTGCAATTTCATAATATTTCTTCAATTGTGTGCCGACCAACTTTCCTTCTTTTACTTGTATGCCATTGATTTTGGAGGTTATTTTGTTTTCGATGACAACAATTTGCTCATTGTTTTCAAGGAGCAGGTCAATATTTTTCCATTCCCTTAAAACACGAAACTCTTTGATGTTTTTACCAAAATATTGCTTGGCAAATTCAATGACCAACTCGGGATATTTATTTATATAGTAGGACAAAGCATTGGAAAAAGCCAACTCATAGTCTGCCACGCCACAGATGTCAAAGAAATTGTCTTCATGTATCTCTGTTGGGCGTCCATCACCAGCAAGAGGATAGGTATCTTCTGTCCACAGATTTGTACAATCCACCAATGCTTTCAACGCACCATAGTCATCACTTTTGGAGTCGAAATACTGTTTGAGCGAACACTTGGCTTGCTTCGTGTGAGGCAGCAATATTATTTTGGCACCTTCCTCGTCAATGGTTTGTTTTTCTCCGTAGATGAGGTACACTTTGCGATTGGGGCGCATGACTCGTTTCGCCTCCATTGTGAAATAGACAGGCTGTTCTTTTTCTTTTTCCTTGCTACGGTCAAAGATATTGAGCAACGGCATACCACCATAGGAGATTCTCATATCGCGGATATACTTTGCGTGAACTTCCCATTGTTTTTTATAGTCTAAGGATGGGTCGAAAAAGTCTGTCAATTCAGTGGCCAAACCTAGCACTTCCAAAGCACTCTTTCCTGGTATCCCACGCACCATCAATACTGCACCAATCTTGCAATGGTGGGAAGATTGATATGTGCCATAAGGCTGGATGTATACGTAATTGCGGCCCAGGTCGTCTTTGTACATGTTCACAATTTCATGCCCGATATGGTCGTCGAGGAATTCTCCAGCGAACATGCGGTTAAGTACAATTTCTGGTCTTGCATTTTGCATGAATGATTTTTTTGCGGTTATTTCCACTCGCCCTTTTTGCAGCCGTCAGCTTCGCATTTCTTGTTAAAGGCGGCGAGGGTCATCTCGTCGGCTGAGCCGCTGGTATAGTAGCGGTGACCATCCTTTGCGGTGTAGCACACCTGAACGTAGAGGCCGAAGACAGTATCAAACTCTTTCTCCAAGGTTTTGATTTTTTTGTTTCCGCTGATGGAGATATCGCCACCCGAGTCGGCACGACGTACCGAAGCAAGAGTCTTGTCGACATCGATGCCGCTGATACTTTCACCTTTGGCAACAGCCTGACGGGCATAACTATAGCATATCTTCAGGCGCAGATAGGGGAACTGCTTGTTGAACTCCTTCATCAGGGTGCCCACTTTCTTGTTTCCGTTCACGGAAATCTCAACGGCGGTCTTTATTGGAGCGGCCTTTTTTGCAGCGGGTTTTGTTGATGTGGAGGTCTTCTTCACGGCAGGCTTTGCAGCAACGGTGGTCTTCTTGGTAGCAGGCTTCGCCGTGGTGGATTTCTTCGCCACCGGTTTGGTTGTAGTGGTTTTCTTTGCTGCGGGCTTCGCCGTCGTGGTCTTCTTAGCTGCGGGTTTTGCAGCAGTAGACTTCTTGGCAGGAGTTGCCTTCTTGGTAGTAGTAGCCATAACGTTAACCTTTAAACATTATTTGTATTCTCCACGGGCAGCCTGACCGATGGTGATATTGTTGGGGACGAGGACCTTGCCTGCCTTGTCCTTAATTTGTACGGTGACGCCGAAGTTTTGGTCAAAGAGTTTTTCGGCATCGCCCACCTTCATGGATCCTTTAATCTTCAGCCCGTCAGCTTTGGTATTGACCTCCTTGGTGGTCTTGCTATTGAGGGCTGCGAGTGTCATTTCTGGGTCGGCAAGTTGCACGCCTTTGTAGAAGGCCAGCGTGAGATCGAAGTTCTTCATGAAGTCGGCCGAGATGGTTTTGAGTTTCTTGTTTGGTGCGACGGTGAATTCAGCCTTATTGAAGGCATCTTTAATGTTGTTCAAAAGTCCCATAATATGTATGTTTTTGTTGGTTAATATGCAATAAAAAACAGAACCGTAGGCTTCTTGTGGTGCCTGAGGTTCTGCATACCTTTCTACCAAACAAGGAAAGCTTACGGTCGCCCATAAGCATTTCCGCTTCACTGTTTGGTAGAAAGAGTGGATTAAATTTGCAGATTTCAGGCACTCTTGTGAAAGCAAAAATACTTTTTTAAGTCTACTATATCGTTGTCTATTACGTCATAATATTCATATTCAAATACGACTGCAAATTTACGAAAACAATTTTATTTTTGCAAATTTATTTTACTTTTGACATGCTAATATCATGAAAATAAGCACATTGGTTAATAGTTTTGTGCGAGGTATCTGGGGAAAAATATAGAACAAGCAACGTGTTGAATTCTAAAATGACCCTTTCAATGAACAAGACCGAAGCTCTTCTAATAGCGTGATGGTACAACCTTCCCCTGTTTATTAAAACAAAAAAAGTGGTCCTTCAACCACTACACAAATAAAAAGCGAATACGATTCAATATGTCTTTATTTTTCTACTATTCTCTGTGTTTTATACTTTGGGTTTCACACTGCAAAAAACATATAACTATCACGCATCTATCTGATGCGTCCTTCGTAGAGTTCGTCGAGCGGAAATATCAAGTCCCAGTTTTTACCCCATACGATGTTCCGGTTCTCTATCGTGAATTTGGCGAATTTCTTGGGATCCAGATATCTGTCATACTGAGGATGCGGGTGTTTGCGGATAAAGTCTCCCACATCGATGGTCTGTTGCAGACCATCGTTGAAGGTGAGCATCACACACAGGTTGCCCACATCTTTGGCATCAACAATCTCAATGTATTTCATATTTTCTTCCGTATATGGGTGGTTCTTACATTTTGTTTCAAAACAAAAACTTTCATCCACTTGTCCACAATGTTCTTATAATACTTCCCAATAAAAGCCATTGCCACTTTTTCGTCTTTGGCAGGTAGCGGCTTAATACCTTTTTTATGGCGTACATGAATGTCTACAAGTTCACCGTTCAAAATGATTAGGTCGAAAACGCTTTCTCCGTTGGCGTTACTTACATGCACATGGATGGGTTAGTGCTCCATTGAATAGAAGAACGAGAATCCAAAATATTCATATATTTTTGGCATAAAGAACTATATTTTCAAGGTGCAAAGTTACGAATAAAATTCGATTCCACCAAAAAAATGTTATTTTTTTCTTTTGTCTGCGTGTAATTCGGAAATTTTATGTAGTTTTGCATCGCAAAATTTGCATAATTCGCTATAAAAATGAGCCATTCGCCAAATTCGCCGACGAGAAAGAAGAGACTGTCTCTCAAGCCGTGGAAGACGTTGGGGTGGGGGAGGAAGACCCTTCGTGTGGCATGGATTACCCTGGTCTCCCTCTGGCTCTTCTCCGTTCTGCAGGTGCTGCTGGGCATCTTCCTCAATCCTCCGCTGACCCCCTTGATGGTGCAGCGTTTCTTCCAGCAGGCCTTCGACGGAGACCGCTCCATCAATTTCGAGCGCGACTACGTGCCGCTCGACTCCATATCGCCCAACCTCATCACCGCCGTCGTCTACGCCGAGGACGGACTCTTCCTCTACCACCACGGCTTCGACGTGAAGCAGATGAAGATAGCTACAAAAGAAAACAAGACAGGCAAACGTTTCCGCGGCGGCAGCACCATCAGCCAGCAGACGGCAAAGAACGCCTTCCTGCCGCACTCCCGCACCATGCTCCGCAAAGCCTTCGAGGCCTACTATACCCTTATGATTGAGACCTTCTGGAGCAAGCGCCGCATCATGGAGGTGTACCTGAATATCATCGAGTTCGGCGACGGCATCTACGGCGCCGAGGCCGCCGCGCAGCATTACTTCGGCCACTCGGCGAAGACCCTTTCGCGCAACGAGGCGGCCCAACTCGCCGCCACCCTGCCGGCACCTCTCAAGCGAAACCCAGCCAACCCCACGCCCTACTTCCGCCGCTACACCGCCACCATCCAGAGCCGCTTCTCCTGGGGCAAGGTGGACATCGACAACCCCAACCCCAAGAAGCAGCAACGCTATGACAACAAAGAGGAGACCCTTTGGGACTTTCTCGAATGGAAAATGGATAATTGAGAGTTATGAGTGGTTCGATCAATTCACAGAATTCGCCGACAGAAATCTCGGCTGACTGGCGCCGCTGCCGACGGGACTTCGAGACGTGGCTGAAGCTCGAGAAGGGATTGGCCGGCAACAGCGTCCAGGCTTACCTCCGCGATGTGAACCACCTCGCCGAGTTCATGTCCGAGCGGAATATCGGACCCGGTCAGGTGACACTCGACGATTTGCAGCAGCTCTTAAAGCGACTCAACGACCTCGATATCGCCCCCACCTCCCAGCGCCGCATGATTTCCGGATGGCGCATGTTCTTCAAACATCTTGTCATAGAGGACGCCATCAAGGACAGTCCCGCCGACCTTCTCGACCTCCCCATCCGGCCGGAACACCTGCCGGATGTGCTTACTGACGAGGACATTGGCAAAATCCAAGCCACTTTTGATCTCAGTTTTCCCGACCAATACAGAAACAATGTCATTGTCGAGGTGCTCTACGGCTGCGGCCTTCGCGTCTCTGAACTTGTAAACCTCAAGTTGTCGAATATCTATGCCGATGAGATGATGCTCCAGATCTTCGGCAAGGGCAGCAAGGAACGCTGGGTGCCCATCAACCCCCGCGCCCTTGAGATGCTGGCCACCTACATCCATACTGTCCGCTCGCACATCGAGCCCAAGCCCCATGAGGAAAAGTTCGTCTTCCTCAACCGCCGCGGGTCGCACCTCTCTCGCAACTATGTCTTCATGTTCCTCAAGCAGGCCGTCCTCGACGCAGGCATCGGCAAGCATGTGAGCCCCCATTCGCTCCGCCACAGTTTCGCTACCGAACTGGTGGAGAACGGCGCCGACCTCCGCGCCGTGCAGGAGATGCTGGGCCACGAAAGCATTTCCACCACAGAGATTTACACCCACCTCACGCGCGATACCCTGCGCAACACCATCGAGGCCTATCACCCGCACTATAGGAAGTGAAAGGTTGACAGTTAACGGTTATCGGTTAACGTTTTGCTCCACTTCGGTCGCAGGTTGTGTCTGCGGCGAAGCCGGGAAGAGAGGTTAAAAGTTGCGGAACTAATCGAAGAAGTGCCAGGTGAGGCCCCAGAAGAGGCCGAATTTTAAGCCGGGGTAATGGGGCAGAAGGAAGTAGCGCGGATGGCTTTCCCATAGACCGTTGAGATGGCCTGCCTTAAGGTAGATGCTGGCACGTTTGATCTGAAGGTTTAAGAAGACGTCGGCCCAGATATAGTCGCCCACCTCGCAGTCCTGACTGTAGAAAAGACCTGTGGCGGGGTCGTAGCCGTCAGGATGGAAAGAGGTGAGGTAGCGCACGTCCACACCCACCTGCATGCGCAGCGCGCGTTTGAAGAGGGTGAAGTCGCCATAGAGGGAATTCTTGCTTGTCCAAAGCGGAACCTCCACTTGTTCTTTGTCGGAGGAGTACTGCAGGAGCTGCTGCATGTCGAAGTGCAGCCAGCTCCAGGCAAGGCGCAGGGTGAGGGCGGCCTGGCTGTGCCATAGGCTGCGAACTCCCTCATGAATGTTCAATAACGAATCGTACCATACATTATGGCTCATCCATGTGGAATGAACATCAAGGTCCAGCAGGCGTACGAAGCCGCTGTCGCTGCTGTGGAACAGGTGCATCCCGAAACTGTGTGTGCCGATGGGGTCGAGCGTATAGTTTGCAGTATGAAGCATCCGGACGGAGGGGTTCTGCCGATGCATGACTAGGCTGAATTCCAATCCGCTGCTGCGGGTACTGTCGAACATGAGCGCGAGGGTGCCCGCCATCCTGTAGTCGGGCTCTTTCGCCCCCAGGTTGAGCAGCGTGTTGTCCATCTCGGCCTCGGCACGGAATGACAAACGCCGGGTGCTGAGTTCGATGCTGGCGAAAGGATTCAGTGCCGCCGACGTTACCATCGTGTCGGGAGCCGAGAGTGTGTCTTTCCGCAGTATGGCGCTGATGCGGCGGGGGGTGACTCCCAGGGTTATTTTCAGAGGATTGTGCCACCGGTAGTCCAGATAGGCGTCGTTGGTCCAGAAGAGTGAGACGGAGGTTTCGCTCCAGAGGGTGGAGTCGGCGGCGCCCATGATATACGAGGCGCGTTTTTGGCGGTGGTAGCGCATCTCGGCTCCGAAAACGCCGGCGTTGAGTACCCGCGGGGTGCTGACACGGAGGGTGTCGGTGAGAACCAGCGTATCCAGCACCATCGTCACGCTGTCGGCGCTCACGGTGTCGTATCGCACCGCCAGCGAATCGCGTTCGCGTGTCCGCTCCACCTGCCGTACGAGGTTGTATGTGATGCGTCCGAAGAGATCGTGGCGCAGGTGTATGGAACCGGAATTGTCGTATTTTACTGGCAATCCGGCGAAGTTGGACATGAGATTGTCGGTGAAGATGCTGTCATAGAGCAGTCCGCCGTTTTCGTCGAAGGTGAACTTCTGCCAGATGAATCCCGCCTGCACCTGCAGCCTGGAATCGGGCGAGAAATAGTTGGTGGTGAAGTCGAGGAAGTGGTCCTTCGCTCCCGAATTGGAGAGAACACCCTCGGGGCACATCAGCTGGTAATCGAACGAGAGGTTCCATCCCGGAATGATGTTTTGGGTATGGGCCACATTCACACTGTAGTCTTTCTTCAGCGAGCTGTTGTACGACAAAAGGGTGTAGGGGGTCATCGTCTGATAGAAGCGTATGTTCTCGGGTGTTCTGGCATAGCCCTCCATTTCGTCAATCTGCAGGCAGTGCGCGATGCCGCCGCCATAGGAAGGATAAAAGGATAGGTGAGGGTGTCCGAGGGTACCCTTGCCGAGATAGTAGTTGCCGTTGAGACCGTCCAGGGGATCGCAGAACTGTATCCCCGTGGGATCGAGGGTGGGGTTCCACACCTCGTTGATCTTCACCTCGCGGGGTGCGTAGTTGAAGAAGAAGACCTTCTGGCGGAGCACGGAGTCGGGAGTCTCCTCGACAAAGACAAGTCCCTTGGTGGCGGAGGTGTCGGAGTTGGCAATGCTGTCGTTGTTGAGTCCGCGCTGGGATCGGTTCTGCCCCGAGCTTCCCGATGGGGTGAAGCCGCTGAAACCGTCCTTGGAACTTGCCGAACCGGTTTTGATGCGGCTCTGCGCGTGGGCAGGGGACATGGGAAATGAGAAAAGAAGAACGAGGAACAGGCTTGCGCAAATGATTTTGCACAACGGGACTGCGGCGGCAGAACCCCTCATTCTCGGTTCTTCATTCCTCATTCTTAGTTGTTTTGGAGGAATCTTTCCACATCCATTCCGGCCACGCATCCCTTGCCGGCGGCCACGATGGCTTGACGGTAGTTGGGATCGCATACGTCGCCGGCGGCGAATACGCCGGGAACGCTGGTGGCTGCCGACGGATTCTTTACCTTGATATAGCCCTGCTCGTCGAGCTCCACCTGACCCTTGAGGAAGTCGGTGTTGGGCTTGTGGCCGATAGCCACGAAGACGCCCGTGACCTCGAGCGTGCGGTGGGCTCCTGTCTTGGTGTCCTCGAGCTCAAGACCTGTGACCCCGTCGAGGTCGGTGCCCAGAATCTGGGCGGGACGGCTGTTCCAGCACATCTCGATCTTGGGATTGGTGAGCACGCGGTGCTGCATGGCCTTCGAGGCACGCAGCTCGTCGCGGCGGTGCACGAGATAGACCTTCGAGCAGAGGGTGGAGAGGTAGTTGGCCTCTTCGCAGGCGGTGTCGCCGCCGCCGATCACGGCCACTTCCTGGTTCTTGTAGAAATAGCCGTCGCAGGTGGCGCAGGCGGAGACTCCCTGGCCGTAGAACTGCTTCTCGCTTTCAAGCCCTATCCACTTGGCGCAGGCGCCGGTGGCGATCACCACCGTCTCGGCCTCGATCTCCACCCCGTGGTCGTCTTTGGCGTGGAAGGGACGCTGGCTGAGGTCGATCTCACGGATATAGCCCGTGCGCACGTCGGTGCCGAAACGCATGGCCTGCTTGCGGAGATCCTCCATCATGGCGGTGCCGCTGATGCCCTCGGGATAGCCGGGGAAGTTCTCGATCTCCGTGGTGATGGTCAGCTGGCCGCCGGGCTGCTCGCCCTCGTAGAGGATGGGCTTGAGGTCGGCACGGCCGGTATAGATGCCTGTGGTGTAGCCGGCGGGGCCGGAACCAATGATTAAGCAACGAGTCTTTTCCATATTATTGTGTGTTTTTTTCGTTAATCTTTATCCTTTAGCCGTTACTCCTTCTCTTCTTTATGCTGAAATAAACCATGTAGGCGGCGCCGACGGCTATGACGGCGGCCTGCTGTGAACCCCAGAGCATCCAGCCGCAGGCGGTGCCCACCTCCATGCTGATGCCGTAGATGTCGGTGAGACCCATCATCACCAGTGCCGGATAGACTCCGATGCCGCCTTGGGAGAAGGTCATCCCCACGGTGCCGAAAAGGTAGACCACGAAGGCGGCGCGAAGGCCCAGCCACGAGGTTTCGCCAAAGGCGTGGAAGATGATAAGGCCGCCCAGTATATAAAGCAGGTAGATGACGGCACTGTAAACAAGAAACATCAGCGAGTTCTTCCGTCCCATATGAAAGACGCTCTTCACGCCGACAACCATATTGCGCACCAGTTTATCGATTTTGGCAAAAGGTTTGAATCGCAGAAGCTTGCGCCAAAGGAGTTTGTATGCCAGAAAGGCCAGCAGCGCCAACACTACCAGCGCACCGATAATCATGGCCATGTTGGGAAGCGCGGTGAACTTTGCGGAGAGGGTGTCGTAGAGCCAATCCTTGGCTTTTCCCATCATTACCACCAGCCCCACCAGTACGATGATGCCGAAGGCTATCAGGTCGATAATGCGTTCGGTGACCACCGTGCCCAGCGATTTCTCTATCGCGATACCCTCGCTGGTGCGCAGCGTGGCGCAGCGCATCACCTCGCCGGCGCGCGGAAACGCCAGATTGCCCATGTAGGCGATGACCACCGATCCAAAGGTGTGGTTGAGGGTGGGGGAGAGTCCCAGGGGTTTGAAGAGCAGACGCCAGCGCAGCGCGCGCACAAAATGGCTCAGCAGACAGCACGCCATGGCCAGTGCCACCCACCAGTAGTTGGCCTCGCGGAAAGAATCCCAGATGGCCGCTTTCTGTTCGGGGTCGAGTTTAAGCAAAAACCACCAGATGAAGAAGAAGCCGATGCCCAGGAAGATGACCATCCGCACCACATCCTTCATCCGCTGTTTTTTGCCCGTGGATTGGAGTCCGCTCATATTCTGTTGCTCTTGGGGAAGATGACGGTGGGGTGCCACTCGCGGGCTTCCTCGGGCAACATCTGGGCGTAGGCGGCGATAATGAGCAGATGGCCCACCATGGCCTTGTGGGCGGCGGCACCGTTGATGCCGATGACTCCCGTGCCGCGTTCGCCGCGGATGGCGTAGGTGGCGAAACGCTCGC
>Ga0265298_10009129_pt1 | contig 11838 bp, 3 predicted proteins | sample AusTroGonzalo_MG_3_FD_193486 | JGI IMG/M metagenome (GOLD analysis project Ga0265298, IMG submission 193486) | Bovine rumen microbial communities from tropical cattle in Woodstock, Queensland, Australia - Gonzalo_01 | ecosystem: Host-associated > Mammals > Digestive system > Stomach > Rumen ...
TTTGTCGGGAAGCGGCACAGCCACCGACCCGTATGTCATCAACGATGCCACCGACTGGGCAACCTTCGCCACTGCTGTCAACAACGGCACCACCTATGATGGCCAGTACGTGAAGCTCTCCGACTCATTCGACAACAGCTCAAGCGCTGTCACGGACATCGTCGGCGTGAATGGTGAAAACAACGCCAACAAATCGTTCAAGGGCACGTTCAACGGCAACAACAAGACGCTCCATGTCAACATCACCGACACGGAGGCACAAGGTGCCGCCCCCTTCCGCAACATCAGCGGGGCGACCATCAAGAACCTGACCGTGACGGGCAGCGTCACCGGCACCACCCATGCTGCCGGTCTTGTGGGCTTCGCGAGGGAAGGCACCAACACCATAGAGAACTGTGTGGTCAATGTCAATGTTTCCGTACCTGCCACATCAGGCTACCGGCACATGGGCGGTGTGCTGGGGCATGGCGTGAAGGCGACCGTAGTCATCCGCAACACCGTGTTCAGCGGCACCATGTCCAACAGCGACAACTATGCCGGCGGCTTCCAAGGCTGGTGCGACGGCAACACGCTGACCATTGAGAACTGTCTGTTCAAGGGCAGCTATACGGGAACAGCCTCCAATGGCTTCCATCCCATTGCCATACGCAACCAAAACAGTACTATGAGCTACACCAACAATGGTGCATACTACACCGCCAGCCCCACGCTGACGAATAGCGCTTACATCGCTGGTGCGGGCACCATGGTCTATGCCTCTGCTCCCGCCAACGAAATCTACAAGTATCAGAAACTCATCGATGGCAACAACTATTATGTTCCTTGCACCATCACCGGCATCAATGAATCCTACCAATATACTGGCTCGACAATCACCGTCACTCCGATTGCCGACGGCACTCCGCTTACGGAAGGCACCGACTACACTGCCACTTACACCAAGGACGGCAGCGCCGTGAGCGAGGTGAAGGAACTGGGCACTTACACCATGACCATTACCGCCAAGAGCGGCAGCGGATACGCTGGAGAAAAATCTTTCACCTTCGAGGTGAGAAACGAGCTGACCGTGTATGAGGGTACAGCAAAAAATTCTTATGTACCAGCGTATATCTATTATTTCGATGATTTCACCAGAAGCCAGTTCGTCATCCCTGCTGCCGATTTGGCAGTAATGGATGATGGAACAATCAACAGCATTTCGTTCTACACAACCAGCGACTACATCCCCTATACAACAGTAAGTGAAGTGGATGTCTATCTGAAGGAGGTAGCTCATACCATCATTAGTGATTTCGAGACCAAGGAGAGTTCAACGATAGTTTATCAGGGCACTCTTAGCATTGTGAGTGCCAACGGTGGCGTCAGGCTCACTATTAATCTTAGTACGCCCTACATTTATGGGGGTGGCAATCTGCTGATAGGCATTGAAAACACCACAGATGCCGGTTATAATAGTATCTCTTTCTATGGCCAAACTGTCAATGGAGCTTCTGTCTCTGGTTATAACAGCAGTAGTCTGGCTGATGTTACAGCTACCCAGCGTAACTTCCTCCCCAAGACCACATTCCTGTATGATGTTCCAAGCATTAAAAAGCCTAAAGATGTGACAGTCTCTAATGTGACTAATAACTCTGCAGAAATTAATTGGACAGACGCAGAAGAAGGAGCAGCAGCATGGCAGATAGTATATGATACCAGTGCGGACTTCAATCCCGATGACGCTACTCCTATCGACGTGACGGTGAAACCCTATACGCTTACGAATCTGACACCAGATACTCAATATTATGTTTATGTTCGCGTAAAGAAAGATTCTGATTTCAGTAATTGGTCTGCTAAGTGTACCTTCACCACGCCTGAATTATGTGCCAAGCCCACCGCTCTGGCTGCAAGCAACCTGACCCAGAACTCAGCCACCATCAGTTGGAACGGCAATGCCAACAGCTATAATGTGAAGTACAGAGAGGCAACCGTCACAGGCACAGCGCAGGAGGCAGTGTTCTTCGACAGTTTCGAGAACGGAATAGACAATTGGACTATCTATATCGAAGATTACAAAAGCCCAGATGATAAAACCTTATTTAATACAACAGATTGGCATTTGATTTCAAATAACGATGCCGATGATGTTGATGCCCATACAGGCGAATATATGGCTATGACAAGAAGCTACAATGGAGTCGACGTAAGCGTTGACAACTGGCTCGTGTCGCCCCAAATGACCTTGGGTGATGTCTTGAAGTTCTGGGTGATAGATGATGGGCGTTGGCATGAACACCTCGAAGTATGGGTCTCCACAGGAACCAATGCCATCAGTGACTTCGTAAAATTACCCAACATCGGCGATGCCACGGGCGAATGGACCATGAAAACCGTTGACTTGAGCGCATACGCTGGACAGACAGGCTACATCGCCATCCGCCATAACGATACAGGAAAAGACTGGATCTTCATTGACGATTTTGGTGTGTATAATACCGTCAACACTTATTCCTACGGAGCTGAACATACGCTGACCACTTCTGACAACTCGTGCAACCTCACGGGTTTGGCTGCCGAAACGATGTACGAAGTTCAGGTGCAGGCCGACTACGGTAACGATGTCACCAGCGGCTGGAGCACCATTTATTTCACAACACCTGACGCATGTACCGCCCCGACAAACCTTGTCGCCTCCGACATTACGACAAACTCAGTCACGCTGGGTTGGACAGACACGCAGGACAGTTACAATCTGCGCTTTAGGAAAGTCTATTTCTATGAGGACTTCGAGGGTGAGACCCTGCCCACGGGCTGGACGACCATTGATGACAACGAAGACGGGAACACATGGTCGATAGGCCATGCTACAACCCATTCCGGCGACAACGGGGCTTATAATCTCAGCTACGTTTATGGTTCGGATGGTACGACTCCCGACGACTATCTGGTTTCGCCCTTGCTCGACCTGCAAGGCACCCTGAGGGTGTGGTTGAGCGGATACGCTTTTGATGGCACCAGATACGAAGAGAATTTTGAGATACTCCTTTCCACTACGGGAACTTCGGCTTCCGACTTCACCACCACTTTGGTTGGCGAAACCACTACCACCAATGGTTACGTGGAATTCACCGCCGATCTGAGTAGCTATGCCGGACAGAAAGGCTACATTGCCGTCCATCACTTCAACTGCACTGACCAGTACTATTTGTATGTCGATGACTTCGGTCTATATGGTAGTGAAAACTGGGTGACGGAGGAAAATGTTGACGATGCAACATTCACACTCACAGACCTTCAGTCCAACACCAGCTACGAATGGCAGGTGCAGGGTCTCAACTGCAACGGCGTGGGTAGTGAAACCGAATGGAGCGAGGTGGCCAAGTTCACCACGGAGGCTGTTAGTCTCATACTGGCAAACAATGCCACAGACAATTCGGATGCCATCAGCGGTGGCGACAAGAAAACTTTCGACATTGTCACCCTCAGCGACCGCACATTATGGCAGGACGGATACTGGAACACGCTGTGTCTGCCGTTCTCGCTCAACGCAGATGAGATAGCCGCATCTCCGCTGTCCGGAGCCGACATCCGAACTCTGGATAATGCTAAGTTTAATGACGGCACGCTGACGCTGAACTTCACACCCGCCGCCAGCGATGGCACCGTCAACGGCATAGCCCCCGTGACAAGCATTGAGGCCGGCAAACCCTACATCATCAAGTGGTCTGACGGCACCAATATCACGGATCCCGTGTTCACGGGAGTCACCATCGACGCGACAACCCACAATGTGGAATGTGACTTGGGTAACGGGAAGAGCATCACTTTCTTTGGTACCTACGACTACATGTCGTTTGCTAACGAGGACCGCAGCATACTCTTCCTCGGCGATAACAACACGCTGTACTGGCCGCAGCCCGAAGGCAGCAACATTCCCAGCATCGGTGCCTGCCGCGCATACTTCAAGCTGAACGGACTCAGCGCCAGCGAAGTCAGCACCACCCGCCTGTTCTTCGGCGAAGTTGAGGAAACAACCAGCCTCCCCCAGCCCCTCCAAAGGGAGGGGAGCCAGGCTGGCGCATGGTACACCCTCGACGGCCGCAAGCTTGACGGCAAGCCCGCGAAGAAGGGCGTGTATATTAATAATGGTGTTAAGGTCGTGTTTAAGTGAGAGAAGAACTGAGCTTGCTCGAGTTCTTCCGAACGGGAACGAGCTCGAGCGAAGCTCAAGGTCGTGATTAAGTGAGAATAAAGCAGAGCTTGCTCATGCTTTATCGAGCGTGAGCGAGCTCAAGCTTTAGCTTAAGGTCGTGATTAAGTAAGTAATTAAAAACAAAATAGAAGCATTATGAAAAAGAATTATGTAAAGCCTGCCACGCTGGTGGTAAGGATTCAGCAACAGGGCAGCCTCCTCAATGCCAGTCCAACTGTAACCGATGTTAAAACCAATACGGGTATCACTGGCGGCACCAGTGGCAGCAGTCAGAACGGCCGCTCCCGCACCGGCAACGTCTGGGGAGAGGACGACGATGAGGATGACGATATGTACTAACTCCGCGTAGTGATAACATTGCATGGAAACGAAAATGAACAACAAATGAACAAATAAAAAGTATGAAACCAAAATTACTTATCCTGCTGCTGATGGCCGTGTTCGCGCCTTGGGCAGCGAACGCACAAAGCGTAACGATTGGAGAAGGGACAAGTACAAGCCAATACTTGCCTGGTAACTCCTACTACAATTACGCCATCTCACAGCAGATTTACACCGCTGACGAAATCAACGCCTCGGGTAACATCACCAGCATCGCATTCTACAATGCCGGAGCTGGTACCGCTGATAACAACGCCAGAAAGTTCGACATCTACATGGCACACACCACCAAGACGGAATTTGAAGGCACAAGTGACTGGATTGCCCTCACGGACAACGACATTGTTTATCACGGTACAGAAGACGTGACTCTTACACCTAACACATGGACCACTTTCACTCTTAATACGCAATTTGCTTACAACGGCACTGATAATTTGGTAGTCTGTGTGATCGACCGTTCTGGTGATTATACCTCTAGTTCCCCTGGCCACAACATGTACCGTGTGTTCAGCACAGGTTCTGTGAATCAGGCACATTATGCCCAAGGTGATACCTTTTCTTCATTAACCCCGGATGGCCATAATGGCACTAACGCACTCACTGGATTTGTATTGACCTCTAAGAACCAAATCATCCTTGGTGGCATACAGCAAACTTGCTCCAGACCTACGAATTTGGCAGCCGCACTCACCCCAGGCTATGGCACCATAGCCACCTTGAGCTGGACCGAAAACGGCCAAGCCACCAGTTGGGTGCTGCAATACGGCACCGACAACACTTTTGCCGATGGCACCTACACCCAAGTAACGGTAAACACAACTCCTTCCAAGAATCTCACCGGCCTCACTGCTGAGCATATCTACTATGCCCGCGTAAAGCCCGATTGCGACACCGACGGAACGCTTTGGAGCGATGTAATTAGCTTCACTCCCACCAATGCCTACTTGTTTACTGTGAACGACGGCACGGCCACTAGCCAATACGTACCTATTTATGGCTATTATGCAGATTATCAACAAAGGGCTGAGTTCATCATCCCTGCATCAGAATTAGCAGCCCTAAGCGGCAAAGCCCTCACTTCCATGAAATTCTATGCTAACTACGACTTCACTTCCACCGGATCGTTCCAGGTATATGTCAAGGAAGTAAGTGAGGAGGCTTTCAGCGGCACCGACTTCTACACTGCCGAAGAAGCCACTACGGTCTACACGGGAACAGTCACCGTTTCAAGCACCGACGGCATGACCATCAATTTCAGTGAGGACTTCGACTACGGCGACGGCAACCTGCTCGTAGGATTCTATAAGGCCAACTATGGTGGCAATTGCACCTCCTCCAGCGCTAAATTCAATGGTGTGGAGGCCACAGGAGCTTCTATTTCATACAATAGTAGCTATAGTGCAGCTCAGCGCAACTTCCTGCCCAAGGTCACTTTTGGCTACTTGAACAATTCTTACAAGAAGCCTAAGAGCCTGACGCTCGGTGCCATTACCAACAACACTGCTACCATCGGCTGGACGGCACCCAGCGACGACGTTACCGGATACCAATATCAGTACAAGCCTGAAGGCGGCAGCTGGACAGAGCTGGCCAGCACGACAGAGACGTCGACCACACTGACCGGCCTGACAGGAAACACCACATACACCTTCCAGGTGAAGGCCATCTACAGCGACGGCGAGAGTGCTTTCACTCACACCACTTTCACAACAGAATGCAACGCCTATGCCATTCCATACGCTAATAGTTTTGAGGATGTGGGCGATATGGACTGCTGGACCATTAGTGATGTTTATGGACGTACAACAATTGAAAACGGAAGTACTATTACTTCAGCTTCTGCGAGAACAGGCGAAAATTATTTTGTTTTCACCTATTATGATTATCCGGATACCGACCCACAATATATGACCCTCATCACTCCCGAACTGACTGACATCGAAAATGCTTTGCGTGTCGAGTTCTATTATCGAACAAGTGGAGATTATGAGGAAACTTTCAGAGTGGGCTACTCCACCACCGACAAAAACCTCAGCAGCTTTACGTGGGGCAGTCCCACCTCAAGTACTGCAACAGAATACCAGCTGTTCAAGGCCAATTATCCCGCCGGCACCAAATATGTTGCCGTGCAGCACCTGTCTGACGACAAAGATTTTCTGATCCTCGACGACTTCAGCTTTACCGAGGCACCTTCCTGTCTTGAGCCTACTAACATTCTGACATCAAGCATTACCACCACAAGTGCCAAACTGAGCTGGACTGCTGGCGGTAGTGAGACTGCGTGGGACATCTATGTAACCGATGACTATGATAACGTGCCAAATGACGAAACGACGCCAACATACGCCGGCGTCACCTCCAACGAGAACTATCCGATAAGCGGCCTTGTCTCCGGAACGACTTACTATGTGTATGTGCGCTCTGCCTGCGATGAGACAGAACATAGCGAATGGAGCAATCGCGCCACATTCAACACCGTGTGCGAAGGACTTGCATTGCCCTACAGCTACGATTTTGAGGATGACGCCCTGCCAGTATGCTGGAGTACTATCAGCACCGACGAAGGATGGAACATTTTTAGTATAAGCAACTCAGATTCTCAACATGGAAGCAAACACTTGAACATGTATTGTCAGAGTTCAAACCAGTATCAGTATCTCGTTTTGCCGGAAGTGGACGGCAGCTATCCTTTGAACGAGTACGAAATCACATTCTACTCGAAATTGGCTGGAACTTATACTACTGACAGAACATTGGCCGTAGGTGTAATGACCGACCCCACAGACGCCACGACTTTCGTACAGGTGGGTGAAGCGTTCACTCCTACTACTGCATACGCCCAGTACAGGGTAAGGCTTAACACTTACACAGGAAGCGGACAATACATCGCCATCAAGCATACCATATCGAATATAGGCAGCACATATATTGACAACCTTGAGGTGAACCACCTGCCGAGCTGCTTGGAGCCTGAAGACCTTGCCGTTTCCAACATCACCGGCCACACTGCCGACCTGAGCTGGACGGGCTATGGCGATGCCTACAATGTGGAATATAGGACGGCTGCGGGCATAGATGGTATCCATGAGGATTTCTCCACCAATCCCGAAAGTTGGATCTATCGCACCGGTGCCTTGAATGCTGACGGTACCGCCACATTGAGTGGCACCACTTCATGGAGTAGAGGCACTAACTGCGGCGTGTTCGACTCGCATATATATATGAATTTGTACAACACAAAGAACAATTGGCTGATTTCCCCGGGCATGACAATCAAGAATGGTGATGCCGTCGGTTTCGATGTTGCCTATACCAAATATAGCAATGGCAGTAATAATTCAGCTCCTGTAGCTGGATGCCTCACCCACAGGTTCGCCGTCCTGATTTCTACCGACGATATGGCTACATGGACCATACTGCGCGAATGGAACAACAGTGGTTCGGATTACAAACTTGACGACATTTCAAATAAAGGTGAAGCAATAAGCCCCATCGACCTTAGCGCATACGCTGGCACAACTGCGTATATCGCTTTCTTTGGCCACTCCGAAGTCACTGACTTTGACAACAACCTGCACATCGACAACGTAGCCATCGGCACCCCCATTGCCGCTGGTGTGTGGCAGGCCGTCATTGCCGACGAAGACCACTTTACCCTTACCGATTTGGCTCCTGAAACCAAATATGAAGTCCGCGTGCAGGGCAATTGCGGTAGCACAAACGGCATGAGCGAATGGAGTGAAGTCCTCACCTTCACCACCGACGTTGCCTGTGTGGCTCCCACTGGCTTGGCTGCATCCAACATGAAGTCGGAGAGGGTTGACCTGAGCTGGGTGAGCGGCGCCGATGCCTGGAAGATTTGCGTAAACGACGACAACGACAACCTCGTTACTGTCACCATAGACGACGTCACCATCAATGAAGGCACCGTTACTTACACGCTGGAAAACCTCAACCCTGCAACATCATACACCGTGAAGGTGCAGGGCGACTGCGGCAGCGCAGACGGCCTGAGCGAATGGAGCAACACGGTGACCTTCACCACCCTGGCCGCATGTCCGGTGCCAACGGATGTCGCTGTCACGGATATTGAGCCGAACAGCGCCACCGTCAACTGGACGGGCGATAGCGAGAGCTACACTGTAAAGTACAGAACTGCCGCCAGCGTGGATGGACCCGGCGAAAGTTTCGACACTTCAAGCATTCCTTCGGGCTGGACGATGTACACAGGGAAGCTGGCCGATGTAATGAGCGGATCAGCCAACCTTGCCTCCGCAACCTCTGGCTGGTACTTCGGCTCGAATAATGGAGTGTTCGACAGCCATGCCAGAGTTAATATTTTCAGCAATTACCAGAAATGGCTGGTTACGCCGGCTGTTACCATACCTGAGAACGGAGGCCTGAGTTTCGACTTGGCACTAACCGCCTATAGTGGCAGTAATGTACCTGCGCCTCAAACAACCGGCACCGACGACAAGTTCATAGTGCTTATCTCCACCGACGATAAGGCCACGTGGACTATCCTGCGCCAGTGGGACAACGAAGAGGGTTCGACCTACGTCTACAACAACATCGCCAATACAGCAACGGGCGAGAACGTTTCCATCAACCTCAGCAGCTATGCCGGCCAAAGCGCGTACATCGCCTTCTACGGAGAATCGACCGTAAGCAATGCCGACAACAACCTGCACATTGACAACGTAGCCATCGGCACCCTCATTGCCGCTGGCGAATGGCAGACCGTCAGCACCGCAGGAGCAGAGACCACCGCCCACCTCACCGGCCTCACAGCCGACACCAAATACGACGTGAAGGTGGTTTCCAGCTGCGAGGATAAAGAGAGCGATGTGGTAAGCTTCACCACCCCCATCAGCATCGCCATAGCTGACGCGGGCACCGACAACAGCACCGTCATCGCCACCAACAACGGCAAGGCAGGTCAGGTCACCCTCAGCGGGCGCACGCTCTACAAGGATAACAACTGGAACACGCTGTGCCTGCCGTTTAGCATCGCCAACATCAACGCTGAGGACAGTCCACTTAATGGAGCCATCGTCCGCGAGCTGGACAATGCCAGCATCAGCGGCACCACGCTCACGCTGAACTTCAAGAATGCCACCACCGCCATCAAGGCCGGTACGCCCTACATCGTGATGTGGGAGGTTACAAGCAGTTCGACTATTACCGACCCCGTGTTCAGCGGCGTGACCATCGACAAGACGGTTCGCAACTATGACAACGACGTGTCTGGCGATACCCGCGTTCGTTTCCTCGGCACCTACGACAAGATATCGTTTACCAGCGACAATCGTAGCATTCTGTTCCTTGGAGAGGAAAACACGCTGTACTGGCCTCAGAGCGGTGCCACCATCGGTGCTTGCCGCGCTTACTTCAAGATAGGAGAGGATGGCGAAGAGGCACGCCTGCTGACTGGCTTCAACTTGAACTTCGGCGACGGCGAAACCAGTGGAATCATAACCACGGATTTCACGGATCGCACGGATGCCACATGGTTTACCATCGATGGCAAGAAGCTTGACAAGGCTCCGACCCGCAAGGGCTTGTACATCAGAAATGGCCACAAGGTCGTAATTAAGTGAGAGAAGAACTGAGCTTGCTCGAGTTCTTCCGAACGGGAACGAGCTCAAGCTTTAGCTTAAGGTCGTGATTAAGTAAGCGGCCTTCGGCCTAAATAATTAATAACAAATAATAATGAAGTGATTAAGTGATTAAATAAGGTAAAAATCGGGCTGGCGTTTGTCAGTCCGATTTTTTTGTTTACAGCAGCCCTTCAGACGTTAATCCTTTACTTTTCCCACCGATTATTTGGCGGATATTAATAATATCCGTACCTTTGCAGGTCAATGGAGAGACTGTGGAACGCTAATTACTGTAAGGTGATGGCAGCGAACTTCTCGCTGTTCTTCGCTTTCTATGTGCTGACGCCGCTGTTGCCGCTCTATATGAGCGAGCACTTTGGTGCCACGAAGGACGTGATAGGAATGGTACTCTCGGGCTATACCATCACGGCCTTGGTGATGCGTCCGTTCTCAGGATATCTGGTAGATTCGTTTCCTCGCAAACTGGTGCTCATGGTCAGCTTCACGGCGTTTGCCATCTTCTTTGCAGGCTACTTAGCTGCTTCGACGCTGTTGCTCTTTACCATTGTCCGAACCTTGCACGGCGCACCCTTCGGCGCCCTCACGGTAGCCAACTCGACGGTGGCCATCGACGTGCTGCCCTCGTCGCGCCGTACTGAGGGCATTGGCTATTACGGACTGTCGAATAATCTGGCGATGGCCATTGCACCGTCTATCGGCATCTTCGTCTATCGCTACACCCACAGTTTCGAACTGCTGTTCTGGATTGCCCTGCTCGTGGCATTCGCCGGATTGGCGGTCGATGCCACCATCAAAATGCCTGTCAAGATGCCTTCCGGCAGTCGGACGACCTTGTCGCTCGACCGCTTCTTCCTGACCCGCGGCTGGCTGTTAGGACTCAACATGGTGGCTTTCGGATTCTGCTTCGGCGTGCTGAGCAACTATCTGGCCATCTACGGCAAGGAGGTGATGGGCATGACGGGCGGCACGGGCACCTACTTCATGATTTGTTCCATCGGACTGATACTGAGCCGACTGCAGGGCGGCAAGGCGTTGCGTCAGGGACGTGTTACCCACAATGCTGCTACTGGCATGGTGATATCGCTTGTGGGCTACACCTTATTTATATTAATGCCCACCTTGGCCCACCATTTTTCGATTTTCAACTCTGAATTTTCAATTTCCTTCGCCTACTACACTTCGGCGTTGCTTATCGGACTGGGCAACGGCCACATGTGGCCAGCCTTCCAGAACATGACCATCAGCGTAGCGCCTAACAGCCAGCGTGGTACGGCCAACTCCACCATCCTCGTTTCGTGGGATGTTGGCATGGGACTGGGCATCCTCGCAGGAGGCATCATCAGCGAACGAGTGGGCTATGGTGCTGCGTTCTGGACTGTAGTTGCTATCAATGCCATCGGTGTGCTGACTTTCTTTGCATCCACGCGGCGGTTCTTCCTGCAGCGAAACCTCAACGCAAACGTGAAATGAAAAAGGAGCACCCGAATGCGGTTCGGATGCTCCTTTCTTTCTGCGAGACGACGGTTAGTTGCGGAAGACGAGGCCGTCGCCGAAGTCGTCGATGATGATAGGCTTGGTACGGTCAACCTCGTCGGCCAGAATCTTGCGCGATAGGTCGTTCAGCACAAGGTGCTGGAT
>Ga0265298_10009130_pt1 | contig 11838 bp, 7 predicted proteins | sample AusTroGonzalo_MG_3_FD_193486 | JGI IMG/M metagenome (GOLD analysis project Ga0265298, IMG submission 193486) | Bovine rumen microbial communities from tropical cattle in Woodstock, Queensland, Australia - Gonzalo_01 | ecosystem: Host-associated > Mammals > Digestive system > Stomach > Rumen ...
CCGCGAACGTCTCCTCTCTATCAACCCCGATGCGGAAATCATCGCTATAGCGGAACGCTATACTTCCCTCTCAACTCTCCACTCTCAACTCTCAACTTACGACGTAGTCGTAGACGCCATCGATTCCGTCAACGACAAGGCCGACTTGCTCATCGAGGCGACGAAAGCGGGTTGCCGCGTCTATAGCAGTATGGGCGCTGCGCTGCGCTTCGACCCGACGCATGTGCGTGTGTCTGCGTTCGACCGCGTCTCCGGCGACGGCCTCGCCCGTGCTCTGCGTCAGCGCTTCAAGCGCCTCGGCCAATACCCCGCCCACGCCGTACGTTGCGTCTGGTCGGACGAGCCGCCTCTCTCAACTCTCCATACGGCGTCAGCAGATCGACAGAACTCTCAACTCTCAACTATAAAGGGCAGCCTGATGCCCGTCACGGCAACCTTTGGTTGCACACTGGCCAGCCTCGTGCTGCACGACTGTTAAATTTTTTTTCGTCAACTGAATCGTCGGAAAATTGTATTAATTCGCAAATAAATTTGCAGGAATCAAAAATTATTGCTAATTTTGCAGCGGATTTGGAAGCGCCTATGAAAAATACACTCTTCGCTTCGTTGCTCTGCGTTACCGTTGCGGTATGCAGTTGTGCTACGGCTATGCAGTCGCATCCTCTCACGGACGATGCCCTGTTGGACACGGTAGAACTATATACTTCCCGTTATTTCACTGACTTTGTCAATCCCCGCAACGGCTTGGCGCGCGAGCGCAGCAATATGGCCTACAACGGAGATGTGGTCACCACCGGCGGTACGGGTTTCGGGCTGATGGCCATCATTGCCGCCGCTGAGCGGCAGTATATCCCGCGCGAGCAGGCGGTGGCGCAATTGGACAACATCACCCGTTTTCTGGAGCGCGTGGAGCGTTTTCATGGCGCTTGGGCGCATTGGTATGCATCGGAAACCGAGCAGGTCTATCCGTTCAGCCCATTTGATGATGGCGGCGACCTGGTAGAGACGGCTTTTCTGGTGGAGGGCTTGCTGGTGGTGCGCGAATGGTTGCAGGACAGCCCTGTTGAGGCGGAGAAGGCGGTAGCACTGCGTGCAGACAAGCTGTGGAAAGAGGTGGAATGGGACTGGTACACCCAGGGAACGGATTCGCTCTATTGGCACTGGTCGAAAAACTACGGCTGGAAGATGAACCACCGTATCAAGGGATATGACGAGTGCTTTATCACGTATGTGCTGGCCGCATCGTCCCCCACGCACCCGATCAGGCCGCAGGTGTATGAGGCTTGCTACAAGCACTCGCCGTACTACTATAACGGCAAGGAGTATTTCGGTATCCCCTTGAGTCTGGGTATGGAGTACGGAGGCCCGCTCTTCTTTACCCACTATTCGTGGCTGGGATTGAATCCGAACGGGTTGACCGACGGTACGGTCAACTATTTCGAGCGCAACCGTGCTCATGCGCAAATCCATTATCAATACGCCTTGGCCAACCCGAAAGGCTACAAGGGCTACGGCGCAAACCTGTGGGGCTTCACTTCGTCGGACGATCCGCTGGTAGGCTACTGCAGCCACCATCCCGGTACGCCTGACGAGAACGGCACGGTATCTCCGACAGCTGCCGTTTCGTCGATCGTTTATACACCCGCAGAGAGCATGGCGGTGATCCGTCATCTGTACGAAGACCTGGGAGACCGCATGTTCGGCCCATACGGATTCTACGATGCCTACAACCCCTCGCTGGATTCGGCTCGGCAAGTAGTGCCGCACTATCTGGCTATCGACCAGGGCCCGATGGTAGCGATGATAGAGAACTACCGCTCCGGTCTGATCTGGCGCCTCTTCATGCAGGCTCCCGAGATACACGCGGGGCTGGAGAGTTTAGGGTTGAGGTATGAAGTTGAGTGAATGAGTGAATGAGTGAATGGTTAAAGTCTAAATTATATATCATGAAAAAGTTAAGCACAATTCTAATCGCCCTGTTGGCCGCTTGTTGGACCTACGCGCAGGTAGGTGTCAGCGGTAACGTCAAAGACGAATCGGGCGAGCCGCTTATCGGTGTGTCGGTCCTGGTGGAAGGCACCAGCACGGGTACGGTTACTGATTTTGAAGGCAACTACACCCTGATGACAGCCGACAATGCGACCTTGGCGTTCTCCTACATGGGGTATCAAACCGAGCGTGTGGCTGTGGCCGGTAAGACCACTATCAACGTCACCATGAAGACGGATGACAAAGTGTTGGACGAAGTGGTCGTGGTTGGTTACGGTGTGGCTAAGAGCAAGGACTTGACCGCTCCGATTGCTTCTGTCAAGGGTGACGAGCTGAGCAAGCAGATTGCCTCCAGCCCCATGGGCGCCCTGCAGGGCAAAGTCAGCGGTGTACAAGTGACGCAGTCGGGTGCACCGGGTTCGAGTCCGGACGTCAAAATCCGCGGTGTGGGTTCCATCGGCGACTACGCCAAACCGCTCTACGTAGTGGACGGTGCGTTCGTGGACAATATCGACTTCCTTTCGTCCGAAGACATCGAGTCGCTGACCATCCTCAAGGATGCTTCGGCTGCGGCTATCTACGGTGTGCGTGCCGCCAACGGTGTCGTGCTGGTGACCACGAAGAAAGGTGAGTACGGCCGCGTCAACGTCAGCTACAAGGGATACGTGGGTATCCAGGTTCCAACCAATATCATGAAGTTGGCGAACAAGGCGCAGTATGTCGAGTTGCGCAACATGGCGTTCCAGAATACGAAGGGCTATGTGCCTGTTTCGGAGAGCGACTACCCGGGCGACATCGATTGGTACGCCACACTGACCAAGAACGCCCTGACTCACAGCCACGCAGTAGATGTGTCCGGCGCCACCGACAAAACCAATTACTCGGTCGGCCTCAACTATTTCTACCAGGACGGTATCATGAACTACGGCGCCTCCAACTACGACCGTCTCAACTTCCGTGCCCGCCTGGATCAGAAAGCTACGTCGTGGCTGAACATCGGCGTGAACAATATCTTCTCCAACTACAACCGTCGGATACCGAACAATGATGCCTATTTCAAGGCCTTCGTCAATCCGCCGGTATACAATGTGTACAACAAGAGCAACACCGTTGCCTATCCCGAGTCGTTCGATTCGCCGAACAACTACGGATTCCCTGTTTCCTATGGCAACCCTGCCGCCACGGCCTATTACAACGACAACAAGGAGCATGGCATCAAGGATGTATTCTCTATCTATGCCGAACTCCATTTCCTGAACGACCGCCTGAAATTCAAGACGAGCTACAATATGGAGTTCGCCTTCTGGGACCAGCGCAACTACGTGCCGGTTTACTACGTGGGCGGTGCGCAAGGCTCGGATGTGTCGTCGCTCAGCAAGACCTACGGCTACAGTACGAACCAGATTATTGATAATGTACTCAGCTATCAGGACCAGATCGACGCGCACCATTTCAGTGTGATGGTAGGTCAGTCCACACGTATGTACTACAGCGGTTGGGAGACCGGTAAGGTGTACGACGTGCCCGACTACAGCGAAGCATCCAAGTACCTGTCCACCGGTTCGTACAAGAACCAGACGGTAACCGACGGAGCGGTTCGCTACAACGGCGTGAGCGCCTTCATGCGTGCCAGCTACAACTACCACGACCGCTATCTGGCTACCTTCACGTTCCGTGCGGACGGTAGCTCCAAGTACCAGGAGAAATGGGGTTTCTTCCCCTCCGTCGGTATAGGATGGAATATCACCCAAGAGGAGTTTATGAAAAACCAGAAGGCCTTCAACAACCTCAAGTTGCGTGCCTCGTGGGGTCTGCTCGGTAACGACAATATCCCTGCCAACTCGACGCAGATCCTGGGTATGACCGGTATAGCGGCTTCGGCGGTGTTTGGCGATCACCTCGTGGATGGTATCGCGGCGCAGACCGTGCTGCAGAATTTCCTGAAATGGGAGGTCGTGAACGAGACTAACGTCGGTATCGACTTTGCCACCCTGAACAACCGCCTGACAGGTGAACTGGACTTTTTCTACCGCAATACGGAGAACGTGGTGTTCTACGTGCCTATCGCATCGGGTGGCGGAACGGCAGAACTGCTGGCCAACAACGGTACGGTCAACAATACCGGTGTCGAGTTCAGTATCAACTGGAATGACAAGGTGGGCGATTTCCGTTACAACCTCGGTCTGAATGCCACCTATATCAACAACAAGGTGCTCAAGCTGGAAGGCCGCGAGTATATCCCGGGTGCTGCCATCAACGGAGACTACGCTACCCGCACGCAGGTCGGCTATCCGATCGGTGCGTTCTGGGGCTACGAGGTGGAAGGCGTCTACGAGAGCGAGGTGGCAGCACTGAAGGATCCCGTTTCGCAGACTATCAAGGATGCCGGCTATTTCAAATACAAAGACCAGAACGGCGACAAAGTCATCGACGAGAAGGACAAAACCTACCTGGGTAGCTCTATCCCGCCGGTGATGCTCGGTTTCAACTTCGGCTTCGATATCAAGGGATTTGATTTCTCGATCTCGTTCACCTCGAACATAGGCGGCAAGATCCTCAACCAGAAACGTATGAACCGCAGTGTGTTCCCCGAGGCCAACTACGACCTGGACTACTACACCCACGCTTGGCGGCCGGATAACACGAAGACCAGCTATCCCTCGCCGGAAGCGTTCAACTCGTCCTACACGATGCAGTGCAACTCGTTCTACGTAGAGGACGGTTCGTTCATCCGCATCCAGAATGTGCAGTTGGGCTACAATGTGACGCAGATACCGCATGTCAAGAATATGCGTATATACCTGTCGGCACAAAACCCGTTCTCGTATTTCCGCTACAACGGTTTCACCACCGAGATAGGCGGTTCGCCGATCTCAGCAGGCGTGGACAACAATGTCTATCCGTCGGCTGCTACCTTTACGTTCGGACTTAATCTCAACTTCTAATAGGAGGGCAATACTATGACATTCTCCATTAAAACATTTGCGCTCTGTATGGGAGCCATCGTCGCACTTACAGCTTGCGACAGTTTCCTCAATATTGATGCCGAAGGCTCGCTGCCGTCCACCGGTATCGACCACTCCAAGGTGGATAATATCTACAAACCCGTGTCGGCGGTGTATGCCCAGACACGCAGTTTGTTCGAGTTCAACTATCTGGTGGTATGTGAGATCAGTTCGGATGACTCCGACAAGGGTTCCACGCCGTCCGACAGCCCTTCGGCCAAGGAGATAGACGAGTTCACCTTCACCCCGAAGCATGATATGATCAACAGCTATTGGGTGGATCTCTACAATGTTATTTCCGCTGCCAACTACGCCATCGAAGAGATGCCCAAGTTCGAAGCGGAGATGCAGACAGACGAACTCAAGGCCTCGACCCACCAGTATGCCGCTGAGGCACGCGTGTGGCGCGCCTGGAGCTATTTCATGCTGGTGAAGGCGTACGGCCGCGTACCGCTTATCACGCATACGATGTCGTCCGACTCGCTGAACAGCCTCAAGCAGGCTTCGGTGCGCGAGGTGTACGATTTCGTGGAGTCGGAGCTCAACGAGACCCTGACGCTGCTGCCGAAGTCGTATCCGGCCGGCAACGACGGACGTATCAACTACTACACGGCGCTGGCTATCCTGGCGAAAGTGTATCTGTATGACCAGAAATACAGCGAGTCGGCGCTCTGCTGCGACAAGATCATCGCCAGCGGCGTATACGACCTGATGCCTACCTACCGCGATGTGTTCCTCACGGAGAACAACAACTCGCGTGAATCGCTCTTCGAGGCGCAGAGCTCGACGCTCGGTCAGACCAGCGGAGAGGCTCCGTATCTCAACTACGCCTACTATCAGGGACCGCGCAACAACGAGCCGTCGAACATGCAGGGATGGGGATTCAAGGTTCCGTCCAACAGCCTTATCCAGTTCCTGACCGATCGTGGCGAAACTGAGCGTATGAAGGTGGCATTCCTCTATCGCGGCACAGTGACCGAGTACGGCGACAGCATCATGATGAAATGCACGAACCCCGTCTATAACGGCAAGGTCTATTCGCCCAGTTCGTACAATACGATGGGTCTGAACAGCTACGGCCGCAACTACAACATCCGCCTGATCCGTTATGCCGAGATATTGTTGATCATGGCCGAGGATATGGTGCAGGGTGCGACGGGTGAGTTCATCTCGGGCATGACCGCGCAGACCGCGCTGGACAAGGTGCGTGCACGCGTCAACCTGGCTTCCGTACCGGCTACGCTGGAGAATATCTACGACGAGCGTCGTGCCGAACTCTGCATGGAGGAAGACCGTTTCTTCGACCTCGTTCGTACCGGCCGTGCAGTGCAGTACATGGGCCCCTGCGGCTTCAAGGCCAACAAGAACGAAGTGTTCCCCGTGCCCTATGCACAGCGACAACTCAATCCGAACTTAGACCCCACACCGGGCTATGTATATTAGTACTAACAATTTAACAAAAATCAAAATCACATGAAAAAAATTCTTTTTGCTGCAGTTATTTTAGCAGCCGGTTTCTTTGCTTCGTGCAACAACAACAAAGGTCCTGTTGATCCGTATGAAGGTAAAACAAATCCCTCTACCATCTGCGCCAACAACCTGATTGCCCACTTCCCGTTCGACGGTGCAGCTACCGAGCTGGTTAACAACATCGAGCCGAAGACCGTAGGCGCAGGAGTCGGCTACGAGAAGGGTCGTCGCGGACAGGCTTTCAAGGGCGCTCCGAAGAACGAGCTCGTCTATGAGGCTTCGAAAATTCCGGGCATCGCAGGTATGAAGGATTTCTCGTTCGCTTTCTGGTTCAAGCACCAGGCTGTTCCGCAGTCTTCTGCTCCCACGCCGTATTTCTTCGGCCTGACCAATACCGAGGACTTCTGGGGCCAATTGGCATTCGTGCTGGATCGTGGCGGTGCAGATGGTACCGACTCGCTGGCTGTCAAGGTGGCTATCAACGGTGACATGTGGGCAGAGTACGGCTTGCAGTCGGCATTCGTAGCAGGCCGCTGGACGCACGTGGTAGGTTCGTTCAAGGTGGTGGACGACACGCTCCAGACGATCGATATGTACGTCAATGGTGTTCCGGTTGAAGCACTGCATCGCGACTTCATCTCGCGTCCGCTGACCGACTTCTCGAGAAGCACAATGGTTCTCTTTGGCCAATGGCGTCAGAAAGCACTTGAGGGTGCTACCGACGAGTGGATGGGTGACATGGACGGTGACCTCGACGAGGTTCGTCTGTACAACATCGCTCTGACCGCAGACGAGGCTAAAAAGCTGTATGATGCCGAGGTTTCGGTGATTGACTAATCCGATGTCTTATCTATGTGCCTCCCCGAGGCGTTCGGGGAGGCACTCATTTTTACCATGAAACGAAATTTGTTTTTATTGTTCGTATTGCTGGCATTCGTATCATGCCAACAGGATGGGAATTCCCCTGACCCGAATGCAAAAAAAGTGCTGATCTCCAAAGTGACCGTTTCCCCCACGTGGGATTCAATCGTTGTGTCCTTTGGCCAGAATGCAGAATTGGACATCCAAAAGTTGGATGCACAGAAAATATCCTTAACACCCGCCGACAACTTTGACTATGACGCTACCGTCCGCGGCAGCGACCTGATTTTGGCCTTGAAACACCCCCTCAACTATTATACATCCTATACCTTCCTGTTCCGGGAAGGGTACAATTTGGGCGTCCGGGTCATGGACGACTTTTCGCATAAATTCACTACCTCCTACGACCCGAATCCTAAGTACCCCGTCATCAGCGATGAGGAGCTGCTCACGCAGGTGCAGGCGCGCACGTTCCGCTATTTCTACGACTTTGCCCATCCCACTTGCGGCTTGGCGCGCGAGCGTAACACATCGGGCGACATCGTCACCACGGGTGGTAGCGGTTTCGGCCTGATGGCCTTCCCCGTAGCCGTTGAGCGCGGCTTTATCTCGCGGGCGGATGCACTCGCCCATTGTACGAAAGTGGTGGATTTTCTCTATGACAAAGCAGAGCGTTTTCACGGCGCTTATCCCCATTGGCTGAACGGTAAAACGGGTAAAACCCAAGCTTTTTCTACCAAGGACGATGGCGCTGATCTGGTGGAGACGGCCTTCCTGATAGAGGGTCTGCTCACTCTGCGGCAGTATTTCTCCGGCGCTTCGGCCGAAGAGACAGAGCTCAGAGACAAGATAACGGCCATCTGGGAAGGCGTGGAATGGACTTGGTTTCAGAAAGACGGGAAGAACGTGCTCTATTGGCACTGGAGTCCCAACTACGAATGGGCGATGAATATGCCTATCCGCGGCTGGAACGAGGCGATGATCATATATGTATTGGCTGCCTCCTCGCCTACCCATAGTATAGACAAAGCCGTTTATACCGAAGGATGGGCCAAGAACGGCAATATCCGCAACGGCAAGAAATATTACGACATCGTCCTTCCGCTTGGCGAAGAGATGGGCGGACCGTTGTTCTTCGCCCACTATTCGTTCCTGGGCCTCGATCCGATGCACCTGAGCGACGAGTACGCTAATTACGGCGAACAGAACACGGCGCACGCACGTATCAACTATGCCTACTCGCTCGGACATCGAGCCCAACCGGCTGACCCCTCGCAAGCGCATTGGGGACTGACGGCAAGCGACATACCCAACGGCTATCATGCTACGTCGCCTACGAGCGACAACGGCACAACGGCGCCCACAGCGGCTCTCGCCTCGATGCCCTATACGCCGGAAGAGAGTTTGGCCGCTATGCGCTATTTCTACTATACCCTGGGTGACCGCCTTTGGGGCGAATACGGCTTCAAGGATGCCTTCAACCTGGATGCCCGCTGGTTCGCTTCCTCCTACATCGCCATCGACCAGGGGCCGATTATCTGTATGATAGAGAACTACCGTTCCGGTCTGCTGTGGAATCTCTTCATGTCCTGCCCGGAGATACAGGCGGGACTCCAAAAACTCGATATAACATATACTCCAACCCTCTAACCCTCTAACACAATGAAACGTCTTTTGTCTTTTAGCGTAGCGGTCTTTTGTCTTTTAGCGACAGCGGTCTCGCTCACGGGATGCACATCCTCTGACCCGCAAGACGCCGAAATGAACCGCTTCATCGACCGCCTGATGGCGCAGATGACACTCGAGGAAAAACTCGGACAACTCAACCTGCCGGTAACGGGCGACATCGTCACCGGCGCTGCCCGCGAGAGCAATGTGGCGGAAGACATCCGTCAGGGCAGAGTAGGCGGACTCTTCAACCTCAAGGGCGCTGCGGCTATCCGCGAAGTGCAGCGTATAGCGGTGGAAGAGAGCCGGCTCGGCATCCCTTTGCTCTTCGGTATGGATGTGATCCACGGCTACGAGACAGTCTTTCCTATTCCGCTGGGTCTCTCCTGCTCGTGGGATATGGAGGCTATCGAGCGTTCGGCGCAGATAGCGGCTGCCGAGGCTACCTCCGACGGTATCTGCTGGACGTTCTCGCCGATGGTGGATATATGCCACGACGGCCGTTGGGGACGCATCAGCGAGGGCAGCGGCGAAGACCCCTATCTGGGAAGCCGGATAGCCGAAGCGATGGTTCGTGGCTACCAGGGTAACGACCTGGCTGACCCCGCCACCATGATGGCATGCGTCAAGCATTTTGCCCTCTATGGCGCCGTGGAGGCAGGACGCGAGTACAACAATGTTTATCCCGATGATTTCCATATGTTCAACGAGTATATGCAGCCCTACAAGGCTGCTGTGGAGGCAGGCGCAGGTTCCGTCATGGCGGCATTCAATACGGTACATGGCGTGCCGGCTACGGGCAACCGTTGGCTGCTGACCGATTTGTTGCGCAAGGAGTGGGGCTTCCGTGGCTTCGTGGTGTCCGACTACTGCGGACTCGAACAGCTGTGCGACCACGGTGTCTGCACGACCAAGGAAGAGGCGGCTATACAATGCCTCGAGGCAGGACTGGATATGGATATGGTGTCGGCGGGACTCGTCTCCCTGGCCGATGCGGTTCATGCCGGGCGTTGCAGCCGGAAGTACGTGGATCAGGCTTGCCGCCGAATGTTGGAGGCGAAATACAAGCTTGGTCTGTTTGACGACCCCTACCGTTACTGCGATACCACGCGCCGTGCCCGGGTCATTCTCTCGCCCGAGCACCGCGCCGAAGCACGCCGCATAGCCGGCGAATCGATGGTGTTGCTCAAGAACGAGCAGAACTTGCTTCCGCTACGCAAGCAGGGCACGATCGCCCTCATAGGCCCCTTGGCCGACACGCGACCGAATATGTCCGGTACGTGGGCGGTGGCTGCCGTGCCTGAGCACTACAAAACCGTTCGCGAGGGACTCGAGGATGCGCTCGCAGGCACCAACGCCAAATTGCTCTATGCCAAGGGTTCCAACCTCATGTACGATGCAGCGGCGGAGGCTATCGCTACGATGTTCGGCCGCGAGATGCGCGACCCCCGCAGTGATGCTGAGATGCGTGCCGAGGCACTGCGTATAGCTCGTCAGGCCGACGTCATCGTCGCCGCGATGGGCGAGGCCAGCGAGATGTCCGGTGAGTGCTCTTCGCGTGTGAATATCGAGATGCCTGATGCGCAGCACGACCTGCTTGTGGAACTCAAAAAACTGGGCAAACCCATCGTGCTCGTGCATTTCGCAGGACGTCCTACGGTGCTCAATTGGGAAACCGAACATCTGCCGGCTATCCTGGAAGCTTGGTTCGGGGGCAGCGAGACGGCGGATGCGGTTGCGGATATCCTCTTTGGAGATGTCAATCCTTCCGGTCGTCTGACCGTCCAACTGCCGCGCCACGTGGGACAATACCCATTCTCCTATCGGCAGATGCGCACCTCGCGTCTCAACCCGCAGGGTGAGTTCTCCAAGTTCATCACCTGTTACGCCGATGTCAGCAATTGGCCGCTGTACCCCTTCGGCTACGGCCTGAGCTATACCACGTTCGACTACAGCCCGCTGACGCTCTCCAACGACCAATTACCAATGACCAACGACCAGTCCGTCACAGCCAAAGTGACGGTCACCAACACCGGTTCACGCGCAGGCACGGAGGTAGTGCAATTGTACATAGGCGACCGCGTGGCAAAGGGTGTGCGTCCGTATAAGGAGCTGCGTGGCTTCGAGCGCGTGACCCTCGCTCCGGGCGAGAGCCGTGAGGTGCAGTTCACCATCACTCCCGACCTGCTCGGCTACTACGCTCCCGTAACCGGTAACCCGTGCCCCGTCGCCCCTCAGTGGACCCTCGAGCCCGGTGAGGTGGAGATCATGGTCGGCCCCAACGCCCGCGAAACGGACATGCGCCTGCTGACCGTGAAATAACGTGTAATACACCGCGCAGCAATCCACAGCGGCAAAGCCGCGTACACGGTCCGAAGGAACTATCCACAAAAAAAAGACAGCCGCAAAGCTGTCTTTTTTGCAGACGGTGTAATCGGAATTACATATCGTCGTGAGCGTGCAACGATTGCACATACTTGGCATGAGCCATTTTGATGCGCTTCAGCTCGCTCGGTTTGTCGAATTGCTGACGTGCACGGAGCTCCTTAACGACGCCCGTCTTATCGAATTTGCGTTTGAATTTCTTAATCGCGCGCTCGATGTTCTCACCTTCTTTTACAGGAACGATAATCATTGCATACACCTCCCTTTCGTTTACTCTCCGGGCATTTAGCCTGTTCTGAGTGATAGCGACTGTTTAAGTCTGTCGCCTGACCTTTAATGGTTGTACTTGTTCTCTCTACGATGTACCCAGGGCCGGGATCGAACCGGCACGGTTTCCCATTGGTGTTTGAGACCAACGCGTCTACCAATTCCGCCACCTGGGCTCGCGCGTTGAGCGCGA
>Ga0265298_10009131_pt1 | contig 11838 bp, 13 predicted proteins | sample AusTroGonzalo_MG_3_FD_193486 | JGI IMG/M metagenome (GOLD analysis project Ga0265298, IMG submission 193486) | Bovine rumen microbial communities from tropical cattle in Woodstock, Queensland, Australia - Gonzalo_01 | ecosystem: Host-associated > Mammals > Digestive system > Stomach > Rumen ...
AAGATTTGTATACAAAACTGGGTGCAAAGGTACGAATAAAAAATGAATAATAAAAATTTTTGGCAAGAAAAAGGATTTAAACATGAAAAAATTGCAAAAATGAGAGATTGAAGAAATGGGAGAAAGCGGGATTAGAAAGAAAGATGGTACTCGCCATCCCAATCCACATTGATGGCGACGGTAGAAATTGTCATGGAATCGAAAAAGAAGGAACCAGTCATCCACGTGATCTTATTCTGAGCCAGCGGCACGTCGAATTCGCGTTCATAAAACACATTATCAGCGGTGTCATAGGCTGTCACCGTCAGATGGATGGTGCCTTCGGTATCGTGCAGGAAGGTGTAGAGGTCAAAATTTTTCCGTCCGTCCGTGATATCGAAGAGTAGCGACTGCCTGCTATTGACCGAGCCCAAACCCGTGGTAGCATCGAAGGCTCCGCTGCCGCCCGTATAGTAAAAGCGCATCTTGGCGACGCCTGCAGGATAGTCATCCGTCAAAATAAAACGACAAAGGGCCACAATGCGCTTAGGGGTGACATACAGATTAGTACGTTCATCGCCAATGGTCACATGACCGTAATACAGGAAGGTGTCGGTGAAGCCCTGGGTATTCTTGAACTGTATTTTCTTAGGGTCTGCCATGGTAGGGTTGCCATCGCTGCTGTGGACTACGACGACAAGGGCATAGTCGTCTGGGGCAAGCTGAAAAGAAGCCTTGCCAAAATCGGTGTTGCCTGACTGTTGGTTGACCTGCTTGACACGGATGCCCGTCCTATCGTAGACGACGACATTCAGGCGGGTGGACGACAGTCCATCGACAGGCACATTGACAACAAGGTTATCATCCGGCCTTACCCCTTGACCGTCATCCGAATCGCTGTCAGCAGAGATGGGTTTCTCGCATGAAATAAGCACCAGGAATAACAGGAGAATGGTGACAACCTGTTTCATCGCTCGATATGCAACAGTTGGTTAACCTGTTGGGCCAAGGTGACTGGCCGGTTATCGATGAAGGCATCGAGGATGCGTGACTTGCCATGCAGCGGGATGACATCATAGTCAGCGATAACGGCAGGGATGAGGGCACTATGGCCTTCTTTAAGGATGATCTCATCGCCTGTGCTGCGTACCTGCAGGGCGCAATCGCCCTCGATGCACATGGTGATAATGAAGCTGTCGTACTTCAGGAGGTTGCGGTGGAAGCGGTCGCTGAACTCCAGCACGCGGACGCTGAAATAGGGCGAGTCGACGATAAGCACCGCCCGGTTGTCCAGCAGGGGATAGTCCGTGCGGTAGTTGCGCTCCACCTCGTAGTCGAGGGCCTGTGCAGCCAGCTCGGTATGCAGCTCACGGGGTTTGCCATCCAAGCCCGGACGGTTGTAGTCGTAGATGCGATAGGTGACATCGCTGGACTGCTGAACCTCAGCCAGCAGGATGCCGCCACAGATGGCATGGACACGTCCCGCAGGGAGGTAGAAGACATCGCCTGCCTTCACCTTATGGTCTGCCAGAACCTCTGTGATGGTGCCGTCAGCGATGCGCCGGCGATACTCCTCAGCATCGATATGCTGCTTGAAGCCCGCATAGAGATGGGCATCAGGGGTGGCCTTGATGACATACCACATCTCGGACTTACCCATCTTGCCATGTTCACGTTGTGCCATCTCGTCGTTGGGATGCACCTGGATGCTCAGGTCGCGCTCTGCGTCAATGAACTTAACCAGCAGGGGCAGCTGACCCTTGTACTTCTCGTTGACAGCCCGGCCCAGGATGGCCTCGGGGTGTTCGGTCACGACAGATATCAGGTCGCGACCAGCCCACGGTCCATTACTGATAATGCTGGTACTGGAGGGGACGGCACTGACCTCCCACGACTCACCAATGGGGTCATCAGTAGCGGGCAGGCCCTTATAGGGCTGCAACTGATGACCGCCCCATACGACGGTATGGAGGTTGGGGGTGAAGAGAAGAGGGAAGTAGCGCATGTGCTAAATTGAGAATTGAGAATTGAGAATTGAGAATTGAGAATTGAGAATTGAGAATTGAGAATTGAGAATTGAGAATTGAGAATTGAGAATTCCTAATTTCTAATTCCTAATTCAACGCTCACCGTTCAACGTTCAATGTTCAACGTTCAACGTTCAACGTTCAACGTTTACTTGGCGTAGGCGACGGAGCGGGTTTCGCGGATTACCGTAATCTTCACCTGGCCAGGATAGGTCATCTCATTCTGGATCTTCGATGCAATCTGGCCACTGAGTGCCTCGGTCTCGGCATCGTCCATCTTGTCGGCACCCACAATGACACGTAGTTCGCGACCGGCCTGGATGGCGTAGGTCTTGGTGACACCGGGATAGGACATGGCGATGGCCTCGAGGTCGTTCAGACGCTTGATATAGGCCTCGACAATCTCGCGACGGGCACCGGGACGGGCACCGGAGATGGCATCACAGATCTGTACGATGGGGGCCAGGAGCGTCTGCATCTCCATCTCGTCATGGTGGGCACCAATGGCATTGCAGATATCGGGCTTCTCCTTGAACTTCTCAGCAATCTTGGCACCATACAGGGCGTGGGGCAACTCGCTCTCCTCGTCGGGTACCTTACCGATATCATGCAACAGACCAGCACGCTTGGCCTTCTTAGGATTCAGGCCCAGCTCAGCGGCCATGACGGCACAGAGGTTGGCGGTCTCACGGGCATGCTGCAGGAGATTCTGACCATACGAAGAACGGTACTTCATCTTACCGATGATACGTACCAGTTCGGGGTGCAGGCCATGGATGCCCAAGTCGATGGTGGTGCGCTTACCCGTCTCGATAATCTCGTTCTCGAGCTGTTTCTTGACCTTGGCCACCACTTCCTCGATGCGAGCAGGATGGATACGGCCGTCAGCCACCAACTGATGGAGGGCCAAACGACAGGTCTCACGACGGACGGGGTCGAAGGCAGAGATGACGATGGCCTCTGGGGTATCGTCGACCACGATTTCCACACCGCAGGCTGCTTCAAGGGCACGGATGTTACGACCCTCACGACCAATGACACGACCCTTGATATCGTCGTTGTCGATATGGAAGACAGAAACGGAGTTCTCGACAGCCGTCTCAGTAGCCACACGCTGGATGGTCTGAATGACAATTTTTTTCGCTTGTGCATTGGCGTTCAGCTTGGCCTCGTCCATAATCTCGTTGATGTAGGCTGCGGCATCCGTCTTAGCCTCATCCTTGAGGGACTCCACCAGGCGTGCTTTCGCCTCGTCAGCGCTGAGTCCAGAGAGTTCTTCGAGCTTAGCACGTTCCTGCAGCTGCATCTTCTCCAGCTCCTCAGACTTGATGGTCAGCAGCTTCTTCTCGTTGTCGATACGGGTCTGCTGATTGTCAAGTTCATTCTTACGACGTCCCAGCTCTTCCTGACGCTGGTTGAGCGACATCTCACGCTGTTTCAGCTTGTTCTCGCTCTGCTGGAAATGCTGGTTGCGCTGCTGCACCTCCTTCTCGAGTTCGCTCTTCTTGTTGATGAATTTCTCTTTCACCTCGAGGAGCTTCTTCTCTTTGATAACTTCAGCCTCTTTCGTGGCTGTACTAATCATCTCGTTATATTTTCCTTTCAGTACATAGCGGAAAATCAAATAGCCACACAGCCCTCCAATGATGAGTGCCGCTGTGATAGCAATGATAGCAACAATAATGTTCATAAAATAATATATATATAGTAAATAATGTTCTACGACCTAAAGGTCTGCGTACGACGGCGTTGCAAGGTCTTACTTGTGTTCGCCAAGCACACTCTCGATTTCGCTTGTCAGACGGGCGAGAACATTATCATATACCGACGTATCATTATGCGAACGCTCCTTCTGATAGAGCAAAGCGATGTCTATCAGCGTCATGAGCGCTATGGTATGGTCGGTCTTGCGACCTTTGTAATGCCCGGAATAGGCATTATAGCGCTCCGTGATGAGCTTGGCTGCCGCACGATAGAACTCCTCTTCCTCGCGGTTGATCACCACGTCGATTTCTTCATCGTAGACGTGCAGTCTGATATGTAGTCGGTCTGTTTTCTGTTCTGCCATAGCATGTTCTCCTTATTCCTTTTCGTCACTGAGGATTGCAATGCATTTGTTGACTTCGCGTATGAGCTTCGCCAATCGATCCTTGGCACCTGAAAGGTCGCCGTCGGTAATCTCGATCATCTTAGCCATTTTTAGTGATTGGTAGTCATTCTGCTGCTGGTCCAACTTCGCACGTAGCTCCGCTATGTCCTTTTCGCTCTTTTCGATAGTACCACACAAGTCCTGATTCTCCTTTTTCAGTTCCTGAAAACGAAGAATCAGTTGCCTGATACGGGTCTCAAAGTTCGCTATAGTCTTCTCATTAGGCGTCATGCCACTTACACTTTATTCCACAAAAGTACAAAAAAGATGTGAAAAGTGAAAAGTGAAAAGTGAAAAATTACAACTCATTAACAAGTTTTAACCGTTAAAGCACTTTTTCTCATCTTTTAAAGTTGAATGTTGAGTGTTGAGTGATAAATTAGAAATTAGGAATTAGAAATTATCAATTATCAACTATCAATTATCAACTAGGGCGAAGCCCGCATCGCCCGCCTCATTCCACATTCCTCACTCCTTTGGTTGTTTTTCTTTTTTCGCCAGCATCACCACGCGGTAGACGAAATCGGTGGTCCACTGCTGCGAGAAGCCCAGCTTCTGGGCATACTGGCGGATGGCCACGACGGTCTTCATAACACCAGCGTCCGTGAAGTCGTTCTTGGTGAAGATGTCGTTCACCGTCTTCTCCGTCATCGTACGGATGGCACTCTTGAAGATGCTGGGTACACGGAGCTTGAACTTCATGAGGTTGCCCGTGAGCATCATCAGGTCCTGGGTGAAGCCAGAGAACTGGTACATATAGGTCTGGATGTCCTGCGGTTTCTTGCAGCGCTTGCGGATGCTGGCATCAATCTCCTTGGTGAAGTTGTCATTCATGCCGTAGAGTTCCTTGAGCATCTTGTTGCAACGCGTCTTCTCAGCCAGTCCCAGGCGGTTGTTCTGCGTAGGTACCTTGAGGGTAGCCTTGAACACACGCAAGTCGGGCAGTGCTGCCAAGTTGCTGATACCTAAGTCTGCGGCCATCACAGCCTGGAAATATACACGAATCAGGGTCATGAAGTCCTCCATGCCACCTGCCTTCTGTTGCGCCTCCTTTTTTCCGAATAAACTAGATAAAAATCCCATATTTTTTGTTACTTTGCATCAATTTGGCTGCAAAGGTACAAAATAAATTGAGAATTGAGAATTGAGAATTGAGAATTTTAGTATAATTAAGTGAAAAAATGGCTGCCGTCATAAAAATTTTCAATTCTCAATTCTCAATTATCAATTATTTTTCTTATTTTTGCATCGTAAAAATAAGAAAATATGAAAGGTATTGTATTAGCAGGAGGCAGTGGCACACGCCTCTACCCCATTACGAAAGGCGTATCGAAGCAGATGTTACCCATCTTTGACAAGCCCATGATCTACTACCCCATCTCGACGCTGATGCTGGCTGGCATCCGGGAGATACTGATTATCTCGACCCCGTACGACCTGCCTGGTTTCAAGCGACTGTTGGGTGACGGCTCAGACTTAGGTGTCCGCTTTGAGTATGCTGAGCAGCCCAGTCCTGACGGTTTGGCACAGGCCTTCATCATCGGTGAAAAGTTTATCGGTGACGACTGTGCCTGTCTGGTGTTAGGCGACAACATCTTCTATGGCGGAGGTTTTACGGGGATGCTGAAACAGGCTGTAGAACATGCAGAAAAAAATGGCCAGGCCACGGTATTTGGCTATTACGTCAACGACCCTGAGCGCTATGGCGTGGCAGAATTCGACAAAGACGGCAACTGCCTGAGCATCGAGGAAAAGCCTGCCAAGCCCAAGTCGAACTATGCTGTGGTGGGCTTGTATTTCTATCCTAACAGTGTGGTGGAAATCGCCAAGCACATCAAGCCCTCGCCACGTGGCGAACTGGAGATTACCACGGTGAACCAGAAGTACCTGGAGGACAAGAACCTGTTGGTACAGACCCTACAACGCGGTTTTGCCTGGTTAGATACGGGTACCCACGACTCACTGAGTGAGGCCTCGACATTCATCGAGGTCATCGAGAAGCGCCAGGGTCTGAAGGTCGCCTGCTTAGAGGAAATAGCCTTCAAGCGGGGCTGGATTGACAAAGAACAGCTCAGAAAACTGGCTGAGCCCATGGCGAAGAACAGCTACGGCCAGTACCTGTTGAAGTTATGAATGAGGCGGGCTTCGCCCTAGTTGAGAATTGAGAATTGAGAATTGAGAATTGAGAGGTGAGAATTGAGAGGTGAGAATTGAGGAATTATTCTCGCTTCGCTGCGATGTTTGAATTAAAAATTCTCAATTCTCAATTTTCAATTCTCAATTTTTATTTAGAGAAATAGCGGACGCAGTTGCGGAGGGCATTAGGATTACCCATGTCGTACATGGTGCCCTTCAGGCGCACACCCATCATGCCGCTCTTCTGGCGCACAGCCTCAAGAGCGGCTGTCAGTTCTATCTCACGCGTCATATCACCCTCAGCATCAGCATTCTGGATGTCTGCCTCGAGTTGGGCGAAGACCTCGGGAGTCAAGATATACTGTCCGAAGACGGAGTAGTACTCCTTCTCGCCTTCTTTGTTGCGTACACCCAGGAACTCCTCAGAATAGGAGGCCTTGGGTTTCTCGTGCATCACGGAGACATTCAGGATGGTGTTGTCCTTATCCTCCCACACGCCACTGAGGATGCCATAATGACTCACCTCGTCCAACGGAATGGGATGGATGCTCACCATCAGCTGGTTGTAGCGCTCGTAGCGTTCTATCAGCTGCAAGGCACAGGGCTTGTTGGTCTGACTGCGATAGAGGGTATCGCCTAACAGCAGCAGTACAGGTTCGTTATTGGCAAACTCTGCGGCCTGATAAACCGCATGTCCGAAGCCACGCTTCTCGCGCTGATAGACATAACGCAGGCGCTTGCCAATGTCCAGAATACGGTTCTCGTACTCCTGTGCCTCCTTGTTCAGCTTACGCAGATGCTCCTCGCTGAGCTGACGCTCAAAGAACTCCGTATACTGGATGCGCTCCTCCTCAGAGCCCAGCACGAGACAGATCTCCTCGACACCACTCTTGACCAGTTCCTCCAACAGGATGAGGATGACGGGACGCACCATACCGTCTGCACATGGAATGGGGAAGAAGTCCTTCTTCAGGGCCCGCGTAGCCGGATACAGACGTGTACCGAAGCCTGCCACCGGGATGACAGCCTTACGCACGGTATGTACTGGATTCAAGGTCAGCGGATAGGCCTTCATGCCCTGATTGTTGAGATAGTCGATGAGCTGTTGCTGGTCCTCAGCACTACGTGCCAGGAACTGTACAGAGCCGTCGCCATGCGAGCCTACACCCTTGCCACCCCATACCAGAGGCTGGATATTGGGGTCCTGCAAGACCTGATGCAGTTTGGGGGCCCACAAGGCTGGCGACATGGGGGCGATATACTTGTCGAACATCGCCTCGGCATCCGTCATCAGCTTACCCAACGCCTCTGCATCGCCATTACCCATATACTTGACGGCCTTCTTCACGATGTCGTGGTTCCACTCGCCCAACGCCCTGTGAAGGTTCTTCTCCTCTTCCGTCGTAGCAAAAGGATAGGCTTTATTCAGATCTGACAGGATCCTGATAGTATCTTTTTCAGCACACAAATCCGCAAAAACCCAATACAAAGTCTTTTTAACATTCAACGACTTCACCTCGATTTCGTCACCGTCAAATGTCATCAAATTTGGCTTGACACCAAAGGCACAGGCCTGGTCGAGACGTCCACAGCGTGAAGCGGTACGCAGTTCACCGACATAGGCGATATTCATCTCGCCCAGGGTGTTGAGGTTCAGATTATATAATAAATTGAACGCGCGCGCAACCAGTACACAGATGGCTGCACTCGACGACAAGCCACTCTTCATGGGCAGCGTCATGTCGGTGATGCGGATGCGTACACCACCCACCTTATACCATTCCAGCATGTAGCTGGCCACACCGGCACAATAGCTGAAGAACGAACCCGACTTGGCCACACGCTTCAGTTCCTGCTCGCTCATACGGCAAGAGAAATCGCGCCACACATCAGCCAGTTCCGGGGCATCACTATGCATCTCGAAGATGGTGGACTTCTCCACTTCAGCATAGATGCCCTGTTCGATACCCGTCACGATAGAGGCACCCGGCATAATGTCGGCATTCATCGTACGATAGTGACCAGCCCAGTCAGTATGTTCACCAAAGAGGCACAAGCGGCCCGGTACAAAGAGTTTAAGCATATCTTTTTCGTTTGTTTTTTAATCATATTTATGCACAAAGGTACGAATAAATGAGCAAAATGCAAAATAAAACGCATTTTTTTTGTGAAAAATTTGGTGGTTATGATGAAAATACTTACTTTTGCAAGCGAAATAATAATAATTGTTAATAACCCGTTTAAAAATTATTGCCTATTGAGAAAGACTCTACTTCATAAATAATTAAAAGAATATGAAGCAATATGATGGCATGGCTGACGAAGCGTTGGCACTGCTTTACGTAGGAGGAGACAATAGGGCGTTTGACGAGTTATTAGCTCGCAATCAACAGAAGCTCTACAATTACATTCTGTTCGTGGTCCGTGACCCCGAGTTGGCTAACGACGTGTTCCAAGAGACCTTCGTCAAGGTGATCATGCGTCTGCAGGAGGGTAAGTACACAGACTCCGGCAAGTTCTCGTTCTGGCTTACCACCATTGCCCATAACGTCATTATGGACACCTTCCGTCAGCAGAAGAGCGAGCATATCGTAGATGCGTCAGAGGACAACGACCTCAACAAACTGCGCAGACAGGACCTGATCGAGATGAACCGCGAGAACGAGTTCGTCAACGCTCAGATCCTGCAGGATGTCCGTCACTTGATGGACACACTGCCTACTCCACAGCGCGAGGTTGTGTACATGCGTTACTATCAGGACATGTCGTTCAAGGAGATTGCAGAGGCTACGGGCGTCAGCATCAATACGTCGTTAGGGCGTATGCGTTATGCACTGATCAACATGCGCCGTTTGGCGAAGGAGCATGATTTGCAGCTCAATCTGGAACTGTAATTGCGGGCGAAACCCTAATTGAAAATTGAGAATTGAGAATTGAGAATTGATAGTTGATAATTGAGAATGAGGCGGGCTTCGCCCTAGTTGAGAATTGAGAATTGAGAATTGAGAATTGAGAATTTCTAATTCCTAATTTAAATTAAAGTGCTTTGAGGGTGCGGATGGCTTGTTCGGGATTCTGACTGCCAAAGACATAGCTGCCGGCGACCAGTACGTCGGCACCAGCCTGAACCAGTCGGGGGGCCGTCTCGCTCTGTACACCACCATCAATCTCTATCAGGGCTTTTGAGCCACTCTCGTCAATGAGCTGACGCAGGCGCTGCACCTTCTGGATGGTGTTCTCAATGAACTTCTGACCACCAAAGCCTGGGTTTACGCTCATCAGCAGCACCATATCGACATCACCAATGATATCCTCCAACAGTGATACTGGTGAGGCGGGATTCAGCGTCACACCGGCCTTCATGCCTGCCTGATGGATTTCCTGAATGGTACGGTGCAGATGCGTACAGGCCTCAACATGGACATTCATCATCATCGCTCCCAGTTTACGGGTCTGTTCGATGTAGTGTTCGGGATGCACAATCATATAGTGCACGTCCAATGGCTTGGTGCACTTTTTGGCTACAGCTTCCAGAACGGGAAAGCCAAACGAGATGTTGGGTACAAACACGCCATCCATCACATCGAGGTGAAGCCAGTCAGCCTCACTTCGATTGATCATGTCCAAGTCTTTGTCGAGATGCAGGAAGTCAGCTGCAAGCAACGACGGGGATACCATTGTAGCCATTCGTCAGATTTTTCTTTGTATTACACATGCGCGCAAACTGCTTGATAAACAGGATGGTGGCGGGATGTGGATGAAAATCGTCTTGTGTAAAATTTGTCATAGGCAAATCATGTTTAGCGTTACTTTCTACTTATGAAACGCAACATATTGCCCATTTATTATATCAAATCACTATTTTTTTTCACATGGTATGTCTCGATGTTCTTCATACCGTTCAGGAAGTCGCGAGCCGCCATGCGTTTCTTGCCTGCCAACTGCAGTTCCACGATTTCCAGCAGACCATCAGCACACGCCACAAAGAGCGACTTGTCCTTCACCACCAGCGTCCCCGCATCGTGAACCATGCCCTCTGAACCATGAACCATTAACCCCGAACCCTTAACCGTCTTATAGACTTTGAGCACCGTCTCCTTACCGTCAGGAGCGACGAGTGTCGTCCAAGCGCCTGGCACAGGACTCAGGCCACGTACGAAGTCATAGACCTGTTTGGCGGTCTTGGTCCAGTTGATTTCGCAGGTCTCCTTAAAGATTTTGGGAGCGGGCTTGAGCGCTTCGCTAGGTGAGAATTGAGAATTGAGAATTGAGAATTGAGAATTGATAGTTGAGAGGTGAGAATTGAGAATTGAGAATTCTCCGACCTGAAGGTCTGAGTGTGGCTCGCAATGAGAATTGAGAATTGAGAATTGAGGATCATCTTGTGCGATAGTGGCGGGATGGCCGTCAGCGGCGATGATGGCGTCGAGGGTCTCCAGACAGAGCTGGGCCCCGAGGTGCATCAGACCGTCATACACGTACTCCACATCCGCCTCGTCAGGAATGGCGAATGTCTTCTTCATGATGATACGACCCGTATCGATGTCGTGGTCCAGAAAGAATGTCGTCACACCCGTCTCCGTCTCACCATTGATAACGGCCCAGTTGATGGGGGCTGCTCCACGGTACTGGGGCAACAGGGCTGCATGTACGTTGAATGTGCCGTATTCAGGCATCGCCCATACCACCTCGGGTAACATCCTGAAGGCCACCACCACCTGCAGGTTGGCATTGTATGAGCGCAGCTGTTCGATGAATGTGGGGTCCTTCATCTTTTCGGGTTGTAGCACGGGCAGGCCATGCTCAACCGCATATTTCTTGACTTCCGAGGGTTGCAACACAGAGCCGTGACGGCCTACGGGTTTGTCGGGCTGTGTCACCACCGCCACAACGTTATATCCATTCTCTACCAGTGCCCGCAGTGTTTCTACTGCAAACTCCGGTGTTCCCATAAATATGATTCTTAAATCGTTCTTTGTCATACAAATATATTTTACGGGCAAAGCCCTAATTGATAATTGATAATTGATAGTTGATAGTTGATGATGTTATTACATACTCTTTTTAATTGTCTTAATGGAAGATACCAATAATCGAATTAGCTCATCGACATCTTGTTTTAACGACATATAAAGATTATCATCCAAATATTCTGAACGATGAAGCACAACCAGCCAATATGAAGTTTCACTAGCTTCCTTAAGGGCTATACCATACTTACTCACAAAATCAGCTTTGCTCTGTGCCTGGATTCCTTCGTGAATATTAGCTCCTATACTTGTTCCGCTACGAAACATTTGTTTTGACATAATATACTCCTGCCTATCATTCATTAAATATTGATAACACTTAGTCATCCTAATGGCAAAGTCAACACTTTTATCTGTCAATATACTTCCTTGAGTCATATCTTTAATTATCAACTATCAATTATCAACTATCAACTAGGGCGCAGCCCGCAAGATTAGTCTTGACTGAGGTCGTGAACCATTTTGCGATACATGGCGAACATGCGCTTACGCGAGATGTAGCCTTTCAGGTGGTGGC
>Ga0265298_10009132_pt1 | contig 11838 bp, 7 predicted proteins | sample AusTroGonzalo_MG_3_FD_193486 | JGI IMG/M metagenome (GOLD analysis project Ga0265298, IMG submission 193486) | Bovine rumen microbial communities from tropical cattle in Woodstock, Queensland, Australia - Gonzalo_01 | ecosystem: Host-associated > Mammals > Digestive system > Stomach > Rumen ...
TGTTACATCTTCGATTTGATGTCTGAAAGGAGCAGTTCGAAGCTTTTGTTGAAAACCGGCTGGGGAGAGATGTTGAACTTGACGGAAGGGGCGTCCTGCTGCTGCAGGGGAACATCCAGGAAGACATGCTTGAACTGCAGGGCTTCCCCGAAGAAATCCTTCCCCTTATACATATCGGAAGAGTCCAGCCAGACGGTGGCATCGGCCTTCAGCAGTTTGAGGATGCTCTCGCCTTCGTCGGCATCAGCCTCCTTCGCGGCGATGTCGGGATATATATCGGCTACCTCTACCTGCTCTACGGAGAGCTGCGTATTACAGTTGAAGGTGTTGATTTTCTCTACTTCGTCGCCGAAGAGGCTTATACGGTAGGGGTTTTCCTGCGAGTAGGAGAAGATGTCGATGACCGAGCCGCGGAGGGCGAACTGGCCGGGCGCGCTCACGAAGTCCACCTTCTCGAAGCCCTCGCCGATGAGCCGCGTCCGCAGGGTCTCGTGCGAGAGGAGATCCCCCTTTTTCACCGTAAACAGGGCGCCGGAGAGTTTTTGGGCCGATGGTACTTTCTCCTCCAGGGCCTCGGGATAGGTAACCACGAAGAGAAGGTCTTTATCGGCCTGAAGAAGTTTGCCGATGGCGGCCGTGCGCTGCACGCCCAGCGACGATTTATAATTGCTTCGCTCGACGCTCTTTCCCGATTCGGGGAGGTAGAAGACACGGTCGCCCTCTACCATATTATATAAGTCGGCGCTGCAGTATTCGGCCGATTCCCGGGTGGGGAGGATGATCAGGTGGACATTATCCTTGGCAACCTGGGACAGTACAGCCCAGCGGGCAGACAAAAAAAGCCCGCTGCAAAAGGCTTCATTCCCATTTTGAAGCTTCTTTTGCAGGAGCGCTGAGGAATTTTCACTTATTAACATTTCCCTCTTTTTCCCTGTTGAAAAGCTGTTGATAACCCTGTTGATAGCTGACCCCTCTCGAAGGTGGTCATCTTATTCACAGGCCGTTCACACGGTAAACACAGGTTTTCAACACTTTATATTTATTATAATAAATTGACTTATAGGTAGTTATAAGAGTTTTTAACTTATTAACAGCGCTATAAAAATCAACACTTATTCAAATAAAAAAACTATATTTGTATCTGAATTGAAACCCAGCCGAGCCATGTCCGACTTCGATCCACACGACACAATAGAGCGCAAAGATAATGAATTTGAGGGAATAATCCGTCCGCAGGGCCTGGACGACTTCACCGGCCAGAAAGAGATTGTTTCCAATCTGGGTATTTATATTAAGGCTGCAAAATTGCGCGGCGAAGCCCTGGATCATGTGCTTTTCCACGGCCCTCCCGGTCTGGGTAAAACCACCCTGGCACATATCATCGCCAACGAAATGGGCGTGAACATGAAGGTGACGTCCGGCCCGGTGCTGGACAAGCCCGGAGACCTGGCCGGTCTGCTCACTTCCCTGGAAACGGGCGATGTGCTTTTCATCGACGAAATTCACCGTCTTTCTCCGGAGGTGGAGGAGTATCTCTACTCTGCCATGGAGGATTACGTAATTGATATTATGATTGATAAGGGCCCCGGCGCCCGGTCGGTGCGTATTTCCCTGAATCCTTTCACGCTGGTGGGTGCCACCACCCGGAGCGGTTTGCTCACGGCTCCGCTGCGGGACCGTTTCGGCATTAACTGCGCACTGGAATACTATGACACGGAGGATCTGAAAAAGATTGTCCTCCGCTCGGCCGGTATCCTGCAGCTGGAAATTGACGACGATGCCGCCTATGAGATTGCGCTTCGCAGCCGCGGTACGGCCCGTATTGCCAATGCCCTCCTCAAACGTGTGCGGGACTTCGCCCAGGTGCTGGGAGACGGCCGCATCAATCTGGAGATTACCCGCTTTGCCCTGAACAAGCTCAAGATCGATAAGCGTGGCCTGGATGCCATCGACAATAAGATCCTCCGCACGCTCATCCTCACGTTCAAGGGCGGGCCTGTGGGTATCGGCACACTTGCTACGTCTGTCAGCGAGGACGCCGGCACCCTCGAAGAGGTGTACGAGCCTTTTCTCATCAAGGAAGGCTTCATCATCCGCACTCAGCGTGGCCGCGTCGCCACCGACCTCGCCTACGCGCATCTCGGCATGGAGTCCTACCTAACCCAACGTAAGTATACTCCAGACGAGAATGGAACACTCTTTTAAATTGTCATTCTGAGCGAAGCGAAGAATCTATCAAATGTATAAGAAGTATTACACATACATTATGTCCAGTATGAACAATACTACATTGTATGTGGGAATGACAAATGATTTAGAAAGAAGAGTAAAGGAACATAAGTCATTACAAATACCAGGTTTTACAAAGAAATACAATTGTGTAAAACTTGTTTACTATGAGGAATACTCAGATATAAATCAAGCAATTGATAGAGAAAAACAAATAAAGGGTTGGAAGAGGGTAAGGAAAGAAGAATTAATAGACACTACTAATAAGAAAAGAGATGACATATTCAAAGGATAGATTCTTCGTCGCTTCGCTCCTCAGAATGACAGTATTGCTTGTATTATTGTCATATAGCATATCATCTTTTGCTTGTACTTCCGTCATTATCAGTGGGCAATACACGGCAGACGGGAAGGCGGTGATGTTTAAGCACAGGGATTCCAGCTGCCAGGAAGTGGCGGTGGAGTATTTTCAGGGAGAAAAGTACAGAATGATGTGCCTGGTGAATGCCGACTGGCGCACCAACCCGCTGGCCAAGGTGCCGCTGGGAACCCGCGAGGCCTGGGCCGGAGAGAATGAGACGGGCTTTGCCATCATGAATACGGCTACCTATGATTTAAAGGATGACGATGTACCTGCCGATATGATGGACAGGGAAGGCGTTTTCATGTACAGAGCTTTAGAGATCTGCGCTACCCTGGAAGACTTCGAGCATTATCTGGATACCCTTTCCCGTCCCATGTATGTAGAAGCCAATTTCGGTGTCATTGACAACCAGGGCGGTGCTGCCTACTATGAAGTGAATAATCATTCCTGGATTAAATACGACGTGAACCGGGAACCCCTGGGATACAGGGTGGTTACCAATTTCACCATGAGCGGCCGCGTAGAGGACAGAAAAGGAGTGGACCGCTATATCAAAGCGCACAAGATTCTCTCATCGACGGATGTTCCTATCCGGGAATGGGATCATAACTTCCTCATTCAGAATATTTCCTGCTCGGGTTCTCCCATTATGCGGGATATTACTTCCTGTGCAATTGTATTTGAAGGACAGACCATGTGGGCCAGTTTGGGAAAGCCCGATAAGGTACCCTGTAAGCCTTATATATTATAAATGTCCTAATTTAATCCCGAAAAATACTTATATTTGCAAGTCTGAAAGCAAATCACAACAATTATTATAATAATATGTCAGATCCTAAATTGATTTCCAAGATTCCGGATGGACCGCTGAAGGACAAATGGTCCAAGCGCAAAGCCGAAATCCGTATTGTTTCTCCGAACAACAAGCGGAAACTGGAAGTGATTGTGGTAGGTACCGGTCTTGGCGGTGCATCCGCAGCTGCCTCTTTGGGCGAGATGGGATACAACGTGAAGATCTTCTGCATCAGTGACTCTCCCCGTCGTGCTCACTCCATCGCTGCACAGGGTGGTATCAACGCTGCAAAGAACTACCAGAACGATAACGACTCTGTTTACCGTCTGTTCTACGACACCATCAAAGGTGGTGACTACCGCTCCCGCGAAGCCAACGTTTACCGTCTGGCCGAAGTGAGTGCCTCCATCATCGACCAGTGCGTCGCTCAGGGCGTTCCTTTCGCCCGTGAATACGGCGGATACCTGGCCAACCGTTCCTTCGGTGGTGTGCAGGTGAGCCGTACTTTCTATGCCCGCGGACAAACCGGTCAGCAGCTGCTGCTGGGTGCCTATGCTTCCCTGAACAAGGAAATCGCTGCCGGCACCGTGAAGAGCTATCCCCGTCACGAGATGCTGGATCTGGTGATTATCAACGGTGAGGCCAAGGGTATCATCGCCCGTAACCTCGTTACCGGTGAAATCGAGCGCTTCGGTGCTCACGCCGTGGTGCTGGCTACCGGTGGTTACGGTAACACCTACTTCCTCTCCACCAATGCCATGAACTCCAACGGTTCCGCCGCTATGCAGGCCTACCGTAAGGGTGCCTTCTTCGCCAACCCCTGCTTCGCTCAGATTCACCCCACCTGTATTCCGGTGCACGGTGACCAGCAGTGCAAGCTTACCCTGATGTCCGAGTCTCTCCGTAACGATGGCCGTATCTGGGTTCCCAAGAAGAAGGAAGATGTAGAAAAACTGCGCAAGCATCAGATTAAGCCTTCCCAGATTGCCGAGGAAGACCGCGACTACTATCTCGAGCGTCGTTACCCTGCTTTCGGTAACCTCGTTCCCCGCGACGTGGCTTCCCGTGCTGCCAAGGAGCGCTGCGATGCCGGCTTCGGCGTGAACGAAACCGGTCTAGCTGTATTCCTTGACTTCTCCGACGCTATTCAGCGCCTGGGTCACCAGCGCGTACAGGAGCGTTACGGCAACCTCTTCGATATGTACGAGAAGATCACCTCCACTTCCCCTTGGGAAGAGCCGATGATGATCTATCCCGCCATCCACTACACCATGGGCGGTCTCTGGGTAGACTACGACCTCCAGACCACCATCCCCGGCCTGTACGCCATCGGCGAGGCCAACTTCTCCGACCACGGCGGTAACCGTCTGGGTGCATCGGCCCTGATGCAGGGTCTGGCCGACGGCTACTTCGTGCTGCCTTACACCATCGGCGACTACCTCTCTCACAAGTTCGCAGAGCCCAAGACGGACATCAACGCCCCCGAATTCGAGGAGGCCGAGAAAGCTGTCAAGGCCCGCATCGAGAAGCTCTTCGCCGTGAAGGGCACCGAGCCTGTGGATGCTATCCACAAGAAGCTGGGTCACATTATGTGGGAATATGTGGGTATGGCCCGTAACGAGGAAGGTCTGAAGAAGGCTATCGAGGAAATCGGTAAACTGCGCGAAGAGTTCTGGAAGACTGTGCGCGTTCCGGGTACCAACGGTGAGTTCAACCAGGAGCTGGAAAAAGCCCTGCGTCTGGTGGACTTCTTCGATATCGGCGAACTGATGGCTCGCGACGCTCTCAACCGTCGTGAATCCTGCGGCGGTCACTTCCGCGAGGAAATGCAGACGGAAGAAGGCGAGACCAAGCGTGACGACGAGAACTTCATGTATGTAGCCGCCTGGGAATACAAGGGCGAGGGCAATGCCCCTGAGCTGCATAAGGAAGAACTCAAGTACGAGAACATCAAGATTGCAACCCGTAACTATAAAGACTAATCCCGATTATGGAATATAATGTGAAAGTATGGCGTCAGAAGAACGCCAAAGCAAAAGGCCATTTCGAGACCTACCACGTTACGGATGTGGAGGAGGATGCATCCTTCCTCGAAATGCTTGATATCCTGAACGACCAGCTCATCCGCAAAGGCATTGAACCCATCGCATTCGACCACGACTGCCGTGAGGGTATCTGCGGTGCCTGCTCCCTGTATATTGACGGCCGTGCACACGGTCCGGACGATCAGGTGACCACCTGCCAGCTGTTCATGCGTCATTTCAAACCCGGCGCTACCATTACCGTAGAGCCCTGGCGTTCCGGCGCTTTCCCGGTGATCAAGGACCTGGTGGTAGACCGTACCGCCTTCGATAAGATCATGCAGGCCGGCGGTTTCGTTACCGTCCGCACCGGTTCCGCTCAGGATGGTAACACCCTCCTGATTCCGCACGACGACGCAGAGCTGTCCATGGACGCTGCCGCCTGCGTAGGTTGCGGCGCTTGCGTAGCTACCTGTAAGAACGGTTCTGCCATGCTGTTCGTGGCTGCCCGTGTGAGCTCCCTGGCCCTGCTGCCGCAGGGTAAGCCGGAAGCCGCCCGTCGTGCCCGCGCCATGGTTGCCAAGATGGACGAACTGGGCTTCGGTAACTGCACCAACACCCGCGCCTGCGAGATGGAATGCCCGAAGCACGTGACCATCGATCATATCGCCCGCCTGAATCGTGAATATTTGAAAGCAAGATTTAGCGAGTAAGATATATTCTAAAACATTTTACCCGGTCTAACTGGCTGCAAAGCGGTTAGATCGGGTAATTTTTTTAATAAAAAATTTTTTAATAAAGATTTGTAAGTCATAATATTTGAATATTTCTGAATTGTAAGCGTTCTAAGCATAAAAGATTAATAAAAATTGCATATTCCTTGTATATACATTACTATTGTGAATAATTTTTACTATTTTTGCTCTTGCAATTGTAAAATATGTTTCCCATTTTTGCAGGCACTTATTCATTTTTGAAAGCCTAACCACTTCAAAAATGACTGAAACTGAATAAAGTTTTTGTGTCAATATTTATGTTTAACTAATCTTTTCATGCTTATGAAAAAAGTGAAACTTTTTCTGCTGTGCTTAGCAGCTGCCGTTCCTATGGTGCTGAACGCACAGAACGTGCAAGTGAAAGGTTCCATTAAAGATTCCTCTACTCAGGAAGGCGTTCCTTACGCTTCTGTAGTTGTAAAGGGAACGCTCATCGGAACTGTTTCTGATGAGAATGGTAACTACTCTATTTCTGTTGAGGTAGGAAAGACGCTTGAATTCTCCTCCGTCGGTTATGTTACCGTGGACAAGGTTGTTGGAAGCAGCAACGTAATCGACGTGATTCTCACCCCCGACGCCGAATATCTTGACGACGTGGTTGTGGTTGCTTACGGTACCGCTTCCCGCGCTGCCTTTACCGGTTCCGCTGTTCAGGTGAAGGGTGAAGACATCGCCAAGGTTTCCAGCGAATCCCTGGATAAGGGTATGGTTGGTAAAGTATCCGGTGTTCGTATTTCTTCTGAAAACGGTGACCCGGGTTCTGCCGCCAGTATCCAGATTCGTGGTATCGGTTCCGTTTCCGGTACGACTGAGCCGCTTTATGTTGTTGACGGTATCATCATCGATCCTGCAACTACGGGCGATATCACCGCCGGTTATAAGAGTACCGCTTTCCTGAACAGTATCAATCCCGACGATATCGAGAGCATGACTGTTCTGAAGGATGCCGCTGCCTCTTCCCTGTACGGTTCCCGTGCTGCTAACGGTGTTATCATCATCACCACCAAGAAGGGTAAGGCCGGTAAGACCTCCGTTGTTTATACAGGTGAATACGGTTTCACTCAGGTGGCTAACATGAAGGCTTTTGACATTATGGATGGTCCTACCTTCATGCAGTGGGTAGCCGATTCCTATGATGGCTATTATCATGAAAATCAAGGAACTCCTTTTGGTACTGTTACAGTTGACGATATCAAAGGTTGGGTTTACGACGGAACCGGTGCTACTTCTACTAAATGGCAGAATGAAGTTTTCCGTACAGCTCCTACTACAAACCATCAGGTTAGTCTGAGTGGTGGTAACGATCGCACTCAGTTTTATGCCGGTATCGGTGTAACCAGCAATAAGGGTGTTGTGCTGGGTTCCAGCTTCCAGCGTATCTCAGGTCGTGTGAATGTTGACCACAAGGTGAACAGCTGGCTCAAGGCTTCCTTCCGTCAGATGCTGTCTATCAACACCACCAACGGTTATGCCGACCAGAGTGATCAGGAACAGGGTTGGGGTAACTCTTCCCCTACTTCCAGTATCTTCCAGCAGGATCCTACCGCTCCTGTTAAGGATGAGAATGGTGAATGGCTGAATGGTACTTCCTGGTCTGGTACTGTGGATAACCCGCACCTGGCCTACGAAGACGATTCTTACGAGTATTACAATACCACTACTACCCGCAGCCTGTCTAACGTAGACTTTACTGTAGATATCCTTCCCTATCTGTATCTGACCAACCAGACTGGTTATGACTGGTCTGATAGCCGTCAGTACATGTGGTGGGGTCCCACCTCTGTTGATGGTGGTTCTTATGACGGTTTGAAGAATGAGTATGATTTCCAGAGCAAGACCCTGACGAACTCTTCCGTTCTTCACTTCAATAAGACCTTTGGAAAGCACAATGTAAGCGCTATTGCCGGTTACGAGTATTCCGACCACTATTCCGATTACATCTATGCTTCTACCAGCAAGTTCCCTGTTTCTAACCTCCCCGCCCTTTCTGTGGGTCAGTTGAACGGTGCAGGTGGTTCTCATAACCGCTCTGTTATGCACAGTTTCCTGGGCAGCGTGAACTACAATTTTGCTGACAAATACTATGCTTCCGCCTCCTTCCGTCGTGACGGTTCTTCCCGTCTGGGTGTAAACAACCGTTGGGCTAATTTCTGGTCTGTTTCCGGTGCCTGGAGACTGAGCAAGGAAGGCTTCATGGAAGGCAGTGAACTGTTTACCGATTTCAAGGTTAAGGCTTCTTTCGGTACCAATGGTAACCTTCCTAGTGGTTACTACAGCTATAAGCAGAACTACTCCGTTGGTAATGCTTATGCTACTGGAGCTGCTATTTTTGGTTCTTCTGCCGGTAACGATAACCTCGGTTGGGAGCGTTCCAAGAACTTCAACGTGGGTTTTGAGTGGAATATGTACAACCGCGTTAACCTCACTGTTGAATACTATAACAAGCACACCAGCGCTCTGCTGTTCCCTCGTCCCGTTTCCATCCTGACTGGTTTCAGCAGCTATACCGCTAACATCGGTGACCTCTCCAACTACGGTATTGAGGTAGAAGTAAGTTCCACCAATATCAAGACCAAGAACTTCAGCTGGACCACGGACTTCAACTTTACCTGGCAGAAGAACAAGATTCTGAGCCTGCCCGATGGTGAGGATGTTTCTTCCGGTGACGGTGGTCTGTATATCCTGCGCGAAGGCGAATCCATGTATAGTTTCTACCTGCCTGTTATGAAGGGCGTGAATAGGGAAACCGGTCTTGCCGAGTTCTGGGTGGATCCCGATGATGAGAGCAAGGGTGTGACTAACTATTACACTCAGGCTGGTTCTACTATTGTAGGTAAGGGTACTCCTGATTTCCTGGGTGGTATGACCAATACTTTCACCTATAAGAACTTCGACTTGTCCTGCCTGATTTCCTATCAGTTTGGTGCCAGTCTGTTCGACTACATGGAATACTTTACTGTGAGCGACGGTATGCGTATGGGTAGCTTCAACCAGCTTGCAAAGGGTGCAGATTACTGGACTCCTGAGAATAAGGATGCCAAGTATCCCCGTGTCATCTACGGTAACCCTTACCGTTCCGACCGCTGGTCTACCCGTCACATCAAGTCCACCGACAATATTCGCGTTCGTGAAATCACGCTCGGATACACTCAGCCCTTCAAGAAGGTTGTTGAAAGCGTTCGCTTCTATGTGAAGGCTACCAATCCTTTCATGATCTGGTCCGCTACTCCGGATGTGGATCCCGACGTTCCCATCAATGGTTACAGAACCGTGGACGTTCCGGCTACCCGTTCCTTCGTAGCAGGTGTAAACATCCGTTTCTAATTTTAATCAGACAAAGCAATGAAAAAGATATTTTATACTATTCTCGCTGTCGGTCTGCTGGGCGCCTGCCAGAAATTGGATCAGGAACCTTCCACTTCCATTACCGCAGATACTGCTATCCAGTCTGTAACCGACCTTTCCAACGCTGTTAACGGTGCTTATTATCTGGCAACTTATGGTAGTCAGATGACCCTTGCTTCTGAACTGGCAATTTACGCCGATGAACTTGGTCCCGATTCCTATGTTAATAAAGGTTCCGGTCAGTTTGCCCAGAGGATCCATGAGCGCAGTATCACCAGCAATGATTCCTGGAATGCATACGCATACCTGTACCGTGCCCTTGCCAATATCAACAAGGCTCTCGTCAAGGCTGAGGCCTTAGAGGATCAGGAAGGTGCTGCTCCTTACATTGCAGAACTCATCGCAATGCGTGGTCTGTTCCACTTCCACCTGGCCACCTTCTTTGCTCCGATTCCGACTTCGGGTAGCAGTAATAATCTTGGTATTGTACTGTCCACTGAGGTTTATCCTCTGGATTACAAGGGTGCCCGTGCCACGCTTGAACAGACATATACCCAGATTGTAAAGGACCTCACCACTGCAATCGAATCCGGTGATTTGACCGAAGAGCCCTACTTTGGCCATGTGAACTACTGGGCTGCTCTGGCTATCCGTGCCCGTGCCTACCTTTATTGGGGTAAGAACGAGGAAGCTTTGGCCGATGCTGCTAAGGTAATCAATGAATCCCCTTATACCCTCTATACCACCGAAAACTACGTTTCCGTATGGCAGGGTGATGAAGGTTCTGAAATCATCCTTCAGTATGCTCAGGACGACGATTACAATGCCCAGCGTTATGCTCCCGGTTACTATATGCACCCGGATGGTTACACTGAGTACAATGTTACCGAGGATTTCTATCAATTCATGCAGGAGAATCCGAAGGATATCCGTTCCAAGATGGTTGCTTATCGCGAATCCGAAACTGGCAAGGGTACCCCTGGTTATTTCCCGATGAAGTACCCTGGTAAGAAGGGTTCCAATGTGCCGCTTTATTCCCATAGTATCAAGGCATACCGTTTGGCTGAGATGTACCTGATTGCTGCTGAAGCCGCCCTCAAGTCTTCTGGTGTTGACGCAGCTGTTCCTTATCTGAACGACCTCCGCAAGACCCGTATTACGGACTATGTGGATGTTACCACGACCAGCATCGACGATATCATCAACGAGCGTCGTAAGGAACTCTTTGCTGAAGGTCAGATTGCTTTCGACTACTGGAGAAATGGTAAAAGCATCATCAGCGGTGCCCGTACCTTCGCTCCCGGTGCAAATGAAAACGTTCTCCCTATTCCTAAGGATGAGCTTGACGTCTGCGGTGATATCCTGAAGCAGAACCCTGGATACTAATCGTATCCAACTATAAATTATTATCCGCAACGATCATCCCGGTCGTTGCGGATTTTTTTAAACGATGCAAGATATTGATAAATAACGGGTTTATGTTTTAGATTTGCAAATACAAAACTATAACCCATGAATAAGAGACTATTTATTTGTGTCCTGTCTCTATTCCTCTTTGCGGCCGTGTCTTATGGGCAGAAAAAGACGGAATATACCGTTAGAGCGAATGTAATGCTGATGGATTGTTCTGTCAATGCTACGGGAGGCTTCTTTGTAGACCAGAATCTCGTGCTGGGCCTTGGCGCAGGTTGGGGCCAGGAATTCAGACCATATCACTGTGTCGGACAGCGTGCGACGTTTTATGCGTACCAACGTATTTATATACCTTTAGGCCAGAAAAGAAAGGTCTTTCTGTATAGCGACTTGATGGTAGGTGGTATTTATGTTTATGACAGGAAAATGGGCGATTCCAATCAGGGCTATGCCAATGAAAAGAATCTTCGTGGTTATATCTCCTGGCAACCCGGTGTCGCCATCCGTACATGGGGTGAAACCAAGGTCTTTCTGGGCATCAGCCTCGGCCCCACCTTTGGTCTTCATGGCGGTTTATCCTTCTGAGATTAATCTATAAAAAACGTCCGGATGAAAATTCCGGACGTTTTTGTTGTATGATGGAAGCTGATTAAGCTTCGGGGTTGGTGATATCAAAACCCTTGTTATAGTCGGTTTCCAGCTGAGGAACTACCCAAGTCCAGTTGTTAACTTCGTTGGGGTTGATGGTGATTGCAACAGCAGGGTGGGCATTGCTGCCATTCTCAAAGGTCTTACGGACGATGGGACGTTTCCAACGTTTGAAGTCGGACCATTGGAAGCCTTCACCCCAGAGCTCAATAGCACGGTAGTTCACGATTTCTTCCCAAAGGTCGTTAC
>Ga0265298_10009133_pt1 | contig 11838 bp, 10 predicted proteins | sample AusTroGonzalo_MG_3_FD_193486 | JGI IMG/M metagenome (GOLD analysis project Ga0265298, IMG submission 193486) | Bovine rumen microbial communities from tropical cattle in Woodstock, Queensland, Australia - Gonzalo_01 | ecosystem: Host-associated > Mammals > Digestive system > Stomach > Rumen ...
TGGCAGAGTAAGTGATGGCGGATATAGTAAACAGAAATTCAATACTGTTGATATGGAATTTGAATATTGGGCATTTAGAACAGAAAGAATTAAGATTTTACCAGAATCAAGAAAACCTTATACAAGCAGTGATTTAAAGAAAGTTTATTGTACTAATTGCGGTAGAAAACTTAAAGATAAATATAAATTCTGCCCATATTGCGGTCAAAAACTTGATTAAATCTATTGAAATTTTAATTAATAGGTTTATTATAAAGTAGATAATACAAAAATATATTATATATAGAAATGAGAGAAGTTACAATAGATGATGTAGAAAAAACTCTTTCAACACAAATAGATGAATATAAAGAAGAAACCAAAGAAGAAGTTGTAGAAGAACCTGTTTCTGAAGCAGCTCAATATCTTGGAACCAAATTAAACCATAAAATTGGTGGATATGGTGAAACAGATAAAGAAGAAGATAGAAAAATGGTTTCTGAAAAGAAACTTACCAGAGTAGGTGAAAAAATTGCTCAGCAAGTTGAATATCGCGATGGTTGGATGGATGTTGAAAAGGGTCTTCTTGGAGAAAGAGCAAAATTCTATCCAGAAGATTGGGAATTTAAGATTCGTCCTGCTACTGTTGAGGCAATTAGAAATTGGAGTACCATTGATGAGGAAAATCCTAACAGTGTAGATGATGTATTTAATGAAATACTCAAATCATGTCTTTCAATTGTAACTCCTAATGGTCCACTTCCTTGGGGTAATATTCGTTCATGGGATAGATTCTTCTTTATTCTTCTTATTAGAGAATATACTTTTATCGAAGGTGAAAAGAAAGTTGAATTCTTTGAAGACTGTCCTAACTGTGAAAATGCAGTTAAGTTTACTTTGAATTCACAAAGCCTTATGTATGATTTTCCTGATCCTGAAGTAATGAAGTATTTCTCAGAAGAAGATCAAACTTGGATGATTGATCCTAATGAATATGGTGTTGAATGGCCAGAATCAATAGTTCTTTATTTGCCTACTCTTGAAAAAGATGCCAATATTAAGGCATGGCTTATTGACAGAGTGCAGGCTAATAAGAAAGTTGATCAGGTATTTATCAAATTCCTTCCTTGGTTAGCTCCAAAGATTTCTAAAGATTTAACTATTGCACAGCGTCAGATTCGTGAATATGAAGTTAAATTTAAGAGTTGGGACACTGAAATGTTCAGCTTTATGGATGAAGTAATAAATAATATTACTGTTATTCCTAGCTCTAAGTTAATTGAAACTTGCCCTGTTTGCGGAGAGGAGGTTACCGCCCAGATAACCTTTCAAGATGGAATCCGTACTTTGTTCAATATGGCAAGTGGACGTAAGAAATTTGGTAGTAAGTAAACTTTATATTTGTCGAGATTATCATATTCAACCATCTGAAATAGATAAAATGGTATATTTTGAATATGAATATATCTGGGAAGAAATAAAGAAAGAGCAAAAAGAACAGGAAAAGAGACAGAAAGAAGATGAAAAGAAATATGGCCAACCAAAAATGCCAAATTATAATCAAATGATGAATAATGTTGGTAAATCAATGCCATCGCTTCCTAAGTTTTCAATTCCAAAATTTTAAAGAAGAACTTGAATAAAGTTCTTCTTTTTTATTTATATATAGTATTATATTTTTATTTTTATTTATAAAAATCATCTATTTATGGAAGTATAATATATGACAAGCTCAAACGTAAATATCAGCAATAAATTATTTACTTATATAAAACATGGTGTTGATATAGATGCCAATATTAAAAGAGTATTTAATAGTTCTTTAATATTTATTGGTGATGAACAACAAGTTTATGTTCCGATATTTGATACATATGTTGGTATAGGCAAATCAAAATATGATGAATTAATTAATTCATTAGTTTGGGAAAAGGGATATGGTGAAATAAGTGCTCAAACAAAATATTCAGGTTCTGATGCAAGAGGTGCTTATTCAGTAGCAGAAGGTGAAGAAACACATGCATGGGGAGAAGGTTCTCATTCAGAAGGTATAAGCACTTATGCTAAAAAAATAGCTACACATGCAGAAGGTTATCAAACAATTGCTTTGGGTGAATATTCTCATGCAGAAGGCAAACAAAGCGAAGCAACTGGTGATGGATCCCATGTTGAAGGATTTGCATCTACAGCTTCTGGATTAGCTACACATGCAGAAGGTAGCGGAACTGTTGCATCTGCATTAGGCGCACATTCAGAAGGTGCCGTAACTATAGCATCTGGAAGTTTTTCTCATGCTGAAGGAATTGAAACAGTATCATCAGGTACAGGTTCACATTCACAAGGCGGTGCTACAAATGCATTAGGTTCTTATTCATTTGCTTCTGGTTATTCTACAATAGCAAATGGAACATATTCAACTTCTCTTGGATATTATACTTATTCAAATGGAATATCATCATTATCAGAAGGAGACCATTCAATAGCATATGGCGATAATTCACATGCCGAAGGACATTATACCTATGCATATGGAAATTCATCTCATACAGAAGGCACTTATACATATGCTATAAATGTTATAAATAATTCAACAGATTTTACATATAATCCGTTTGATCCTGTAGCTGCCATAAATTATAGTGATTTTGCTCATGCAGAAGGTAATTCAACAATTGCTTATGGTGTTGCTGCACATGCAGAAGGTAGAAGTACATTAGCAAAAGGTGTATCATCACATGCAGAAGGATTAAAAACCTCCGCCCTCGGACAAAATTCACATGCTGGTGGCGAATATACTAAAGCAATCGGTAATGGATCAATAGCTACTGGATATAATACTATAGCTTATGGAGATTATTCAGTAACAGAAGGAACATATACTTATACTTATGGTTATAGTTCACATGCGGAAGGTTTTAATACATATACTGGCGGTAATTTTGAAAGTAATACTTTAACAGTAAATATGAGTGGAACTATAGGTGCATTTGCTCATGTAGAAGGAAATGCTTCTATTGCTAAAGGTTTTACTTCACATGCTGAAGGTGGTAATACATTTGCTTCCGGAAATCTTTCACATGCAGAAGGATGGAAAACTATTTCTGAAGGTGCTGGTTCACACGCTGAAGGAAGCATGTCTAAATCTATTGGAGGTAATTCACATGCTGAAGGTTCAACTACAACAGCTAATGGATTATCATCACATGCAGAAGGTAATAATACTAAGGCATTAGGTGATAATGCACATGCAGAAGGAAATTATACATATGCAAGTGGATTGGATGCGCATGCAGAAGGATATGCTTCATATGCGACAAATAATTATACACATGCAGAAGGTTATAATACTTATGCAACAGGAACAGGTACACATAGTGAAGGATCATTAACATATGCTTGGGGAAATTATTCACATGCAGAAGGATATGGAACATATACTTTAGGTACATTAGCACATGCAGAAGGAAATTATACATATGCTAATGGTAAAGCATCACATGCACAAGGAGAATTAACAACAGCTTCAGGTGCTTATTCATTTGCATCAGGATATTCAACAATAGCTTCTAATACATATTCAACTTCTTTGGGATATTATTCTCAAGCAACCGGAATATCATCTTTAGCAGAAGGTGAACATACAGTTGCATCAGGAATTGATTCTCATGCAGAAGGTGAAAGTACAACAGCTTTTGGTAAAGCATCACATGCGCAAGGAACATTATCTGAAGCAACTGGAAATTATTCATTTGCTGGTGGTTATTATGCCGTAGCAACTGGTATTGTTTCAAGTTCAGTTGGTTACTATACAAATGCTTCTGCTTTTGCAGCAGTTGCATTTGGCTCAGAAACAATAGCGAATGGTGCTTATTCAACTGCTTTAGGATATAATACTATAGCTTCTGGAACTTATTCAACAGCTACCGGTTATTATACCTATGCGAAAGGAATTGCATCATTTACAGAAGGATATAAAACTTATGCATATGAATTTGCTCATGCAGAAGGTGGCGGCACTGTAGCACAGGGTGATAATTCACATGCAGAAGGTATTCTTACACAAGCTATTGGAAATTATTCACATGTAGAGGGTGGAATAACTTATGCTGTTGGTCAATATTCACATGCAGAAGGTTATAATACATATTCTAATGGTTCAATAACACATACAGAAGGTCATACAACATATGCTTTAGGAGAAGTATCACACGCAGAAGGAGAACATACTTATGCAATTGGTGATACATCTCACTCAGAAGGTCAATATACTTATACTTATGGTCCTTATTCACATGCAGAAGGTCAATATACTTATACTTATACTTCTGCTACTAGTTCCCATGCGGAAGGTTATAACACTTATACTGGAGGTACATTTACAAGTAATACATTAACACCAAATTCATCATCAAATGCTGGCGCATTTGCACATGCAGAAGGTAATGCAACCATAGCTAAAGGAACTAGTTCACATACAGAAGGTGAAAAAACATTTGCAGCTGGTTCAAAATCACATGCTGAAGGATGGTATTCAATAGCAAATGAAGAAGGTTCACATGCAGAAGGAAATTCAACAATTACATATGGTGCATTTTCACATGCCGAAGGTAGTAGTGGAAAAACATATGGCACTAGTTCCCATGTTGAAGGAACAAGGTCTGTTGCTTATAAAGATTCTTCACACGCAGAAGGTCAATATACATATACTCTTGGTATAGCTTCACATGCAGAAGGTGATCATTCATATACATATAATTTTGCAGAACATGCCCAAGGAAGATATAATATATCACGTACAGCATCAGATTCTTTTGGAAATGCTGGAAACACTACATTTACCCACGGTATAGGTACTGCTGCAAATGCAAGAAAGAATGCATTTGAAGTAATGGAAAATGGAAATGCATATCTTATTAATCTTGGAAATTATACTGGAAATGCTAATCAATATTATGATGGTATTACAGTAGCTAATAAATTATCTGTTCAAGATATAATTAATCATCACTTGAATCAAGGTTTGGTAATTACAGATGTTGCAAATCCAAATATAAATAATGATACAAGATTCGGATATGCAATTACAGGAATCAATGAAGTAACAAGTACAGATTTGGATCACCATATTTCTTATGTAGTACAGCAATTCCCTACTAAATTATATGTAGATATGCTCATTCAAGCAAATGATGCATTAAGATATTGCGGTACCGTTACGCCATCAGAAGAAAATGGTAATTTCGTATTACATCATAATCATATAGAATCGCATACTGGAGAAAATGAAGGTATGAATGAATCAACAGATTCTGATACCAATATTGCACATAGTGATCCAGATACAACAACAGGTGCTGTATATAAAGTAGATTCAATTGGTTATATTACAAATCAAAGAGTAAGTCCTGGTGATATAATCATATCATATACAGATGGTATTAATGGTGCAGGTGCTTCTATAAATACCATTGAAGGATGGAATGTAATTAATGAAAATATTGATTTAAGACAAATTCCTGGATTTACAATTAATTCACAAAATCCAGCTGCTAATTCTTCAATTACATATTTAGTTTCTAATATTAATTTAACTGCTGACGGTACTCTTTCATATACTTATTCAGAAGCAATTTGGGAAAGAGGATTAAATGCAAGTAATCAATCATATATATATTCAGCACAAATAGTTGGAAGTGGAAGTTTTGCTTATAATCAATATGCAGTTGCCGAGGGAGTAAATACTCTTGCATCAGGAATGGCATCACATGCATTTGGTGCTGCAACAATAGCATCTGGAGATGGCTCTGTTGCTATGGGTAGTGAATCTGAAGCTTCTGGTACAATTTCACATGCAGAAGGGCAACGAACAATAGCATCTGGAGATAGTTCTCATGCAGAAGGTGAAACCACAGAAGCTAGTGGCACAAATTCACATGCAGAAGGTTTATCATCTACTGCATCTGGAGAAGGAACACATGCTGAAGGAAGCGGTACAACAGCTTCTGGTAATTATTCACATGCTGAAGGTACTAGTACAATAGCATCTGGTATCGCATCTCATGCTGAAGGTCAATATACCTATGCTAAAGGAGTTGCTTCACATACGGAAGGTCATGTAACTTATGCACTTTCAAACTATTCTCACGCAGAAGGTAACTTAACCTATGCATCAGGAGTCAGTTCTCATGCAGAAGGCTATGCTACATATACTAAAGCTGATTATTCACATACAGAAGGACAAAATACTTATGCATATGGACAAGCATCTCATGCAGAAGGTCAATATACTTATACATATAGCACAGCACCTGGCTCACATACAGAAGGTTATAATACTTATACTGGTGGTAATTTTGGAAATGCAAATTTATTAACTGCAAGTACCATTGGTACTGCTGGTGCATTTGCTCATGCGGAAGGTAATGCTACTATTGCGCAAGGTACAAATTCACATGCAGAAGGTAAGAAAACTATTACCTCAGGAGATGCATCACATGCAGAAGGTTATGCTACAAGGGCAATTGGCCAATATTCACATGCAGAAGGAGAAACAACTAGATCAGATGCTACAGGATCACATGCTGAAGGTTATTTTACAAAAACATATGGGCAACATTCACATGCAGAAGGTCAATATACTTATACTTATGATACCGCTCCAGGTTCACATACAGAAGGTTATAATACTTATACTGGTGGTGCTTTTGCAGCTAATGGATTAACAGCAAGTTCAACAGCAACATCTGGAGCATTTGCCCATGCAGAAGGTAATGCTACTATTGCTAAAGGCATTAATTCACACTCAGAAGGTAAGAAAACATTTGCTAGTGGGGAATCATCACACGCAGAAGGTGATCAAACAAAAGCATCAAATAGCTCTTCTCATGCAGAAGGTACTAGTACAACAGCATCTGGTATTGCATCTCATGCAGAAGGATTTAGTTCAACCGCATCAGGAATTGCTTCACATGCAGAAGGTAATTCTGTTATATCAAGTGGAAATAATTCACATGCAGAAGGACAACAAGCAGTTGCATCTGGTGATACTTCACATGCAGAAGGTAATTCAACTACTGCTTCAGGAAATTACTCACATGCTGAAGGTAGTTCAACAACAGCATCTGGACAAGCATCACATGCTTCTGGTACCGGTACGCAAGCAACTAATACAAATGAATTTGCACTTGGACAATATAATGCTACTAATACAAATCAAATATTCTCAGTAGGTATTGGTACCAGTACATCAGCAAGAGCTAATGCATTCTGGATTCTTAATGATGGTACAACATATATTGGTAAAGATAATACCAAATATACATATATGAATTCTAAGAATTTTGTAATAACAAATTCAGGAGATTCTGGAAATACGTTAGCTAAGATGAATATTACTGGACTAAAATATATGTGGGGTACGATATAAAAAAATAAATGGAGGATTTAATCCTCCATTTTTTTATATATAACAATATTAGTTTTATTTATATCATATTTTGGAAAGTAATTTTCATATTTCTTTGTCCTTTCCAATATTTCATTTACAGGTGTTGCAAGACTTGCTAAACCAGAATTTAAAAAATAATCTCGTAATCCCGTAATAAAAAGAACTTTATTACCATTTTCTTTAATACTATAATTTAAGTTAAATGGAAGAGTCTGATGGTAATCATCATTTTTTATTTTTTCATAACAAGTTTCCTTTAATACTTTAATATTCTTATAATCTTCAGAAGCTGTATAATTATCATCTTCATCGATCATTACATGGATTACTTTATTAAAATTAAAATCAGTATAAGTAATCTGAATACCTAATATATTATAAGTTTCCTCATACATAGAATTAATATAAGGATTCTTATCAGTATTTGTTTTCTTTATACCTTCTTTAATTTTATCCTTATTAAAAGAAATGGAAATACATTTATTTCCATTATCATACCATCGTTTCATGGCTAAGCAATATTTCTATTCTGAAAATAACTTACAGGATCTCTTCCAAAAAGAAGGTCATCATACATCTTATTCATATAAGAAGTTGTCAAAACTTTCTCATTTGTAATAAGATTTTGAAGCCTTAACTGTTTAAGTTGGCCAATAGAAGTTGTTACAAAAAACATCTTCTCATCATATTTAGGATTACAAAAAATCCACTGAAAATCAATAGGCGGCTTACAGTTATCTTCTTTACTCCACATAGTAAGGCATTCCTTAAGAATATTCAAATCATGATTTTCATAATCATAATTAGAATTAATGACAATCTTAACAACTTGCTTGTCATTTTTCTTTTCTTTGTACTTTTCAATTAGATTCATTTCTTTTAATGTTTTTAAGTTCATTCAATCTATCAATAACTACATCAATACTTTTTATATCATCAAATTTAAAAAGAATAGCACTATTAAATACATCATCTTCAGTTGTTGTATCAAAAAGTTCACCAACTTCTGCTTTATTAGGCATTTCATCAAACCCTATATAATATTCTTTTGAACCATCTTCATATTCAGACATCATTGGAGAAACTTTAATTTTTCCACCAAATATAACTTGAATCTGATTAAGAACTCTTTGTTCTTTATCAACACTTATATATATTCCGCTTTCCATAACGATTATAATATAGTATCTTATTTTAAAAATTCATTAATAAAGTCTAATTTCAATACCTTTCTCACGTGCTTTCTTCATCTTACCAGTATTAGAATCAAGAGAATTAGTAAATACAATCTTTACTTCTTTCCAAGATCCGGTATTACGGTATTCAGGATGCTTATTAAGAAAATCTCCTTTAGACAGATAATCATTAGGTTCACCTGTCATAATGATTGGAATCTGCTCACCTTTAATAGATTTTGCTTCCTCAACTTGAATACGATATTGATCCATATCAAATCCGATAGTATCAATAATATTCATAACTTGCTGATACATAGAATTCTGCTTATCAAATACCCATTCATAAGCAACTTTAGGAAGACTTGTCCAATCACCGTCACCTTCTTTAATAAGCTCTTTTTCAATCTGTTCTGCCGCTTTTACGCCGCAAAGAGGGAATGCACAAGATACAATGATATCTTTAATAGAAATTTTTTTAATATATTCATTAAAAGCTTTCTTTGCATTTGTACCAAGTTTACCGCCAAGTGCGATATCAATTTCAGCACCAGTTACAAAAAGAATATTATTAGGAACTTCCTTAGGTTCAATATCAAAAAAGTCATCACCTTTACATTGTTCTTTAACATATTCAAAAATAGTTTCAGCAGCTGCCGGTCCAATGGAAGGAATATTCAAAGCTTCTGCAGATGCAAGAAATGAATTCTTTGTAATCTCTTCTTTTGAAAGATTCTTATAAAGATGGACACCATCTATTCTACAATTATAAAGTTCAATATCACCGATATTAGAATTGTCATATTTTGAAGTATCAGTAATCTTATAAATAAAAGGAATAATATCACCAGCAAGCGAAAGAATTACTTTTGTACCGATACTAAGTTTATTTTCAAGAATATATCCATAATTATGAGCAGAAGCACGAGTAATCTCTTTACCGTCCATAATAACTGGATTGACAATAATAACCGGAGTATATTCTCCGGTCTTATTAGAAAGCTGCCATTGAATATCAACAACTTCAGTTTCCTGAAGCATAGGTGCAAACTTAACAGCTACACAATCCTTAGGACGATGCTCTGTCAAATTATTTTCACGATAGCCAGCAACAGGTTTGAATACAATACCATCAAGTGCAAAGCAAGAATCTTCATTTCTATAAGTTTCAAACCTATGATAAAGACCTGCAAGCATTGATTCATCTACTTTATCTACAGTAAAATAGAATTGAGGACGATCCGGATAATCATATCCCATCCAATCACAATCAATCCAATTAGCATGATCATCCATAAGTCTGATATCATAAATAACTACAGAAAGATCATTAAGCATTTCCTGGAACTGAGGATCATCAGAATAATCCCTATTAAGAAGTCCAGAAACAAATGATCGAGGATTTACGAATTCAGAATATTTTGTTTCAAAAATATACTTATCAATAAGAACTTCACCACGAAATACATAATCAGCCGGAATCTGTTTATTAAGTTTATTGATATCAGGAAGAAGTTTCTTAATAAGATGTTTAGTTAAATCTTTACCCCATTCTCCATCGCCACGAGATGAAATAAATATAGTATTCTTTTCAATATCTCCAAGAATTGTTTCATTAGAAACTACATTACATTCAAAAGAACACCCATCATATTTAGGAGTAACAATAATAAAAGGAGCATTATTCTTATTTAGATATTTATTGATTTCATCAACATAATCAGCAAAAATAATTTCACCGTCTTTATTTTCCTTAATCTGAACTTTAGACAAGCTACCCATCATAAACGGATGCTTTACCGTATATGAAGGATTCTTCTTAGCACCAATATAAGATTTATTTTCAAGACCGAGTTTCTTTTCAAGTTCATCAAACTCAAAATCTTCCATAATGGGTGTACCATTATAGTATGCTTCTTTTGCTTTATTATAAAGTTCTAAATCAGTCATATTTATAAAATGTTAAAGTATATGTTTTTTCATTAGCTACTCCCGCTTGTCTACTAAGACTTAAAAGGTTCCATCCCATATATTTACAATAAATAGTAATAAATTCTGATATAGTTTTGATTTGATAACTTTTACCATAATCATTAATTATTTTATTTATTGCTTCATCTGAAAATTTAAAACCAGCAGTTTCACCGATACAATTTAAAAAAGGTACAATTTTCTTTTCCCAAAAATGATCCGGGTAAGCAATTGTACCAATTTTATAGATTTTATGTTTCCTTGTAATCATGATTTAAGCCTTTACAAGCCAGTCAGCAACATAGGTAAACATAGGACCGAGGTGCTTGAATCGAACTTCATAACCAAGTCCTTCTACCCAACCCTTTGCAGCAGAATAAACTTCGTTACTCTTAAACTTAGGATTCGGGTTAATATCAATATCGATAAACTTAGGCCTTGGACAACCGGCTTCGACGAGCTTTTGTGCGATTTCAATACTTGCGGCAACTTCATTCAAAAGTCTAGTATTACGTACTCGTTCACGGTCGGTCTTCCAACGGCGGAAGATACAGTGAGCACCATGTCCGTGCTCTCCATCACCTCGGTCATACATACCGATGACCGTGGAATACGTGGTTTTACTTCCTTTATTCTGAGAGTCGGTCGCAACAATGATATCAATGTTGTTCTTATGTTCAAGACAATAATTCTTAACATATTCCTCTACATTTTCGAGGACCTCTCCGTTAAATTTCCGGAATGTAATAGTTCCACCTTCCATTTGCATAATTAAAAATTTTATTTGTTATTTAAATCGTGTTACAAAATAATATAGAATAATTTTTATTAAATTCAAAATTATATGAATAAAAATATTCTTTTTTTCTATAATATATAATAATGAATTAATTTTTTTTAATACTATGGTTTTATTTATTGCGTTAATTTTTTTAATAGTGATATTTATCTTAGCATATTTGATACAATATTCTATGATAGATAAATATTCTATATATTTTTCTACAGGTCCAGTAAAAGAGAGGGTAACAATACTTGATAAGAATCTGTTTTTTGTTACTTTGGGATATTTATATAAAAGTCCCGAAACTATAACTACATTAGACTTTTTATTAAATTATAGAAGATATTAATATATGGAGAACGAGCTGAATTTTTTAAATGAGAATATAGATAGGAGTTTAAGTTATATAAGTATTTCTAAAGTATTGGAATTGGTTGCGCAACCTAAAGACCAAGAGAAGATGCTTGAGAATACTTATAATA
>Ga0265298_10009134_pt1 | contig 11837 bp, 14 predicted proteins | sample AusTroGonzalo_MG_3_FD_193486 | JGI IMG/M metagenome (GOLD analysis project Ga0265298, IMG submission 193486) | Bovine rumen microbial communities from tropical cattle in Woodstock, Queensland, Australia - Gonzalo_01 | ecosystem: Host-associated > Mammals > Digestive system > Stomach > Rumen ...
AAATTCGCAGTTAGCATTAAGAATTGATTGTAAAGTTGGTCGAATCTTTCAGAATATGCAACTGTTAATGGAGAATGTACACCATCACCCGATAATGTATCATCGTGCCAAATACCATTTTTGAGCGAATATTTGTCAATTAACCATAGGGCACTTAATGCAGATGTTTTTAATTCTCCAGAAACTGCTGGTAAAGTATTCCACAAAGCAGAATTTGATGAAACTTCTGTGTAAGTTTGATTCCAGAAATCTGCACTCGTCAGCAGCTGTGCTGCACTAGTGATGGCTTGAATATCAAGACCAGCAGAAACAGCTGAAATGACATTGTAAGCGCCATTCCAGTTTTCTGCATCTTCTTCAGTAACACAAACACAGTTATCTGGCATTGGAGGAAAATGACATTCACACTCTGCCGGTTTTTCATACGCTGGTTCAACATCCGTATACCAGTGGCGATACGGAGGAAACGGAGAAGGTGGCATTGGTGGATATGGCATTTAGTCCTCTATTACTTAATTGGAAGTGTTAAGCGAATTTCGTCTGCAGTCTGTCCTGCTTGTTCAAAGAAGTCGGTCAACTTTTCAGTGAGTGCTTCTTCGACCTTATCACGAACTGACTTCATATAAGTTAGCTTAACATCATCGTTCTTGAATGCTTCTTCGTCGATGAATTCTTCAGAAAGATACTTTGCGTAAGCCTTTGCAATGTCAGCACCAAGATCGTGCATTGCTTTCTTACCGTTCTTACTTGTCTTGTCAAAGTAAGACTTGATTACGTTATACACATCGTTGTGTGCATTAGTGTATTCAGACTGTTCTAATTCATCATCAAATACTTCAGAGTCGAAGTTATTTTCTTTTAGAAACTGATGAAATGTTGGCATAATTTAATATCTCCTATTTCTATATTTATTACACTTAATTTTCAAACGGATTGAAAATAGCATCGTCTAGATCACTATTTTTATAAATAGGTTCGTTAATGCTCTTTTCTCTGGAAAGTCCTTTGTCTAGTCCATTCAATGAATTATTTATAGACAAAATATCACCAGAAGTCGAAAATGGAACTTTCTTTTCCTTATCAACGTGGTCAGCTACTACGTATTTTTGACCATTTAAGTCCATGTCGAATACTTCACCAAGAGATGCAAGAGAAGTGACTTCGCTCATCTCGTCATCATTTTTGTTCATAATATCGACATCTTCATGACTTGGTTTCCATACTTTCAAAATAAACTCAAAAGTAATAGGAACAGATAGGAAAGAAGAGCCATCCGAAAAAGTTTTAACATTTATGATCTCGTAGAAGGTTTTATTCCACGGAAAATACATCAAATCACCAATTTTTGGGTAATATTCGTCAAATTCTGGCGCATCATTCAAGAAATTTCTTACTGATGCTTCCTTAAAATGCTGAATAGAACACTGCAAATGAACGACATCTGTATATGTCATTCCTTGCAGTAAATAATGTTTTTCTGACTGTGGAATTTCTGCTGTGTAAACAGAAAGTTTAAATCTACGAACTATGTTCTCGAGAGCATCTTCACCGTAAATCTTATCACGTTTTGTTGAAATCTGCTTAATGTAATACTCTACTGTAAACCCAAATTTATTGTAGGCCTCAGAAGTAAGTTCACTCATTAAAGCAGTTTCAGCAGCATAGCATTCTGCATTCGGGTCGAAATAATGCGGCTGATTCCAGTCGTATCCTTCGATAGTACAACCCGTTGTACTGAATATTTTTGCAAATTCAGTTGCAAAATGCGATGCCATTATTAGTCTCTGCTACCCTTCATAGGATCGATAAGAGTACGTGTTGGATCGATACCTTCTACTGCATCAGAACCGTGCTTAACTGGCTTTTCGAGATCGTGAGTATGACCATCACCGTCAGTAACGACCTTAAAGTCGATAATCTGGTGAATGTGTGCATTACCGTCAGAAGCAGCACCAGTCCAGCCAAATCCGTAAGAATTGACGTAATATTCATGACGGTGTTTTGCTACAAATGGTTCATTTGCTTTGCAGTATGTAGTATAGCCATAATCTTGAATATTTTCGTTCAAAGAAACTGATTCTTTCAGTTCTTTTTCAACATATTCGTTAAATTTCATAGTAAATCTCCATACTTTATTTTATTTATGAATGGTCATAAATAATAGAAATGAATTTGGGTAATTATTATAATACAAAGACTGTAAAATTATCAGATAGTTATGTGGTTTACATAACTAACTTGCGCCAGCGTACTGACAATAATAAACGAAACAAGCCCGCAAATACAGACGTTTGGGACCCATGGGGCAATATTGGTGCAGAATTTAACGCTGTTGATTCTACTACAGTTTATACTGATGACAGATTCGTAGAATTGATGTCTTGCATTGACGTAAAATTGCCCTCTTACAAGTATAAAGTTGAATCTCACAAATATGGCAATTTGGTATATAAAGCGATCTTGCCAGATTACGAAGCAAAGCCAAACTTTACATTGACAATCGCAGAAACAAAAGACCACACAATTGAAAATTTGCTAAAATTGATAATTAGAAGAAATATCAAGAATGGTGGAGCCGAAAATATGCAATACGTCGATAATGGTTGGATTGACGTAATTGCAATAGACGTTTTAAGTAACGATTTGCACAAACCAGTTCTTCGTTACGCTTTTGGCCTTTGCAGATTGATAAATTATGATGTTTACGAATTAGATTACTCGAAAGATGATTTACCAACATACAAATTGACATTTTCGTTCGAAACATACGAAAAACAATACAATCCAACAAAAGACGGTATTGAAAATCTTATTTTGGAAACTCGTAATAACATTACACAAGTTAACACACTTCAGAACGATACTACTGCAACATCTGCTAATAGTAACGTTGACGAATTTAATACGATTTAATGAGGAAATATGGCAGAATTTAATGGACCAAAAGTACACTATCAGCAAGTCACATCGTTGATAAATCCACATACAACGTGGCGTTTTGGTGTACGTTTCTTTCTTGAACGTAATGGTCACTACGGTTTAGCAACTTCAGAAGTGCACGAAGAAGATATAGCTTTGGAAATTCTTCCAGACGAAATTATCTCGATTAGTCTTCCAACAATCAAAGATACAGTTTCTGTAAGAAATTTTATGAACTCTAGACGTTCATATAACACTGGTAGAAACATGCATGGTAATTTCAACATGAAATTTAACGTGCATCCGTTGTTCAATCCACTATATGACATTTACAGTATGAAATCATTCAACTTGAATGAAGGTTCACAATTAAGACCAAGAGTGTATCTTGATTCATTTAGAAGATTTAATGCTGTTGAAATTTCATTATTGTCGTCAGACGCTTCAAATGCAATTCAAAAACAGATCGTATTGCAAAACGTACACTTTGTTGACATTAACGCCGACGAAATGAACTATGAATCTGATGGAAAATTAACAGTATCGATTCAGTCTACATACGATAACTGGTATTGGTCGACAATTGACCACACGCCAAACTAATTATTTGTCTCCGAACAAATACTTTAATTTCTGATTACCTCTAACATCAGTGAGGAAATCATTTAGCTGAGTACTTACGGGTTCGCCATTGTCAGTAAATGATGATGGCGAATTCTTTGAATATTCCTTCGCTTCCATAACAGCTTGAGATGCTGCATCTGCGATTTGCTGTGCTGCTTCATCATAAGCTTCATCGAGACGTTCTTTATCAGAAATTACTCTATTGCGTGTTAAGAATTCGCTATATGGAGCTCCAGACATGTATTGATAGCTGAATATAACTGGTCTATCAATTGGTTTATCGTCATCATAATTGAGTTCGATACCACTGACATTTTTCAACCAGCATTTGTGGAAATGATACACGAATCCTGGAGGAGCAGCTTCATCTGCAAAGAGGTGAGTATCTCCTGCTCTATACATTTTCAAAAGAATATCGAATACGAACTTGTAATCATGCACAAGTGCTTCAGTATTTTCGTCGGATATTTTTAGATTTGTGGCATTTAAACGATATCTGGGCGCAACTGTATCACTTGCATTATGTGCTATAATTTCACCAGTCCAGCTATCTTTCAATTCATACACTTTATTTGTAGGAAAATTAGGCAAGAAACTTGCGTATTTCATCACGTTTTTCAGAATTACTGAAATACTGAATAATTCGTCTTCTGCGAACGTAATCTTTAAATCACCATGACTTTGAGCCAATTTGGTGAAGAAAGGGTGCTGCAAACCAAGATAGTTAATTGACTGTGTATTGATAGTTTTCTCATTCGCAGTAATGTTCAATACAGCTTTTGATAGTGTTTTCGAATCTTCAAAAGTGAACATTTTTGCAAAACGTTTATCTTTCATGCACAATGGCACAAAATCGACAGAGAATGCCCATGCAGGAACAGCTTCTTTTCTATAATAGTCGTTATGGAAAATGTGATTTATTGCACCATTGGTCATGCTACTAGCATACTCGACAGCAGCTTTTTTATCATCTAAAGTGACACCAGCGTCAATTTGTACAGTAGCCTGTTTAACATTGTTATTCGATCTTGATACAATTGCATCACCATTGCCATTACCTTCACCGTAGCCGTTGCCTTCGCCGTTGCCTAAACCAGAACCGCCAATATGGAAATTGGCACCTTCTCCTGTTCCTTCAGTAGAAGCACCTTTGTCTTTTGCAGTACCAGTACCACCCTTACCTGTGTCATTTGGCTTTACGCCCTTACTTGATTTTGGACCAGTAGTGACTTTGCCTTGTTTTCTATCTGTTGGAAGACTAGTTTCCCAATCGGTCACAGTTGGCTTATCTAACAAATTAACTGTATATGTAGAGCCATCTTCATTTTTATTAACAGCGCCAGTTTTATGCGAATTTGGATCGTAAGTGATAGCTTTAAATTCAATACCATCGTAAATTTGATTACCAATTTCTGCAACAGCATTCATGCTCAATGGAATTCTTTCATTACTGCCACCCATGTCAATGATGTCAGTACCCCATGCGCGCGCTATTTTATTGGCAGAGTCTGATTGAATATCGTATGTTCTTGGACCATTGCCCAAGTCTATGGTCAATTTATACTTAAAACTACCATCTTTCTGCTTGTATGAGTCAACATAACCTCCGGCAGTTTTCCCTGGTCCGGGTGCTTGAATTTTTTCTTGTTTTACGCGATCGTATGCTTCCATATTATATTTACTCTAAATCTTCCATTGCTGCTAATTCCATACGCTCTTCCCAATGCTCATCCGCCATCATGCTCAAATTATCACGTTTAATATCTTCATTCCATGAGTACTCTACGGCTTCTTTGTGAGCATTTGGATTGCCTTCCATCGATTCAAGCATTGCATCTACTTTTCCATTTGGATTGTAATCTGTAGAAACAGGCTGTGCACCAGCACCATAACGCTGCTTATATTCATCGTAAGTTAATTCTTCAAAATACTGATATAACCAAACACAGCTGACATCGATAGGTTTATCATTGTCGTAATCAAAGTCGATTTTATCTACAGTTTGTAAATCACAGCCAACAAAGAAATACACAAACGAAGGAACACTTTCATTGTCTTCACTAAATGCTTGTGCATCTTTCATCTTATACATTTTTACGAGAATGTTGTACAAATGACCACTATCGGGAATAGCCTGTCTATACGCTCTTAGCAATTGTGTATATTTTACAATTTCTTCTTCACTACTCAAATTTTCAAGTATGTTGTCAATTCTTTCAAAGTAAGTATCACTTCTAGCGAATTGATACAACTGATTTAGAATCGTTGATACTTCAAATTCTTCATTTTCAGCAAATCTCATTGCTAAAGTTCCAGCAGTTTTTGCTCTTGCTGGAAGTTCAATCGTCATACCTTTGTAATGAGAAACTGTTGATTTAACGTTTCTGTCGGGAACACTAGCAGCGATTACGGCTTTAGTCAGTGTTTGTCCATTTGCATACAAATTTATATTGCTATTCTGTAATTTGACAGACGGAATAAAGTCAATTGAAAACGACCAGTGTGCAACAGGATCGTTTTGATAAAAACTATTGTGGAAGATGTGGTTAATTGGCACATCATCGTTAATCTTTGACAAGTACGATGCTATTGCTTCAGCATCTTTAGAATTATCTGTTTGTGTAATTGGAGCAGTCTGAATTGGTGCGCCGTTAGAATTAAATCCACCACCAACAGAAGTAGCAATAGCACCATCACCGCCGTGTACACCATTGCCAGTGCCATTACCCATGCCCTGGCCATCACCTTGACCAGCATGACCTTCACCATCTTCATCGCCATGACCACCTTGGCCATTGGCGACAGAAGATTCTACTGTATCATCGTGAACACCTGATGGATTTTTCTGATTTGAATTACCATCAACGACATCCATCGTTCTATTATCACCAGCACTATCTGCGTCACGATGATCGTATGCGTTTCCATTTACGTTTGTAGCATTACCAGCTTGTACTTCATCATTTGCACCAGCTTCAAAACTTTGTTTTTTAGCTGCAGCTACACGTAGTGCTTCTTCGTATCCTTTTTTACCAATATTGTCTGTTGTAGAATTATACGAATCTGTAACAGCTTTCAATGCTGTTGCAAGTTCACCTTCATTTGTAGCACTTTCTATTTTAGCAATCATTGCAGCTTTTTTATCTTTATCTGCGAATGATACTTCTGTCGATGTACTAACACCAACATCACCAAAGGTGATGAGGTCGTTAGTCATAGTAGTATTATATTCATCTGCAACAGTAGATGAAATAATTTTAGTGACATCTACAGTATGAGAAACATTTAGCTTATTACCTTCAGCATCTGTTTCCTCAGTTACGTCATCAGTACTATAATTTCTAGTTATACTTAAACGACGATTTCCTTCATCGTCTTCAGTATACGTTGCACGATCTAGAACATAATCAGCCATACAATATTTATGTGTTTCTTAATGCTTGCATGTATGGATCGTTCATTACTTCATCTATAGTTAATGCGCCAGGCTGTGCTCCTTTAACAGGTTCACCAGCGACTTTTGGAGCTTCTTGTGTTTGCTGTTGTGGTTCTGTTGTTGCTGTTTTTACTTTAAGTTTACTACCGTCAATCACAGAATCTTGAACTTCGTATGAATCGATAATTCTGAAATTAGTGCCCGAGTGCATTGCTGTAGCAGTGCCTTGTCTAAAGTCAGACCAATAAATCTGACCTTGACCAGCTTCATTGTCGAATGTTCTAAATACGATATGTTGACTTGGCGAACCATCAGCTTTCGTGTATGAAAATGTTATGTATTGTCCAGGCTGTAGTCTTTCTTTAACATACGTATTAAATTCATCAGGATTAGTGAAATTCTTTTGTTGATAGTTACCAGACACATCAGTAAACTTACTAGTTACGAGTTCAGTAGTACCAGTACCTTTACCGAATATTGCCGCATCCCTAACAGATACATAAGGTCTATCTTTACCATCAGCTGCTTCACCAGATTCAATGTATTGATACAACTGGAATAATAAGTTAGGTCCACGAGCACACTGACTAATACCTGTTTTGCCACTAACAAGCGCGTTATTCTTGTACCATTGTTCGATTTGTGAATATGTGAGTGATGAAACATTGCCAAAATATGACATCATGTCGTTGAATACATCTTTCAAATTAACGTTTTTAGCTTTCATCCAGCCAAATGCCAGAGATTTGAATGAATATCCAAGTGTTTCGAATACTTTTCCAACAGCGTTCAGTGTTTCTTTAATTTCTTTCTTAACGTCAACTTCTTCGACACCATTTGTAAATATTGGATTGTCATTTACAATTGCAGGTTGTGCAGGAACAGCTAAGAACGTAATAGTCATAGTCGTAGCAGTTGGATCTTCACCAGCTCTGTTATAATTCGGCTCTGTATAGTCAATCATTTTACAGAAATACGATTTAACAGTCGTATTATTCCAGTTACGTCTTTGTGCTTCATTTGTGTTGGGACGTTCAATATCGTACAAATATGTGTTATATTCTGTAATTGTTATCAAAATAGTTTCATGAACGTTCAACCATGCTGGAATACCAGAATCACCTTTAGAACCACCCATCAAAGAAGTAAGAAATTTATACGAAATTAAACAGTCATCAGTATCTTCAAACGTAACAGTTAAACGAATGTTATTAACATCGTAAATAGGAATTACGAAATCGAAATTACCATACGTATTTGTGTATGCTTCAATATCGTATTTTGGCTGTGTAATTGACACGACAGATTGGCTAATACGCTGAAGATCTTTTTCAGTGAACGTATTAGAAGATCTTAGACTGAACATTGCACCAGTCTGTGTCTTAGTTTTACACGTCAACATGGGGTTCGAGAAATTTACATCGAACGCCCATTTTGATGCTGGTTGATACTTGTAGAACTGATTAACTGCTAATTGCATATTTTACTTTTCTTGCTTATTCATAGCATCGATAGTATCGCGTGCCTTATCATTGTCAGCAGCCATCTTTGCAATTTCTGCTTTATTCTGATCTCTATAAGCAATAATAGGTTGTTTAATCTTCAAGTCGATATAGTTCTTTAGTTTGATGTCAAGGTGTTCTTCAATGTCAGAAATCAATTCCATTGCGTCATCTGGATCTTCGAATGACACATCTTCGATCTTCAATTTCTTTCCATTGACGATCAATTCAAGTGCTTTCTTAACAGCATCCATACTCTTCAATTCTTCTGGTGCTTTTGCAGCTTGAACAGCATTGATTGCTTTAAGAACTGACTCACCATCGTAAATTGATTCACCAGCTGGCTTGTCTTTCAAAGTCACATCATCTGTGTCTTTGACACCCTTAGTCCAATCTGGGTCATCTTCGTGATCGTCTTCCTCTTCTTCGTCCTCGTCTTCATCACCTTCTGGCTGAACACCAGCATCACCTTCAGGTGCACCACCTGGAGCTCCGCCAGGACCACCAAGAGGATCGCCACCGGCAAGAGGATCTCCACCAGCCATTGGGTCTGCTGCAGGTGCTCCACCGCCCATAGGGTCAGCTCCACCCATTGGATCTCCACCTGCATCTCCACCTGCTAATGGATCGTCAGCTTCAGTCAAAGAGACTTTGCCAACAGCCAATAGACTATCAAAGTTCACAGGTTTCAGATTTTCCTGTAAGAATTCCTGAATTGTCTTCATTTATAATTACCTCGTCGAAAAATACGTTTATTCTGTCGATTACTGCAACTCTGTTCATGTGTACAGTATCTGAACAAGTCAAATAATCGAAAAAGCGCTTTGCTACTTTTGAATTGTGTTTAGTTAGCATAGAAGCGAGTGCTAAACGATTATTCGTTAAAATGTATGAAACGATGACCTCTAACAAATCTCTATACATGTCCTCCGCAATAGATCTGTCTTCATCATTTTTATATTTATTGCTTTCTTTAGCAAAAAATTTGTCGAAATATAAATCTCTGTTTAATATTCTGTAGTAAACTGAAAATTTCATATTAGTGCAAATCAAATTTTGGCAAATCTTCTACGTTGGTCACTTCTTTTGTCAAATTGAGCTGCTTTAGCATGTTAAGCATCTCATTTGATGTGAAATTGTACGTATTGTTTTGCACGTTAACACTCTGTGGTACTTGACCATTATTTGACTGTTGCGCGATCTGTTTTTGTCTAGCATCTAACGTAGCAACACGCAAATTTTCATCTGTTTCTTTAACTTGATAATCAGTGATAGTCTGATTGAGCTTAGCTAAGTCCATCAAGTTTGCTGCAACGGAGTTAGACAATGTGCTAAATACTTCATACATTCTAGGAGGAGCGCCAAGTTTACATTGTTCTCCCAAAGTTTCTAGCACTGTTCTGTTTAATTCAATCAAAGATTGCAATTCAGCACGAATATACTCTTTATCTTCAAGAGTATACTTCTGATTTGCGACATCAGACTTAATTTCCTGAATACGAGCAGAAGTATCTTCTACTTGTTTTTCGGATAAGTCAATGTTGAAAGTATCTGCTAAAATTTCATTTACCGACATATTTACACCCTTATAAAATCACATGTGTTTGAACTGTTTATGTAATTATTTATAGACAACAAAAACCACACGATAAATCTCGTGTGGTGCTTGCGTATAAATAGGCGGGACTTAAATTTTTACGACTTCAAAATTGTATTTGCCAGCAGCGTAAAATCTTCCATCATTTATCGCTTGTTGTTCATCATCGTAAATTTTTGCTTCAGATTCGTTTCTTGTATATTCGGGAATTTGAATCGAATGTGAAACTCTATCATCAACAAAGAATGATTTTAGCCAAGTTTTGCCGTATGGAAAATCGAATGATAATTTGTACATGTTATACCTGCTTTAAGAAAATTTCCATCATCAAGAAACCAACGAGATATAACACGCCAAGAATGAGGAAAAGAGTTCCAGTTGTAAAGAAGTTTGCGAGTAAGATCGAGAATATACCAGCGCATCCCCATCCAGTAAGTGTCATAGCATGGACAGTGGAAACTGAAGACTCTCCAAAGTACTTACTCAAGAGTGTTGGGAGACTTGAAAAATTACCACCATAAGCAAGTTCGCAAAGGAAAATTCCAAGTAGAGAAATAATCGGATTTCCAGTGAAGCAGAATAATGCAGCTAAAATTCCAAACGAACAAATGAAGTGATATACAGCTTTTCGACCGATTTTATCTGAGAGAGCACTAAAACTGAATCGTCCAAGAATGTTCATGACTGCTGTAATCGAAAGAATTAGTGCAATATCAGTGAAACCAAGACTTAGCAACAATCCTTTTTCTTGTGAAATAATTGCAAGGCCACAAGAAATGTTGACACAGAACATTAACCAAACTGAAATGTAACTCAGAGACAAGAATTTTGAGTTGATTAAATCTCGAATTGGAATTGCTGTATATATCGTTGAAACGTAAATCGGATTTGGCTTAAACAACCACGAAGTCAGGCCAAGAATAATTGCAAATAACCCTCCTAAACACAGGAAAGTCATTGGCAATGAAACATTGGCCAGTAAATATTCGTAAATTGGAGCAGCCATAAACTTACCCAAACCAAAGCCAGAAATTGCTAAACCAGATGCCAGACCCTTATGGTCACTGAAATTTGACATCAGTTGTTTAATTGGCGATACATAGCCAATACCTGTGCCAGTACCCATGATGGCACATGATAAGTAATAAAGTGGCAAAAATTGAGTATAAGTTGCAATACTCAAACCAATCGTTCCAAGAACAAAAAGAATTGATGCAACAATTGCCATGCGCTTTGGGTTGAGTTCTACCATTCTACCAAAGATTGCAGCGCCAAATCCTAAGCAGAAAATAATCAAAGTAAAACCAATATCTGCAGCAAATTTCGAAATATCGAAACATTGCATGATATTGGCTGAGTATTGGGAGAAATTGTAAACTGTGCCTAGACACATTGGTAGAAAAACGCCAGGCACAAGAATGTTAATAAATCTGTTTTTCATATCTTTATTTATTGACAAAGCATCTCGCCAACGAACCAAGATACAAACCAGTAGCAAAGCAAATAATAGCGCCAGTCACAAAGCCAAGTGCTTGTGCTAACATGGCTAGCATTTCTAGTAAATATTGTGTATTAACTTCTATCATTTGTCTTTGATTATTGCTGTATCAGCAACACCTAATGTGATGTACGATTCGTGTGAACCATCGGGCTTGTCACAAACTTTTAAACGACGCTTGGTACGATCAGTTAAATAAAAGTATGCGCTACTGCATGAATTCGCACCATCTACACAAACATAACAATCTTTATCAAAAAT
>Ga0265298_10009135_pt1 | contig 11836 bp, 1 predicted proteins | sample AusTroGonzalo_MG_3_FD_193486 | JGI IMG/M metagenome (GOLD analysis project Ga0265298, IMG submission 193486) | Bovine rumen microbial communities from tropical cattle in Woodstock, Queensland, Australia - Gonzalo_01 | ecosystem: Host-associated > Mammals > Digestive system > Stomach > Rumen ...
TATACCTAGACTGGTAAAAGTGTACCCTCGCATCGAAAGGGGGAAGCATCGACAGTTTATGAAAACTAGAGAACTGTGGACTCAGCTTATGGCGTCGGCCATAGGCGGTTTGGCGTTGCCGCAAGCATCGCCCGGTTCGGCTATTACGGGCTTTACGGAGTAATTTATGAAAATCAAGACAATTGCATTTTTTGCGGCACTGCTGGTCGGGGCGGGCGCCTACGCGGCGCCAACGCCGGTAGTCGTCTGGGACGGCGATTTCACGTCTACCCAGTCCGGATATACGTTGAATCTAAACGGCAATGCCATAAGTCATGACAATTCGACCATCACCATCGACCAGTCCGTCGGCGTGACAGTCACAAAGGACGATGGTACGTTTTCAAGCGGCTTTACTGTGCTTGTCCGGTATTCTGACCTCAACATCGCATTGGCGGATAAGCAGGTGCTGGCGACCTCCACTTTGACGGATGCAAATGACAGAACGGGTGTTTCCATAAACAAATCCGGCCAGTCGTGCGGCATTTGGGCAGGTGCTTCCTGGAGCAATTCAGGAACATATAACAGTATGACTTCGGATCAGTCATCTGGCGTACTGGCGTTTATGCATTATTCGACGACGACTTATTCAGGAGCCGGCACGAAGCTCTTTTCGCTGGGAAAGTATTCTGCGGCATCGACCGCAATCATGGATGCGGGTTCGCTAGGCTCGGATAACGACAAGGCCAAGTACAAAGGTTTTGCTGTTGGAGGAAGGGGTGTCGCTGCAGATGGATTCAGTCCCGCGACTGGCATGAAGATTACAGGCATTGCCGTCTTTGACGGAATCCTTTCGGAGTCGGATATGTTTGGCTATCGTTGGCCGACTGATGTTACGATTCCCGTTGACGAAGACGTTTCCGTTTCTGCGCTCAATGCGCAGCTTGCGCAGGCATCACGGGCTTTCTTGACTGTGACGGACGGTGTGACGCTGACGCTCGATGAAGCATTTGACGTGCCTGTTGCGATTTCTTCCGAAGGCAGCGTCGTGCTATCCGCCGCATCGCAGCCTGACGCTTCGTACTTCGCCAACGTCGATTTTTCCGGCGTCCAATGCGGCGTTCTCCGCTCGTGGCTCACACCGGGCGTCGTAGGCTTCAACTTCAATGCGAATGGCGGACGCAGTGCGCAGGGCAACACGGATGGCGCTGCCGATACTGCGCTCGCGCTTGAAATCGGAACGTGGCACAAGGACGCCTACTCGCCGTCAGGCTCTTCCACGGCGATGTTTGCAGACGGTCTTTCCGTGTTGACGTGGACGTCAAAAAACGTCTACGCCGAGGCGGGTAGCCTTACGGCGGGCACATTCATCCAAGGCTACCTCGACGATGGCAATAATGTCAACATCACGCTGTCAAACGTGCCCTACGAGACATACGACGTCATCATCTACTGCTCGACGGACGATTCCTCCAAGAGTTTCAAGGCCAAGACGGTCAACGGGACGATCTACACGTGGGATGCCACGGCGGGAGCTACAACAACAACGGATTCCGACACCGCGACATGGGGTCTTGCCTCCGCCGCGGCCGGCAAGGCGGTCTATGGCGCGAACACGTTGCGCATCAACGGACTTTCCGGACCTCTTTCCATAAAGGGTGGTACGAGCGGCAACAACGCGCGCGGCTGCATTTCGGCAATTCAGATCATGCCCGCCGGCACCAGCACCGCGCCGGAGATGACGGTCGGCACGGCAGGACAGACTGCGCAGGCGACTTGGACGGGCGCGAACTGGAACGTTGCGACGGCACCGACGTCGGGCAACGTTGTCATCAACGTTGCCGGCGATGTCGAGCTTGCGATTGATGAGACGGTTGCGCTTTCCGCGATTACGGTCAACGGCGAAGGAACGCTGAAGATCATCCCCGACCAGGCGAACAACGTCACGTTCACGGCGGGTTCCATTTTGTCGGCCGTTCCTCTCCTCTTCGCCAACGACGGCATTGGTATCGACACGATTTCCGCTCCCGTCACTTATCTCTACAAGACGCCGTCAATCACCTCGTCGACATATGGCAACACCTACACGGCTGGCGTCGGAAGTCAGGAGGCAAGCGTTGCCGTCAACCACAACGGCGGGTCTGTCGTATTGGACGGAACGGCGGGGAATACGTATTACATCTCCGCATCTGACAACGCGACGGCGACTACCGTGGTGTTCACAAATGCCACCGCCACCTACTCGACCAGCCTTGGTGTGGGTGCCGCTACCTACATTGTAGCCGGTCAGTCCGCCATAACGGCTGGCGTGAATACAGGCAATCCGCAGTCCTTCGTGCTTTCCCAGGGTGGAGGCAGCCGTGCCAGCACTTTCCTGCTCAAAGATTCCTCGACCGTTATCGTCACTGGAACAAGTGACGTGGACTCAAACCAGGCTTCCGTCATGTTTGGGCACTGGAACGGCCCGAGTACGTTCATCATCCAGGACTCCGCCGCATTCACTGCCACGTGCCAGGTCCTCGTCGGCAAGACGGCCAACAACCATGCAATCAACATCAACGGCGGCACCTTCACGGCCAAGGGCATTAAGGCGTCGGCCAGCGCTTCTGGAACGAACCGGCTGAACCTGAACGGCGGACTTCTTGTTCTTGGCGATGTTGGCATCACGAGCTACGGTTCGACGACCATTGGCGTGAATGTCAGCGCCAATTCCGAAATCCGCGCTTCAGCCGCGACGCTGCCGATTTCGCAGCCTGTCACGATCGCGTCCGGCGAAGTGCTTTCGTTCACGAAGGCGACCGACGTTTCCGCGGCGACTGTTTCGCTTGCGGGCGCGGTCAGTGGCACGGGCGACATTTCGGTCGGTCCCGGGGTCACGCTTAACCTCGGCACGAACCGGCCTGAAGGCGAGATTTCCGTTGATGCGGATGGCGCTCTTGCGGTCGTCATGGCGAGCAAGGCGGACTTGCCGGTTCTCAAGGTTTCGTCTGATCCTGCCTCGGTCATTCTCTACGACACTGATGGCACAACCGTCCTTTCCGGCGCGAACGTCATATATGACGCCGAGGCCGGCACGATTACCGTGCTCCCGCCCGTCAACACCTGGAACGTTGCGTCCGATCTCAATTTCGATACGGCGGGCAACTGGTCATACGGCCTGCCGGAGTCGACGCAGGATACGGCGATAAAGGTGACGGGAGATGCCGAGCTCACGATTGCCGGAACATACGAAGCGGCGACTTTGACGGTTTCAGGTTCCGGTGTTGTCGAGTTCTCGGGTGCGGGATCCTTCACGGTCGGTACGCTGTATTTGAACGATGGTGCAACGCTTGCGCCGAATTCGAAGATCGTTGCGGCCAGCATAGTCCTTGATGGCGGAACTGTACTCCGCCTGAAAGATACAACGGAATCGGCCCCCATCTCCGGCGCGGGTGCGGTGGAGACGTACGGCGCTGTTACGTTCGATGCGAACAACACCTTTACCGGAGGTCTGACGGTTAAGTCCGGCAGCGACGCAAAGACCATCAAGACGGGAATTAGCGGTCAGGCCTACGGCAAGAACAACTATAGCCAGGCCATTGCCAATCTCTCACGGATTGTCGTTGAAGACGGCGGTAGTCTCGACCTCGCCAATACCGCTGACGCCTGCTATGCGATTACAATCTCTGGCAAGGGCGTATATGACGCACAGAGCGGAGTCTACAAGGGCGCGCTTTACAATTCCGGTCCGGAGATTGGTTATAACTCCCGCCAGACGGCATCGCTCACGCTTTCCGCTGATGCGATGGTGAAGGCAGAGCTTTCGAACAATGGTTGGGGAATCGTCAATTCCGGCCATGCCGCGTCGGTGCTGGCGCTCAACGGGCATACGCTTACGGTTTCCGGCGCGGGTTATTTCCCGATCGTCAACGCCAATACTGCCAGCGGAACCCAGACTACTGGAACGCTTATCGCGGACGGCGTTACGCTCGGGTTGGTTGGGAATGCTGACAAAGCCTGTAACCTTACGGGCGTCAACGTCATCGCCAAGGGGTGCGCCACCATCAACGTTGCGACGGCACCCTCGGCCCTTGGTTCGCTGACGCTCAAGCCGTCCGCCTCGGGTACCACGGCGTCGAGTTGGAGCCTGCCGTCTGGATTCGTTCCGTCGATAGATACGTCCAACGTCGATCCCGCGGGCCTGACAGACGGGCAGGTGCTGACGCTCTTCACTGCACCTTCTGCGACAGAGCTGACGGCCGAGACGATTGCAGTCAAGGCCGGCGGGCGCTATACGACGACCATCAGCGGCAACACCGTGACGGCGACAGTCGTAGATGTGCTGTCGGCGCAGCCGTTCCTGCACTACGATTTCGATGCCGAAAACTCGATTGCAGCCGATTCAAAGTACAACATCGGCAACCTGAATCCGGTCCTTGTCGACTCGCCGAACGGAAAGGCGGGAACGTTTGACAGTTCTACCAAGCCTTATTATGGCTCCAATACGTCGGGCAAGTCACCTTTCCATGCGGGCGAGATGTCGGCATCGTCGTTGGTGATGGTCAAGGAGGCCAATAATACTATCCTCTGGAACTTCGGCTCCGGATGGAGTACGGGTATGGCGCTGATCGCGAAAGACACCGCAACCATTTCGCTGGTGTCCTGGACTGGCGGAGCTGACGGCATTGATGTGGTATCCGTGACCGGAATTACCGATCTGATGGATAATTGGCATCGTATAACCTTCGTGGCGAACGCCAACGGGACTACGCTCTACGTGGACGGCCATTCGGCAACCACGAGCACGGTGCTCCCGGCGGATATCAGCGGGCAAGGCCAGTTCGGCTCTATTCACGGTACCGCCAAGAACTACGCCGCAGTTACCGGCGATGGTTATCTCCTCGACGATTGGCGCGTATACGATACGGCGTTGACCTACGCCGAGGTGGCAACCTTTATCGGCAAAGTCACCATCACGGTGCCGCCGGTAGAGCATACTACGGCGACGGTGGTCGCATCGGTAGGCGATGTTGTCGATAACGGCAATAACACTTATACGGTGGTCGATGGCGCCACGGTGACGGTTGCCTATACCTCCGATGATTACGAGGTGACCGGCGGCACGTTCGAGTTTACCGCTACCGATGGCTATGCGGTCGATACTGCCGGCGTGGTGATGACCCTGTATGTGGCGAGCATCACGGAGGGTACGACGACCAACAAGTATACCTCCATCCAGAACGCGATTACCGCCACCGTCGGCAGCGCGGCCACGATCACCGTAATCACGGCTTCCGACGAAGGTTTGACGATTCCCGCCGATACGCGGGTGGCAATCGACGACGCCAGCGGCCTGTTTACCGGCGATATCACGGTCGAGGAGAGCGGCATCCTCGACCTCTCCAACCGGCAGGCGGACGCTTGCGTAGCGTGCACCAACTTGACGCTTGCGGCCGGTGCCGGACTCTGGCTCCCCGAGGGCGTAACAGGCTCGGTTAAAGTGGCCGAAAAACTGATTGCCGATGCGTTGGTCGATATCAAGATCGGCGACGCCTACACCCAGACCTTTACGGTGGCCAGTTCCGATACGGGCGTACTTGCGCTACGCGCCTTGCGCGCCACCGCCAAGCCGGTTGCCGTGTGGAACGCCGACTTCGGCACCGGTGCGATTACGCGCGGCGGCTTTACGCTCGATCTCAATAACGGCGACAATACCCAAGATCTCACCGTCACCAACGATACCACCATCACGATCGGCGCCGGAGCCGCCGGCGGCGTGCGGTTTATGCGCGAGGCGGCGAGCGGCTATCAGTTGACGGCGATCGCGCGCATCAATACCGGCGGCGAGGTCGATGTGTCCGCAACTCCGGTGCTGTTCTCTTTGCGCAATACCAGAATCAACAACGACAACATTATCGGCGTGGGTTTTGGCGACGACGGCTATATGTACGGTCTGTGGGCTGGCGAAAAAACTTCTTCTGACGCCACAGAACTGGGCGACAAGCCGGTCTTTAGCGGCGATTGGCTGTTTGTGGCCGGGCGCTTTTGGAGTATGGCTGCTTCCGACAGTACCGTTACCCACGGCACGTATGGCTATTGGGACGGCAACCAGGCGGTGCACGACTGGAAGGTTCGCAACGATAGCGAGCGCGTGTGGGGCGTAACGCTTGGCGGTCTCTATGCGGATAATACGAAGAATCTCGGCGGCGCCCAGATCGATTACGTGGCAATCTTCGATTGCGCCGACGAAACGCTGGACGATGGCGTCCCCGCCTGGTCGCTCGCCAATATGACTACGGTGGAGACCTTGCCTGCTACCGCTACCGCCCTTGCCGGCGGTAGCACTACCGGCTTCAACTTGAGTGGCGGCACCATTACCATCAGCGAACCTACTGCCGCGGCGGCGGTGTTCGTGCAGGAGGATACCACGCTCAAGTTCACCGGCTCGGGCAGCCTCACGATCGCCAACAACGGCCTCTACTTTGGCCCCGTCTACGTGGCCGAGGGCAAGACGCTGACGATCGACGCTTTGGAAAGCGAGATCGATGCAGGTGCGCTGATCCACGGCGCCATCTACGGCCAGGTGGCTATCGACGCCAACGATACCGTCACCACGCTAGCCTATATTGCCGACGACGGGTTGTACCATCGTGGCGGATGGCCGACCGAGAGCAAAGTGTTGACGATTGTCGTCAATGGCGACGCAGCCATCATGGGCGGTGACTTTACGGGTCTTAAGGCCTTGACGGTTGCTGGCGCCGGCACTTTGACGATGACGGGGTGCGCGCTCGAGGCCGACGAGTTTACGCTCGATGCGGGCGTGAGCCTTACGCTTGACGACGCTACAGACCTCAGCGCGACTACTGCCGCCATCGACGGTACGCTAACGGCCCAGGGGCTAGTTACCAACGCCACTCTGACGGTTTCCGGCACGCTTAACGCCACTAACGTAATCGCAACTACGGTAGAGGTTGCCGGCAGTATGGCGATTGCGGCCGGCGGCACGCTCGAAGCCACCACCTTGACGGTGGCGGGCGACTTTACGACCGCCGGCACCGTGACGGTGCCCACGATCAACGTAACCGGCACCTTGACGACGGCCGGCGAGGTTACGGCAACTACCGTCAATGCGCTCGGCGAATCCTTTACGATGGCTGCTGGCGGCAACCTCACGGTCAATGGCGATCGCGGGCTCAGGGGCACAGTGACGGTCGAGCAAGGCGGCAAACTGACGAGCGGTCACAATGATGCCATGAATTACGATGGTAGTTGTACGGTGCATCTGTACGGCCAGCTCGATTTTGGAACTACGCGCTGGACGCTCAATGCGAACAACCGCATCTACCTCTACGAAGGTTGCGAAATCTCGGGCACCGGCGACAGTACGAAACACAATGCGGTTATGGATTTGTTGGGCGCGGCGGTCCTCCTCAATGTTACGGGCAACGTGACGATCGACAACAATTTTAGAATCCGCGGCAATGCCAATATCTACGTTAACGACGACTCCAAGCTTACGCTCAACGGGCTCCTTGGCTACGATGACGAATTCAACCAATCAGGGCAGCTCATCAAGAGCGGCGGCGGCACGATGGTGATCAATGGCGCTAGCACCAGCCCCGATGGCCTCAATGCCTATGTCGGCACCATCAAGCTCGGCACCACGACCAGCGTGACAGGTCCCGTGCGGGTGCAGGCCCAGGGCACGCTCGATGTGGCGGACTTGACGGATCCGGTAATTGCCGGGGCAGTGACCATCGACAAATGCGCCACGGTGGTGGTGCCGGATGACACCGACCTGGGTGCCGGCGTGCAGCTCACGACGAATTCGGGCGAGGGAGCGCTTACAGTCAACAGTTATGCCACGATTGTCCAGGGTGAGACCACCTACACCAATGTTTCCGTGCAGGTGCTCGCCAACAACAAGCTGGCCATGGTAGCCCAAACCGAACATAGTGCCACCATCAACGGCAATACTACTTGGTCCAATATTGCGTGGACGCCGGATCTCCCCGAAGATGCGTCCGGGCGCAAACTCATCATCAATGTAAATACGAGCGCAGTCATCAATGGCAACTCAATCGACAAAACGGCTGGCACCATCGTCTTTAATGTGGCGCAAGATTGCATGCTTTCTCTCACCAATCTTACGCTCTCGGCCAATCTAATCACCGTCAATGGCGGCGCGGTCAAAGTGTATAGCGCCGATGCGCTTACTGGCACCATCGTCGGCAATGGTACCGTTATCTACACTGGCGTAATGCCTGCGAGCCCAGCCGACAAATTTACCAATCTCACTTGGCATGGCACGCTGTGGCTGGAGCGGCAACATGGAATTACGGACGTCACCTTCGCCAATTTCGGCAACGTCAATTCCACCCTCAGGCTGACCGATATGCAATTGTGGTGTAACGGCGGCGACTTTGCCGGCACCTTGGACCTGTCCAACGCCGATTCCAACGGCGATCCCGCCGATTACGCGCTTGAGATCAACAACGGCGCCAGTACGCAAACGACCACCTTCGCGAAACTGACGGGTAGCGGCACCGTACGGGATACGGATAATGCAGCCACCCATACCTTCGTCTTCAACGATGTGAGCGACTTTACCGGCAGTATCAAGATCGTCGGCGGCAAGCGTATCAAAATCGGCGCGGGTTCGAAGTCGGTCGGCAAAGGCCAAATCGTGGTGCAACCTGAGGCGGTGGCTACCGTCGCCGGCGACGCCACCTGGTCGGCCGCAAACGGCATCCATGTGTACGGCACGGTTAATATTGCAGGCGTGATCAGTGGTAGCGTGCAGTGCTATGACGGCGGCAAGTTTGTGGTGACTGGCGACAACGCCGCTCTGGGCGACTTGCGCGACTTTGCCCATGTGGAATTGGGAACGGGCGTCACGCGGGTTCAGGTGGCCCAAACGCAGAGCGAATATCTGAATGGCGTAACGGAGATAACCAACGTGTCGGCTACCATCGCGAAGGTGGTGGTAAAACGGTTCGATAATTCTTTGGTGGAGGTTACGGTGGAGGGCAATGTGGTGCGGCTCGACGAGGGCGCGCATCCGGCAGGCAAGGCGGCGCTTTACGATTTCACCTTCAATGCCGCGAAGTATCAAGACAATATAGCCGAAGACGCCACCTTCCCCAATTTCGGCTCGTTAAGCGACAACAAGCTGAGCACCGACAGGGGGGGGACCACCGCAACCTCCTTGGATAACGAGGCGCCCAACAATCTGTACGTGCGCACATCCCCTTACATAACCGCCGGCAACTACCCCAGCACTTTCACGGCGGTAGTGTACGGCACCATGCCGGCGGAGGAAAACAACACGCTCATCGCATTCGGCTACGGAACCGGCGGCTTCTTGGCATTGGTGCGAGGCGAAACGGTGAACGACGTGGACCTTGTCTGGTGCAATTCGGACGCCAATAACAAGGAAGTGATTTCACCGATGCGCGCCAAGGCCGCCACGGCGACGAAACACTTGTATGTGTTTACCAAGAGCGAAGAGTACATCTCGGTGTATCTGGACGGTCAGCTTCAGATAAGGAAGAAATACAACAGCAAATGGACTTTGGGTTACAATGGCGGTTTCCAGATCGGTTCGGTTTTGGAAGGAGAGGTGTCCGGAGTCGCCACCCGTCCGGCGGCCGACGATCCGGCGGTAGTCGAGCTGGTGCGCATTTTCGGCGAAGAGCTGAGCGACGCGGTGATGGCGAAACTGGTGGAGGATTATCCGTTTATCGACATAACCACCGCCTCCACGCGCACGCTCGAGGCGGCGGATGGCACCAACACCTGGTATTCGACGGAAGTGGGCACCTGGGCCAACACGCCGGAGGATGACGGGCATCTGCCGGTCACCAACGCCAACGTGGTCTTGACGGTTGCAGGCGAGGTGCCCCAGTGGATGAGCGTGGTGCTGAACGCCGACACGGTAGACGCGCCGAACGCCATCGGCGACCTGCACATAACCGGCAGCCAGGCGCTCACCATCCGCAAGTCGATCGGCGGCCATCCGGTGAGCATTTCCGGAGTGCTGACCAACGAGGTGGATCTCACCATCCACTACGGGGCGCTAGATATGGCGGCAAGTCCGCTAAAAATGGGCGCAACCGGCCGCATCATCTTCGATCTTACCGAGTTGGTGGACGGTAAGCGCGACACCGAACCAGTCTATCTGACCGGAGTATGCGAAGATGGCGCGAGTAAAGATTTTGATAACCGAATCTCGTATGTAAACAACTCTGATAATAATTTAATCAGCCTCGCCGGATTTGCGTGGGATATCGGTTCGAAGCGCTACTGCGCCACCTTCACCGCTTCGCGCGGCAATAAGGAGGTTTATTTCGAACCGGTGGAAGGCGGGGCGGACAACCTGTTCAACAAGGATTCGGCTGTATATTATCTGCAGGACGAAACGCGCGTACCCACCTATATCATCGCGGGCGACACCTTGTGCTTCCTGGTGGAGGAGGCGGCCACGGTTACGATCGCCACGAACGATGAGCTGGTGGCGGTGGCGGGCTACAAGATTCCGGCCGGCGTGACGGTGGTGTTCAACGAGGATTTGACCGTTCCGGTCGAGGGCGCCGGTACGATCGTGATGAACAAGTGCAAGCCGCAGGTGACGATCGACGCGGTGAAGAACAGTCTCCAGGATAGCGAAAAGTGGACCGGCACGCTGGCGATCGAGCGGGTGGAATTCGGCAATACGAGTCTATCCAAGCTGGGTAATGCCAATTCCACGATCCGGCTTGCCGGCTGCTCGATCTATCCGCAGGCGAGTTATGAAGTGGCGTCCACGCTCGAAATCGACAATGCCACATACGGCTACGGTCTCCATCTGCGCGGGGTAAGTGCGGGGGGCGATACGGCCCAAGAAATCGTTTTCGACAAACTGGCGGGCTCGGGTCTCTTGATGAATATCGCCGATGAGGAGGTGACCACGCACCACTATCTTCGCATCAAGGACGCAAGCGAATTCTCGGGCCCCATCACCAACGATGCCGTTGGCGTTACGATGCTGTTCGGCACGGGCGAGGCGGCGGAAGGTTCGGTAGTGATAACGGCAGACACCTCGTTCTCCGATGCGCTCAACTTGCGCTCTTCGATGTGGGCCGCCACCAACCTGATCGTGCGCAGCAACCTGATAGTGGGCGAGAAGGACGTAAGAATAACGGCTGACAGTGTGGATTTCGGCACTGGCGGCACCATCGCCCTCACCGGCGAGGACCAATATCCCATCTTTATCGTCCAGAACCAGATCACCGGCACGATCTATGTTTCGCTGGAGAATTTCGCCAATCTCTTGGCTGTGGATGATATTACCGTTTTGCGGGTCAACAAAGCGGAATATTTGCCGCCCATTGCCAATGTCCAGTGCGCGCCCGGGGCGGCGCAGGACTACACGCTTGTCATCGATGCGGACGGCAAGGGCTATTCGCTCGTGAATGAAGGCTTCTATATAAGGATAAGGTAAAAGATGAAAGCATTGAAAAAGATAGTGGTGCTGGCGCTCCTGGGCGCGGGGGGGTACTGCGCTTGGCTCTGCCAGGATGCGTGGCTCCCCCAAGTGCGCGAGCTCTTGGGCGCGAAGGAGAATCCTCCGGCGGAAGATCCGGTTGAAGTGCTGGACGTGGCCAACGAGCCGGAGATGCCGGTTGAGCCGGTTTTGAAGTATTCCGAGAAGGAGCGCAAGTGGCTGGAGAAGAATCTGCTGAAGCCGTTCAAGGTCACGGTGCCCAAGGCGGATGAAGACGTGCTCAATCCGGCGCTCCTGCACATGCGTCCGAAGGGCATGGCCAAGTTCGCCAAGCTGTCGCCGCAGGAGGCGGCCGCGCTCCGCTATCGCGTCAGCGTGCCGGTGAAGGATCGG
>Ga0265298_10009136_pt1 | contig 11835 bp, 10 predicted proteins | sample AusTroGonzalo_MG_3_FD_193486 | JGI IMG/M metagenome (GOLD analysis project Ga0265298, IMG submission 193486) | Bovine rumen microbial communities from tropical cattle in Woodstock, Queensland, Australia - Gonzalo_01 | ecosystem: Host-associated > Mammals > Digestive system > Stomach > Rumen ...
TACAAATACATCAATGACCAGACCCTGCTGTATCTGAACGAGGGCTATACCAGCACCGAGATCGCCAACATGATCGAGCTACCGGCGGATCTGGCAAAGAACTGGTACACCAGACAGTACTACGGCACGGTCGCCCATAACTCGAAGGCCGTCTACCAGAAATACATGGGCTGGTACGACGCGAACCCGATCCACTTGGGCGAGCTGGAGCCGACCGAGCGGGCAAAGAAGTTTGTGGAGTATCTGGGCGATGTGGATGCCGTTCTCGCCAAGGCAAAGGAAGACTTCGACAATGGCGAGTATCAGTGGGTCGCCGAGCTGACCAACATGCTGGTCTTTGCCGATCCCGAGAACACGGATGCCCGGTATCTCTGCGCCGACGCCCTTGAACAGCTGGCCTATCGGGCCGAAAGCGGAACCTGGCGCAACGCCTATCTCTGCGCGGCACAGGAGCTTCGCTTCGGTACCAATATGGACGAGTCAACCAGAGCGTCCACGACGTCCAGCGGCTCGCTGCTGTACCATATGACGCCGGAAATGCTTCTGCAGTACCTCGGCATCTATACCGATTCCAAGCGAATCGAGGACCTGAGCTTCACAGCGAACATCGTGCTTCCCGAAGCCTCTTATGTCCTTGTCGTGAAGAACGGCGTTATCCTGTATGAAGAGGGTTCGCTCCACGATGAGGCAGACGTGACCTGGTGGACCACCAGAGACGGTCTGTTTGCCATTGCCAAAAACAACACCGACGCGATCGCGGAACTGGTTACCCAGGAAGGCGACACCACCCTGCTTGACAAACTGCTGGAAGGCAACACAGTCAACGAGCAGACCATCTACTTTAATATCATCGAACCGTAAAAACCACAGTCTCCCCCGCCTCCGGCGGGGGAGACTGTGAAAAAAGAAAGGAAAAAGAAAAATGAAGGTTGAAAACGTAAGCGCGGCCATACTGGCCGGAGGCTCCAGCAAAAGAATGGGCATGAAAAAGGCGGAACTGAAGCTCGGCGATCAGACCCTTCTGGAGATCACCGTTCAGAAGCTGCAGAAGATGGGAATCAAGGACATCATGATCTCGGGTTATGATGAAGCTGTCCCCGGCACGCGTGCGGTCAAGGATATCTATACGGGCAAGGGCCCGATTGCCGGTGTGCATGCCTCGCTGAAGGCGGCAGAAAAACCGGCCTGCCTGATCGTCGGCGTGGATACCCCGTTTCTTCCGGCCGAGGTGCTCACCGGACTCATTGAGGCACACGAAGGTCCTGCCACGGTCCTCAAAACCAGCGAGCATATCGAGCCCCTGATCGCCGTGTACGACGCCGATCTCGCCGCACGTGCGGAAGAGCTTATCCAGAAGGACGACTGGTCCCTGCAGAGAATGACGAACAACCCCGAGGTGAAGAAGGTCGAGTTTACTGGCGATCCCGATCTGCTTCTCAACTGCAATACCCCCGAGGACTACGAGAAGGCAAAGACTCTCTGGAAATGAAGCATATCCTGATCTGCGGGAAACGGAATTCAGGAAAAACGGAGCTGTTCGAGCGGCTTCTCAAGGCCTGCCGGATGCCGGTATACGGTTTTCAGAGCTGCATCACCGCGACGCGGGAGGACGGCTTTCACGAAATTCACATGTTTGCCATCGAGGATCGGGAGCGCCGCCCCACGGAAGAGAACCTGATCGGTATCTGCAACCGCAGCGAGCGGACGGTCAATCTGCCCGTTTTTGAGACCCTGGGCGTCTCCCTCCTGGAGGCAAAGCCCGACGGCATCCTTGTGATGGACGAACTGGGCTTCATGGAGGCGGAGGCGCCTGCCTTCGTTGATGCGGTTCTCCGCCGTCTGGACGGCGACATTCCGGTTCTCGCGACCGTGCGAGCCGGGGATCTGGGCAGCGACTTTCTTGATCGGGTGCGCATGCACCCGAAGGCTGCCCTTTACACGGTCAGCCCCGAGAAGGCGGACGCACTGTATGAAGAGCTGCTGCCGGTCATAGAGGAGTGGAACGAGGTACTTCAATGCTGAAACTGATTCCCTGGGAGGGGGCAGCGGAGCTGCTGCAGTCTCAGGCGTTTACCGTGCATACAGAGACGGTACCGCTGGAAGAAGCGCAGGATCGCGTGCTTGCCGAGGAAATCCGGGCGGCGTTTCCCATGCCGCCCTTTGACAAAAGTCCCTTTGACGGCTTTGCCTTCCGCGCTGAAGAAACGCCGGGCACGCTGAAGATCGAGGGCGAGGCGGCGGCGGGCTGCAGGATTCTGGAACCGCTGGCGCCCGGGACGGCTATGCGCATTTTCACCGGCGCGCCGGTGCCGGAGGGGGCAAACGCCGTTTTGAAGGCGGAAGACACCCAGGTGAAGGACGGAAGTGTGACAATCCCGATGACCGTCCGACCGGACAGCAACATCATCCGCATTGGAGAAGAATATCCGTCCGGAATCCCCCTGCTGAAAGCCGGCGTGCGCATCGGCCCGGCTGAGCTGGGCGTTCTGGCTTCGCAGGGTCTGGCGTCGGTACCGGTCTTCCGAAAACCGAAAGTGCTGTTTCTGTCCACGGGGACCGAGCTGTCTCTCCCCGGAGAGGAAAGAAGCCGTTACGGCATCTATAACAGCAGCTTTTATACTCTGAGCGCCTATCTGCGCCGGATGGGCTTTTCGGTGCTCTCGGGCGGGACGGTCCCGGATGATCTGGACCGGATTACCGGGAAGATCCGGGAAGGCCTTCTGGGAGACGCCGACCTGGTAATCACGACCGGCGGCGCCTCGGTAGGGGATTACGATTATGCCGTCCGAGCGGCTGAAACCCTCGGCCTGGAGATCCTCTTCTGGAAGGTGAACGTCAAACCCGGCGGCGCGCTGATGGCGGCGAAAACCGGAGAGAAGCTGCTTCTCGGCCTGTCGGGCAATCCGGCTGCGGCGATCATGAGCCTGCTGACCGTGCTGCAGCCCTGCCTGCGGAAGCGGACGGGCGAGAAAACGGGCAGCGAAGAACTGATTCTGCCGATCAAAGAAGACATGCCGAAGTTCAGCACTGCCGTGCGCATGCTGCGCGGGCACGGAACGGTCCGGGACGGCGTGCTGTATTTTGAGGAGAACGCCGGCCGCGGAAACGGCCATATTTCCTCCTTCACGGACTGCGATATGATCGGCATCGTCGAAGGCGGACAGGGTCACCTTCCGGCGGGAACGAAAATCAGAGTTCTGCGGTTGCCGCGGGATCTCTGCTGAAGGACAGCCTAATTACGGGAAAAAGCTCGTCATCCCCCGCCGGAGGCGGGGGATGACGGATCATGACAGCGGGATCTCTGTTAAGGGAGAGAACGATATGGAGCATGTGAGGACGATATGAAAATCACGGGATGCCTGCATCCGGATGATATTGCATCCGCAATCGAAAAAATCGCGCTGGAAATGGAGCGTCAGGGCGTTGCGCCGGAGCAGCGGCTGCGTTTTCGCCTTTCTCTGGAAGAAATACTGCTTTCCTATCGGGAAAAGCTCGGCGAGGAGACCCCGTTTTCTCTGCAGTGCCGAAAATACCAGGGGGATCTGCTTGCGGACCTGAAGGTCAGCGGTGCCGAGTACAACCCGCTGGCCGAGAAGAACCTGATGCATGACCGCATCACGGAAAACCTGGATGTACTGCCGGTCTGGAGCCGGGAGGGACAGGAGAACCGGGTTCAGTATCGCTTCCCGCTGTACAACACGGCAGCGAAGAACTACCGCTTCGCCTGGAAATACATCGGCAGCCAGAAGAGCACGCTGTTCTTCTCTGTCTTTCTGCAGTTTCTCAGCGTGATTTTCGGCATTGTTGCTCCGGTTCTCAGCGCCCGCATCATCGTGAACTATATGGACAGCCAGGTGAAGCAGGTGATCGTGCTTGCCGCGGCTCTGCTGGTGATTCAGCTGCTGAAGAACCTGGTTCTGTACGAAAGCAACCGGGGATACAACAAGGTCTACTGCCAGACGCTCTCCCTGTTGGAAAACGACCTGATCCGAAGCACGCTGCGCATTAAGAACAGCTGCCTGGACGAAAAGGGAAGCGGCCTCTTCATTCAGCGCCTTACCAACGACACCTCCCGTATCGCCACTGGCTTTAACCGGATTGCCGATATGATCGCGCAGGCGGTCAACTATATCGGCATCCTGCTTGCCATGCTGGTGATCAGCCCCTACGGTTTCCTGCTGACACTGGTTCTGCTGATTGCGGAATCCGCCATGGAGATTTACCGTACCCGTCGGCTCTGCGCTGACGACCGCATCTACCGTACCGCCAATGAGAGTTTTTCGGGCTTCGTCGGCGAGACCATCCGCGGGGCGAGAGACGTCAAGCTTCTCAACAGCGAAGATGCCTTCTGTGAAGAGGCGGAGGAGCGCATCCAGAACGCCAATGACAAGCGTCTGGTGATGCAGATGCGCTCGTGGGGAATGAAGCTGGCCAGGTGGCAGCTCAGTTCGTTCGGAACCTTTGTCTTCATTGTTCTGCTGGCCCTGGCGATTGCCACAGGCAGACAGGACGCGGCGACGGTGATCATCATCTACAACTATTTTTCCAGTCTGGACGTAAGGGCTGTGACGCTTGCGGGAGAGTTTATGGAGTTTATCAAGGACTTCAACCTCTCGGTCGAGCGCGTCTGCTCCCTCGTCAACAGTCCGGAGTTCCCCAAGGAACGTTTCGGCTCGGTGGAGCTGGAGCATCCTCAGGGGGAGATTACCTTCGAGAAGGTCAGATTCAGCTATGCCTCCAACGATCCGCTGGTCCCGGAAAAGCCGGTGATCAGGGATATGAGCTTTACCATCCGCGCGGGCGAGATGGTAGCCCTCGTCGGCAGGAGCGGCTGCGGCAAATCCACGGTCTTCAACCTGATCTGCCGCCTCTATGATCCCCAGAGGGGAAGAATTCTGCTGGACGGGACGGATATTCGCACGCTGACCAAGGATTCGATCCGCAACAACATGACCGTCGTCAGCCAGGCGCCCTACATCTTTCATCTTACCGTACGCGAAAATCTGCGCATGGCCAAACCCGACATGACGGAGGAAGAGATGCATCAGGCCTGCGCGCTCGCCTGCATTGACGAAGACATCGAGGAAATGCCGAACGGCTATGACACGATGATCGGCGAGGGCGGAGTGAACCTGTCCGGCGGCCAGCGCCAGCGTCTTGCCATCGCCAGAAGCATCCTGAAGGACTACCGTGTGATTCTTTTTGACGAGGCGACCTCGGCACTGGACAACGTCACCCAGGCCAAAATCCAAAAAGCGATCGATCAGATCAGCAAGGACCGGACGGTTGTGCTGATCGCGCACCGTCTTTCCACCGTGATCCATTCCGACCGGATTTTGTATATGCAGGACGGCAAAATCCTGGCCGAGGGCACGCACGAGGAGTTGCTGGAAAGCTGCGAACCCTATCGGCTCCTCTATCAGGAGGAGGCCTCGGCCAAAAAATAAGCGGTAGCCGGGAAACGTGTTAAGATAACACGGCAGAAGACAGAAAAAACCTGATTAGGAAAGCGGCTCTGCATTTTTACAGAAATCGAGATAATATTGGTATGCCTGTTCTCCGTAGTTGCTGATTCTCTGTGCGGTGCCGTTATAGCGGGAAAGAATCATTTTGATCTCTTCTTCATTGTAATTTTCGAAATCAATTCTCCCTGTCATCTCGAAGGCGGCATGGAGGAGATTCAGTGCGGCGCAGGAGAGATTGAAAACGCGATCGCTGTGCAGCCGTTTCCAGATTCGTTTCAGATCTTCCGGGTTGAAGGGGTAAAGCTCACCGGAGAGCCCCAGATTCAGAGGGATGCCTTCGCTTTCCGCAAACAGAATGGCTTCGATGGCGACCTGTGAAAAGATCTGTCCGTAGCCGGTGGAACTGTCGAATTTTCTCAGGGGATTGCGCGTATGCCGATCCAGCACGAAACTGCGGAACAGAGAATAGCGGAGCCAGTTGAAGCTGACCACACCGTCGGCCAGGACATCGAGAAAGTTCGTTTCCGGAATCTCCATAAGAAGCACCGATTTCAGATAAGCCGAAGGAATATGATAAAAGGCGCAGATGTTCTCAATGAGACTGCGCTGCTCTTCGATAATCCGTTTTGCTTTCCCGTTGTCATGGCGTCTGAACATGTTTGACCTTCTTTCCGCTGCTTCAGAGAATGAATTCGGTTGATTTTCTTCTATAATAATCGCAGAAACCGGAATTGTCAAATTGCAGACAAATAATGATGATCTTTGCATATAGCTTGATCCGCGCTGACAGCGCAGGGCAAAAAGGCAAAATTCACAAAAGGGGACGGACAGAACGATCAGGGATCTGCCGTCCCTCTTTTTCTGCAGCGTCCACAAGATGCTGTGGCATCCCGCGACAGGAGGAACAATTCAATCGCAAAGATGCGCTGAAATGACGCTTCTTTGCATCTTTTTTGCACTTTTTTCTCTTTCCGGCGAGGGAAAGCGACTCCGCTCTTTTGCTGTGTTTTGCGCAAAATGACGAAATGTAATTTCTTTGAATCTTGCCCTTGATTTTTTGTTCAGGCTACCCTATAATAGTGGGGCAAAGTGGTGGTTTGTGGTGTAAAGTGGTTTCGAAAGGATGACAACCGTGACGGGCGAGTATCAGCATGCTCTAGACAATAAAGGACGGATTTTTATTCCCGCGAAGCTGCGGGATGAAATCGGACAGGCAGCGTATGTGACGCTGTCGATGGACCGTTGCCTGAGCGTATACAGTGAAGAGAGCTGGAACAGCCTGATTCAGAAGGTCAATGCCCTTCCCTTCGTGCGTCAGCGGAAGATGAGGCCGCTGTTCGCCCATGCAGTCCGCTGCGAACTGGATGCGCAGGGAAGAATTCTGTTGCCACAGAACCTGCGCGACTGGGCCGGCCTGCAGAAGAATGCGACGGTCGTGGGCTGCAACAACCATGCCGAGATCTGGGACAGTGACAGCTGGCAGAGCGTCCTGGAGGTGGAAATGTCGCCTGAAAACATTGCCGCCGTGCTGGAGGAACTGGAATTCTGATGGCTGAGCATGTTCCGGTCCTGCTGGAGGAATGCATCAGCATGCTGAACATCCGTCCCGAAGGGATTTATGTGGACGGAACGCTGGGGCTCGGCGGGCATTCCGCAGCCATCGCCGCAAGACTTTCCCCCACCGGAAGACTGATCGGCATCGACCGGGATGAGACGGCGCTTGCGCGCGCTTCACAGAGGCTCGCGGAATACGCTCCTCTGGTGACGCTGGTCCATGGAAGCTTCGGCCATCTGGAAGAAATTCTGGAAGAACTGGGAATTCCCGCCGTGGACGGCATGCTGTTCGATCTCGGGGTTTCCTCTCCCCAGTTGGATGAGGCGGAGCGCGGTTTTTCATACCGGCTGGATGCCCCGTTGGATATGCGCATGGACCGGACCCAGAGCCTGACGGCTCGGGATGTGGTCAACACATATGACGAGGCGGAACTGAGCCGGATTCTTTTTCAATACGGGGAAGAGAAATATGCCCGCCGAATCAGCGCTGCCGTGGTGCGCCGCCGGGCGGAGAAGAGCATCGAAACGACAGGGGAACTTGTTGATATTATTCGCACAGCCATGCCGGCAGCTGCCCTGAGGGAAAAACAGCATCCGGCAAAACGCAGCTTTCAGGCGATCCGGATCGAGGTAAACGGAGAACTCCGGGAAGTGGAGCAGATGATGGCCTCCGCACCCGACCGTCTGCGTCCGGGCGGCCGACTCTGCGTGATTACCTTTCATTCCCTGGAAGACCGTATTGTCAAGCAGGGGATCAGCCGCTGCGAGCACGGATGTACCTGCCCGCGGGAAGCGCCGGTCTGCACCTGCGGTTTTCACCAGACACTGAAAAATCTCACAGGAAAGCCAATTCTTCCGAGCCCGGTGGAACAGGCGGCGAATCCGCGCGCACGCAGCGCCAAACTTCGCGCGGCAGAGAGAGTATAGGCCATGAAACTGAAAGATTTGATACCGGCCGACGGTGTCATACAAATGAATGCAGACCCGGAACTTGAGATTACCGGCATCAGTTATGACTCGCGCAAAACGGAGGCCGGCGACCTCTTTGTTGCTATTCGCGGCTTTGAAACCGATGGACACCGGTATATCGGCAAGGCAGTCGAAAAGGGTGCGGCCGCGGTGCTTTGTGAAGAACTGCCGGAAGAGAGCGTTCCCTTTGTCCGGGTTCGGGACAGCCGGCTCGCGCTGGCCCTGTGCAGCTGTGTCTTCTTCGGCCGCCCTGCCGAACAGATGCGCATGATCGGCGTGACGGGTACCAGCGGGAAAACCAGTGTGACCACCCTGCTGAAGGGTGTGCTCGAAAAGACCCGCGGGGCAAAGGTCGGCCTGATCGGAACCATCGGCATTCAGATCGGGGACGAGTTTCTCCCCACCGAACATACCACGCCCGAGAGCTATGAGCTGCAGAAGCTTTTCCGCCATATGGCGGATGAAGGCTGCAGCCATGTGGTTATGGAGGTCTCTTCTCACGCACTCGAGCTCGATCGTGTGGAAGGCTTCCGTTTCCATACGGCGGTCTATACGAATCTCTCGCAGGATCATCTGGATTTCCACGGCAGCATGGAGAACTATGCCGCGGCGAAAAGACGGCTTTTTACGCACTGCGAAACGGCCTGCGTCAATCTGGATGATGACTGGGCACAGTATATGATTGCGGATCATGCCTGCCCGGTGATCGGCTTCGGCCTTTCGGATGAGGCGGTGCTGCGGGCGGAAAATTCCCGGCTGCTGCCGGACCGTGTCTGCTTTGACACGGTGTATGAAGGCCGGCATTACCCGTCGGAACTGAAAATCCCGGGGACCTTTTCGGTCTCCAATGCGCTTGCGGTCATGTCCGCCGCGCTTTCCGAGGGCATCCCCCCGGATGAGAGCATCCCGGCGCTTCGGACGGCGCACGGCGTAAAAGGTCGGCTCGAGTCGGTACCGACCGACGGTAATTATCACCTGCTGATCGATTATTCCCATAAGCCGGACGCGCTGGAAAAGGTGCTGAAAAGTCTCCGCCCGGTAACCGAAGGCAGACTGATCTGCGTGTTCGGCTGCGGCGGTGACCGAGATCGTCTGAAACGTCCGCTGATGGGTACGATCTCCGGGAAAAACGCGGACCTGACCATTCTGACGAGCGACAATCCCCGCACGGAAGACCCGGAAGCGATCATCAATGAAATCGAGGTCGGAATCCGTGAAACCGGTGCGGACTATATCCGCATCTGCGACCGTATCGAGGCGATTCACCGGGCGATCGACATGGCCGGAGACGGCGATGTGATCCTGCTTGCCGGAAAGGGCCATGAAAATTATCAGATCATCGGCCATACCAAGCGGCATATGGATGAGGTAGAGATTGTCAGGGACTATATTCAGGAAAGAAAGGCGAGGATTTCAACATGACAATGCCGATGCTCATCGCCTTTCTGCTTGCATTTCTGTTCGTAACCGCGTTCGGAAAGGTCTATATTCCGTGGCTGGAGAAGGAAAAGGCCAGACAGCAGATCAAGGAGAACGGTCCGACCTGGCATGCGGCCAAGAACGGGACACCGACTATGGGCGGCGTGATGTTCATTCTGGCCGCGATTCTGGTTTGCCTGACGGTCGGCTTTCCCGGCATGCTGCAGGGGCATTTCGAGCATATCTTCGTTCTGCTGTTCTCTCTGGTTTTCGGGGCAATCGGCCTGCTGGACGACTGGAAGAAAATCCGCCAAAGACAGAATACGGGTCTCAGCACGCGCGGCAAGTTTTTGCTGCAGTTGGTTGCTGCACTGCTTTTCGTTTTTATTATGAAGAAGCTCGGCTTCATCCACAATGCGCTGTACATTCCCAGTTCGGGCAAGGAAATCCCGATCCCGGCCTGGCTCTTTGATATTTTTGCCGTTTTTGTTGTCGTCGGAACCGTAAACGCGGTCAACATCTCAGACGGCGTGGACGGGCTGGCGGCGGGAACCTCGATCCCGGTGTTTCTCTTCTTTGTTCTGATTACCTTTGCCTGGGGAAAAGAATATCTGCAGCTTGGCCTGTTTGCCTCGGCCATGGTCGGCGGCCTGATGGGCTTTCTGGTTTATAATTTCAACCCGGCCAAGGTGTTTATGGGGGACACCGGCAGCCTGTTTCTCGGCGGTGCCATCGCGGCGATGGCCTTCGCCTATGACATGCCCCTGATTCTGATTCCTCTCTGTCTGATGTTCATCATCGAGACCTTGTCGGATATCATTCAGGTCGGCTATTTCAAACTCAGTCACGGGAAGAGAATCTTCCGCATGGCCCCCTTTCACCACCACCTCGAAATGGGCGGCTGGACAGGAAGAAAATGGAAGGAAAAGGAACTCTTTATCCTCTTTACCGGCGTTTCGCTGCTGTGCATGGTGTTTTCCTTCCTGGTGGTCTTTGACAGATTCTGAAGAGGCAACAGCATGAAAATCGTTCTGACCTGCGGGGGAACCGCGGGACATATCAATCCGGCCATTGCAGTTGCCCAGCGGCTGCGCGAACGGATGCCGGACTGTGAGATCCTGTTTATCGGGGCGGAAGGGAAAATGGAGATGGATCTGGTTCCCCGGGAAGGGTTCCGGATTCTTCCTTTAAAAGTGACCAATCTGAGCCGCGGACACCATCTCGAAGATATCGGACACAATCTGAATTCCCTGAAAAACGTCATCGAATCCGGCCATGAGGCAAAGAGGATTTTGAAAGAATTCCGCCCGGACGCGGTCCTGGGGACAGGCGGCTATGTCTGCTACCCGGTTCTGCACGAGGCGGCAAAACTGCATATACCCACGCTGATTCATGAGAGTAACGCACTCCCGGGGCTCACGACAAAAATGCTGGCCTCCCATGTAAGCTGCGTTATGCTGGGCTATCAGGAGAGCACAAAGCATTATCCCGGCGTCCCTGATCTGCGTGTCACCGGAACCCCGGTCCGCGGGAAGTTCTGCCTTTACACCCGGGAAAAGGCGCGGGAAGAGCTGGGCATCCCGTCGGACCTGCCTCTGGTCGTGTCCATGTGGGGGTCTCTGGGCTCCGGGCATATGAACGACATCGTTATGAAGATGCTGCCGCTCATGAAGGGCCAGCAGGATTTCTGCATGATTCACGCGACCGGGAGCTACTATCACGATGCGGTGACGGAAAAGCTGAAGGCGGCGGGCATCGACCCGGCGGAATGCCGGACGGAGCTCAGGGAATACATCTTCGATTCCGAGCGTGTCCTGTCGGCGGCTGATCTGGTGATCTGCCGGGCCGGCGCGTCAACTCTCTCTGAACTCAGCAGTACCGGAAAACCCGCACTGATCGTTCCCTCGCCCAATGTCACAAACAACCACCAGGAGAAAAACGCCCGGCTGGTCGAAAGCGCGGGCGGTGCGAAAGTCCTGCTGGAGGGTGAATTTGATGAAGAGCGCTTCCTGGGAGAGATTCGCGCCCTGCTCCGGGATGCGGCGCGTCTGGAAAGCATGTCAAGGGCCATGCGGGAACTGTCGGTACCGGATGCCCTGGACCGGATCGTAGACGCCGTGACAGAGTACGGGGGAAAAGACGGCCGTTCATAAAAAAGCCTTTTCCTTCCGAAAAACATATGATATAATAAACAGACTGCGATTTGCAGTCTGTTCTGTTTTTTGTACGGAGGGCCATCATGGCAGGGAAGAACTGGAAAGAAAAACTGAACCTGTCTGCGTTTGCCGATGAGGAGCAGGCCGAGTTTCTGCGCGCCAGGCGCAGAGGGTTCAGCCGTCCTCTGATCTTTATTGTGGTCATCATCGCCTCCATTTTCTTCCTGAGCCTGTTTTTCCGCGTCGAGGATATCAAGGTCGAGGGCAACACC
>Ga0265298_10009137_pt1 | contig 11835 bp, 13 predicted proteins | sample AusTroGonzalo_MG_3_FD_193486 | JGI IMG/M metagenome (GOLD analysis project Ga0265298, IMG submission 193486) | Bovine rumen microbial communities from tropical cattle in Woodstock, Queensland, Australia - Gonzalo_01 | ecosystem: Host-associated > Mammals > Digestive system > Stomach > Rumen ...
GTAATCGCGGATAGGTTTGACATCGATCTGTGAACCTGGCAAGAATGCCTCGATGCCGAACACGTCGACGATCAAGCCGCCTTTTGTACGGCTCTTGACGAAGCCGCGGACGATCTCCTGGCTGTCGAATGCCTCGTTGACGCGGTCCCATGACTTGAGAAGGCGAGCCTTCTTGTGTGAAAGGACGAGCTGGCCGTTGATGCCTTCCTGGTTCTCCACGTAGACTTCGATTTTGTCACCCACCTTAAGGTCTGGGTTGTGACGGAATTCTGAAATCGGAATAACACCATCTGATTTGAATCCGATGTTGACGACGACTTCGCGTGAAGTCTTTGCGACAACTGTTCCTTCGATAACTTCGTGATCGCCGATCTGGCTCATTGTCTTCTCGTACATGGCTTCCATGCGGGCGCGGTCTTCAGCTTTGTAGCTGTCGTGTTTCTTAGCGTCGCTGCTCCAGTCGAAGTCTTCTGATGGAACCGGTTTCACTTTCTGGATTTTTTCGGTGTTTTCTAATTCGCTCATTATTTTTTTGTAAAAATTGTACCCGACGGCTCTTCCGAATTAGGCAATCGAGGATTGTTAAACTTTATTTTTCCATTTCAAGTCATTGATTTTTAATCACAAAAACCAATTTCGGAATAAGGCTCGAAAATGGACTGCAAAGATAGGTAAATTTTTGATACACAATGAAAAATAATTCGTACATTTGCAAAAAAATAATTTTATGGCACTGAATTGCGGAATTATCGGACTTTCCAATACTGGAAAAACAACTATATTTAATTGTATATCAAACACTAAGGCAGAGATTGGATTCGCTACTAAATCGAATATCGGAATGTGCGAGGTGCGCGACGAACGTCTCAAACTCATAGACAATATCTCGCATTCGAAGCGTATAGTTCCGGCCACAGTTGAAATCGTTGATTTGCCGGGCTTGAGCAAGGGCGGTCAGGGTGTCGGTAACAAACTCCTCGCCGAGGTGCAGACCGTTGACGCTTTGATTCACGTTTTGCGTTGCTTTGACGATCCGAACATTCCGCATAGCGAGGGCAGCATAGACCCGGTGCGCGACATGGAACTCGTTGACCTTGAGCTTCAGGTGCGCGACCTCGACCTCGTGACACGTAAGCTGCAACGCGTTGAGAAGCTGCTCAAAAACGGCGACAAAGACAACAAACGCGCTTTCGAGGTGCTTTCAATCTACAAGGAGGTGCTGGAAAACATGCAGAACGCCCGTACTGCCAATGTATCGGAGGAAGATAAGAAGTATATCCAAGATATTCAGCTGCTTACGGTCAAGCCGATAATGTATGTCTGCAACGTCGACGACGCTTCGGCACTCACCGGAAACAAATACACCGAGGCTGTGAAAGCCGCTCTTCATGGCGAAGATATGATTATACTTGCCGGAAAACTGGAGTCGGAGATTGCCGAGCTCGACGAGGCTGACCGCGCTCTGTTCATGGAAGACGCTGGATTGACAGAACCTGGCGTCAACAAGCTCGTGCGTCTCGCTTACAGCACACTGAAGTTGCAATCATTCTTTACTACAGGTCCTGACGAAACTCGTGCATGGACTATCCACGTGGGCGACACAGCTCCTGAGGCTGCCGGCGTTATCCACAGCGACCTCCAGCGTGGCTTCATCCGCGCCGAGGTGATGAGCTGCGACGATTTCCTGCACTACGGCTCCGAACAGGCTGTTAAGGAGGCGGGAAAATTTGCGGTGGAAGGTAAGACCTACGTTGTGAAAGACGGCGATATCATCAATATCAGATTCAACGTGTAGCTTATGCCTGAATACGTCGTTCTTGTTGATAATAAAGACAATCAAATCGGTTTGATGGAGAAGCAGGCCGCTCACGTCAACCCGACGCTGCACCGTGCCTTCTCGATTTTCATCTTCAACAGCAAGGGGGAGATGCTGCTTCAACAGCGTGCTCTCACTAAGTATCATACCCCGGGATTGTGGACCAACACCTGCTGCAGCCATCCTCGTGACGGCGAGTCGCTCCAGCAAGCCACAAAACGCCGCCTGATGGAGGAGATGGGGATGGAGTGCGACCTCAAAGAGGTGTTCAGTTTCATCTACAAGGCCGACGTGATGCAGGGTCTTACAGAACATGAGTTCGATCATGTGTTCATCGGCACCACTGACGCGACACCTATTATTAATAGGGCGGAAGTGGAGTCGTATAAATATGAGACAGTTGCGAATATAGCCAAGGATATAGAGAAAAATCCACAAAACTATACTGCGTGGTTTAAAATTGCATTTGCTAAATTGTTGGAAAACCGCAAATAATTAATTATCATGCTGTTAATACTCAATGTATATTACGTTTCGGCAATAGCATTGATAATATTTCTTATCATTTTCTTGATTTATGTCCGTCTCGGCAGCCCGATTGTCAGGGTGACAGCGAAAAAGATTCGTTTTTTCGACTTGCTGCTTCCCAATAAGGTTTGGGGTGATTCGATAATTTCGATAAAAATGCTCGACCGCATGCCCACAATCAAGTATTCTCATTATGGCTACAGACACCGTTACAACCCGAGGGTGCCCAAGGCGGGAAAAATGATAGAATGTAAAGGCGTTTGTGAAGTTCTTACGGACGATGGAGTTAAGCAAGCCTATTCATATTCAAGGAGTTACAAGAAATACTGCATCGAAATCGCTACTACAAGCGGCAATATTTACATAAATTATAAAAATGAGGAACGCACAAAACGTTTGTACGAAAAAATCATTACGAAAGTTATAACAGTGGGCGAGGACGAACTCAAAACCTACGACGACAACTCCGGCTGGATGAAACTCCTGTTTTACGCACTTTTCTTCGGAGTCATTATCGTTTTGTCGTTGATTCTTGACTAAAATTTTTTTTCATTTTTTTTCTTGCAATTTAAAAAATTGTTGTATTTTTGTGCTGTGAAAATGATATCAAAATGATATTACAAAAAATTAAATAATCACCTTAAAAATACGACTATGGAAAACAAAGAATTTGAATTTAAAGGATTGAGAATCAATGGATTTTTGATGCTGTTTGTGGTCCTCGCAATCATTGCGGGTTCAATTTTCGGATTTACAACATGTAAAGAAGGTGAACCGATAGGTTTGATTATCGGAGGAATAGCTATGATTCTGATAGACTTCATTCTCTGCATCGGTTTCATCAAAATCGAGCCTAACGAGGCTATGGTGATGGTGTTCTTCGGAAAATACCAGGGAACTCTGACAAAAGTCGGCTTCCATTGGGCAAATCCTTTCTATTCATCGAAAAAGGTCTCTCTCCGTGCCCGTAACCTCAATGTCGACCCAATCAAGGTGAACGACAAGACTGGCAATCCGATTATGATCGGACAGATTTTGGTTTGGAAGCTGAAAGACACTTACAAGGCAATGTTCGAAATCGACTCTCAGACTCTGGCGGCTGCCGGTAGTGTATCGGGCACTGGCGTCCAGGTCACAAGCCGTATGCGAGCCTTCGAGAGCTTTGTGAGAGTGCAGAGCGACGCAGCTTTGCGTGAGGTTGCAGGCATGTTCGCATACGATGAGAACGGCGACATTACAAAGGGCGATCTGACACTGCGTGCCGGCGGTTCGGAAATTAACGACATACTTCTCGGCAAGCTCAACGACCGTCTTGCAATGTCTGGTCTCGAGGTCATTGAAGCTCGTATCAACTATTTGGCATATTCTCCTGAGATTGCGGCTGTTATGCTTCGTCGTCAGCAGGCTGCAGCTATCATCGCAGCACGTGAAAAGATTGTTGAAGGCGCCGTCTCGATGGTGAAAATGGCTCTCGACAAGCTTAAAGACGAAGAAGTAGTCGAACTCGACGACGACAAGAAAGCCGCTATGGTTAGCAACCTGATGGTCGTGCTCTGCGCTGACGATGCCGCTCAACCTGTAGTAAACACTGGTACTTTATATCAATAATATATCATCATGATGGAGATGTGGTTTACATGTGTTTGGACAATCATTATCACTGCCGTATTGCTGGTTTTGGCAGGTAAAATGTCGAAAATGCAGCTTTTCAGCGACGGAATTCTTATCGATGATTTCATGTATCCGACATTTATTCCGAACGATGGAATAAAATCGATAGAATTATTATATCGTATGCCGGGTGTTGTAATGAGAATCAATGGCTACGGCGGTTTGAAGACCTGGAAGGGCTTTTATAAAATGAAAGACATAAAACGTGCTGTGTTGTATCTTGAAAATCACAATAAAGGCCCGTTTATCAAGATAAAGACCACAGGCGACGTTTATTACATAAACTGTAAAAGTGCCGAACAAACAACGCAGCTTTATGATGATATGAAATCAACTGTGAAACTCGTCGATGAGTCGAGATTGGTTGTGATACCTAAGCTTTCGCAAAAAAGAAGCATTGTGGTGGTCGTTGTCTTCACCTTAGTTCTGTTGATTCCGATTTTATTAATTCCAATGCTCATTTAGTTATGAAAAAAGCAATAAATTTCTCAATAATAGTTTGCCTCGCAAGCTGGATTTTCGCCGCCTTCATGTGGTTTGGTATGGGTGGGTATAGTTTGCTCTGCGCATCGATTTACATGTTTTTCCCGCTGATTTGCGCGATAGTGATTCAGATAATTAACAAAGAGAAGCTCGGCAGCACAGGCCTTCTGAAATTCAAGATCAAAGGCTCGTGGTTTGTCGCATGGCTGCTGCCTGTGGTGATTGTCGCTGTTACCATCATTATCAACTCGCTGTTTGATGGTTGCACGCTTGGTTTCCACATGCCGGCAATTCCTGGAATGGAGAATCTTTCTCCAGAAGATCAGGCGAAAATCATGGCGATGCAAAATCCGAGAACTATGATTATAACCACTTTGGTTTCCGGACTTCTCGCAGGCATCACTATCAACGCTGTTGCAGCGTTCGGGGAGGAGTACGGCTGGCGCAATTATCTCGTCAACGCATTGAAAGGCAAGAACTTCTGGGTGGCGTGCCTCTTCATCGGAGTCGTCTGGGGATTCTGGCATTTCCCGATTATTCTTATGGGTCACAACTACTTCGTTCACCGCACTGCTGGAGTCTTCATGATGGTTTTGATGTGCCTCGCAATGACTCCAATCGAGCTTTACCTAGTTTTAAAAGCGAAGTCAGTTTATCCGGCCGTCATTTTCCACGGAACAATAAACGCTTTGGCTGGTGCAACAATGCTTTTCATCAGCGGTGGAAGCGACCTCATCAACGGTGTTGCGGGTCTCTCGGGAATCATCACTATGGTCTTGGTGACGCTGATAATATTTGTTTACGACCAGTTTATTTCTGAAGATAAAATCATGTTAAAAAATATTGAGTTATAATACAAACTATGGCTAAAGACAAAGAAAATACAAAAAATTTCGTCCTGCGTCTTGATGCCAAGACGATGGAGGCTGTCGAGAAGTGGGCGGCGGATGAGTTCCGTTCCGTCAACGGTCAGCTGCAATGGATTATAACTGAAGCACTTAAGAAAAATAAAAGAATGTAATTATGGATATTGAAAGAATCATTGAATTGACATTGATTGGCCTCTATGTGGCGTTTTACTTCGGCATGCCAGCCATTGCGAAAAGGATTTATGACCCAGAGCGCCGACGCGCGGTCATTAACAAACTGAATGTCGCGTACCTGTTTGTGTTGTTGGGACTGGTGTGTTTCGTGGTTTACGACTTCATAACCTACGACCTTGCAGGTGACTACAAAGCCTCACGACTCGGACTGGTGTTCATTGCTGTCGTGATGTTCGTCTACACCACGTTTTTCAAGAAGAAACAGTGGTTCGAGGAGTAGTTATTCCTCGGTGTTGAGCCATTCCCACTCGGTAGGGAGGGTGGCCTTACGCTTGGTGCATTCGTCTGATTTGCACTTGAAACTGATCTCGTTCTTATTGAACTTAACCTCATAAAGACCTTTGACATCCTTGCAAGGGTCTTTTTTATTTACAAAAGTGATGAGGTCGCCGTCTACGGTATAGGTTCCTATGATGGGTTGGTCTCCGTCAATACCCATAAAGTCGAGACGGTATTCCTTGCCGTTCATGGTGAGGAAAGCGCCTCCGGTAGTGCTCTGCCAAGTGCCCTTGATGCTTTTCTGCACGGCAGCGGTTTCTGCCTTTTTCTGTTCGGCTTTCTTTTCTTCCCTAGGAGTGGGCTCGGGCTTTTTTGCCTCGGGCTTGGCCTCTGGTTTAGCTTCAGGTTTAGCTTCAGGCTTAGTCTCGGGCTTCGCTTCGGCTTTGGCCTCTGGCTTGGCTTTCTCCTCAACTTTTTGCTCTACAAGCTCGGATGTCGGTTTTTCCACTTTGCGGGTGTTGCCGATATGTCTGTATATGCCGAATATCAGGAAAAAGGCTAATATAGCCACAAAAATTATCACAATCAGGCGGTTAACCAGATTGTTGGATTTTCTTTTGCTTGAACTGCTTTTTTTCTTCGGTTTGCTAGCCGGTTTCTTGACTTTTTTTGCCATAATGATTTTAGCTGTTGGCCACTGGCCGTTTGCTATTAGCTAATGGCTAACGGCTAATGGCCGATGACTGGATTTTACTCGATGCAAAAATAACATTAATTTTATAAATTAACGTAAAATATCATCATAAATTTCGTATTTTTGCACCGAAATTTAACCAGCATGCAGGAAACAATTCTTATTTTGGACTTCGGTTCGCAGGTGACACAGCTTATAGGCCGCCGTCTCCGTGAGCTTAACGTATATTGCGAGATTCATCCGTACAACAAGATCCCGGCCATCACACCTGATGTGAAAGGCGTTATTTTGAGCGGCAGCCCGTCTTCGGTTCGTGACGAGAAGGCGCCTTTTGCCGATTTGTCGAACATCAAGGGCAAACTGCCGTTGCTCGGCATCTGTTACGGAGCTCAGTTTATGGCATATCACTTTGGTGGAGAGGTCAACTCTTCACTGGCACGCGAATATGGTCGTGCCATGCTGACCGTAGTGGAGGAAGACAACATTCTCTTCAAGGGTGTCTCAAAGACTTCGCAGGTGTGGATGTCGCACGGCGACACCATAGCCAAATTGCCTAAGAACGCTCATGTCATAGCCAAGACTGACGATGTGGAGAATGCCGCATACAAAATTGACGGCGAGGATACCTGGGCTGTACAGTTCCATCCGGAAGTGTTCCACAGCAAGGAGGGCCCGAAGATGCTCGAAAACTTCGCAATGAACATCTGTGGCTGCCACGGCAACTGGACTCCCGACTCGTTTATAGATACAACAGTCGAGGCCATGCGCGCCAAGCTCGGCGACGACAAAGTCATACTGGGACTTTCGGGCGGAGTCGACAGCACTGTAGCCGCTGTATTGCTCAACAAAGCCATAGGGAAGAATCTGACATGCATTTTCGTTGACAACGGACTGCTTCGCAAGAACGAGTTTGAAGATGTTCTCGATTCATACAAAGACCTTGGCCTCAATGTAGTGGGCGTTCATGCCGGAGATTTGTTCCTTAGCAAACTTGCGGGTGTGACAGATCCTGAAGCCAAGCGTAAGGCTATAGGCTCAACCTTTATTGATGTTTTCGAGGCTGAGGCCAAGAAAATTGAAGGAGCGAAATGGCTTGCACAAGGCACCATTTATCCTGATGTCATCGAGAGTGTGAGCGTCAACGGACCGAGCTGCAAAATCAAGTCTCACCACAATGTGGGCGGTTTGCCTGAGAAGATGAACCTCAAGATTGTGGAGCCTCTGAGAGCTCTGTTCAAAGACGAGGTGCGCCGTGTGGGCCGTGCCCTCGGCATCAAGCGCGAGCTGGTGGGACGTCATCCTTTCCCGGGTCCGAGCCTCGGTATCCGTATCTTGGGTGAAGTGACAGAAGAAAAACTCCGCATACTCCGCGATGCCGACGATATCTTTATCCGTGGCCTGCGCGAATGGAAATGCGAACTGCCGAGCGCCTCGTATCCTAACGAGATGGCCGACAACCTTTACGACAGCATTTGGCAGGCCGGCACCATGCTTCTTCCGGTGAAGAGCGTTGGCGTGATGGGCGATGAACGCAGTTACGAATACACCATAGCCTTGCGCGCAGTCATCTCAACAGACGGCATGACAGCCGACTGGGTGCATCTGCCGTACGAGTTTATGGCTAAGGTTTCAAACGACATAATAAACAAAGTCAAAGGCGTCAACAGAGTGTGCTACGACATCTCATCAAAACCGCCAGCGACCATAGAATGGGAGTAGTTCCTTCGGTAATAAATAATATAAAACTTGAAATATGTCAAAAACAATCAATTGGAAACAAGAAATAATCTCCTACGCCTTCCTGATTTTGGGAAGCGTGCTGTTCGCGGTTGGCGACGTTATGTTCGTTAACCCATACCATTTGGCCCCAGGCGGCACCTACGGTCTTTCAAACGTCATCAACGCTTTGTATCCTTGGAAGGTGTCACTTTACGCTTTGTGCATGGATGTGCCGCTGCTCATCATAGGAACCTGGATATTGGGCCCGAAATTCGGTTTTAAAACCATCCTTTCGACCTTCCTTATCTTCGGAAGCACATTCGTGTTGGAGTCGACATGGGGTTACAAACCGGTGATTTTTGAATTCATGCATGAAGTTGCCGAAGGACAGGCTGTTGACAAATCTATGCTCGAAATCCTTGGTACAAACTTGTATTTCAAACCTGACTACTTCCTGAATACATTGGTTTCAGGCGGTATTTACGGCCTTGCCATAGGTTTCGTCTTCAAGTCGGGAGCCACATCTGGCGGCAGCGACATCATCTCAATGATTCTGCATAAATATACTAAGATTTCACTCGGAACGTTAGTTATGATAGTTGATTCTATCATTACATTGACATCACTGCTGTTGGGACAGATCCGTCTGCCTATCTATTCGATACTGCTTATCTACATCGAGAGTAAGATTATCGACCTGGTTGTATACGGAGTCAAGAGTTACAAGACGGCGTTTATCGTTACCGACAAGGTGGAGGAGGTTCGCAACTTCATTATCAACGACTTGGACAGAGGCGGTACCTGTTTTGTCGGATACGGTCTGTACAAGGGTCAGGAGCGTAAGGTTATCTATATCAATCTCAGCCGCGCTGACTTGTTGAAGCTTAAGAATAACCTGCCGACACTCGATCCGATGGCCTTCGTCAATGTGATTGACAGTGCAGAGGTTATGGGTAACGGTTTTTTACCGATCCCACGTCAAGAAGAAAAATGATAAAGAAATTTCTAAATATCGCGATTTGTCTTGTGCTTATGGCTTCTACGGAAGTCAGGGCTCAGCAGGACACATGTCGCGTAGCTTTGATGGTGCCACTCTATTTGGAGCAGGTGGACCAGGAGTTTTGGAATGCCGAGCCGTCAAACAAGATGCTCAGCACCAAGCCTTTCTCATTCCTTCACTTCTATGAAGGCTTTATGATAGCTGCCGACTCCATCACTTCCAGCCGCAACATGAAGCTTGAGCTGAAAGTCTACGATGTGGACAATACAGTGAGCAAAGCCGATTCGGCCATACTCGACCCTTGGCTTGCCACGGTCGATTTGATAGTCGGACCATTCTACCTCAAGCCGTTCAACGTGTTGAAGCAGTTCGCCTTTGACAACAATATTCCGATAGTTAACCCAATTACCCAACATTCGGATATTGTTGACAATCAGCCAAATATTATCAAGGTAAAGCCGTCAATGAAGTCACAGCTGGTGCAGCTTGACAGCCTTATCCGTCGTCAATATCACGACAACAATGTGTTTATCATCCGTCAGGACAGATACACAGACACGGCCATGGTAAACCGTATAAAACAAATTGCCGAGCGTAACATAGACAGTTGCACATACGTCGACAATCAGTCTATTGTCAATACCATCCGTAAACATCAGAAAAGATGGGATTACCTCAATATCAAATATGAGGCGACAGAGTATCTTACCGACAGCGTCATTCTCAATGTGGATTCGCTTGGAAGATGCATAGATGACACGACCGTCTTCCTGAACAGAGTCATCAGTGTCAACTATAAGCGCGACAGTCTGCACACCGTGATGGATTACGCTTCGACTATGCGTAACAATCTGATCATAGTTTACGGCACTGACAAGGTGTTTTCCAAAGAGATAGTGAATAAGGTCACTAAACTTATTGAAAACTATCCGATAACGGTTATAATGTTGCCCGAGTGGAGCAAGTTTGACGGTCTTTTCAATGAGAATCTGATGAAGATGCACGCCATATATTTTGATGACAAATTCCTTGATTGTCAGAATATTAAAGTGCAAAGCTTTATCTGTAAGTTTAGGAACAGATATGAGACTGAACCTACCGACTATGCATATCAGGGCTTCGATATAGGGTGGTATTTCCTCAATGCTTTGAGAATTTATGGCGAGTATATGATTGACTATTTGCCATACTTCGACATACCTCTGCTCCAGACCCGTTTCAATTTCCAGAGGAATGACGACTATTCGGGTTATGAAAACACTTTCTGGAACATTTATCAATTCAAAGGATACAACAGGGTGGTGCTTACCACAGGCTATGAAAACTAGGATTTTATTATCAGTTTCTTTGATCTTCATTGCTTTTTTATCATCTTGCTCAGATAAAGACAATGCAGTGAGATCCTATTGGCCTGATGGAAAGCTGAAGTCCGAGTTGCGTTATACCGACGGCAAACTTGACGGTCAGTGCAAATGGTATTATTCCAATGGCAATCCTTCAATGGAGGCTGTTTATACCATGAATGTGCTCAATGGCGAGTCTACGCGCTGGTATGAGAACGGCAAAGTGGAGGAGAAGGCTTGTTACAAAGAGAACCAATACGATGGGTTGGTGGAAGAGTATAATGTTTTTGGAACCTTGATTAAAAAATCCAATTATACCGACGGCGTTCTGAACGGCATGTTTTACCAATGGTATGACAATGGTAAGCTTTTTGTCGAAGGAGAGTACCTTGACGGCATGATGCATGGCGCCTGGATTATGTATTATAATGACGGCAGCATAGGCAGTAGCGCGGTTTACGACAGGGGTACAGGCGAGCAGAAAGGATATAGTGAGGGAGGTTTGTATCAAAATGCCTTGATACATTATAAAGACAATGTGAAACACGGGGAGGAGATACATTACAATATGGATGGGAAAGTGGTTGAAATACTATTCTGGGATAACGGCGAATATGTTGGAAATGAAATAGTTGAAAAATAATAGTTGGGCAATAAAATTATTTTTGAAAATAATTGTTTAATATCAAAATAAGTTATAATTTTGCAGAAAATTTTAAAGGAAAATTCATAGATAATTCATAAACGTATTAACAAACTTTAAATACAAAAGTAATGAAAGTACAGACTATCATGGAAAACCTGGAAAAGAAACATCCAGGCGAAAAAGAGTATTTGCAGGCAGTTCGCGAAGTGCTCGAATCAATCGAAGAAGTTTACAACAAGCATCCTGAATTTGAGGCTGCTAAGATCGTTGAACGTTTAGTTGAACCAGATCGTATCTTCACATTCCGTGTGACATGGGTTGACGATAAAGGTCAGGTGCAGGTGAACCTCGGCTACCGCGTACAGTACAACGCCGCTCTCGGCGCATACAAAGGCGGTCTCCGTTTCCACCCAGCTGTGAACGTTTCAATGCTTAAGTTCTTGGGCTTCGAGCAGATCTTCAAGAACTCATTGACCAACCTCCCACTCGGTGGTGGTAAGGGTGGTGCTGATTTCGACCCAACAGGCAAATCAGACGCTGAAATCATGCGTTTCTGCCAGGCTTTCATGTATGAGCTTTGGAGAAACATCGGTGCTGACCAGGATTCACCAGC
>Ga0265298_10009138_pt1 | contig 11835 bp, 22 predicted proteins | sample AusTroGonzalo_MG_3_FD_193486 | JGI IMG/M metagenome (GOLD analysis project Ga0265298, IMG submission 193486) | Bovine rumen microbial communities from tropical cattle in Woodstock, Queensland, Australia - Gonzalo_01 | ecosystem: Host-associated > Mammals > Digestive system > Stomach > Rumen ...
GGATATATTTATTCATTTTCATTTTTTTCCACACAGCAGTAAATAAAGAATTACAAAAGGAATAGCAGGTGGACACATAAGACAGAATATAAAAATCAAACATCCTCCACAACCCATTATGTAATCTCCTCAATAGGGGTGAACGGTGTCAAAGAACTCATCAAGCTTCTTCTGATATTCCTTGGGGTCCAGCTTCTTAAGAGCACGGAGAGCAGCCTTGGTAGCCGAACACTTGATGCCGTACATCTCATACTGAGCCTGGGCGTAACTGTCGATAAATCTCTTTTCAATCTTGTCCATAGTAGTACCTCCATTCATTATATTATAATATAACATTATAATTCAAAAAGTAAACATAAAAAAGGTGATATTGTCCATATCACCTAAAGTATTAAAGAAAGTAAACCAATTTTCAAAAATGGCCTTCACCACGAGGAGTACGATCTCCACGGCCAAATAAAAAGAGCAAGCCTGCTAATAGAATCAAAAAAGCAAATGGCGGAATAGTAAAAAGAGTTATAAAAAATCCTGCAATAAAAAGGCCACACATTAATTTTGATGGCTGTTGCTGTTCCCACCAAATTCTATCCAGTTCGGCCTCTCTTTCTTCTTGAGTTTTGAACCCTCTCATATTTTCTTTTACCTTTCTTTTTTTGGGTTTGTTTAAAGGGATATATTATAATATAACATTATAATTTAAAAAGTAAACATAAAAAAACGGTGATGAAGACGTCCTCTCACCGTTTCAATATTCCGAGCGGACTTTCACCGGCTCGGTACCATTTCCAAATCCCTTAGGCAAATGAATCAGAACTCTCACCTGACTTGAACGAGGTACCCAATTGGACTCCCGTCGACCTTCTGGCCTAAATTTTTACTAATTCAAAGTTGTACACCTTTGAAGGACTTCCTGATAGCTGGCCTGCTATATTTTGTTATCGCAGTGGAATAATCCATATGTAATCTTCTGCGCCAGAGGTTGCACCTGCGGTGTCATCTGGATTATATTTTAATATAACTGGGAAAGTGAAAAAGTAAACAAGAAAAATATAAAAAATAAAGCGGCGTAGGAGCTCGAGCGTACGCCGCTGATTTCCGGTTGCCATTGCCGTAACAAAGGTCAACCTCTAATACTTTGACGGAATTTCACCGTTACCATCTGCCAAATCCCGGATATTGGGCAAAGGCATTGGAACTCTCATCCAACTTGAACGACCTAGATCGCCTGACCTTCTGGCCTTAATTTCAATTTTTGACGCGTCCGTGGGATTTCATTTAATTTACATAATCCTTTTGCCAGCGGAGCGACCGCTTTAGGAGGATCATCTAACCGGTTGAATAATCCGAACGTTGTAATCTTCCGGTGTTGTTATTTTAATATAACTGGGAAAGCGAAAAAGTAAACAAGAAAAATATAAAAAAAATAGAGCCGTACATCGGGTTGTGTCCGACCGACTCCTTATCTATTGTGGCGGATTGTCCAAGGAATGGCCAATTGCTTGGCATCTACCTTTACGACGTGTACCGCCTAAATTAGCCGCCTACGGCCATAACGGTGTTTGAGTCGCCTACGACCATAACGGATAGAGCTACCATCCGGCGCCTTACCAAGGCTGGTGTCCGTACTCTCGCTCTTTAAACAACCTGTAGATCGAATCCCTAAAATAGTACTCCAAAGGGACGGACCGCTTACAGGCAACCGCGGTCAACACAGATCAGAGTTGGAGTCTCTTTCACTGCTCATTAACAATTCCAATTTTGTTGTCGGAGTTCCGAAGTTCCCCGTTTATGGTACCCTGCCGTCGGAATTACCATCCTCAGATTTGAAACTGAAGAGAGGTTATTTAGGAGCCTGCAGTCTCCATTTTTGGGTTTCTTTCGTGTCAGATCCGTAGCTGTCGGATCGTCCCTAATCGCATACCTCCAGATGGCTTTTCCTCAGCCACCGTATATTTTAATATAACTTTCAACTTAAAAAAGTAAACACTCTTTTAAGAATTTTTTCAAAAATGGTGGGACCAGGTGGACTCGAACCTCCCGACTTACTGCTTAAAAGGCAGTTACTCTACCTACTGAGTTATGATCCCGAACAACTTGCATAGAATTGAAATTGGCGCAACTTTTAATTAGTTATTCAATTTTTAATTTAGCAATTGTTTGAATATTTATATTATAACACGAATTGAGAAAAAGTAAACTTAATAGTTTTCCTTAAATGGAATATATGCTGACCAATCTACCTCAGCATTGAACCATTGTAATACACGTTCTTTACAGCCCACTTTATCATCCCATTCAGGATCAATAGGACATTTTACTCCAGGAGCTGAAACACCTTGACACGGACAGCCATTACAATGCCCATTAACAATGTCAAGTATAAAGTTTGCCAATTCTTCATCTGATAATTTACGAATTTTATCAACATTTTTCATTTTCATCTTCCTCTGACATTTCTTTTAATCCGAGGCGGCATTAACTAGATATCCACATTCTGGAGTACAAATAAAACTTCCATCATTCGTTTCTTGAAGAACCTTTCCACACTTAGGACATATCATATTTTCGTCCTCCTCTATTAAGTCAAAATCAAGAACAAGGTCAACTTTGTTATTGTACTTTTTATTCAATTCACGATATGCACCAGGAACAACACCATATTCTTCATCTATAGGTATTATTTCAGTATGAACTTTATCAGAACCTATTAAGGTAAATTCCACTTTAAATTTTCGATCATCATATAACATTTTTTATTCTCCTATGTTGATATTATAATATAACAGCGAATTGAGAGAAAGTAAACTATAAAAAAAGGAGGGCCGAGTAATGGACAAAAGTCACTAAACCCATTACCCGGCCTGACCATGAAAAAGTAAACTTAATCCTCAAACTTCATAATTTTAATATCATAACCATTCCATACTTCACAATCTTTACTGCAAACATCATGATGACAACATTGAGGGGAGTCAAAAATACCAGATTGCTTCTTAATATATTCGCGGGCATTTTCAATGTTTCTAAACACCTTATGAATATACATGGGGCCTCGTCCTTCAGTAAAATCAGCATTCTTCATTACAATATAAACAAACTCTTTCTGATACATATCAAAACTCCTTTCATTTATAAATAGCTTATTCCAAATTCATCTCACGAATTTCCAAAATATCAATTTAAAAAGTAAAATGGAAACATACATGCTCATATGGATCTTCAATTTTTGTTTCCTTTTTAGTTTCCTTTTTATAAGGTTTATTAAAATTCTGTAACTTTCGTTTTTCATTAAGCAAAAATTTTTGGCGTTTCTTCATTTCTTTTAATTCTTTATTAATTTCAGAAATTGTAAGATTTGAAATTTCTTTTTCTTCATGAATTTCACGAATTTCCCAAATATCAATTGAATTACCACCAACCTGTGCACTAAATGATTTATCATTCAGCCAAGTGATAGGGTTATTTAGGTAACTATCGGCAATCTTTTTCAGATCTTTCATAGCATTTACTTCAGTATTAAAAAATTTGAAAAATTCATCACTCTTACCAAAATTTCGAACCACTGCAAACTTCTTAACTTCAATTTTACTCATTTTAATCTTTCTTTCTCTTTTATTTATAATTATAATATAACAGTGGAATTCAAAAAGTAAACTTACTTAATGGGTATATTATCATTCCACCAACTAGCGGAGGTAAGCTCAAAGGCAACATTGATCTCGAGAGCACATTCCTCATAATTGTAGTCAAGCTCGGTATAGCGAGTCGAAACTTCAAATCCACCACAACCGTTAAAGGTCCAATCTCCGGGATTGATCTGAGCAAACTTAATCCCATTCTTGATGAGGTCACGGATAGAATCTTTCATTTCCTTCCGAGTTGGAATTCGATCCTTATTAGGGAACCAATACCACTTCAAAAGCCGCATGCACTTCTGAATTCGTTCAACATCGAGCTCCTTGAAAATCTGATTGACGATATAGTTCAGAGCCTGGGAATCTTTGAGCTTGAGTTTTGAAAGAGTAATTACCATTTTTATTTCCTTTCAACTGATATTAAAATATAACATCTCAATTCAAAAAGTAAACTTAGTATTTACTAACCTGATTTTCCCAGAGCTTATCAAAAATCGGAACTGAATGATTTAATTGATAATCAATAAACTCATCCAAAGTCTGCAAACCAAACTTTAACATAAAGAAATAAAGACTTGAAAATTTAGTTTTTTGAACTTTCATAGCGAAGTCCTTTTTCAATTCAGGATGTTCAATAAACTTATTAGACTGACTAAGATCATCTTTGACCAATTCCAATCCTGCATTGAAGGCAATCTTAAACCTTTCCCACTTAGCAGTAACATCATTAAAATATGACTTAAGGAATGGTAAAGAACTCAAAACTTCTTCAACCTCATTATTATAAACTATACAAAGCATACGTGCATACTGAGGCACCCCATTATCTAAAGTCCCGCGAAGATGATGCAAAGCAACGTAAGCTGAATTTTTAACCTTTACTCGAGGAAACGAAAATTGATCATTATTTGAATTATAATAGACTACCACAAATCCTTCATCTTGGGAATTACCAGTTTCAGCCAAATGCTTCATTTTATCAAATCCAATAAATTCATCTTTTTCCGCATCATAGAGAGAAATAACCTTTGGCAGACGTATAACCTTTTGAATGCGAGAATCAAGCAATGAATAAATATCAGTAAAAGGTATTTCCTCCTGCTGTATGTTTCTTCCACCAATTAAATATAAATGAGCAGTATCCCACTGAGTGACAATTTGATTGTAAGGACTAACTATTTCAAATATATAAGTATAATTAGGATTGAGAAAACTAAAGAACTGAAATCTATCTAAAGGTTTTATGGCGTCATTGAAAATATCATTAACAGTAGTACCAATGGCATTCAAAGCATTATCCCCACCGATCATTGAACGAGTTGACAATAACCATTCACCTTTGTAGTTAAAGATCTCAAGTAAAGATCCATCAATTTTCTCAGTTGCATATGAATGTTTCCAATCAAATTTAATTCTTTCCTCAGGGACCTCCTCGAAATTGTAGAATCGATAGAAGGGGAATGAAACAATATCCCAAGTATCTTTTTCAAGAACTAAACCTCTGCACATACGTACAATTGGATTAGTCTTAGGAGAATCAATCTGAGAATAGGCGAAGATGACAAGATCACCGTGCTTGGCATTGTATATACGAGAAGATATACCTAACTCAGTCTTTAAAGTTTCTAAAGAATGACCAGGTACTTCAAGATAATTTTTAACATGATTGATAAACATAATACTAAAAATCTCCTATATTATATAATAACATAAGAAATTCAAAAATAAACTAATAATCATTTTCTTAAATCTGAAAATTTGATTTTCATAATCTTTCGTGTCATATCTTTTAAAAGATCATCATCTATAACTATAGAAGATCGTAATTCTTGAGAAAGTTCCTGAGAAAAAACATTTAAAACATTTTTTAATCCATCATAAAAACTATAATTAAACGTATCCAAATAATTTGAAATTGTAGATGTTACAACTTCTTTTTGATAATCTTGAATATATTGTATTTTTTCAAGAAATGATTTACCTTCCAATTCGCTTTCTTCTATTCCACTTATTAAAATTTTTGGTGACTCACCTGACTCACCTGACTCACCTGATTCACCTGATTCCGTTCCCGATTCAACATCCGTTTCCGTATTAGATTCTGTCTCCGGTTCTGATTCAATATATTTAGGTAATACTGAAACAAAAGAAATTGAAGCAAAAGTATTAATCATTTTGATTATATCTGCTCCAAATTTATTTATAGCAATTTGTAAAGGAGAAGAATTATTTGATTCTGTCTCTTCCGTCTCCTTAGTATCCTCAGTCTCCTCAGTCTCCTCTGAGCCTTCAATACCTTCAGTTAAATCATTAGCATTTTCTTCTAAATTTTCATCAGCCATTTTTTATACCCTCAATTATATATCAAATAAATTAGTCAACAACTAATCCATACTTATTCAAAAATAAACTCATTTCTTTGACCTATCATTAAATTTACTTATTTCCTCAAGTGCTTGAAATTGAAGTCTTTCCATTTCATCTTTCAATGCATCCAGATTGAGGTGACCTACTTCCTTAATAGTAACCCAGGCAGGCAGCTTTCTACCTTCTTGTTCCGCTGGAGTTATATGGTATTGAAGTTTTATTTCCCATTCTCCATCTGGACCACCGACAGATGTGGATGTCATGGCTATTCGAATTCTCAGATCTGCTTGCTTATGTATATTATTAAGTAGTCCAACAATTCCTGACTCAGTCTGAGAAACTTGCCACTTAACATCATTTAACTCATATAATTCAAAACTGTCCTGAGACTCTCCAAAATAACAATGACGACACATTAGTAAAAACTCCTTTCATTACTATCAATAATAATATAACTTAAGTATTGAAAAAATAAAAAGCCCAGGAAACCTGGGCTTTGATATTTAATGGTACTCCAGGAAGGAATCGCACCTTCGACAGGAAGTTTATAAGACTTCTACGCTAACTACTGCGTCACTGGAGTATTTTTTCCAGTCTGATACATTGCAACCTTTTGAAAAGGCAATTGGCTTATTCCAGGCCAAACTTAGGCAATGCTTCCTATCTCTGTATATTTATATTATAACACCGTTCTTGAGTTTTTAAACTCTACTTGGTAACTTCCTCGGTAATCGGTGCATTGGCATGGATCTCCTCGGAGTTCGGATCAGGCTCAATGGCCTTCGCGGTCTTCGCCGCCTTGACCTTCGCATAGCGGCAGGTCTCCTTGACCGAATTGGGCATTTCAATCTTGCCCTTGGAATTTCGCTTGAAAGTAATGTCCTTGTACAGGGTACCATCCTCAGTGGTGACAGTGGCACGTGCACCTGCCAAAAGATCAGCGGAACTTAGATTGTCACGAAGACCGCGAAGGTAATTCCACATAGCCGCTTCGGACTTTACGGTCACGGTCTTGTTCTCGTCCTTGCAGAATCCACAGTTGATAGCAGTAATAATATACTTCGTCATGATTTGAAACCTTTCTTTGTTGGATATTATAATATAACACTCAATGATGAAATGTATACTCACATTTGAATGTATTCTTTATTCCCGTCCTTCTCAACGACGGTGATGTTCTCTCGAATGCAGTAATCCTCAACGAACTCCTCATAAAGTTTCGGGCGGCACGTATGAATGATTTCCGACATCGGGATAGTTTCACCGTTGATGACGACCGGATCGTACATAATGTCCAGTTCATCATTCAGACACCCTTCAATCATATACCGCGGAACAACATCGTTAGCCATTACTTTACCTCCTCAATACTAATGATTTGCTGAACTACACCAGGATATTTGCGATCGAGATAAACATACGCATCTCGAATATAATCATTTTCATTCAATTCGGCTTCCAAGGTCTGTGGTCCAAATGCATCAGGAGGAAAATCCGGACCACAGATGTTATCACGGAGAATAAATGTAATGCGATAAAGTTTCACGACATTTTCCTTTCGTTATTAGAATATAACATTCTAATTCAAAAAGTAAACTCAAATGGCAGTAGTACGAAGTCTGAGTTCCATATCAGAAACCGACCGATCAAAATCAGGATCTGGAGTAAGACCCAGCGTCTTCATATCCTCATCAGTGAGCACCTCTTCCCAGGCCATCAGACCACGATTCCTCCAATGATCATAGATCACATCTTTGAGGGCACCCTGAGTACCGGTCAAAGTCCACGAAGAATTGTAATCACCGCCGTCATTGAACTTACCGTCCACATCGTAATCGTTTTTGAGAACGGCGACGAACTCGTCAACATCAGCGGAATCGGACCAATGGGAATCAACGGTAATGGTAACTTTCTTCATTTGTGTATCTCCTTTATTTAGCGGATATTAGAATATAACATTAATGAAAGAAAAGTAAATAGAAAAACCGGGGTTCATCCCCTGTTTAAAACCTCTGAATTATTTGCGAGCGCGGAATTCCTTGGTCTTTTCAACCTCGGCTTTATATATTTCGTAACACTCATCATAATCATATTTAAACATATATTCCCAAGGACCTTGTTTACCGTCAAAGGAAATCACATAATAATCGTCAGCATCAATACCCCAGGCAATATTTGTCTCCTCATCAAAATTATAAACATTGACCGTGGAATTGTATTCATTCTGTTCAGCGTCCGCAATGGCATCTTCAGCTGCGGCTTCGGCCTCCTCAATGGAATCATAGGAAAACTTCGACTCAGCCCAGGGATTCAACGTATCCCATTTGCCGTCAGGACCATCGCCATCTTGGACTGTATACTTGAATTTTTTTCCGCGCTGAAAAATCTTAAGGATCAAAAACATATTTGTGACATCAGAACGATCAATAAAACGCCGTCTCACTTCTTCCATTTGTGTATCTCCTTTATTTGGTGGATATTTGAATATAACATTTCAATTCAAAAAGTAAACGAAAAAAAAAAAATAGCTCAGGCTGTACTGAGCGGGAATGAAGGAGGTGATGAAACTCAGTACAGCCTGAAGCCAAACTCTATTACAATCTAAAATAATTTATTCAAAAACAACTAATTTTTTATCGGACCTGCTCGTATCATCTATAAACTCCTAAGTTAATCGATGGTTTCGATATTTTATTATAACATTCAATGAGAGAATGTAAACTAACCGTTCAAATACGGACCTTAATAGAAACATGTAAATCTCTCATATCAATACTCCTTCTGCCAAGATTTGTCCTTGCGGTTATACAACTTCTTGGATTTGAAAACTTTGGTCACCGGATTGACTTCATGGGACCAAGTATGACGGACAGAAAACAGGGCGACCTCATTGATATTTTTAAGCTGCTTCATTTTTGATCTCCTTAATGATTTGGTTGATATTAAAATATAACACTTAGTCATAAGGAGTAAACAACAAGTTCATCAGTTCTCTTGACAAGTCAAAGTTTCAAAATTGTAATAATTACGGTAAAGCGTCCATTCATAATTGCCTTGTTCATCCTTATCGGTCCAAAAGTAGGCGTAATTGTATTGATGGCAAGCATTATTCATCTGAACAAAAGTGAGGCCTTTCAAAGCCTGGATCTGCTTGCGACAAATCGGATCCGAATCATCATCAAAAAAATCAATCTCATTAAAAGAATCACCAAAAGAACGGATCTGCTTCTTGGTGCCACAAAGTTTGCGAATATCCTCATTGTTGGTCCAATGGGTCAAAAGCTGTTCTCCGACACCATTGTTAATATACCCATCAAAGTGAACCGATATACCATCAAATATACCTTCGGAATTCTTGCAGAAAATCACGGCATTGGTCGACATATTTCATTCTCCTTTATCTTTAGTGTATATTGAAATATAACATTGAGGATTAAAAAATAAACCCCTCAGAACGAGGGGTCACGATAGTCCTCACGGCAGTTGAAAGCGAGATTGATCTTGCTGTAAGTCGGTTTGCCTTTGGAATTAAGATACCTATCCTGCTCATACCAACGACCATACCGAAATTTAATGGTCTTAGTATAATGCTCGGAAAGCAGAGGGTTACCGTTCTCATCTACGTACTGATATCGTTCATCGCCATAGCCCTTGCCGATCCACTTGGAAGCATATCGGCGCATAACAAAGGTTCTCCCATCCTTGGACACCTCAGTGATCCGATAAGCAGCTCGGTCAGACCACATCAGTTCGGTCACATCCATGCCAACCTTCGGTTCTGTATAGCGAGGATTGGCGAGGAGTGCATTCGTAAGAGAACAGGTGTCCTTCATCAGCTTCATTCCATTGATAGTAGACATTTTTTTGTGCTCCTTTTTTAATTAGTTATTAAGTTGAATAATTTCCCAGGAACCGAGACCCTCAATTTTGCAGAATCCGAGAGTCTGATGATTACGGTCGGTCCAAGTCCACTGAACGTCCACACCGGCCTTCTTGGCCACATCATAATTGTAATTGAAGTCATCTGCCATCCATTCTCTGGCATCCTGGATCGAAATGAACGGACCAAAAGTTTCGGTATAACCGGATTCGGGAGTGTAGATAACGGAAAACTTCATTTTGAAAACCTTTCATTTAGTGGTTGATATTAGAATATAACATTCCAATTCAAAAAGTAAACTTACCGAGCCTCACACTCATCCTTTACACGGAGCCAAAGTTCTTTGAGAAGGCCATCACCAAGAAGATTGACCTCATCAATTCGAAGAAGCGCGGTATAAAGCTTTCCGATCTCCTCATTCTTCATGGAGTGCAGCAACATATCAACCGTCACTTTTTCCGTCGGAATCTCAAGGTGAAAGATCTTATAGACCAAGTAGTTGCCGTCCCCGCAGTCAAAACTAAGTTCGTCGCCGTAGTCATTGTAGATCGGATTACCAGCCTTATCACGTTTGACCCAGCGATTCAGAGCACTCTTCTTAATCAAAGGAATAAGCTCATTGGGATCGGTTCGCTGAGCAATCTGACCATTTTCCATGACCATGATCACATGATCGATTGCATGAGCCGTCGCCGCGGCGAAATAAACTTTCATTCTTTTCTCCTTATTATTTTCGATGAATATTGAAATATAACACTTAATTCAAAAATGTAAACTTAGTGAAGATAGTGATGAACTTTGTAAAGTCCGCGACCACAACGAAACAAATACCGATCATCATTCTTTGACGGACGAAGAAGATAAGCTCCCCAGGACGTGGGACACAGTGCGGTGGAATAATGACCACGATGTTCATGGGAGTCATAAGTATGCCCGGCGAGTTCGACCATGAATTTGATCAAATCCTTGCGGCGGACAACACCCTTTGACTCAACGAAATCAAGAACGGCAATTTTCTTAAGCATTTATGTATCTCCTTATGTTGTTGTATATTAAAATATAACACTCATTTCAAAAAGTAAACCTAAATCGTTATTTCCTTCAATATAAGTTCAGCATCCTCATTGAAGTCATGATCGGTAAAGACCATACTGTAGTCAGTGCCAAACAGAGCATTCTTGAGAAGTCGTGCCACCTCTGAATTCGGCATAATACAATTCTCAGTTTCAAAGAAGTTCTGATCCACTTTGTTCACGGTCAGAAACTTATTGAAGTACTCATTAAGGACATAACCGACAGCACCGGAACGACTTACATCGGCATCACAATGAACCCAGAGGTCCCTGCTGCCATCATCGGTGATTTTGCTGACGAACTCTTTGATCTTCTCCGCCTGGGCAGGGGTGAAGTGAGTCAGACCAGGATCAGTGTCCCTTTCGGTCACATCGTCGAACTGAAGTTTCAGCACATTGCTCGCATTCGGAAATGGAGAAAAGGCCGACATAGGACAGCAAACCGGAGTGGAGAAGATGGAAATGACCCACTTGTCCTTGTACCAATTCGGGTCCTTGAACATCTGCTTGCGGACAAAAGTACGAGAAACAACATAGATCTTCATTTTACATTCTCCTTTTATATATTAGTAATATAACAGAAGTATTTAAGATGTAAACTCGGTTTACTTTTTGAATTGAATGTTATATTATAATATCAACCAGAGGCCAAGGAGAACATCTTTACCCTGTATACCCCGAGGGGTGGGGAAAAGTGAGCCTTTATTGTTCCGCAAAGACTCCCTATTAAAATATAACATTTCAATTCAAAAAGTAAACTGAATCTAAGTTTTCGATAGGACAAAATTTTGCATAAATTTTTGCATAATGTGTTTACTTTCACAATTTTGCTGTTATATTTTCAATATGAGGAACCTCCACACTTCCTCAATTTTTCAAT
>Ga0265298_10009140_pt1 | contig 11834 bp, 8 predicted proteins | sample AusTroGonzalo_MG_3_FD_193486 | JGI IMG/M metagenome (GOLD analysis project Ga0265298, IMG submission 193486) | Bovine rumen microbial communities from tropical cattle in Woodstock, Queensland, Australia - Gonzalo_01 | ecosystem: Host-associated > Mammals > Digestive system > Stomach > Rumen ...
CTGGATATTGGGTGCTGCCGTAATCGTACGCGGGGTCGGGGCGAATGATTCCCGCCCGGCTTGAAAAATATCGGCCAAGACCCAAAAAACATATCAGTGAAAACGGGAAAAACATATCAGTGAAAATGGGAAATATATATCAGTGATTGACAAGCCTCCCCGCGATATGATATAATTTACGCCACATAAGGGCAAATTATGGACAGAAACCAGTACAAGACAAGAATTGTCGACAAAAGGCTTGATTTGTACCTTTCGAAAAGAAAACGGCGTCTATGTGATTCCTGCAACAGCTCTCTGCCAATAACAATGACATAATCTGCAACGGACTGTATAGAAAACAATGAAACCGAAATTCACAATCGCTGTAGCGGCATACCAGAGCGCACCCTTCCTAGATCAAGCGCTCAAGTCGATTTCCGCCCAAACGTTCGGAGACTTCGAGGCGCTACTGTACGTCGAGGAATCGACCGACGCATCTCTGGAAATATGCCAGGCGGCGGAGCGCGCCGACCCGCGCTTTCGTGCCGTTTCCGCCGCGAAAAGCGGCTCCTGCTCGCAGACTAGAAACTGGTGCACCGCCCACGCCCGGGGGGAATACCTGCTCCACATGGACGGCGACGACTGGCTCGCGCCGACCGCGCTGGAGCGGATTCGCGCAAAGCTGCGCGAGACAGGGCCGGTGGACGTGCTCGCGTTCGCCGCAAACATCGTGGACGACGACGGGCACCGGCTTATGACCCGCTCCAACTTCAGGCCATGCGACGAGTCGGAGACGTTCTCCGGACTGGAGGCGTTGCGGCGCATCCGGCAAAAACACGAGGGATTCCACGGCTTCGCCTGGATGAACGCCTACAGGACGGACTTCATGCGCGAAAACCGTCTCGACCAGAAGGTAGGATTCATTCTGCAGGACGCCGAATGGCTGCCGCGTGTGCTGTACTTCGCCAAGCGCGTCGCCTATCTCGGCGAGCCGCTCTACACCTACCACCGCAGGTCGAATTCCGCCACTACCGAAAAATCAACGCGTTCCGTCCACCATGCGGCAGACCATTTCCGGACCGCCATGGAATTTGCAGCGACCCACGCGATGCCGACGGACGTGAAGAGGATATGGAGCGACAACGCCATGACCAACCTGTGCTGGTTCATGTTCCATCCGAAATCCTCGGCAAAAATCCCGGATGCCGACCGGAAAGCGGCCATGCGCACAGTCTTGCGCGGCGGCGTCCTGCGTTTCGTCCGTTTCGCCTCTCACGCATCGATTCCCAAGCGGATGGCCATTCTGCCGATGCTGCTCTCGGCCGCCGGCTGGCATTTCCCCGCCAAATTCTATTTCCGCAGGCTCTACTTCCCGCTCGCCGAGCGCCGGGGGCGGCACGGGGCCGGCGCTACTTACGGCGCCTGAACGACGAAAGCAGTTCGGCGGCGTCTCCCCTGAAGACGACCGCAACCGCGAAAGCGGAAACGACGGCGGCCAGCGCGCCCTTCGCCAGCAGACCCGCCACGCCATCCAGCGCCACAAGCCGCACCGCACTCCAGGCCGCTGCGACAACCACCGTCGCGCACAGCGCCAAGCGCAGCTGCGAGCGGCAGTATTGCCGGCATTCTGCACGGCCGAAGAACGAGGTGAACACGGCATGGATTTCCCACGGAATCTGGATCAAGGCGAATCCGAGGATCGTGGAGAAGATCACGCCGTCCAGCTTGTAGGCGTCCGGCAGAAAAACAACGAACAGGATGTTTGCACCGAGGTTCACCGCGCCGGCGACGATGGGCTTCCAGCGGTCCTGGCGCCAGATGCCGGCGGCGGACTTGAAGGCGAGCAAGGTCTGCCGCGTCTGCATGATATAGAAATAGAACACCATCAGCGCCGGGGTGAGCGCGTGGCGCACCAGCGCCGCATCGCCCTTCGTCCAGACGACGATAAACGGCTGGTACAGCGCGGCCATCATCGCCGTGCACCATATCGCGACAATCACTGTAAGCCGGTTCATCCGCATGAAAAGGTTGAAGTTCTCCGCTTTGGTCTCGGTGTATATCTTGTTGCCGAAGCCGCCGGTCATGGAGGAATGGACAATCTCAACAAGTCCGGACACCGACGTCAGAACGTAATAGTAGTTGCCGTACGCAGCTACCGCGACAAGACCGAGGAACGCAGAAATAACCAGATTGTCTGTGGAGTTGGTGATTACGCTGCCGACCTTGTGCATGAAGATAGACTTGACGTCGGCAACCACGCGGTTGCGCATTTCCCGCGGGAGCGTCCCGCGAGGCTCTATGTCCGGGAAGAGCCTCCGCGACGCCTTGACGAGCAGTATGTTCTGCGCGACCGTGAAAAACACCGTGGCGACGATGTAATGGTAGTAGTTGCGGGTTACGAGCAGTATGAGAAATACCGCGACGTATTGAATGACTGAGACTCCGGTTCTGATGTTCGTGACGACGTCGTTGCGGTGGTGGGCGCCCAACACCGCGCCGCGGTAGGCGAAGAGGAAATAGCTCGACGCCGTATTCACGAGGTGTATCACGTAGAGAATGTGGAGATCGACGTCGGACGGCACCGAGCCATGGACCAACCGTCCGATGAACGGCAGAAGTGCGAGTCCGCCGAAGAATATCACCGCACCCATCCAGCGGTATACCTTGCGGTAGAACTTGAGGTATGCGCAGATCAGCTCGCGGTCATCATCGGCGACGGGCTTGTACATCGAGCATACGATAGCGGTGCCGAATCCCAGCTCCGCAAGCATCAGCACGCCGAGAATGGATGTGAAAAGCCCGTTGAGACCGAGATATTCGGGGCCAAGCAGCCACAGGAAAAGCGTACGGTTCAGGAAAGGGAACAAAAGCCTTATGCCGCTCGACGCGGCATTGGCGAGCATATTGCGCTTTACGTTTTTCTTGAAGTCGAGTTTCATCGACACTTCACGTTACGATCCGGAGCTTCCGGGGTTTCCGGAACTTGCGGCATCTCCGGGATTTCCGGTTTTCCCGGAATTTCCGGCCAAGGCGGCGAAAACCCGCCTCTTCAGCTTCATCGCGCGCCATACCCACGGCGCGAGCGGGGCGGCGGCCCTGTACAACGGCAACCATCCGCGCCGCAGGGGGAGCGGAACTTCGCCAGCTTTTACGACTCCTTTCGCGACAAGCCACTCGACCGTCGCGTACGCCTCCTCGCGCCAGCGCAGCGCCCAAGTGTTCCACATCTGCCAAGGCTTCGGGTTGTACCCGAAATGCAGGTAGTAGCGGCTACTGTCGATTTTGCCGTCGAACTTGTACTGTTCCGACACCCTCGGCGCATCGGGCCAGAAGCACAGAAGGCTCGCCAGCACGCTTTCGTCCGTCTGGAAGTAGGCAGTTCCCTTTTTCATGAGTATCCCGACGTCAGAGGGCAAAACGTCGTTGATCTGGGCGTCCCAGCGCTTAAGAAACGGAACCCATTTCCTGTGCATGAGAATTACACCGGACTGCACCCGCGTCGCATAGCGGCTCTCAGGGAGGGCCTGCCCCAGGAATTTCTCGACGTCGCGTCGCCACGTCTCCAGATTCTCCGGTGTGAAGTCCGGCGGCGGCGGATCGCACCTCTTGATCCTGACCTCGTCGGCATCGTCGCCCGAGAGCCATTCGCTGCAGTCGCCGACGAAAAGTCCATCAGCGTCAACCCAACACACCCAGGAGGTCTTCACTGCGTCGCATGACATTATGCGCGGCTTCTGACAGGCCAGGCACTGCCGCGTCTTTGCGATCTCTTCGACCGTCACATCTCCGAGCGCGCAAATGCGGCGCTTCTGGTCTTCGGTCCAGTCCATGGCCCAGACGACCGTCGGATGCGGCATTCCGTTTCTTCGCATGCTCGCCACGAGCATGAGCGCCCCCCATGCGTAGGCGCGATCACCGGCGGTAACGACGGTGGTGTCGATGTCATTTTCCATGTGCGACCTCCAATTCCTTCGCTTTCAGTTCGCGCCAAGACGTGTTGAGGTAGGCGGTTATGGCGAAAAGGAAGACGAGAAGGAAAAGGTTCACCTGCTGGCGCAGCACCCATTCGAGCGCGCTCTGCATGTATATGGCTGTAAGTCCCCCGAGAAGTCCCGCAGGTACGAAGAAGTATCTCGTCCCCTTGAGTTTTGCGGTCAGTTTCAGGCACGAGAACCAGTGCCAGGCGAACCATGCGAGCATGGCGAGAAACGCCGGGATGCCGCATTCCGCGGCGACGAGAAGATAGACGGTCTCGACGATGCCGTCGTCGGTCAGCTCCTTGTCCAGTATCCGCGAAGCCTGATCCCGGTACTCGTAGGGCGGCTTCATCTTGATCGACCAGTTGTTGATGCCGATGCCGCGCAGAGGCTCGTCCTTGATCATCTCCCACGCGCAGTACGCGAACTCTATGCGCGTGTCGCCGGACTGCTTCGGAGCGTTCACGTACCGCTCTATTATCCTCGGCAGAAGCACCGCGAGGCCAATCATCCCGATAATGATTATCGGCAGCAGTCGCCGGAACACCCGCCGTGTCCGCCCGCGGGCGAGGCTGGCGAGCGCGGCCACTCCGTACGCGACCGGAATCAATGCTATCGCACCGCGGGAAAACGACCGGAACGTCGCGAGAGCCGCGCACGTGAAGGCCGCCGCGCAAATCCTGCCGTAGCGGTTGAAGATGCCGTACATCAGATATCCGGCGAAAAAGAGCGCGCCGAGAAGCTGCATCGCCATCGCCATGCTGTTCTGGTGCGGGAAAGCGCCGTGGGCCTGGTATACGCCGGTGAAGCGGTCCTTCAAAACAAAAAGCATGTTGGCGACCGCATACACCGCGAGTCCCTTGAGTACGGAGCATACGTCGTCCGTGGCCTTAAGATAACTGTACACCGTCAGATAGAAGACGTAAAGGAGCATCATCTTCCACACCTCGAACCAGGCGATCATCCCGTCGTCCACTGCAGTGAGGCTGGGGAGGCACAGGAGAAAGTAGATTGCGTAAAGCAAAAAACCAGGCTCCGGAAAGAACTTTCGCACGCGCCCCTGGAGCTTCAGCGCCGCCAGCAGCGCAAAGGCGAAGAGGTGTATGACGCTCACCTCCATGCCGCGCGACGTGCCGCGGTACGATTCGCACGAGAAGAAGTTTATGGAAGTTCCATTGTAGAGTATGAGCGCGGCGACCATCGCCCAGAATGCGTACTTCTGCCACTGCCTGTTTATGTAGAGGAGAAACGCAAGCGGCGGAACCCCAAGAGCGGCGACTGTGAATACGACGTACTTCATCCCTCAAAGCGTTACGGTCGAGAAGCGCGCCGTCAAAAGGTTGATGAGCTGCGCGGTCGGCAGAAGTTTCCTTATGAACACGTTGTATTCTGCGAGGTTGTCGCGCGGCACGTACACGATGTCGTTGGGCTTCAGAAGCACGTTGCGGCACTTGCCGGCGAGAATCCCGTCCACGTCTACTTTGTACATCTTCGGATCCGAAAGTCCATTGCGGATTATTATCACGTGGCTCCAATGCGACTCTTTCATCCAGCCGGCGGCGGTAAGCACCTCGATGAGTCCCGTGCCCGGCTCGTACAGGCGCTTGTGCGGGGTCGTGACTTCGCCGCATATCGTTATGCTCGACTCCATCCTCTGCGCGATGAAGGCATAGTCGCCCTTTCTGAGCTTTATATTGTGGAGCGGATCGCCGACAACGGCTTTCTGGAAGTCGAGCGGCACGATTTCCCCCTCGCGCACGAAGAGGGAATTCTCAAGGTCGGCGGCGTCGGTTTCGACGCCATTGAAGAGTCTTACGGCGCTGCCGCCCGCCATCGCGTACAGGTCTGCGACGCGCGACGTATCCGTGATGTTGTAGAGACCGGGGTGGGCGCACGCGCCGCCGATCGTGACCGTCTCGCTCGACACGCCGTTCACGGTGATGCTTACGACCGGATGCTTTATATACGGTTCGAGACCTGCCCTTATCGTCTCGGTCGCGTCCTTTATGGTGTGGCCGCCCACCTTGATCTGTCCGAGAAACGGCATTCCGATGCATCCGTCGGGACTGACCTTCGTGGTCATGGAGAGGTCCTGATGCCCGTATACGGATACCGAAATCGAGTCGCCGGCGTCGAGCAGGTAGACGATGTCATCGGCCATGGCAATCTTCTTGAGCTTCTCAATCCTCTCCTTCTGCGAAGCCTCGTCGCGGCCCGCTTCCTCGAGAATCGCGTTGTCCGCCTCTACGCCGTCGCCCTCCGGCGTGGTGTCGTAGCGGCCCGTCAAACGGTCGGAGTAGCACCCTGCCGCAAGCGCAAGAGCGAAAGCCGCATACGCCGTCCTTCTCATTTCCGGTCCTCCATTTCGCGCCGCACGGTTTTCGCGGATGCGCCTACGGAGAGCGCTAGGGCGGGGCGCTTCGCCTCCCGTATATGCTTAAGCGCGTAGGCGAACCAGCCGCGAGGCGTCTTGCCCGCACCGGCAACCGTCATTACGCAGTCGCAGACAGTCAGCAATTGGTCGAAGAAACTGCCCCCGCGCCTTATGCCGCCGGGCATCGAGACGAACACATGCTCGAACTTGTCGCGGAGCGCCATGAGGTCCGCCTGTAGCATCTGCAGCTCCGTCGGCGCAATCGCATAGCGGTTCTCGACGGGGAACCAGCCGCGGTCGCCCTTGCACACGGCATTGATCATGGACTCCGCCCCTTCCGGCGGGACGAACTCCGCGCTCGGAACGACCTCCATCCAGAGCGCTCTCGCGCCGGCCATCGCGAGCGACCACTCGAGCGCGGCGCGGAACTTCGGCTGCTCCGGCGCGCCCGGGAGCCGGCAGTCGAGGACGACGCCTTTCGCGATGTCTACGGATGCGAACTTCATCGCAACGACGCCGAAGACGTCCTTCTCGTCGTCTTCCTTCATCGCGCCGGGTCTCGGCAGCGAGCCGAGCGGCTGGAAGTCGCCGTGGGCAAGCATCTCGTCCAGCCCTATGACGCGCCCGAACGCGAACTCGACCGACAGAAGCCAGAACGCCAGGACGAGCGTGCAGACGACGGCTCCCCCTATCGCTATGGCGAAATTCTTGACGCGGAACGGATTCTTGTCGTCCGCTCCGGCCGCCCGCTCGATCTGCTGCAGGTCGTTCCTGATCGACATCTGCAGAAACACAATGTTCCGCTCCTGCTCATCGAGGTCGCGCATAGTCATTTCAAGGTCGGAGCGCTTTACCTGCAGGCGTTCATACGCCGGAATAAGATTCGTAAGCTCGTCCGCACGTTTTTCGTTCCCGGCGATCTCGAGTTCGAGCGCGCGGCGGTTCTCGTACAGGGCGTCGAGCTTCATGCTCGTCTCGGCAAGCTCGCTCGCTGCGCGTTCGAGTCGCTCGATCTCCGCAAGGTCCAGACTCTCGATGCCCTTCTCTTGAAGGAACGCCGTGTACGCCTCCAGAAGCGTCGCGCGGTCGTCGAGCTTGCCGGCGACTTTCGGGTTTATGTCGGTGTAGATTTCGCGAAGTTTTGCGATTTCGGCGTCGACGGCGGCGATCTCGGCGCTCTTCCTGCGGATTGTCGCGGCGTTCGCCGCCACGACCGCGCCGATGTCCCCGGTGCCCTCCGACTGCTTCTTCTTCTTGAGCTCCTCGTTCGCGATGTCGATCGAGAGTAGAGAAAGGTTCCTCCGCTGGTCGGAAAGTAGCTTGTTCACCATCGTGAGCGACTCGACCGGCGCGACGACTCCCGTCTGTCCCTTGAGCGCGCCCGCCTCGCTGTCGAGGGCGGCGAGCTGGTCGTGGAGACCCTGCTTTCTCGTCGCCAGCGCCTCGCGCCAGTTGTCGAGGTCGTGCGAACGGTAGGCGACGTATTCGTCGATCAACGCTTCGGCGTATGCGTTGACCTTGCGGGCGGCGGCGGCCAGCGACGGCGCGGCGGCCGTCAGAGTGAAGAGGTTCGGTGTGCGCTTCTCCTGCGTCAGCGTGAGATCGGACACGAGACACATGCGCTCGTACGCGGAAAGCTGTATGACGTTCGCGACGCGGCGCTTGAGGGAACCTCGCTCCAGAATCGTCAGCAGTTGCCGCTCGTTCATGTTCTGTATGTGCGCAACCTGGCGCGGAGAATAGAGAAGACGCGTCGTCGCCTCGAAGCGGTGCCCGCTCTTCGCCGTGCGCCAGACGAGATACGCCGAAAACGCCGCCGACAGGCCAAAAAACACGAATATGAGCAGCCAGCACCATTTGCGCAATATGAGACCCGCCACCTTTTGCAAGATGGCGAAGCGGCGCATCTGTTCGCTCTCGGCCTCTGTCAATTCTTCTTCCATTGCGGAATGACTGCGTTATTTGACAATATATCTTGCGTATTCTATCAAATTTCGCCGTAAAAATCAACAAGACGCGCCGCGAGCGCGGGCCATGCGTATTGCGCCGCGGCGGCGCGGCCGGCGGCGGACATCGATTCGCGCAGCGCAGGGTCGTTCGCGAGACGGTCCAGCGCGGCGTCGAACGCCGCCGCATCGCCCGGCGCGAACGTCAGCGCGGCGCCGGGGTGCTTGGCGCAAAGACGCCCCAGCCCGCCGATGTCGCTCGCGATCACAGGCAGCCCCGCCGCCCACGCCTCGAGAACGGCTATGCCGAACGGCTCGTGGCGGCTCGGCAACGCGAAAACGTCCGCCGAGAGGTATTCCCTGGCAAGCTCCGCGCTCCCGGGATCGAGCGGTCCCGGAATTTCAAGCCGGTCCGCGACGCCGAGTTCCGACGCGCGGCGCAGGAGTTCGTCGCGGTAGTCCGGCTGGGTCACTGGCCCCACAAGCCGCACCCGAAGCCCGGGACGCCTGGCCAGCGCCTCGACAAGCGTCATCTGGCTCTTCTGGCGGTCGATGCGCGCCACGCAGAGGAGGGTGATGTCGGAATCACCGGATTTTCCGGCTTTCCCGGACTTTCCGGATTTTCCGGAATCTCCGGAGTCTCCGGCGAAAAGCCGCGTATCCACCCCGTTCGGCAAAAACAGAACTTTGGGGTGCTTTGCCCTGTATTTTTCGGCTTCGTCCTCGCCGACGCATACGATGCCGCCGAAGTCTTCCGGTACGCGGCGAGTCCAGCCCATCAGTATGTCCACCGCTTTGCCCCACGGCAGCCGCCGCCGCGTCGAAGCCACGAGGCTTGCCGCTTCCGCCGCAGGGACGTTCGCGCCGCCGCCATGCAGCGATATGACGGTTTTGGCCCCTCTCCCCTCTCCCCCAACTCTCAAGCAAAGTTCAGCAATGCGCCCCATGGCGTGGCAGTGTATGACGTCCGGTTTCCAGTCGCGGAGCGCACGGCCCAGCCCAGGCACAAACGGGTTGCCTCCTTTGCGGTCGAGTTCCGCGACGAGTCGCGCCGGCATCGGCCACCACGGATAGACCGGCTTGAACCGGAGAATTTCGATGCCGTCGACTGTCTCGACGGCCGCGGTACGCGAGTCGCGAGACGCGCCAGAAGACGGCTTCCACAGCGCGGTCGTGGCGAAGATGCGAACCTCGTGTCCGGCGGTCTTCTGCGCCTTGACTAGGTTCCATACGACCTGCTCGGTCCCGCCCCAGTCGTCGAACGAGAGGCGTCTTATGACATGGGCGATTCTCATTTTTTCGCCTCCTGCCCCACGCGCCTCAGAAAAAGAAAGTTTCCTATCACGTATCTGCGGAACATCCGCCGGGGTTCTATCGCGAGCCTCCACACCCATTCGAGCTTCGCGCGGCGCATCCACACCGGAGCGCGGCGGACGCGTCCGCTCAGAAAATCAAGCAGCGCCCCTATGGCGACGACGGCGCCCACGCCCTTCAAGTCTCCGATGTGAGCCGCTATCCATTTTTCCTGCAGCGGGACCCCCATGCCGACGAGCAGAACGTCCGGCCGCGCGGCGGAGATCTCGGCTATGACGGGATTCCAGTCTTTCGCGAAACCGTCGGACGCCCCCAGAAAGCGCGAGCGGGGGAATCGCTCCCGGCACCGGCGCATCGCCTCTTCGGCAACGCCGGGCGCCGCACCCAGAAACCAGAAGGAAAGGCCGCCTTCTTCCATCACCAACGGAAGAAGATCCGTGCCGTTCACATTCTCCGGCACGGCGAAACCGAGTTTGCGCCCCGCCATCAGAACGCCTACGCCGTCCGGCCAGACGCGCTCGCAGCGTCCGTTCAGGATTTCGCGGTACTCCCCGTCGCGGTATGCGACGTTCAGGCAATGCGCGTTGACGAACGCGAAGAATCTCCCGCCCTGCGGCTTGCGCAGCGCGGCGGCGGCTTCGGCATTCGTGGTGCAGTCTATCCCGACGCCGAACACGGTAGCGTTCCCGAGAAGCGAAACGATTCCCCTGGCGTGTTTTTCCCACGAGAAACAGGCCGCCCTTGCGCGTCCGCGCTCAATCCTGGCGGCGCGGTTCTCTTCGCTTTCGCCCAGCAGTTCCTCCAGCGCGGCGGCGATGGAACCGGCGTCCTGCGGATCGAACTTTATCGCCGCGTCCGCGCCGATCTCGCCCAAGGAGCCGTTGTTCGAGCACGCGCACGGGATTCCCCTAGCCATCGCCTCGGCGAGCGAAAGCCCGAACCCCTCGAAAAGGCTCGGGAAAACGTAGAAGCCCGCGTCGCGCCAAAGCGCCTCCAGATCGTCTACGAAACCGGTGAACCGTATGTGCGCGGCGTTGGGCGATTTCGCCGCCGCCTCGTGGACGGGAGCGGAGTCTTTCCAGTCCGCTCCGGCGAGGACGAGCGGATGCGCCGCCGCAGTCTCCGGCGGCAGGCGCGAGTACGCCTCGATGAGCCGCAGATGGTTCTTCCCCGGATGCTCTATGCGCGAGATGTAGAGGATGGCGTTGGGGCGGCCAGGGCCCCCGGGGCCCCCGGAATTCCCGGATTTTCCGGAATTTCCGGTTTTTCCGGAATCCCCAGATTTTCCGGGATCCCCAGAATCTCCCAGCCCGTTGTAGAGGACCGTCACCTTGTCTTCGCGGCAGCGCCAGAACTTCACCATGTCCGCCTTCGTGGAGCCGCTCACGGCGACAAGGTGGTGCGCCTTTTTCGCGAACCGCGGCAGGATGTGCGCGAGATAGAACATCCTCAGGCGCGAATACTTGCCGGGAACGTGGAAGTTCGCGAGGTCATGGACCGTCGCGACCGTCGGCAGCGGATACCATGCGCAAACGCGCCTGTTCGCCGAACAGATGAAAAATGCGTCGAAACTGTTGCGGCGGCGGCGGATCCAGAAAGGCAGCACGAGAAGGTGCCACAGCATCGAGAGCGCCGGGCGGCGGGTCCACCACGGGGCGAGGACGACGCGACGGCTTTTTTGACGCGGAACGTCAGACGCGAGACGAGAAGACCTCTCGCGTCCCTCGTCTGCCGTCTCATATCCAGAAAACCCCTCTTCCCCCGGCTCGCAGAGCAGCGTCAGTTCGTGTCCCTGCGCGGCGAGGGCGGCGACCGTTTCGCGCACGTAGACCGAAATGCCGCTTTTGCCGCGGTCGTACGGTATGCATGATACGAGCAGCCTCATCTCATACGCCGAAGAGGGCCCTCAACTTGTCGCCCGTCACGGGCTTCGATATGATTTTCGCGAAGAGCGACATGTCGTATGTCGAGCCGACGTCGACGTCGGCCGTGACCGCCACGATCGGCACGTCGGCGAGAGAACGCATCTTGCGCATCGCCTCCGCGAGCTGGGTGCCGTCCATCTTCGGCATCCACATGTCCGTCAGCACGAGGTCGGGCTTCCACTCCTTCATGACCTCCAGCGCCTCCTCGCCGTTGTCGGCGAAGCGGACGTCCTTGATCTTGAGGTTGCCCAGGTGTATGCCGAGGATCTTGCGGTTCATCACCATGTCGTCCACGACGAGAACCCGGTCCGGCATC
>Ga0265298_10009141_pt1 | contig 11833 bp, 6 predicted proteins | sample AusTroGonzalo_MG_3_FD_193486 | JGI IMG/M metagenome (GOLD analysis project Ga0265298, IMG submission 193486) | Bovine rumen microbial communities from tropical cattle in Woodstock, Queensland, Australia - Gonzalo_01 | ecosystem: Host-associated > Mammals > Digestive system > Stomach > Rumen ...
CCAACTATAACTACGAGAAAGGCAAGTTTGCTACCATTGATATTACTTACGATGATGCCGCCAAGACGCTGACCTTCGGCAAGCGTAACGGTTCTTTCAATGGCATGCTCAAGGAGCGCAATTTCCGTATCGTCTACGTCACGGCTGACAAGCCCCGCGCCCTCGACTTCGAACCACAGAATGTTCCGGTAGTCAACTACAAGGGCAACCAGGTGGTGGTTAATCTATAAGGTACAAAAAAGAATGGCAAACAGATTTGTTTGCCATTCTTTTTATTTGTGAGTTGTATCTTATTTACTTCACCACAGTCTTACGACCATTAATGATGTAGATGCCCTTTCTTGCGTTGTCTACACGCTGACCGTTCAGGTTGTAGATAACGGCCTTCTGGTTGTTAGTCTTCACGTTGTTGATGCCTGTAGCACCGTTGTTATACCATGCAACGGCTGACTTATTGCACTCGCCACCACCATAGTAGATGCTCTGGATACCGATGTTCGTCCAGCTGGCGAGCTCATCTGCTGACTCTTCGAAATAGATGGTTGTGCCACCAGTGTAGAAGTCATAGCCACTGTGCTTGTATGGAATCTCCGTAACGTCTTCTGTGAAGTCTTCTTTATAAGCACCGGCGGTAAAGGTGTAGGCTACCTGAGTGCCGTCCTTCTCAATCCAGATGGTATAGAACAGCTTGTCTTGGTTCAGATCCTCACCGTTGGTACCTACTGTAGGAACCGAGCAGTGAATCAATGGATATGAGCCAGTGAAATTAGTGCCTTCAATAGATGGAGCAGCAGGAGTTGCGGCAACCTCTACAAACTTGCTGAATTGAACCTCTGTGAATGTCTGATAAGGATCCCATTCACCCACAGCGCCATTGAGTACTACCGTCTGGTCAGTTGTGAACTGCTTTTTATCGGCGTCAAAGCTGAGCACGATGTCAACAGCATTGCCCTCTGCGTCTTTGGCTGCAAGGTAGTAGTCAAACTTATATGTCCAAACAGCAAGCTGTCCGATATATTGGTTGGCAGGAATGACGTACTTACCTGCTTCATTCTTAGTGGCTTTAATCCACATGTCTGCGGTATTCTCCGACAGGCCTTTGATATAGACATCATTGCCGTCGAAGCCAATCGCGCTCTGATAGGTGTAGTCTTCAGCCTCGTCTTTATTTCCCTCAATGACTTTGGCAGAGAAGGTATATACCTCAGTCTCCAAGTCCTCAGGAGCAACAACGGGGAGAGCATCTGCGATGTTAAACCAAGAAATCTCAGACTTGTGCTCCTCGCCACCACCTGTATAGATGCTTTGAATACCTATTTTGCTCCAGTTGTTGTGAGCCATGTTCAGATAGATAGATGTAGCATAGAAGTCGTAATTTTCGGTGAAACCGTAGGGAATAACCGTCAGGTTCTCTGTCAGCTTCTTGTAGTCAGTGGTAGTGAAGGTCAGCGGATTCGTTTCTTCATCTACAAAGAACTGGTAAGACAGCTTGCTGGCAACCATAGCGTTGCCGTTGACATCAACAACAGGCACATCGAAAACAAGGACATCGCCATACTCTGTCTGTTCGATACCGGTAATTGATGGTGTAGCTGGCGTTCCAGCCTTCTCGACGACCTTCTCCAATACTGGATAATAGTAATGGCCATCATAATATTGGTCTGCTATTATACCAAAGATTTCGCCTGCGAAGCTGTAGCTGTCTTCTTCTGCGTTATAGGTGAATACTACAGATTCCTTCTCGTAGAAGAAGTACGACTCTTCTTCGTCTAATGCCCCCATATACTGGTCGCCGGCAAAAGTTACCTTGTTGCCATCTTTCGTTCCCTTAACCCATGCTTCTGGAAGGTATTCACTAAAGCCTTGGATGTAAACATCATTGCCATCAACGGCTATATTGACAGGCTTAGAATATTCTATTCCTTGTTTGTCTGAGTAGTACATGATATAGGGAGTGCTGGCAACACCCTCAGGAACAACGACTACCTCTGGCTTTGCAGGAGCAGTCTTGCTGAATGCAGGCTCGCTCCAGAAGCAATAGGGGGCAACTTCACCTGACTCAGCGCTCTCAATGATATAAGGAGTAGCAGCAGTCAGTGTGCCCTTTTCAGCATCATAGTCGAAGACGATGCTCTCTGACATTGTCTCGCCATCATTGCTACCAACGATGTATCCAGGATCGCCATCGTCCTCACCAATATACTGGCCGTTAGCAAATGTTGCGGTCGTTCCACTGATAGTTCCCTTAATCCAACCTTCCTTGAACCAGTAAGCAAGCCCTTGGAGATAGATGTCGCTACCGACGATAGCCACTTTGATGGTTTTCATGTCGGCACTGAAGTCATTATACTTACCTGAGCTGTAAAGATAGAATTTGCCAGCTGTTGTGTACCAAGTTTCCACTGTAGCCGTGGCAGGAGGAGTTACCAACTCTTCGCCACTGCGTCTGGAATTCTTGACGGCAGTCTGAGCCTGGCGGTTTACCCCTTTCACGTTAAGACCCTGCTGTGCAACCTTCGTGAAGGGTTGCATCTTCAAGCCTTTTTGTGCGAATGAGGTCATGCTAAACAATGCGCAAAGCGCAAATAATAGAGTAAATTTTTTCATACGCTAATTGAATTAAGTTAATTAGTTAGTTTGAGTTGTTATCTCGAAACAGGTTGCAAAGGTAACGATTTGTAATTAAATATCCAAATAATTTGCATAAAATGTTATATTTTTACCATATTTATGTTATAGACTATTATTTTTTCGGCATAAAAAATATAGCTATCTAGGAGTACCAGATAGCTATACTTGGAGTGCTACAGCAGCTAGTACAGTCGCGTATTAGCTGTGTACAGAACTTTGTTAGTTGTGTTATTTCACGTTTACCTTGAAGATGCGGCCATCAGCAGTGCGGATAATCTGCAGACCCTTCTTCGAAGCGTTGATGCGCACACCATTCAGGTCGTAGCGCTCAGCAGACTTGTCAGCAGCAGCCTTCACGTCATTGATGCCAGCACCACCTGAGCATGTGAACTCAATGGTAATTTTGTCGTTCAGTGAACCAGCAGCATCCTTTACGATACCAGCAGGAATCACCAACTTATAGGTGGCACCGTCTGCAGCAACAAAGGCGTCAACCATCTGGTAGCCATCATCGCCCCAGATGTAGAGTGTCTTGCTGCCGTCCTTCATAGCATGCCATACATCTACAGCACCTCCGTACATCTCGTCGGCACCCAGAGGTAACTTCTCTGCATCGTTCTCGTAGAACATGACATCGTTGGGAGTAGCATTGACAATCTGGATGTCCTCCTCGAAGGTTACATAGAACTGGTAGTAGGTATAACCAGGATCGATAGTACTGTTGGCGGCAGGTGTTGTGCTGGCCACGGTCAGCTTCTTAACGATACCCTTCTGCTTGAGCACAATCTGCTCGTTCTCACCGCCAGCGGCATTCTTCACGATGCCAGCAGGGATTACCCAGTAGTAGTCTACATCCTCAGCCTCGAACCAGATGCTGCTACCTTCGGTGTAGTCCCAAGCGTCGAGCGTCAGCATGTTCGGATGCTCATCTACCAACTCAGCCTTCCAACCAGAGATGGGCAGCACTTCGCCATCAGCACTACCCTTACGCAGCTCGATAGCAGGCTTTGAGGTCAGCACCTGAGCGATATTCTCGTCGAAGGTCAGCTCCAGGTGAGGCATAGCATAGTTGCCAAAGAACTTATACAGCTCGTCGCCATCGCCTGGCTCAATGGTGGTTGGATTGAATACGATAGGAGCAGCAGGACCGTTCAGCGTGATGGTGATATCGTCGTTCTGTCCGTTAGTGCTTGTAGTGAACACAGCCTTGGCAATGGTCAGCACGAAGACGTCGCCCTCAGACACCTTGTAGCTGTCGGTATAACCGTCCATATCCATGCCGAACAGCTGGACAGTCTTACCGCTGTTGCTCAGGCTAGTGCCCCAAGAGTCAACGTCAACCTTGCTTCCATTCTTGGTCAGTGTGATGCCAGTGCTGAGCTTGGCGGTTGTAGTGGTAACGGCCTCAGCGAAGGTCAGTTCGAAGTTCATGGCGTGGTAGCCAGCCTCCAGTGTGGCTCCGTCGGCAGGATTGCTGCTCTCCAGAGCTATTACGGTAGGAACGAGTTCAGGACCATCCAGTGTGAGTGTAATCTCCTTGCTCTTAGCCTCGCTATAGGTAACAATACCGGCAGGTACTACGAGAATGTACTTCTTGCCAGCCTCAGGAGTAATCATCTGTGGTCCCTCAGCGTACTCGTCGAGGCTATAGATGCGCAGTGTCTTACCGTCGCTCTCCTTGCTCAGTGTCCAGGCACCAGCCTCAGGAGCAATCTCAGTACCGCCGATAGCGTCAACATAGAGCTTCACGGCAGCGGCTTTTGACTGGTCAATAGTAATCTCCTTGTCGAAGGTAAAGTTGAAGGCAGCAGCAAATGCTTCCGTCTTCTTCGTATTGTTGTCAGGGTCTGAAGATACCAGATTGATGGTAGGAACAGGACCGTTCAATGTCAGTGTCAGCTCGGCGTTCTTGATGCCTGCTGCGTTCTTCACGATGCCAGCGGGGATGACCAACTGATACTTGGCACCTTCCTTAGCAGTGAATTCTTGTGTAAAGCCATCATAATCGCTACCATAGATATACAGGTTCTTCTTGCCACTCTCCAATCTTGCATTCCAAGTGTCGTCGGGAGTCAGCTCGGTAGTTGTCTCACCAACCTTCTCATAGAGCTTGATGCTGGCAACCTTCGTGTTGTTCAGTTCCAGAGCCTCGTTGAACTTAGCAGTAAAGCTGGCTGTGAAGCTATTAGATAATGTGGTATTATCTGCAGGGTCGAAAGATGTAGGCTTAAGCTCTGCAGGACCGTTCAGCGTAATCTTAACCTCCTTATTCTCTGAATCGCCATTCTTGACGATAGCGGCAGGAACGACGAGGATGTACTTCTTGCCAGGTTGTGGAGTAATCATCTGCACACCCTCATTGTATTCGTCGAGGCTATAGATGCGCAGTGTCTTGCCGTCGCTCTGCTTCTCCAGAGACCATTCACCAGCCTCAGGAGCAATCTCAGTGCCACCGACAGCGTCGATATACAGCTTTACGTTGGCAGCCTTCGCATTGTCAATGGTGATATCCTTGTCGAAGGTGATGTTGAACGAAGCAAGGAACGAGCTTGTTACCTCGCTGTTGTCTGCAGGGTTAGCTGATACCACCTTGATGGTAGGTACAGGACCGTTCAGCGTCAGTGTCAGCTCAGCGTTGGCTATGCCTGCTTCGTTCTTTACGATGCCAGCAGGGATAACCAACAGATACTTGCCACCTTCTTCAGTATAGATAGTCTGAATGCCCTCATTGTACTCGTCCATCGAATAGATGTAGAGGTCCTTCTTGCTGTTCTGCAGCTGAGCAGACCAAGCGCCAGCCTCAGGAGCAATCTCATTCTCAGCAGCTACACTGCCTTTATACAGCTTGATGTCAGCAACCTTCGTGTTGTCCAGTGTCAGAGCCTCGTCGAATTTAGCAGTGAAGGCTGCGTTGAAGTAGCTACCCTGTACGCTATTGTCTGCAGGGTCGAAAGCAGTAGGAGCAATTGGAGTAACCACAGGAGCCTCTTCAGCAGGCTTGTCTGCAATGGTAAAGGTAATCGTAGAGATATTGCAGATGCCACCAGGCACCAGCGTTACAACATTTGAATTGCAAGGCCAACCTTCATTAATCTGCTCCTTAGTGACAGACTCGCCATTAATGGTGGCATTGTTAAACATGTTGGCAGCCATCTTGATGCTCTTAATGATTTTGTCAGCATCAACCTTGAAAGTGATAGCTCCATTTCTTACATACAGCGTAACTTTTCCAGATGCGTAGCGCAGACCATTTTTCGCCGTTACACCACCTTCAGCTTCAGTATAAGGAACATTAATGGTCAGCAGGTTTTCTGTAGCGAGATAGTCATCATCATCACGAGCCCCCTCAATAATAACCTTATCTTCTGCGAAAGCAGTATTCTCAGTGACATTGAATTCTGTATGAATAGTGGGGTCATTGAAGTCTATGAATACTTTCTCATCAGCCTCAGTAGGAGTAGTTGTCTCAGCAGTCTTGTCGGCTAAGGTAACAACCATCTTAGTCAGACGGCTTGTGTCTGTACCCTTAAACTTTGCGATGGTTGAGTTGCCAGTCCAAGTCTTTCCTTCCAGTCCATCGGCAGTAAGTTTAAAGTAGTTGCCGTCTGAAGTGAATTCAATCTTGGTAATCGCCTTACCAGCAGGAGCCATTACTTTCAGCACATTGTTCTTGTAAACACGCACCTGAGGACCAGTCCAGTAACGAGGATTGGTGGTTCCTGTTTCATTCTTCTTCTGGGAATTGCTTGTCTTCAAGCCACAGCGTTTGAAAACAAGGCTTACGCCATCTTTCTCTAGTGGTGCAACGATGTTTCCTGCATCTGCTGTGGCACCAAATCCTGAGCCAATAGCATGATTCCACTCGTTCGCTGCGAAGTCGAACGTTACTTCCTGTGCCCACAGGCTATTCGATGAGAATAGCGCTACGATGAGCGTCAGGAAGAATGAATTAAGAAATAATTTCTTCATGATTAAATATGGTTTGTTAGTTAGCAAGTATTTATCTTACGTTGATTTTACGGGCTGTGCCATCGCTGAGGCGTACAATCTGCAGGCCTTTCTGCTGAGCAGTAGTCTGCTGACCGTTAATGTTGTAGCGAGCTACTACCTTGCCATTGCCCAACTTGGTGCTCTGCACAGTCTCGTCGATGCCCGTCTGGGTGCCATAGCCATAGTAGCCCAGCAGAATATACTGATTCTCGTCGCCAGCAGCATTCTTCACGATGCCAGCAGGAATGGTGATGTAATATACGTGCTCTTTGTTGGTTTCAAATTTTGCCACCGTCTCTGTCGCATCGTTGGCATAGATGGTCAGCGTGTTACCATTCACAGAAGCGTGCCAGCCAGTGCCTACCTGCGCAGCTGCCATGTAGGGATAGTCAAGACGCAAGCCAACCTCAGGATTAGCATCAATGCAAGTGATGGGCTCGTCAAACTGAATCTGGAATGAAGCGGACTGCAGCTCGTCGAGCACACCAGCGGGGGTTGGCGTGGCATCAACGGGGAACAGAATGCCCTTGTCCGTCTCCTCTACCTTATTAAAATAGCTGGTCCAATAGTTCGTCAAATCGTTAACCTTGCTGGCCTGGTAGTATTTAGCACAGCCTTTCGGCACATACAGCGTGAATGCAGAAGAGAATTCCTCCTCGCCTTCGTAAGCCTCTACCAGATAGGGAGGTGTGCTACGCTTGCAGGTAACAGAGGTGATATTGTAAGAAAGATAGAATGCGCGTACATCGATGGCCTCCACACTTGATGGAATAACTACCGATGTCAACTTATTGCACTGGGCGAAGGTGGCCTCGTAGATGTAGAAGAGGTTCTCTGGAAGTACCACCTCTTCAAGATTTGTGCCTGCAAAGCAGAACTCGTCAATATAGCTGATGGTGTTGGGCAGATTGATTTCCCTCAGTGAACTCTGCTGGAATGCACCATAGCCGATGCCGCGAATACCATAAGGAAGGTTTACCTGCTCAATATCGCTACCCCAGAAGGCACCGCCATTGATGCCTACACAGTTGTCGGCAACGAGGTAATTCCTCAGGCCCTTCATAGGTGCTAAATACAGCAACTTACCGTTATTTCCATACAGCACACCCTTGTCGTCAACCGTGAAGTGCTTGTTGGCAGGATCAACGGTGATAGAGGATATTTTGGTCTTGGCAAAAGCGCTCTCGCCCAGTTCCTCCAGTCCTGCAGGAATGTTGATGCTGGTCAGTGGCATGGCCAGGAAAGCCTCTATACCAATCTTCTTCAGCGAGTTGGGCAGGGTGACAGAGGTCAGGTCTTTCGTACTGTTGTAGGTATAAAAGTTATTGTTGAAAGCGCCATTGCCAATCTCCTCCAATCCCTCGTAGAAGGTCAGCGACTTCAACTTACTGCTACAAGAAAATGCAGCTTTGCCAATCTTCTTAACTGTGCCGGGAATCTCAAGTGTCTCGATGACATTGCCGTAGAATGCACTCTCGCCAATCTCCTCCAGACCCTCATGCAGTGTCAGCTTCGAAAACTTAGAGCTTGAAGAGACACCAAAGAAGGCTGCATCGCCAATAACCTTCACTGAGCCTGGAATGTCCAGCTCTGTCAGGTTCTTGCTACCAAAAGCATTTGCTCCGATAGTCTCAATACCATATCCTAACTGAATAGTCGATGGGTAAGCGTAATAGAAAGCACAATCGCCAATGGTCTTTACAGATCCTGGCACCTTGATGCTGGTAGCATCTGTCCACTGGTAGGCTTTGGGGGCAATAGAGGTAACCTTGTAACTGGTAGTACCATCGCTGACTGTAGAGGGGATAACCAAGTTGGTCACTTTCTTGGCCTCTTTGCCAGCCTCAGTCAGTTCCACCTCTGGCTGTGAAGTGCCTTCTTTAATGGTGTAGGTGACATCGTCGACAACAAAGGTCGTCTTGTCGTTTTGTGCATAAGCACACATGCCTGCCATTGCAAGCAATGAAAGTAAAAATCTCTTCATAATGTGTTATTTAGTTTTTTATTTGCGGAGGCAACGTACATTATGGCCCCAGTTATAGCCGTGAGTGGCAAAGGGTTTGCCCTCTGTGTTATAAATGGCAATACTATTATAAATATAGATAGCACCTAAGGCTGGTGTGTGGAAGGTGGCATCCTCCAACTGGTCGCTGGTCCAATAGGTTGCACGTGCAAACTGGTATTCGTCGTTGGTCGACTCTGTGCAAAGGAACAATCCGCCAGGATAGATGTCCAGTCCTGTTAGGTTATTGCCGTTGCCTGGTGTATCCATCCATTCGGTTTTTGATTTTACCTTACTTGACTGGCTCTTTGCCAGATAACTCTTCAGTAGCTGCCAGTCTTCCAATGTAGTAATGTCCCAACCCTTAGGAGCCAGATTGCTGTTTAGAATACTGTAGCCGTTATACATGCAGCCCCACTCACCTTTAATCTCTGCGATTTCGTTATCACCGTAGATGTGGTAGGCTGGGGCAGTGGTATTGTTCCATGCTGTGCCTTGTGTGGCCTGATACATGGCAATAGCCTGTCCGTTTGTCAGCACGGTAGCGCGCAGATTCTGGCCCATCCAGTATTGCGTACCAATCTTGACTACGTCGTATGTCTCGGTCTCGTTGCCGCGCTTGTCTGTCAGCACGTCCTTTACCAGCGTGGTCGCTACCTTGTCTGTAGCCTCAGAATTGGTGGCGAAGCGGTCCTCTGCCAAATAGACCGTTGACGGATTGGCAGTATTCGTTCCCGCTGTATAGGTGCAGGTGTTGCTCTCCTTGTCCCATACCAGTTGACCGCCATTGCTTACGATGTAGCCTTTGGTCAGGTCGGCTTTGCCTTTGCTGTCCATGGGGTAAAGCACCAGCATACGCTCGTTGATGCTTACTGTTTCGTCATCGTTCACATATTTGATATACTCGTAGCACAGCTCTGCCACCTGTGTGTCGCCGTTCATCACCTTCCACACACCAGGCTGCAACTCGTTGTCAATGGCAGGAATGCTGATGCTATAGGTTGTTGCATCTACAGGCAGAGGCGTATCTCCCTGCTCACCTTCGCCAGTGAAGGTGATTTCTTCGATATCGCTAATGTTGTAGGTGATAACTTCCGAGCTGTTGGCCAGCTTAATATTTAATTTTGTGGGGTTGCTTTGTGCTGTTGCGTTTATGACGATTGAAATAGTAGCTAATAATAAGTAGATTATCTTCATAAAATGTTATTTGCTGATTTTAACGGTTCGGGTTTTACTCTTCACGATGTAGATACCGTGGGGCAGTGTATCAATGGCTGACTTGGAATGGGTGGCCAACACTTGGCGTCCTTGCAGGTCGTAGACAGTGTAGCAGTCAGACGCTTGTTCCTCCAACTGGTGAACGTCGGTCTGTGAGTTCTTAAACTTAATGCTGCTAATTTTGGAAAGGTCCAGCTTGGTGACCTGTGTGGGGGCTGTCAGGCTGCTGACTTGCATCATGTTGTCAGCAAACCACATCTTGCCAATGTTTGCCAGTGGTAGCGTGGTGGGCGGTGAGCCTGCGTCCTTGTAGCTGACCTCTATCACGTCTTGCGCAAAGAGAGGAGAGGCGGACGCTAACAACGCTATCAGCAATCTTGCTTTGTGTGTTTTGTGTGTCATTCGTTGAAGATTTTCTTACAATGTGTAACAATCAGGGCGCAAAATTACACAATTTTTCTTGTTCTGCCAACATTTTGTATCAAAAAATAATAAACGGCCTCATAAAATAGACCGTGACACAGAGGGACTGTCCCCATGATTGCCCTATTTAGCATTGCTAAAGTGCCTGTTTTGCATCGCTAAACAGCTACTTTACGAGCTTCCCATGTTGCAAGACTGGTGCCCGTTTCCGACGGCAAAAGGCAGTTTTCGTCCGTTTCTGGAAGTTTTTTTTCCATTTTTATTTGGAAATATCTTTTTTTTCCGTATCTTTGTCACGTATAATGATTTATTTACTAATAACAAAAAACATGAAACACTTTAATTTTTTTTCTATGTTGCTTATGGTAACATTTGCAATGTTTACATTCACTGCTTGCGGTGACGATGACAGTGGCGATAAGGGAAATGGTAACAACATCACCTCAGCACAACTGATAGGCACTTGGTATGGCGTAGATGAAAACTCTTCAAAGAAGATTAATATCTTCGTCATGGATTTTACTACTAACGGCAAAGGACACTATGCAGAGTACAAGGCCAAGGCAGAAGAAAACTGGAATCCACGTGAGCCTCAGTATGCCGACATGACCTGGACACTGATCAACGGCACACTTCATGCTACCGTTGACGGCACTATCCGCAAAGGTGATATTTTGAGCATTAACGGTAATAAGCTGACCGTTCGTCGCTATCTGGACGAGGGACGTACTGACGAAGTTGTCATGACACGTGTAAGCTCTGCCGATGAATATATGCAGATTTTCCTGCAAATGATTGCTGAGAAAACTGGCGGAGCATCGGGTGGTGGTGCGATTACCGAGGCCAGCATTTTGGGTACTTGGGGAACAAAAGAAATCAAGGGTAGCGCTTCCGACCCAGATACAAAGCAAGTCATTGAGAACTGGGACAACTATCCTTCTATTAACGACGCCGATACTGAAAAGGAGAGCCTGAAGTACATGGAGTTTACCTTTGGCGAGAACAGCGCCTTCAAACTGCAGCAGTTTGACGAAGGTAAGCGCACATTTACTGAAATTATGGAGGGTACATGGAAGCTGGAGGGAAACACGTTGTCAGTTGACTTTGGTAATGGCAATGGAAGAAGTGTTGAATTAGTATCCCTGACAGCAGACCAATTGGTCATCCACATGAACTATATTGACTATGAGTTCAGAGTAAAGGAAACTGGTAAAAAAACCACCGTTATCTACGACGAGACCATTTACTTCTCTCGCGTGAAATAACACCACTCTCTCTGTACATCAATCTAATAAAAAGATGCAAGCAGTCATTTCTGCTTGCATCTTTTATATCATTTGTAGCACTCGAAAATCTTGTTGACGATGCTACGGTCCATCTTCTTGGTGAGCAGGCTGACAAGCCATACAACGGGGAAGCCGCCCAGCATGGCGATGGCTCCACAGTTGATGGGGTTGATAGGATTACCTGCCAGCATATTGATGACAGTAAGGCCGACACCCCAGAAGAAGCAGGCCCATACGCTGCTGGTGGTAACACCACGCCAGTAGAGACCGAGCATGAAGGGAG
>Ga0265298_10009142_pt1 | contig 11830 bp, 13 predicted proteins | sample AusTroGonzalo_MG_3_FD_193486 | JGI IMG/M metagenome (GOLD analysis project Ga0265298, IMG submission 193486) | Bovine rumen microbial communities from tropical cattle in Woodstock, Queensland, Australia - Gonzalo_01 | ecosystem: Host-associated > Mammals > Digestive system > Stomach > Rumen ...
CCTTTGCACTCGCTTTTAAGGAACAACCCCTTGAAACGCAGGAACGGAGGTTCCGTAGCTCAACTGAATAGAGCATCTGACTACGGATCAGAAGGTTGTGGGTTTGAATCCCGCCGGAATCACAAAGGGGAGTAGGAGAACTGATGAAAATCGGTTCTCCTATTTCGTTGAAAGAGAGAGTTGATTCGTGAAAAACCGTAAATAAATTTGCATTTTCTCTCGCTTATTCGTACCTCTGACCTTCTTTGAAGGTCGAAGGTGGCTGCATTTGACCTTCGGTCGAAGGTAGGCTGCACCTCGGAAATGAAAATAAATGCTTATTTATTTTGCATTTCGCTCGGTTTGCACTACCTTTGCAGCCGCAATGGAAAAGGATATATATATATTAGGTATAGAGTCGAGCTGCGACGATACGTCGGCTGCCGTGCTGAAGAACGGAGTGCTGCTGTCGAACGTCACGGCGTCGCAGGCGGTGCATGAGGCCTACGGTGGCGTGGTGCCGGAACTGGCATCGCGCGCACACCAACAGAATGTGGTACCAGTGGTGGACCAGGCGCTGAAGCGGGCTGGGGTAGAGAAGGAACAGCTGTCGGCTGTCGCCTTCACACGCGGTCCCGGACTGATGGGCTCGCTGCTGGTGGGCGTGAGCTTCGCCAAGGGCTTCGCCCGTTCGCTGGGTATTCCGCTCATTGATGTGAACCACCTGCAGGGACACGTGATGGCGCACTTCATCAAGGAGAGCGACGACGACACACATCAGCCGCCACTGCCGTTTCTCTGTCTGCTGGTGAGCGGTGGTAACTCGCAGATAGTCAAGGTGAACGCCTACAATGACATGGAGGTGTTGGGACAGACTATCGACGACGCAGCCGGTGAGGCTATCGACAAGTGCTCGAAGGTGATGGGGCTGGGCTATCCCGGCGGACCGATTATCGACCGGCTGGCGCGTCAGGGCAATCCGAAGGCTTACCAGTTTGCTGAGCCGAACATCCCGGGGCTGGACTACAGCTTCTCGGGCCTGAAGACGTCGTTCCTCTACTCGTTGCAGAAGTGGGTGGCAGAGGAGCCCGACTTTGTGGAGCAGCACAAGGAGGACATTGCGGCCTCGCTGGAGTGGACCATCGTGGACATTCTGATGAAGAAGCTGAAAAAGGCGGTGAAGCAGACGGGCATCAAGCATGTGGCTGTGGCTGGCGGCGTGAGTGCCAACAACGGCCTGCGCAATGCCTTCTATGATGCCGAAAAACGCTATGGCTGGACCATCTACATACCGAAGTTCAGCTACACAACGGACAATGCAGCCATGATTGGTATCGTGGGACACTATAAGTATCTGGATAAGGAGTTCTGTCCGATAGATGCGCCTGCGTTTTCTAAGGTTACCTTTAAATAAAATCGAAAATTGTCAAATTGTAAATAACGATTATGAATTTCGAAAGTAAGATTGCAAGCAGAGAGATTAGTGAGATTCTCTGGGATATGGAAAAGACCGTTGGAACGGCAGAAAGTTGTACGGGCGGACGCATCGCCGAGGCGCTGATGTCTGTGCCCGGCGCATCGAAATACTTCAAGGGCGGTGTCATCTCGTATGTCAACGAGATAAAGGAGTCGCTGCTGGGCGTAAGCCACGAGGTGCTGGAGGAGAAAACGGCCGTCTGTGAGGAAGTCGCCATCGCGATGGTTAAGGGTGCCTGCCGCACGCTGAACACGAACTATGCAGTTGCTGCTACGGGCTTTGCCGGACCTACTGGCGGTACGAAGGAGATACCCGTGGGCACCATCTGGCTGGCATGCGGTAATGAGGATCGCGTGATGACAGTCAAGGTCGAAGAAGACCACGGTCGCGACATCAATCTGGCCATTGCCACCAACCGCGCCATGCAGCTCTTTTTGGAGTACCTGAAAGAGGAAAATGTAGAAAAAGAGGAGTTGGAAGGTTAAAAAATATTAAGATTGCGGTAAATGTCATTGGGCGGCTTTCGTATCTCAAAGAAAATCTGTACCTTTGCACCCTGTTTGGAATAAGTTACTAAAAAGTACACAATTAAAGTAGATAGAAATGTCTAAGGTTTGTCAAATTACAGGAAAGAGGGCACAGATAGGTTGCAATGTGTCTCACTCAAAGCACCACACGAAGAGAAGCTTTGACGTTAACCTCTTCAGCAAGAAGTTCTACTATGTAGAGGAGGATTGCTGGATTCAGTTGAAGATCAGCGCTGCTGGCCTTCGCATGATTAATAAAGTAGGTCTTGACGCTGCATTGAAGCAGGCTGTTGCCAACGGATATGTAGACTGGAAGGATATTAAAGTGATAGGAGATTAATAGAGATGGCAAGCAAGAAAGCAAAAGGCAATCGCGTCCAGGTTATCCTGGAGTGCACTGAGCAGAAGAACAGTGGTCTGCCCGGTATGAGCCGCTACATCACCACGAAGAACCGCAAAAATACGCCTGAGCGTATGGAGCTGATGAAGTATAACCCCATCCTGAAGAAGATGACTCTTCACAAGGAAATTAAATAATTACGACTGAAGCATGGCAAAGAAAACCGTCGCTACCCTCCACGAAGGCTCGAAGGATGGTCGCGCTTACACAAAGGTTATCAAGATGGTGAAGAGCCCCAAGACGGGCGCTTACGTCTTCGACGAGCAGATGGTTCCCAACGAGGCCGTTAAGGACTTCTTCAAGAACTAAGACAGATATTTCCTATACAACATCATAAAGGCTGCAACTCCTGCGAGGGTTGCAGCTTTTTTTGTGCATATAACGGTCGTGTTGGCTGGCGGCGAGTGGCCGATGAAATGGGGAAATATTGAAAAACTGTGAAAGTTTATGTAATAAGGGAAAAATCGTAGCACGACCTTTGGTCGTTTCCTGTTTTTGATTTATCTTTGCACTTCGTAAAGATATAGCTATATGGGAATTTTCGGATTTTTTGGTAAGAAGAACAAAGAAACACTGGATCGCGGCTTGGAGAAGACGAAGACCTCGGTGTTTGACAAACTGGCTCGTGCCGTTGCCGGCAAATCAAAGGTTGACGACGACGTGTTGGACAATCTGGAGGAGGTGCTCATCACCTCTGACGTGGGCGTTGACACGACATTGAAGATTATTGAGCGCATCGAGGAGCGCGTCAGTCGTGACAAGTATGTCAGTACGGCTGAGCTGAACGCCATCCTGCGCGATGAGATAGCCTCGCTGCTGGCAGAGAACAACAGTGAGGATAACGATAACTGGGACCTGCCCAGCGACCATAAGCCTTACGTCATTCTTGTCGTAGGTGTCAACGGCGTGGGTAAGACAACCACCATCGGCAAACTGGCCTGGCAGTTCAAACAGGCAGGCAAGAAGGTTTATCTGGGTGCAGCCGACACCTTCCGTGCAGCTGCTGTTGAGCAGCTCTGCATCTGGGGCGAGCGCGTAGGCGTGCCTGTGGTGAAGCAGCAGATGGGCTCAGATCCCGCCTCGGTGGCGTTCGACACGCTGCAGAGCGCGAAGGCCAATGGGGCCGACGTGGTGCTGATAGACACAGCCGGTCGTCTGCACAACAAAGTGGGCCTGATGAACGAGCTGAAGAAAATCAAGGAAGTGATGAAGAAGGTGCTGCCCGAGGCTCCCGACGAGGTGATGCTCGTGCTGGACGGCTCGACCGGACAGAACGCTTTCGAGCAGGCCAAGCAGTTTGCTGCCGTCACGCAGATAACCTCGCTGGCTATCACCAAGCTCGACGGCACAGCCAAGGGCGGTGTGGTCATCGGTATCAGTGACCAGCTGAAAGTACCTGTGAAGTACATCGGACTGGGCGAGGGAATGGAGGACCTGCAGTTGTTCAACAAACGCGAGTTCGTTGATTCGCTGTTTAAGCAGTAGGAAAATGAAGACGATTGACTTTATTTCACTCGGATGCTCGAAGAATCTCGTTGACAGCGAGATGCTGATGGGACTGATGGAGGCCAACGGCTATTGCTGTACACACGATAGCGATGACCCGCAGGGCGAGATTGTCGTCGTCAATACCTGTGGCTTCATTGCCGATGCAAAGGAGGAGAGCATCAACACCATCTTGGAGTTTGTGCAGGCCAAGACGGAGGGACGCATAGAGAAACTTTTTGTCATGGGCTGTCTGTCGGAGCGCTATCTGGCTGACCTTGAGGCTGAGATACCCGAGGTTGACGGGTGGTACGGGAAGTTCAACTACAAGCAGTTGTTGAAGGATTTATCTGAGAACTCCGAGAGCTCTGAGAACTCTGAGCGCTCAGAGACAACGGCACAGCGCCACTTGACCACCCCCCGTCACTATGCCTATTTGAAAATCAGCGAGGGTTGTGACCGCCACTGTGCCTACTGCGCTATTCCCCTGATTACGGGGCGCCACCAGAGCCGTCCGATGGAAGAGATTCTCGACGAGGTACGTCAGTTGGTGAAGGACGGAACGAAGGAGTTTCAGGTGATTGCCCAGGAACTGACCTACTACGGTGTCGATATCGATGGCCGTCAGCATATTGCTGAGCTTATCGACAAGATGGCCGACATCGAGGGCGTGGAGTGGATTCGCCTGCACTACGCCTATCCGACGCATTTCCCCTGGGAGTTGCTGAAGGTCATTCGTGAACGGAAGAATGTTTGCAAATATCTCGATATTGCCCTGCAACACGTCAGTGACCACATGCTTGACCGTATGCGTCGTCACGTGACCAAGCAGGAAACCTATGATTTTGTGGAGCGTGTGCGTCGCGAGGTGCCCGGCATCTGTCTGCGTACCACGCTGATGGTCGGCTTCCCCGGTGAGACCGACGAGGACTTCCGCGAGCTCGTGGAGTTTACCAAGTGGGCCCGCTTCGATCGTATGGGTGCCTTTGCCTATTCCGAGGAAGAGGGAACATACTCGGCAGAACACTATGAGGACGATGTGCCTGAGGAAGTCAAACAGGCACGTCTGGACAAACTGATGCGCGTGCAGCAGAACATCAGCGCCGAGCTGGAGGCAGAGAAGGTGGGACGCACTATGCGTGTCATCATAGACCGCCAGGAGGGCGACTACTACATCGGCCGTACGGAATACTGCTCACCCGAGGTTGACCCCGAGGTGCTCATTCCCGTTGCAGAAGGCCGTCTGACTGTCGGACAGTTCTACGATGTCAAGATGACTGATGCCGAAGAGTTTGATTTGTATGGAACAACCAAATTATAAAACATGATAAACAATAAAGTCTTCATTGCCGAACTTGCTCAGCGCCTGGGCTACAACGCCAAGGACACGCAGAAGATGGTCTACAGCATCGTCGACGCTATGGCTGACACGTTCCAGGAGGGCAATGCTGTCAATGTGCAGAACTTTGGTAGCTTTGAGGTCAAGAAGAAGATGGAGCGTATCATGGTCAATCCGTCGACCGGTCAGCGTATGCTCGTGCCGCCAAAGCTGGTGTTGGGCTTCAAGATAAGCCCTAAGTGGAAGGAGCAGGTAAAGAATGGAGGAACCGAATGATGGAGAAGATTTCCATACAAGAGATTGCCACCGTTCTGATAGAGAAGAACGGGCTGAAGAGAAAAGAGGCAGAGCAGTTCGTCTTGACGATGTTCGACCTCATCAAGGAGAGTCTGGCAACCGACCGCGTGGTGAAGGTCAAGGGACTCGGAACCTTCAAGGTGGTGGATATTGAAGCCCGCGAGAGTGTCAATGTCAACACCGGCGAGCGTGTGCTCATAGAAGGACATGACAAGATCACCTTTACGCCCGACAACACGATGAAGGAACTGGTGAACAAACCGTTCTCACAGTTTGAGACCGTCGTACTGAACGAGGGCGTTACCTTCGATGATATGCCGGAAACGGAAGGCGAAGAGCCAGAGACCCCGGAAGCTGCAGAAATCGTAGCTGTGCCGGAGGTTAAGGATGCCAAACCTGAAGCGGAGCCTGAACCGACTCCTGAACCAGAACCAAAGCCAGAGCCAGAAAATGAGCCGGAGCCGGAGTCCGGACCTGTGCTGGCGTTCTTCGAGTCAGAAGAAAATATGGAGGAGCCTGTTGAGGAAACAGCAGAACAATCGACAGACGAAGTGCCAACAGAAGATGATGCTCCAACAGAAGACGAGGATTCAACAGACGAAGCTCCAACGGACGAAAGCCCAATAGAAGAAACAACAACAGACGATAACATTGAAGAAACCGAAGAAGAATATATGAGTAAGAAAATGACCTATATCTCGCTGGTAATAGCTATACTATTCTGCGTACTTTGCTTTGTAGGTGGTTACTATTACGGCAGTAATGTCGGAAACAAGGCTGTAGCCGACAATGACACGATAGAAAGTAAGGTGACTCCCGAGGTGATTGATACGGCGGTTACCGACAGCGTGAAGGCTGATACTATAGAACTGAAAGCCGCAGAGCCTGAGGAAAAGGCCGAGACTGAGGCTGTCGCAGAGGAAAAGGCAGAAGAGAAGGCAGAGGCTAAGCCTGAGGTGAAGGCTGAGCCAAAGCCAGAGCCGAAACCGGAACCCAAGCCCGAGGTGAAGACCGAACCGAAGCCTGAGGCTACGGTCAGCGTTACGCCCGACAAGTATGACCAGATGGACTCTCGCGTGCGCACTGGAGCTTATCGCATCGTGGGCAATGACTATTCGACGAAAGTCAAGGCCGGAGAGACGCTTGCGAAGATTGCCCGTCGCACACTTGGCCCCGATATGGAGTGCTACATTGAGGTGTTCAACGGCATCAAGTCGTCGGCTGAGCTCAAGGAAGGCCAGAGCATCAAGATTCCAAAGCTGGAACTGAAGAAAAAGAAGAAAGCTAACAATTAAAACATACACACAATTATGGCAGAATCAGTAGATATCCGGGAACTGAACATCCGGATAGAACAGCAAAGTGCATTTGTGACAAATCTGGTGACCGGTATGGACCGCGTCATCGTAGGACAGAAACATCTCGTAGACTCCCTGCTCATCGGACTGTTGAGCGACGGCAATATCCTGCTGGAGGGCGTGCCTGGTCTGGCTAAGACTTTGGCTATCAAGACCCTGTCGCAGCTCATCGACTCGAAATACAGCCGCATTCAGTTCACTCCCGACCTGTTGCCGGCAGACGTCACCGGTACGATGATTTATAGTCAGAAAGACGAACGTTTCCTCGTAAAGCAGGGCCCCGTCTTCGCTAACTTTGTGTTGGCCGACGAGATTAACCGTGCTCCGGCTAAGGTGCAGAGTGCTCTGCTCGAGGCTATGCAGGAGAAGCAGGTGACTATCGGCAGTGAGACCTTCAACCTGCCCAGCCCCTTCCTCGTGATGGCTACGCAGAACCCCATCGAGCAAGAAGGTACCTATCCGCTGCCCGAGGCACAGATGGACCGTTTCATGCTGAAAGTCATCATTGACTATCCGACACTGGACGAGGAGAAGCGCATTATCCGCGAGAACATTGCCGGTGCACTGCCCGAGGTGAAGCCTGTCACTACCGGCGAGGAAATCCTGAAAGCCCGTGCCGTCGTGCGTGAGGTTTATATCGACGAGAAGATTGAGCAGTACATTGCCGATATCGTCTTCGCTACCCGCTATCCCGACCGTTATGGTCTGAAGGAGCTGAAGGATATGATTCAGTTCGGTGGTTCGCCCCGTGCCAGCATCAATCTGGCAAAGGCAGCCCGCGCCTATGCCTTCATCAAGCGTCGCGGCTACGTGGTGCCCGAGGATGTGCGTGCTGTGGCTCACGACGTGCTTCGTCACCGCATAGGCCTGACCTATGAGGCTGAAGCTTCGAACATCACCAGCGAGGAGATTATCTCTAAGATTATCAATAAGGTCGAAGTGCCCTGATTTGACGATTAGACTATTATACCATTTGACGATTGCCATCAACTGTCAATAGTCAAATGGTGAAACAGTAAAATAGGAAGATGGAAACATCTGAGATATTAAAGAAAGTACGCAAGATAGAAATCAAGACCCGCGGTCTGAGCTCGCAGGTCTTCGCCGGACAATACCATTCTGCCTTCAAGGGTAGGGGAATGGCGTTCAGCGAAGTGCGCGAGTATCAGTACGGCGACGATGTGCGCGACATTGACTGGAACGTCACTGCGCGCTTCCACCGTCCCTACGTTAAGGTGTTTGAGGAGGAACGCGAGCTCACCGTTATGCTGCTCGTCGACGTCAGCGGCTCGCTGGACTTCGGCACGCAGGTGCAGATGAAGCGCGATATGGTGACGGAGATTGCCGCTACCATCGCGTTCTCGGCCATTCAGAACAACGATAAGATAGGTGTCGTCTTCTTCTCGGACAAGGTGGAGAAGTACATACCGCCGAAGAAGGGCCGCAAGCACATTCTCTACATCATCCGCGAGATGCTCGACTTCAAGGCCGACTCCAAGCGCACCGACCTGCGCCAGGCCATCGAGTTCCTGTCGAGTGTGCAGAAACGCCGCACCACCGCCTTTATCTTGAGCGATTTCTACGTGCGTAATGATTTCTTGCAGTCGTTGCAGATAGCCAACCGCAAGCACGATGTGGTAGCCATACAGGTTTACGACCCCCGTGCGCGTGAGTTGCCTGACGTGGGACTGATGAAACTGGTGGACGCCGAGACCGGTCACGAACAGTATGTCGATACCAGTTCGCGCCGACTGCGTGAGGCTTACACCCGTTACTGGAACACACGTCAGAAGGATTTGGAAGAAACCTTTACGAAGAGCAATGTCGACAGCGTGAGCATCGCCACCAACGATGATTTTGTGAAGTCGCTGCTCGGACTGTTCAAAAAACGAGGTTAATAGAATGAAAAAAATACTGTCTGTTATACTGCTGACGCTAAGCGTGTTGCCGCTAATGGCACAAGTGTCTGTTGAAGCCGAGATTGACTCTATTCAAATCTTTATCGGCGAGCAGGCGCACGTTACGCTCAGAGCCTCAATGCCCGAAGGCGCCACCGCAGAGTTCCCTGTGTTCAAGACGAGCCAGATGGTGACTCCTGGTGTCGAAGTGCTCAGCAGTAAGGAGGAAGGTGTCAAGAGTAAGGATAACGGCATCGTCGAACGAACCGTTGTCTATACGCTGACATCGTTTGATGATACGCTTTACTATCTGCCGCCGTTTGCCGTCAAGGTCGACGGAAAGTCCTACAAGAGTAAGTCGCTGGCGCTGAAGGTGCTGCCTTTCGAGGTTGACACCACGCATGTGGAGAAATTCTTCGGTCCGAAGGACGTTCAGGATAATCCCTTCCTGTGGAGCGAGTGGCGTCCGCTGGTGCTGCTCTTTGTGCTCATGCTCGTGTTGCTGGCACTTGGCGGCTATCTCTACTACCGTCTGCGTTCCGGCAAGCCCATCATCACCGCTATCCGTGTGGTGAAGCGTCTGCTGCCTCACCAGAAGGCCATGAAGGAGATAGAGCAGATTAAGGCCGACAAGATGGTGTCGTCGGAGAATCAGAAGGAGTACTACACCAAGCTCACCGAGACACTGCGTAAGTATATTGAGGAGCGTTACGGCTTCAACGCGATGGAGATGACCAGTTCGGAGATTATCCAACGTCTGACGGCCGAGAGTGACCAGAAGATGCTCGACGAGTTGCGTCAGCTCTTCACTACAGCCGACCTCGTGAAGTTCGCCAAGTATTCGGTGCTCATCAACGAAAACGACGCCAACCTCGTCAACGCCATCGACTTTATCAACCAGACGAAGCTCGAGAACCTGCCGCAGGAGGAGACGGTCAAGCCGCAGCTCTCTGCCGAGGACGAGCGCAACCTGAAGACGCGCAAGGTGCTGAAGGGTGTCATCACCGCCATCGCTGTTGTCTGCGTCGGACTGCTGGTTTATGTTGTTTATGGTGTCTGTCAATTATTAATATAGTAAGATGGAATTTGCCAATAAAGAATATTTGTTTCTGCTCCTGCTCGCGATACCTTATCTCGTTTGGTATCTGAAGTACAGGAAGAAGAGCGAGCCGACGCTGCGTATGGGCGACACCTTCGCCTTCCGCAATGCGCCGAAGAGCTGGCGCATGAGGCTCATACCCCTGCAGCTTGTGCTGCGTCTGCTGGCCTTCACGATGGTGGTCATCGTGTTGGCGCGTCCGCAGACCCATAACTCCTGGAAGCACCGCACCGTCGAGGGTATCGACATCATGCTGGCAATGGATGTATCGACGTCGATGCTGGCCGAGGACCTGAAACCTAATCGCATCGAAGCCGCCAAGCAGGTGGCCGCCGAGTTCATCAGCGGTCGTCCCGATGACAACATCGGACTGTCCATCTTTGCCGGTGAGGCCTTCACCCAGTGCCCTATGACCACTGACCACGCTTCGCTGCTCAGTCTGCTGCAGAATGTCCGCACCGACATTGCCGCCCGCGGTCTCATTGAGGACGGTACCGCCATCGGTATGGGACTGGCCAACGCCGTAGGCCGCCTGAAGGACTCGAAGGCCAAGAGCCGCGTCGTCATCCTGCTGACCGACGGCTCCAACAACCGCGGTGACATCTCGCCGCTGACGGCAGCCGAGATAGCCAAGAGTCTCGGTATCCGCGTCTATACCGTCGGCGTCGGCACCAATAAGGTGGCGCCTTACCCGATGCCTGTGGCCGGTGGCGTGCAGTACGTCAATATCCCCGTCGAGATTGACAACGAGACGTTGCGCAAGATAGCTCAGGCTACCGACGGCGACTTCTATCGTGCCACGAACACGAAGGAGCTGCACCAGATCTATAAGGAGATTGACCAGCTGGAGAAAACCAAACTCAACGTCAAGAAGTTCAGCAAGAAGTACGAAGCCTACCAGCCTTTCGCCCTCGTGGCGGTGCTGGCCCTGTTGCTCGAACTGCTGCTGCGTATAACCGTATTTAGGAAGATTCCCTGATAAAGGTATAAAAGAAAAAGGTAAAATGTTCAGATTTGAAGACCCCATATATCTCTACCTGCTCGTGCTGATACCCCTGTTGGCTATCATCCGTTTTGTGGGCTATCGCAGTCGTCGTAAGCGTCTGCGCATGTTCGGTAATCCCCAACTGCTGAAGGAGCTGATGCCCGATGTCTCGCGCTGGCGTCCAGCTGTCAAGTTCTGGCTGCTGCAGGGCGCTTTGGCGCTGCTCATCATCATGCTGGCGCGTCCGCAGATGGGAACGAAAATCAGTCATGAGAAACGTACCGGCATCGAGACCATCATCGCGATGGACATTTCTAACTCCATGCGTGCTGAGGACGTAACGCCCAGCCGTCTGGACCGTTCTAAGATGATTGTCGAGAACCTGGTAGACAAGTTCTCCAACGACAAGATTGGTCTCATTGTCTTTGCCGGCGACGCTTTCGTGCAGCTGCCTATCACCAGCGACTATGTGTCGGCCAAGATGTTCCTCTCCAACATCGACCCGTCGATGATGGCGACACAGGGAACCGACATTGCCGGTGCCATCAATATGGCCACCCATAGCTTTACACAGGATAAAGAGGTGGGCAAGGCCATAGTCATCATTACCGACGGTGAAGACCACGAGGGTGGGGCACTGGAGGCCGCCAAAGCCGCTCAGGCTGCCGGCATGCGTGTCTATGTGCTTGGTGTCGGTTCTACGCAGGGCTCGCCTATCCCCATTCCCGGTACGGGCGACTTCATGAAGGACAACACGGGCAACACCGTGATGTCGGCGCTCAACGAACAGATGTGTCGCGAAGTGGCACAGGCCGGCGGTGGTGCCTTCATCCACGTCGAGAACAACAGTCGCGCTCAGGACCAATTGGACGCCGAGCTCGACAAGCTGTCGAAGAAGGAGATAGACAGCACCGTCTATAGCGACTTCGACGAACAGTTCATTGCCTTCGCCATTCTGGCGCTGCTGCTGCTCATTGCCGAGGTGT